>OIYW01000265.1_pt1 | contig 53332 bp, 39 predicted proteins | sample 1588351 | NCBI WGS metagenome assembly OIYW01 (sample SAMN03283268) | human gut metagenome | biome: human-associated habitat; material: feces | host: Homo sapiens | place: USA | collected 2013 | reverse complement strand
AACCATGTCTCTTTTTATTTGCTTTTCAATTTGCGAAACTTATTGTACCTTATCCATGTCTCTTTTTATTTGCTTTTCAATTTGCGAAACTTATTGTACCTTATCGGCCTGTTTGTTGGTGGTTTAGCGGGGGAAGGAAATTATTGGATCTCTTCAATGAACTGTAATCCCTCAAATTCGGAGAGGGTCTGTATCACTTCGGAGTGGGAGGAGGCTTGGTCCATTTTGATGTGAAAGATCGCTCCGATATTCCCGCCTTTTTTGTACTCTCTCTTGTCCAGCTGCATATCGGTGACATTGTAGTTTTTTTGGTGCAGCAGCTGGATGAACCGCCCCAGGCTTTTGGCGGTATCAAATTCCGCAAAGAAATCCATGTCCCGCGCTTTTGAGAGAAAGCCTTGTTCCAGGCGCTGCATGGAAGTCATGCCGAAAAATACCAAGGCTGTACAAGCTATTTGAAAATATTTAAAAATATGTGAAAAAATTTATCTGTTATAATGACACGAACGGATGTCTTATGCTAAACTTAAAATATCAAGTAAGAGGGCCTCGGTTTTCTACATATGAAAAGGAAGGAATGAAGCAAGATGAGGAAATTGCTCAGTAAACACATCACGGCGGTGGCTTTGTCAGCCGCGTTGTTTTTGGCTGCTTCCCCCTGCACGATGACAGCACAGGCTGCGGGAACCCGGTTCGCGGATGTGCCAAATGGTGCATGGTATACTCCCGCTGTCACTTATGTGGTTGAGAACGGTCTCTTTGCAGGCAATGGAAATGGAACCTTTTCTCCTGAGGGAAGTATGACCCGCGCTATGTTTGTAACGGTTCTCGCAAAGATTGCGGAGGCGAATGTCGCCTCTGCTCCTGATGCGGGTTTTATGGATGTCCCCCAAAATTGGTACACAGACTACGTCAATTGGGCGTTTGACAACGGGTATGTCGCCGGTACGAGCGATACCACCTTCGAACCGAATAAAGCGATCAACCGCCAGCAGATTGCTGTGATTCTCCGCAACTATCTTCAGATAGAAAACATTTCGCTTCCTCCCGCCTCCGACGCTGTCTCTTCGTTCAAAGATGCGGCACAAGTGGATTCATGGGCCGAACAGGCGGTTGATGTGGTTCGGTCGCTGGGATTGATGGCGGGAGACGATGAGGGATACTTTCATCCGGCACAAAATCTGACGCGTGCCGAAGCGGCCAGTGTGTTTATGAAATTTGATATGAAGCTGAAAGGGATAGCGGAGCAAGAGCCGGAAGGAAGCGAGATCCAAGACGCTCTGGTATCCCACCCCTGGAATGCGTCTGTGCAGTCCTTGGACTGTTACCAGTTTTTTGCTGATGGCACGGGGATCAACCTCTATGGCACTCCTATCCCGGCCGTTGTTCCTTTTACATATGCTATTGATGAGAGAAATTGCACCGTGAAGATCTCTTTTGGGGATTCGGCTAGAAATGTTCCTACTTGGAACTATTCCTCTGCATTACAATCCTTCTCTCTTTTCTTTACTGAGGCTCCCAGCGGCCAGCAGGTCTCCTTCCAGCTTCGCTCTGGAAATATGGGGGAGGAATTTGCAAGCGCGGCGGAATATTGTGAGGCAGAGTGGGAAAGAACCGTCAGCGAGACCGCCAACGTGCACCTTCTGGGAAACTGTGTAGATACCATGAAGACCCTGATGGAGAGGATTGTGCAATACCTGGGGTATGTGTTGCCTCCGGAGGAATTTGCCCAGTTGAACCGGCAGTTGGCATCTTGGGAGCAGGACTTGCAGGCAGAAATGGAGAGTGTAGAGTGGGTAGGCACCATTTCCAGCCTTACAAGGCTGTCTATCAATAAAGAGTGGACCATAAAAAAGATTTATGAGTTGATCGAGATGATCCCCTAAAGCTCCTTGGTACGCCACAATTGAGATAGGCGTGTATCCTCGTTTTGAGCAGGGCTAGGCCCGCAGACCTTCTTTGCGGCGGGAATCCCTGCAAAATGGCGGGGGCTTGCGGGGATGGTTTTGCGCGGCAAAAAAGAGATGCGCTTTTGAGAAGCTGCATCTCTTTTTTTGTGGTGGACTGGCAGCATTTTAGAGGATGACAGTAAAAAACAAGGGATGGGAGAGATAACAGAGAACAAGTAATGTAGTGACAATGTATTGACATATCAGGCCCAAGGAAGGTATACTAAAGCTACAACCTGATCCCCCACCAGTCGGTGCTGGCCAACGTGGAACTGGCGTTGACCATCAGCGGCGTCTCCAGGGGGGAGCGGCGGCAGCGGGCAAAACAGGCCCTGGAGGAAGTGGGGCTGGGAAACCAGCTCCATAAGCGCCCCAGCCAGATGTCCGGCGGGCAGATGCAGCGGGTGGCCATTGCCCGGGCCCTGGTCAACGACCCGGACATCCTCCTCGCTGATGAGCCCACCGGCGCCTTGGACAGCGAGACCAGCATCCAGATCATGGAACTTCTGAAACGGGTGGCCAAGGACCGGCTGGTGGTGATGGTCACCCACAACCCAGAGCTGGCCCAGCGGTATTCCACCCGCATTGTCAAGCTGCGGGACGGGAAGATCATCGACGACTCGGACCCCTATACGCCCGCCCCCGCGGAAAAGCCGCTGGAGCACCGCAACCTGGGCAAGGCCAAGATGTCCTTTGGCACCTCCCTGGCCCTCAGCTTCAACAACCTGCGGACGAAAAAGGGCCGCACAGTCCTTACAGCCTTCGCCGGCTCCATCGGCATCATCGGCATCGCGCTGATCCTGGCCTTCTCCCATGGGGTGAATGGCTACATCACCGATATCCAAAGGGAGACCATGACCTCCTATCCCGTCACCATCACAGCGGAGGCGGTGGATATGAGCAGCATCATGGGCACCATGGGAAGCCTCCAGGCAGGAGAAGCGGAGGGCTCTGCTGAAGAACGGGACGGCGTGTGGGCCGACCACTCCCTGCTGGAATCCAGTGAGGCGTTGAATGCCAGCATCAAGGAGAACAACCTGACCTCCTTTGAGGAATATTTGGATGACCCAAATAGCGAGATCCAGCAGTATTTGGGGGAAAACGGGGTGGTCTACACCTATGATGTGCGCTTTTCCGTCTACTCCCGGGACGAAGACGGGGCCTTGGTCCCCTCCGACGCGGACCCGGAGGAGGCGGTCTCCGACTGTATTGCCGCCTACAACGCCGGAAGGGATGAGGAGGACCAGATCACCTACACCGACTATGTGGCCCTGCTCACCGGCTCCATCACCTCCATTGTGGATATGATCTCCTATGTGCTCATCGCCTTTGTGGGGGTGTCCTTGATCGTCTCCAGCATTATGATCGGCATTATCACCCACATCTCGGTGCTGGAGCGCACCAAGGAGATTGGCATTCTCCGCGCCATTGGAGCTTCCAAGGGCAACATTGCCCAGGTGTTCAACGCGGAGACGCTGATCATCGGCTTGCTGGCGGGGACCATTGGGGTGGGGGTCTCCGCCCTGCTGACCCTTCCCATCAACAGCCTGATACGCCAGCTGCTGGGGGCGGAGACCCTGACCACCTCCCTGCCTCTGGGCGCCGCGCTGATCTTAGTGGCCCTGAGCATGGCCATCACTCTCATTGCCGGGCTGGTTCCCGCCCGGAGCGCCGCGAAAAAGGACCCTGTGGCCGCTCTGCGTTCAGAATGATTTCCCTTTGGGGACAGGTTGACAGACGGAAACGGATATATTATATTTGATTTGAGTAAATTTCATTCTAAAGGCGGGATGTCCTGTGGGGAATTATTACGACGTGACACAGTGGCCTATTGGAAATGCGCAGGAAGACATAGGCCAGGTCATTAATAGTATTTTGGAAGATCTAAAAGCCCATCAAAGCCAGACGGATTTCCATGAAGGGGGAAAGCCCGGGGCAGTGATCTACCTCCCGCCTGGAGATTATCACCTGCGCACCCAGGTGGTCATTGATCGCAGCTATGTTAAAATTATGGGCTCGGGCCATGGCTTTGTGTCTTCCAGCATCCGGTATAATCTTCCCAGGGAACAGTGGCCCAGTCTGCATGAGATGTGGCCGGGAGGGAGCCGTGTGCTAGTGGACCTGGTTCCCGACCCGGGGGATGAAACCTCTGGGGCGGCATTTTATATCAACCGGGAGGGCGACCCCCGCATCAGTTCGGTGGAATTTGAGAACTTCTGCATTGACGGCCTGCACTTTGTAGAGGATGGCGGCCGGGATGATCCGGAAAACACCTATGTTAACGGGAAGACGGGAATTTATGTGGCAAGCGCCCAAGATTCGTTCCGATTAAACGGGATGGGTATGGTTTATTTGGAACATGGGGTGGTTATCTACCATGCGGACGCGCTGAGCATCCATGACAATTTCATCGCGGAGTGTGGGAGCTGCATCGAGTTGCGGGGTTGGGGCCAGGCCAGCAAGGTGACAGAAAACCTGCTGGGCGCAGGCTACAAGGGGTATTCTATCTATGCCCAGAACTTTGGGGGGCTTCTTGTCTCCTCAAACAATGTGTTTCCCCGGGGGAAAAGCAGCGTCCACCTGTCTGGGGTGGCCCGCTCCTCAATTACAGGAAACCGCTTCCATTCGTTTTATCCAGGCATGTTGGAAATGGACAGCAACTGCGCGGAAAACCTGGTCTCCAGCAACCATTTCTACCGTTCCCGGGAACCTTGGCCCCCCATGCAAAGCCATGATAACGGCCTGGATGACGCCTATGGCCTGGTCCATATAGAGGGGTTCCACAATTCTTTGATTGGGAACCATTTTTCCGAGGTCATAGACCAGGAGTATATCCGCCCCCAAGGGGTTCGCCCAGTAATTGTCCGCGTTGCCTCTGGCTATGGAAACTACATTGCTTCCAACTATATGGTGGGTGTGACAGAATCCGCCCCCGCGCCTGCCGGCAAGGAGGACTCCTGTTATTCTGCTCAGGTGGGGGCCATGTTGAGCATTGCCAACGCGCAGCCGGTACCCTTGGTTACAGTCCAGGTGGACGCCCAGGCGGGGGACAATATTGTGTTGGACTCCGGCCGGGAGGACCAGGTGGTTTTGGATCGGACAGAGAACGCGTTCCGGCCTACCCCTGCCCCGGGCAGGTAAAAAAGAAAAGCCGCGGCTGCTCCTTTGGAGAGGCCGCGGCTTTTGCGGTTTGCAAGCTGTCTTATGGTCTTTGTGTTAATGCCGGTGCCGCACCAGTCCAATGGCTTTGGCCAGCTCCATCACGGGCAGGGGAACCAAAATCAGCCCCAGGCCCACCAGGTATAGCCAGGCGGGCAGCAGCACCAGCCCAAAAGCGATGCGCACCGGGGTGAACAGCACCAGGCACACCAGCGCCAGGCTCAGCAGGGCGGCGCCATTCAGCTTCTTATTGGAGAAGGGGCCGATGGCGAAGAGAGAGCGCTGGCTGCGCATGTTGAAGGATTGAACAATCTGGGTCAGGGCCAGCACCATAAAGGCCATGGTCTGGCCGGCCTCCAGGCTGCCGCCGAAGCGCTGGCCCAGCACAAAGGCCGCCAGGGTTAAAAGGGCGAACATACAGCCCTGCAGCACCACCTGAATGCCCAGTCCGTGGGCAAAGATGCCCTCGCTCTTGGGCTTGGGCTTGTGGTCCATCACGTCGGCCTCCACCGCTTCCATGCCCAGAGAGATGGCGGGCAGACTGTCCGTCACCAGGTTGATCCACAAAAGCTGCATGGAGAGCAGGGGCGTCTTGTGCCACAGGATCATGGCAAAGAACACGGTGAGCACCTCGCCGATATTGGTGCCCAGCAGGAAGCCCACCACCTTCTTGATGTTGGCGTAGATGCCACGGCCTTCCCGGACAGCGTCCACAATGGTGGCGAAGTTGTCGTCGGTGAGGGTCATGTCCGCGGCGCCCTTGGCCACGTCGGTGCCGGTGATGCCCATGGCACAGCCGATGTCCGCGGCCTTCAGGGCAGGGGCGTCGTTGACGCCGTCGCCGGTCATAGAGACCACCTGGCCCTTGCGCTGCCAGGCCTTGACAATGCGGATCTTGTTCTCCGGGGAAACCCGGGCGTACACGGAGATGTGTTCCACCTCTTGGTCCAACTGCTCCTCCGTCATGGCGTCCAGCTGGGCACCGGTGATGGCCTTGTCTCCGTCCCCCAGAATGCCCAGCTCTTTGGCGATGGCGGAGGCCGTCACCACATGGTCGCCGGTGATCATCACAGGCTTGATGCCGGCCTGGCGGCAGGTGGCAACCGCGGCCTTGGCCTCGGGACGGGGCGGGTCAATCATGCCCACCAGGCCCAAAAGGGTCAGGCCGTTTTCCAGCTCCTCGCTGGTGGGGTCCTCCGGCGCCTTCTCCAAGAATTTATAGCCCACCGCCAGCACCCGCAGGGCGCCGCGGCTCATCTCGTCGTTTTTCTCCTTGGCGGCTTCCAGGTTGCCAGAGACGCACCGGGCGGCCATCATGTCGAAAGCGCCCTTGACAATGGCCACGATCTTCCCGTCGATTTGGTTGACAGAGGTCATCAGCTTCCGGTCAGAGTCAAAGGGCAGCTCTGCCAGCCGGGGATACTGCCGGTTCAGCTCATCCTGCTCCATGCCGTTTTTGTGGGCCGCCACCAGAATGGAGGTCTCGGTGGGGTCGCCTATATGCTGCTCGGTGCCGTCCTCTTTGTAGACCACTGAACCGTCGCAGCACAGGGCGCCGTAGCGCAGCAGTTCCCGGGCGGCCTGGGTGTTGGAGGTGGAAACGGCCTCAAGTTCCGGCTCTCCGTTTACCCAGAGCTTTACCAGGGTCATGCGGTTCTGGGTCAGGGTGCCGGTCTTGTCCGAGCAGATTACCGAGGCGCTGCCCAGAGTTTCCACGGCAGGCAGGCGGCGGATGAGGGCGTTTTTCTTTACCATCCGCTGCACGCCGATGGCCAGCACGATGGTGACAATGGCGGGCAGGCCCTCAGGGATGGCGGAAACCGCCAGAGAGACGGCGGTCATAAAGATTTCCAGCACGTTGATGCCGCCCGCCAGCCCCACCACAAAAATGACCGCGCAGGCTGCCAGGGCCACAAAGCCCAGGTATTTTCCCAGCTGGGCCAGCTTCTGCTGCAGGGGGGTCTGGCCCTCCTCTTCCCCTTCCAGCAGGCCGGCGATTTTGCCCATCTCTGTGTTCATCCCTGTCCCAGTGACCACCGCCGTGGCAGTTCCATATGTGACAGAGCAGCCGGAGAACACCATGTTGCTGCGGTCCCCCAAGGGGGCTTTCTCCTCCACAAGGGCGGCGGCGTCCTTTTCGCTGGGGACGCTTTCGCCGGTGAGGGCGGACTCCTCGCTCTTTAAGCTGACGCTTTTCAGCAGCCGGGCGTCCGCGGGGATGAAGTCCCCGGCCTCCAAGCGGATGACGTCGCCGGGCACCAGCTGGGCGGCGTCGATGACCTGTTCTTTCCCATCCCGAAGGACCCGGGCATGGGGGGCGGACATGCTTTTCAGGGCATCCAGGGCTTTTTCCGCCTTGGCCTCCTGCACCATGCCCAGCACGGCGTTGAGCACAACGATCAGCAGGATGAGCAGCGGCTCAAAGAACTCCATGGGGTCGTGGCCAAAGCAGGCCACCACAAAGCTCACTGCCGCGGCCAGCAGCAGAATGATGATCATGGCGTCCTTGAACTGCTCTAAAAAGCGCTGCAGGTTGGTCTTTTTCTTCTTTTCAGCCAGTTTGTTTTCCCCATATTGCCCAAGGCGCTGTTGGGCCTCCTGGCTGGAGAGGCCCGCCTCTAACGAGGTGCGCAGTTCCTTGAGCAGGTCCTCCTGGGGTGTGTTGTGAGGGGTCAAACGAGATTCCTCCTTACTTTTTTCTGTCAAGCGATCCAGATGAATGTTTTCTGGCTAGAAGGGGGTAACCATTTGGGGGGTCAAGAAAAGACCCAGTTCTCCCACAGACTGCCTGAAAAACAGGCTGTCCCAGAGCAGGGGCGCAAAAAAGGTGCTGCGCGGCCCACTCCAGGACGGGTGTAAGGGGAGATTCAATTGAGATGCCTCCTCGCTGAGTCAGTATTCTCATTATACCAGGCCCACCGAAAAAGTCCACAAAAATAGAGAAAATTTACAAATCGTTTATTTCTTTTTTGAGTGGCATCTTTAGCAGGGGTGAGCATGGATGAAAGGGACAAATGCCCCTCAAGCATGTTGTGGGATTCTTACCAGGTATTGGACAGGGGCAGGGCTGCCCCGGTATAATAAGTGTGAAAAATTCGTTGGGAGCGTGGAGAAAGGATGCAGCCGTTCAAAGGCATATGGAGCAGGCTTTTGGAGCCCGGTCAGCAGGTGGAAGAGGGGCAGAAGCTGTTCTCCAACTCGGACCTGAAAAAACTGATTGTGCCGCTGTTCGTGGAGCAGCTGCTGGCCATGCTGGTGGGCATTGCCGACACGCTGATGGTCAGCTATGCGGGAGAGACCGCTGTGTCCGGCGTTTCCCTGGTGAACATGCTGAACATCTTTTTCATTTTTCTGTTCACGGCCCTGGCCTCCGGCGGGGCGGTGGTGGTCAGCCAGTATATCGGCAGCAGGGACCGGAAGAACAGCAGCCTGGCCGCAGGGCAGCTGTACCTGCTCTCCCTTTTGTTTTCCCTGGTGTGCATGGGGGCGACCCTGCTGTGGGACCGCCCTCTGCTGGGGCTGCTCTTTGGGCAGGTGGAGCCGGACGTGATGCAGGCCGGCCTGGTCTATCTGCGCATCTCCGCTTATTCCTATCCGGCCCTGGCCCTGTACAACGCCGGCGCGGCCCTGTACCGCAGCATGAACAAGACCAAGGTGACCATGCATGTCTCCCTGGTGATGAACGCCATCAACGTGGTGGGAAACGCTATCGGCATTTTTGTCCTTCACGCGGGAGTGGCTGGCGTGGCCTGGCCTTCTACGATCTCCCGGGTATTTGCGGCCGTGGCCATGACGGTGCTTTGCTTTTTGGGGAAAAATCCAGCTGCCCTCACTTGGGGCGGCCTCTTCACCTGGAACAGCAGCATGGTGCGCAGGCTGTTGGGCATCGCTGTGCCCAACTCCATCGAGAACGGCCTGTTCCAGCTGGCGAAAGTGGCGTTAAGCTCCATCACCGCCATGTTTGGCACCGTGCAGATCGCCGCCAATGGCGTGGCCCAGAGCATTTGGTCTTTGGCGGCGCTGGTGGGGTCTGCCATGGGCCCCGCTTTCATCACTGTGGTGGGACAGTGCATGGGCGCGGGGGACGTGGACGCCGCAGATTACTACATGAGAAAGCTTACCCGGCTGACCTTTTTCATCTCCATCGCCTGGAACGCCTTGGTGCTTTTGGCCACCCCGGTGATGCTCCTGTTCTATGACCTCTCCCCCGAAGCCAAAAACTTGGTGCTTTGGCTGGTGGTGATCCACAATATCTTCAACGCCGTGGCCTATCCCATCTCCGGCCCCTTTTCCAACGGGCTGCGTGCCGCCGGAGATGTGAAGTTTACCATGTATATTTCCCTGTTTTCCACCATTGTGGTGCGGGTGGCCCTGTCTGTCCTGATGGGGGTGTGGCTGCACCTGGGGGTCATCGGCATTGCCCTGGCCATGGCGGGGGACTGGTGCGTCAAGGCGGTTATTCTGCTGCTGCGCTACAAAGGCGGCAGATGGAAAGCCTTCCGTGTGCTGGAATGAGGCTTGCATTTCCCGCTCCGCCCGGCTATACTGAAAAGAGAAAAGCGGCTGCCCGCTGGGGCGGCCTTTCCTGCTGGGAGGAGGGTTTGAATGCGTTTTCAACGCCAGGGCAGCTTGGCCACGGTGGACCTTCATGGAGTTTACGAGCGGGACGCCAGGGATCTTCTTGCCGGCTGGCTGAACACCGCGCCGGCGGAGATCACAGAGCTGCGGGTGATCCACGGCTACCAGCGGGGGACTGCGCTGCGGGATATGCTGCGCGGCGGCTTTTCCCATCCGCGGGTCCGGGCCGTTCTTCCCAGCCTGAATCCGGGGGAGACGCGGCTGATCTTGAAAAAGCCTTAGGAAAGAGGGAGGTTGCCGCTTTATGACGGTCAACGAATATCAAAAAATGGCCATGGCCACCCTAAATCCAGCGCTTGCCAAAAAGGATGTGCTCATCAATGGGGTCATGGGCCTGTGCGGCGAGGCAGGAGAGGCCATCGACGTGGTGAAAAAGCATTTGGCCCAGGGCCATCCGCTGGACCGGGAGCACCTGATCCAGGAGCTGGGGGACGTCGCCTGGTATCTGGCGGAAACAGCCACTGCGCTGGATGTGGACCTGGAAGAGGTCTTTTCCCGGAACATTGAAAAGCTCAGGCGCCGCTACCCCCAGGGGTTTGCGGCCCAGCGCTCCCTGGAGAGGGAGGAGTGAGCGCCCCGGATCAGAGGCATAAGAAAAAGAGGCTGGCAGGGACCAACCTCTTTTTCTTATGCCTGCCCCAAATATTCTTCCAGGCAGAAGCCCTGGGACATGATTTCTTGGGCGGCTTCCACCCCGACATAGCGGTAGTGCCAGGGCTCATACCCTACGCCGGTCAGGCCCTGCTTGTCCCGTGGGTAGCGGAGGATAAAGCCATATTCTTGGCAGTGGGCCATCAGCCATTGCTGCTCGGGGGTGTTTTCCTGCTCTTCCTCCAGAACCTGGCAATCCGCCGCCACAATGTCGGCCGCTAAACCGAGCTGGTGTTCGCTGGTTCCCGCGGGCACCACCCAACGAGAGGCCTCTTCCTCGGCGGAAGCCGGGGAATAGCCCTGGGACAAAAGCCGGTTCACTTTGTTTTGATGAAGGGCCTCCTGTTCCTCCCAGGTGCGGAAGGAGGAGCAGACCACGGGAGAAAGGCCCTGGGCTTCCATATCGGACACCATTTGAGAGAGCGCGGAGGCAGCCCGGCTGTCAAGCTGGCCCTCTGCCGCCTCTGCGGTCTCCACGGAAAAATCCCGGGGAAGGGGGTTGTCCTTGTTCACCAAGCGAAGGTTCCAGGGAAGCTCCTCCGGCAAAGGGATCTCATCCTGGCCGGTTTGGGGGGAGGCCGTTTCCAGGTCCACACCTGGCTGTTCGCTTTCAGAGGCGCTGTTGGCGCTTGCGGCAGGGGGCGGGGAAGAGGGTGGGGTTTCCCCGCTGGCTGCCGCGGTTCCCAACCGCGAGCTGAAGAGCATGAAAGCCAGCACGCAGGCTGCAGCGGCCAGGCCCGCCAGCAGGTCGTGAAAAGCGCGGTTTTTCCGGCCGCGGCGCCGGGCAGGCTGGGGTTCCGGTGGGTTCATAGGCATTCCCTCCTTTTGGGTTTTGCAATACAGACGGGGGAGAAGGGTGGGATTCTTACAAAATCCTACCGTTTCCTCGCGCGGCCCTATCCATTAGACGGATGGAATGAAAAATGGAAAGAAAGGGCGGGGAAAATTTTTCCCCCGCCCTTGTTGCGGCTCATGCCTCGTACCGGGTGATACACTCCATTTCATAGCTGTAAGCCGCCAGCTCCTCCCAGCTGAGGAAGCGGTCCCAGCTGATGAGGCAGTGTTCGTAATCCCGGTTGCACTCCACCACAGTGATGCCCTCTTCGGCCACCGTCAGCACAGTCATGGAGTGTTCCGTCAGTTCCAACCGGATGTGGTCTCCCACCCGCAGCTGTATGTAGTCGGTAAAGGTGGAAACAGGGGCGTCCTCCCCAAAGACCAAATCGCTGAGCAGCGCCGCAAAGCCCAAACACTGCTCCATGGGCTCAAACTGGGGGAACAGCTCCTGGATGCCCCCGGTGTAACTGTTGCAGTAGGTGTCCCAATACAGGTCGTGGTCGCAGGGAATGTCCGTCACGGTGAACTCATCCCATTCCTCCAGACCCATGTGGTTCCAATAGGAGCCATCGGGGAAGGTGTCCCGCAGGCTCTCCAGGGTGGCGGCGGCCTCCTCCTCGGTGATGGGCTGGGGCTCCTCATAGTAGGAGACGGCGAAGTCCACAGCCCCTTGGGAGCTCTCCTCCGGGGCGCTCTCCACAGCGGAGGAAGCCTCCGAAAGCGCCGCCTCCTCCCGCAGCGCCGCCTGGGACACGCCTGCCTCTGTCTCGCTTTCCTCCTCCTCCTGGGCGCTTTCCAAAAGGGCGGCCTCTTGGACAGGGGCGGAGCTGTCCCCTGTGCCCAGCTCCATCACCCCCAGCGCCAGGGAGGCCGCCAGCAGCAGGCAGGCCGCCCCCATCAGCGCGGGGATGTGCCAACTCCGGTTGGGCCAGACGCGGCGGAAATGGACCACCAGCTTTTTCGGACGCTGTATGCGGAACATCGTGGTGAAAGCCCCCTTTCCTTGCAAAAGGGGAGGAACCGCCCCTTCCGTTTCTGCCTTGTGCTTATAGATATAGAATAAAGGCCTTTTGTGACAGTTCGGTGAGGAAACCGCCCCGCGGAAGGATTTTTTCAAAAAAGTCAGCAGCGGGTGGTCATAATGTCCAGGATTTCCCGGTCAGTTTCCCGCATGCCTTGGGTGGCAAGCAGGCCGATGTTGTGGATAGTTTCCTCCACGCCCTTGGAGATAATGCCGTCCCCGCCCCGGAACTGCTGCCCCTGCTGGTACATGGTGAAGCCCAAAATGCCCGCGTCCACCGCCGAGGCGATCTTCGCCGCGCAGGAAGCCTTGGCCCCGTCGCACACCATGCCAGAGACCACCGCCAGGGAGTTGACAATGGTGTGGGAAACGTCTTTCAGCAGGGCTTCCTCGGGTTTATCCTTCCCATACAGGTAGGCGATGCCCGCCCCGCTGCCGCACCCGGCGCTGACGGCCCCGCAATAGGCGGAAAGCCGGCCAATCTCCGCCTTCAGGTGGATGGTGATGAGGTCGGAAACCAGCAGCGCCCGGTACAAAGTCTCCTGGTCCGCTCCCAGCTCCTTGGCGTATTCAATCACTGGGAGAGAAGCGGTAAGCCCCTGGTTCCCGCTGCCAGAGACAATGACCACCGGCAGGCCGCAGCCGTTCATCCGGGCGTCGGACCCGGCGGCAGCCATGGCCTTGGCCCGGATCTTCACATCATCCCCATAGGCGGAGAGCAGCACCTGGCCGATATTGGCGCCGTAATCCCCCCGCAGGCCCTCTTGGGCGATGGCGGTATTAAAGCGGATCTGCCGGGAAAGGGTCTCCTCCACATCAGAGAGGTCCGCTTCCCGGGCGAATTCCAGGATGCCCCGCACGGAGAGCACGGATTTGTCTGTCAGCCCTTCCTCGGCGGCGGCTTGGACGGGCAGGTCCTTGAGGATGGCCCCGTTTTTCTCAATGCGGACAATGTGGGTGTGGTAGTTGGCAATGCGCACCAGGGCGCTGTCCTCCCCGGCCCAAGCCCGGACCAGGATGTCGAAAATCAGCGGGGAGTCCGCCAGTTTTACGGTGATGGGCGTGCAGGCCAGGTATTCCCGAATGCGGGCCTGTTCCGCCTCTCCTATTTGAGAGAGGACCTCCAAGTCTAGAGAGGGGTCCCCGGCGGCCATGCCCGCGGCCGCGGCGGCAGGAATGCCCCGCAGGCCTCCTGTGCCCGGCACAAACACGCTTTTCACATTTTTAATGATATTCCCGCTGGCCTCCACTTCCATCCGCTCTGCGGGCCGGCCCAAGGTTTCCCGCAGCACGGCGGCGGCATAGGCGATGGCGATGGGCTCGGTGCAGCCCATGGCGGGCACCAGCTCTTCCTTGAGAATGTTTACATAGTCCTGATAGCTTACGGCGTCCATGGCAGGATCCCCCTTTTTCATTTTTATGCCAGCAGCTCCAGAATGCCGGAGATGGTTTGGATGGAGGCCATGCCGGGCGGGCACTCCTCCGCGCCGGGCTTGGCGGTGATGAGCACCGGCTGGATGCCCGCGGCCTGGGCGCCCTGCAGGTTTTTCACCCCGTCGTCAATGAAAGCGCACTCCTCCGGGGGGAGGCCCATCTTTGCCAGGGCGTCCTCATACATCCGGCGGTCGGGCTTAAAGCAGCCCAGCTCAAAGCTGAAGGTGAAACAGTCGAAATAGGGCGTCAGGCCAAAGGCGTCCAAAACAGGCCGGATGGAGGGCCAGGTGTCCGAGATGACGCCCAGCTTGTAGCGGCCGCGCAGGGCCTGCAGGGTGGAAAGGGCATCCTGAAAGATCCCAAAGGTGTGCTGGGGCTGATAGACCTTTTCCAGGGCGGCCACCTCGATATTCTGCCGGGTGATGCCCAGTTCAGGGAGCAGCCGGGCAAGCTCCCCATAAAAGTGGAGGTACTGGTCGTATTCCTCCTCCCGGGTGGAGAGCCTGTGCCGGGGGAGGAAGTAGTCGTTGGCGGCCTTTCGGGCGGCGGCCACCCGCTCCGGCGGCAGGGAGGAGCAGGCCTCCCAGTGGAACAGCTTCATGGCGGATTCCGTCAGTTCCCAGTCTCCGCTGAGAGGATAGACCAGCGTCCAGCCCAGATCGAAAAACAGGCCTTTGACAGGCTTTGGCAAAGTTTGCACAGCGCATCCCTCTTTTCCAAAAAAATACCGGCTTCTGGGACTATTTTCCCACGGAAGCCGGTATTTGTCAAATTGTGTCTCTCACTGGAATTGGGAGTTGTACAAAGAGGCATAGAAGCCGTTTCGGGCCATCAGGTCCTGATGGGTGCCCTGCTCCACAATGTCCCCATCCCGCACCACCAAAATGCGGTCCGCGTTTTGGATGGTGGACAGCCGGTGGGCAATGACAAAGCAGGTCTTATCCTTCATCAATTCCCGCATGGCGGCCTGAATCTGGATTTCCGTACGGGTGTCCACATTGGAGGTGGCCTCATCCAAAATCAGCATCCGGGCGTCCAGCAGCATGGCCCGGGCAATGGTGAGCAGCTGCTTTTGCCCCTGGGAGATATTCATGCCGTTTTCATCCAGAATGGTGTCGTACCCCTTGGGAAGACCCATGATGTAGCGGTGGATGTGGGCAGCCTTGGCGGCCTTTTGCACATCCTCCAGAGTGGCGCCCTTTTTGCCGTAGGCCAGGTTTTCAAAGATGGTGCCGGTGAACAGCCAGGTGTCCTGCAGCACCATGGCGTAGGAGAGCCGCAGGCTCTTCCGGGTGATCTGCTGGATGTTCCGGCCATCCAGGGTGATGGCCCCGGAGTCCGGGTCGTAAAAGCGCATCAGCAGGTTGATGAGGGTGGTCTTGCCCGCGCCAGTGGGCCCCACAATGGCGGTCAGGCTCCCCTTGGGGGCAGTAAAGCTCAGGTTGTGGATGATGGTCTTGCCCGGGTCATAGCCGAACCGCACATGGTCCATGGCCACCTCCCCCTCCACTTGGTCGATGGAAACGGCGTTGGGGGCATCGGCGGGCTCGGGCTCCTCGTCGATGAGGCGGAACACCCGCTCGGCCGCGGCGCAGGCGGACTGCAGCTCGCTGAGGATGTTGGCGGCCTCGTTGATGGGGCCGGAGAACCGGCGGGAGTACAGCACAAAGGAGGACAGGTTGCCGATGGACAGGTGCCCCCACAAGAACAGAATGGCCCCAAAGATGCTGACAAAGGCCAGGGACAGGTTGTTGATAAAGTTGACGGAGGGGCCGGTCATGCCTCCGTAGTAGTCGGCGTTGTAATAGGCGTCCACCGCGGCCTTGTTCCGCTGGTCAAAGCGGGAGATCATGGTCTCCTCTTGGTGATAGGCTTTGGTGGTCTTTTGCCCGGTGATAATCTCCTCCACAAAGCCGTTCATCTCCCCCAGCTTTACGGAGCGCTGGTGGAACAGGGGCCGCACCTTCTTGGTCATGTACCGGGTGAAGAGGATGGACATGGGGATGGTGATGACAAACACCAGTACCAGGGTGGGGGAAATGACAACCATCATGATGAGAGAGCCCAGCACGGTGATGACGCTGGCGGCGATTTGCAGCAGGTCGTTGGAGAGGGAGGCGTTCACCGTGTCAATGTCATAGGAGATGCGGCTGACAATGTCGCCGGTCTGGGTGCCGTCAAAATACCGCACCGGCAGCTGGGTCAGCCGGTCGAAGACCTGCTGGCGCATCTGGAATACAATCCGCTGGCTCAGCTGGATCATCAAAATGGAGAGAATATAGGAGAGCAGGGAGCTGACCGCGTAAAAGACAATCATCAGCCCACAGAAGAAAAACACGGTGGGAAAGTCCGCCTGGCCGGGCTCCATGCCGATGGCGTCGATAGCCTCGCCGGAGAGCATGGGCCCCAGCAGCGCCAGCAGGTTGCTGGAGACGGTCAGCAGCACAGCGGCCAGGGCCATCCACTTGTGGGCGTAGATGTAGGTCCAAAGGCGCAAAAGCACTTTTTTCCGGTCCTTGGGCTTTTCAATGGGCCCTCTGGGTCCTTTGGGCATTTAGACCACCTCCTTTTCGCGGGCTTCAGGGTCCGCATCCTGGCTGTATCCCATTTGGGATTTGGCGATCTCCTGATACACCTGGCAGGAGCGCAGCAGCTCTTCATGGGTGCCGTAGCCCAGCTCTTTGCCCTCTTCCAGCACCAGAATATGGTCGGCGTGCAGGATGGAGCTGACCCGCTGGGCGATGATGATGGTGGTGATGCCCCGGTATTCCTCCCGCAGGGCCTTCCGCAGGGCGGCGTCTGTGCGGTAGTCCAGGGCGGAGGAGGAGTCGTCCAGAATTAAAATTTCCGGGGAGCCCGCCAAGGCCCGGGCCACCAAAACCCGCTGCTTCTGGCCGCCGCTGAGGTTGGTGCCCTTGCTGGTGAGCATGTGGCCAAAGCCGTCGGGCAGGGCAGAGATGAACTCCAGGGCCTGGGCGCACCGGGCGGCCTTCTCAATCTCCTGGGGGGGCAGGTTCCGGCCGAAGTCGATGTTTTCATAGATGCTGTCCGCAAAGAGCACGTCGTTTTGGAACACCACGCCGAACTTCTGGTGGAGCTCCTCCAGGGGGATGGAGGAGAGCCTGTGCCCTCCAATCTGGATTAGGCCGGAGTCCGCGTCATACAGGCGCATGAGCAGGGACATCAAAGTGGACTTGCCGCAGCCGGTGGCGCCAATAATGCCCAAGGTCTCTCCGGGCTTTAAGCGGAAGGAGATGTCCTCCACACTGGGTTCGTTCTTGTTGTAGGAGAAGGAGACGTGGTCGAATACCACATGATAGGGGGAATCCTCCGGTTCCTCCGGGTGGACGGCCAGGTCCTCCGGGGTGTCCAGCACCTCTTGAATGCGGGCGCCGGAGGCAATGCCCTTGGAGCACATGACGAAGATGCGGGTGACCGCCATCATGGCGTTGAGGATGATGGTGAAGTAGCTTAGAAAGGCGATGATGTTCCCCGCAGAGCTGACCCCCGCGTTGACACGGTAGGCGCCCACAACGATGACCAGGGTCAGTCCCACATTAAGCAGCAGGTTCATCATGGGGTTGGTCAGGGCCATGGTGATGCCCGCCTTTTTTTCCCGGCGGACCACCTCGCCGTTGACCTTGGCAAAGCGTTCCCGCTCGTACTCTGTCTTTGAAAGGGCTTTGATGACCCGGATTCCGGAGATGTTCTCCCGCACGGTGCGGACCATGGCGTCCACCCCCTGCTGCAGGCCGACATACAGGGGAATGCCCCGCTTGGACACGCAGAACACCAGCACTGCCAAGAAGGGCAGGGTGCACACCAGCACCAGGGTGAGCACGGGGTCCAGGGTCAGGGTGATGAGGATGCCGCCCACCAACAGGATGGGCGCCCGCACCCCCATGCGCTGCATCATGCCGATCATCTGGTGGACGTTGTAGGTGTCGCTGGTCAGGCGGGACTCCAGAGAGGGGATGGAATAGCTGTCGATCTGAGAGCAGGACAGGTAGGAGATTTTGGCGAACAGGTCGTGGCGCAGGGCCTGGGTGGTGTGCTGGGCCACCCAGGCGGCCATACGGTTTGCCACAATGTTGGTCACCAGGGCCATGACAGCGGCCAGAATCATGGCGCCGCCCCAGAGGAGGATCAGCCCCATGTCCCGCAGGGGGACGATGTCGTCCACCAGGTAGGAAAGAATCCAGGGCAGCAGCAGTTCCATGACCGCCCCCACAAATTTAATGAAGATCCCCAGGCTCATCCTGGGGATGAACGGCTTGATATAGTGCAGGACGATTTTCATGGGTGTTCCCCTCCGCAATAGTTCCCGGTCCAGCAGCGCCGGGACATTTCAAGCATTTTCTTTATAGAAGTAGCATAGCACAAATTAGTTGAAGATGCAACTATAAGAAGGGGCTTTTTCAAAGAAAAAAACGCCGAAGAGCTGGCGCTTCCGCCGGTTTTGTGATAGGATGGATGCAAAACTGCGGGGGAGGAGGGCGGAACCGCATGGTCACATCCGTCATAGAAGCCACGCTGCCCTGGGGGCCGGAGGATGTGTGGCAAATGGTCACCGATCTGCGGCACACCGCTTGGCGCTCGGATTTGAGCCGGGTGGAGGAACGGGGCCCCAGGTCGTTTGTGGAGTACACCCGGGAGGGCTTCCCCACCCAGTTCACCGTCACCTGCACAGAGCCCTTCCAGCGCTGGGAGTTCGATCTGGAAAACGCCAACCTGCGGGGGCACTGGGTAGGCACCTTTGCCAGGGCTGCCGGGGGGACGGCCCTCTGCTTTACGGAGATGGTGGAAGTCAAACGCTGGTGGATGGGCCCCCTTGTGAGAGGCTATCTCAAGCGCCAGCAGGCCCGGTATGTGGAGGACCTGCGCCGGGCCCTGGAAAAGCAGGCATAGAAAAAGGGACCAGCGGGCCAAGGCCCGGCGGTCCCGTTTCGTCTTTTATCAGGCCTGGAAGCTGGCGGCGTACAGCTTGGCGTACACCCCGCCCTTGGCCATCAGGCTTTGGTGGGTGCCCTCCTCGCAGACGCCGGTCTCGTCCAGGACCAGGATGCGCCCGGCCCCCTGGATGGTGGAGAGCCGGTGGGCGATGACCAGGGTGGTCCGGTGGCGGGCCAGGTCCTCCAGAGAGCGCTGCACCACCCGCTCGCTCTGGGAGTCCAGGGCGCTGGTGGCCTCGTCCAAAATGAGGATGGGCGGGTCCTTCAAAAAGGCCCGGGCAATGGAGAGCCGCTGGCGCTGTCCCCCGGAGAGCTTCACGCCCCGGGGCCCGATGTCCGTGTCATAGCCCTGGGGGAGCTTTTCGATGAACTCCTCCGCCCCAGCTTGGCGGGCGGCGGCCTTGATCTCTTCCAGCGTGGCCCCCGGCCTGCCGTAGGCGATATTTTCCGCCACCGAGCCGGTAAACAGGGCCACGTCCTGCTGGACCAGCCCCACGTTTCTCCGCAGGGAGCGCAGGGTGGCCTGTTTGACAGGCACGCCGTCGATGGCGACCTCCCCGGCCTCCACGTCGTAGAACCGGGGGATCAGAGAGCAAAGGGTGGTCTTTCCCACGCCGGAGGCCCCCACCAGCGCCACATATTCCCCCGCGCGGATGGTCAGGTTCAGGTCCTGGAACACGGCGTTCCCCTCCCCATAACGGAACCGCACATGGGAAAAGCGGATGTCTCCCTTCACCCGGGGCAGGTCCCGGGCGCCGGGGGCATTCTGGATCTCCGGCACGGTTTCCAGCAGCTCCACATAGCGGCGAAAGCCGGTACGCCCCTCTTGGATGAGCCGGGAGGTGTTTACCAGGCTTTGGATGGGCTGGGTGAAGTAGCCGACATACAGCAGGAACACCACCAGCTCCGAAAGGGCCAGAGACCCCTGGAGGATGGAGAGCCCGCCGAACACCACCACCGCAATGGGGATGAGGCTGGCAAAGGCGTCCATGCCGCCCCAGCAGAGGGCCTCGCCCCGGTAGCTGGCCCGGCGGCTCTTGAGGAATTTTTCGTTGAGGCGGTGGAACTTGGCCGCCTCGATCTCCTCGTTGCAGAAGGACTGCACCATGCGGATGGCGGAAAGGGTGTCCTCCGCCTGGGCGTTGATCTCCCCCATGTCCTCCCGGCCCTGCCGCAGGGCGCTGGCCATCTTCTTGTTGAAATAGAGGGTGTAGGCCAGCATAAAGGGCAGAAAGGCCAGGATAACCAAAGTCATCCGCCAGTGGATGTTCCACAGGATGAGGCAGGCTCCCAAAAGCTTGATAGAGTTTACCAGGATGTCCTCGGGGACATGGTGGAAAAACTCCGCCAGGGAGAGGGAATCGTTGGTCAGGCGGCTCATCAGGTCCCCGATGGGGTGGGTGTCAAAATAGGAGAAGGACAGGCGCTGGCAGTGGCGGAAGAGCTGGGCCCGCATGTCCCGCTCCATTTTGGCGCCGATGGAGTGGCCTTGATAGTCCATAAAATAGCTGCACAGCGCCTGGATGAGCACCAGCGCCAGCAGCAGGGCCCCCACCCGCAGGATTTTCCCCGGCGCGCTGCCCAGATCCCCGGTGAGGACGTTTTCTGTGATGTACCCCGCCCCCAGGGGCAGAACCAGCCCGATGGCCGCGGCAGTGAGGGAGCACAGCAGGTCGGCGGCGAACAGCCCCTTATAGGGCTTGTAGAATGACAAGAGCTGTTTGATTGTATGGGTCTTCAAAAAGAGTTCCTCCTCGCGATGTGGGGAGGGCGGCCCTTAACGAGCGGTTTCCCTCCCGGTGATGGAATGGGTCAGGAAAACGGATCTTTTTAACATAAGCGATACATCCTTTCTTTTCCGCCCCGCAGGGCGTGGTCTTTCCCTACTTTAGCATGTCCGCAGTGCCTTGGCAAGGCGCATTTTGCACAGAAAAAAGCCGGAGGATTTGCTCCCTCCGGCGGAAAGGTTTTCAGGTGTACAACGTCAGCCCCCACAGGTAGCCGATGAGCAGGAGAACGGGCACCAGCACCCACTCCACTTTCACCATGGCCAGGTAGAAGTCGCTGGGTTCCGGGTCCCGCACCGAGAGAAAGTGGTTCAGCTTGAACCAGGTCATGGGGAAGGCCACGGTCAAGCTCAGCAGCCCCGCCAGTACGCTGATAAAGAAAAACCACTGCCAGCTTCCCCGGTAGTGGATATTGTCCCCGGCAGCCAGTTGGGCCAGGCTGGTAAAGGGGGTGGAGAACAAGGTGGTCTGGCTCTCTCCCGCCGTCTCCGCGGTGATGGTGAGGCCGTCGTCGGTGGCGGGGGCGCCGGTCCCGTCCAGCAGGGGCAGGCCCGGCCCGGCGTAGAAACACTCCAGCACCAGGGCCCCGTCCCCGCCGGTGATGGCCAGGGGCCGGCCGTGGGGACCCTCCTCCTCCCCAAAGGCAAAGCCGTACTTCTCGGAAAAGCCGCCAAATTGCAGCAGAAACACGCCCCCGTCCTCCTGGGGCTCGAAGATCAGCACGCCGGGCACGCCGTGGAGCTCCCCCTGGTAGAGGACAGTGTCCCCCGCCGGTTGGGCGGGGAAGAACTCCCCGGCGATGAAGGCCCCCGGCCGGGTGAATTGAAAAAGGTACACCCCCAGGAAGATCACGAAGAGGGCCCCCGTCGCTAAAAGCGAACCCACCTGCAGTTTGGTGCGTTTTTCCTCCATAAAATTCCCTCCTTAAAAGCCTCCTCAATGGTTGCGCTTCTCCAACTCCAGCAGGAAGCGCTTGTTCTCCAGGCCCCCACCGTAGCCGGTCAGGCTGCCGCCCGCCCCCACCACCCGGTGGCAGGGCACGATGATGGAGATGGGGTTGTTGTGGTTGGCCATGCCCACTGCCCGGCAGGCCTTGGGCTTGCCGATGGCCCGGGCAATCTCCCCATAGGTGCGCACTTCCCCGTAGGGGATGACCTGCAGGGCCTGCCACACCTGCATTTGGAACGCCGTGCCACGAAGGCAAAGGGGCAGGTCAAATTCCCGGCGCTGCCCGGCAAAGTACTCCCGCAGCTGGCGGGCGGCCTCCTCCAGCAGGGCAGTGGGGCCCGCCTCCCCTGGCCGGGACAGGCGGCCGAAGTACAGGCCGGTCAGGGCGCCCTCCTCTTCCGTCAAAGTCAAGTCTCCCACAGGAGAGCCAATGTGCCAGACATGTTCCAAAGCGCTCCCCCTCCTTTCTGCTATCAGTATAGCAAACCGGGAGGGATTTGCAAGGAGTTTCCCCGCGGGGCGTGTAAATTCTTTCCACGTTATGCGTCTCTGCGTTGCGCCAGGGGGAAAAACAGCCTATAATGGAAGAAATTGTCGTGAAAGGGGACCCGCCATGTATTTTGCCGACCTGCACATCCACTCCCGCTATTCCCGCGCCACCAGCAAAGAGGGGGACCTGCCCCACTTGGACCTGTGGGCCAGAAAGAAAGGCATTGCCCTGGTGGGCACGGGGGACTTCACCCATCCGGCCTGGCGGCAGGAGATGGAGGAACAGCTTCTGCCTGCGGAGGAGGGGCTTTACCGGTTAAAGGAGGAGTTCCGCCTGCCCTGGGGCGTGGCCGGCCAGCCGGCGGAGCCCCGGTTTGTGGTCAGCGGGGAGATCAGCTCTATCTACAAGCAGGGGGACAGGACCCGGAAGGTGCACAATGTGATCTTGCTCCCCAGCCTGGAGGCGGCGGAGGAACTCTCCCGCCGGCTGGAGCAGATCGGCAATATCCACTCCGACGGCCGCCCCATCCTGGGCCTTTCCAGCCGCGACCTGCTGGAGATCACCCTGGAGGCCTGCCCCCAGGCGGTGTTCCTCCCCGCCCACATCTGGACGCCCCACTTCTCCCTGTTCGGGGCCTTTTCCGGGTTCGACACCCTAGAGGAGTGCTTTGGGGACTTGACGCCCCACATCCACGCGGTGGAGACGGGGCTTTCCTCCGACCCGCCCATGAACTGGCGGGTGTCCCAGCTGGACGGGCTGCAGCTGGTGTCCCATTCCGACGCCCACTCCCCCCAGAAGCTGGGCCGGGAGGCGGACATGCTGGACACAGAGCTCTCCTACCCCGCCCTAAAGCACGCCCTGGACACCGGCGAGGGCCTTGTGGGCACGGTGGAGTTCTTCCCGGAGGAGGGCAAATACCATTTGGATGGCCACCGCAGCTGCGGCGTGCGGCTGTCTCCTGGGGAGAGCGCTGCCCTGGGGGACCGGTGCCCTGTGTGCGGCAAGCGGCTGACCATCGGGGTGGAGCACCGGGTGGAGGAGCTGGCGGACCGCCTGCCCGGCATGCCCTGCCCCCATTCCAAGCCCTTTGAGAGCCTGGTCCCCCTGCCGGAGGTCATCGCCAACGCCACCGGCCGCTCCGAGGCCAGCAAGCGCACCCAGGCCCTCTATAAGGAGCTGCTCGCAGCCCTGGGGCCGGAGTTCGCCATCCTGCGGGAGGTGCCCATTGAGGCCATCGGCTCCGCCGCGGGCCCGGCGGTGGGGGAGGCGGTCCGCCGCCTGCGGGCCGGGGAAGTGGTCCGGGAGGCGGGCTACGACGGGGTCTACGGCAAGGTGCGGCTGCTCACAGCGGAGGAAGTGGAGGCTTTCAACGGCCAGGTGAGCCTGTTTGGCCCCGTTGCCGTGCCCCGCGCTCCCCGGGCCAAGAAACGGCCCGTGGAGAAGGCGGCGCCCCCGCGGGAAGAGGAGTCCCCTCCCGTGCCCCAGGCCGGCTTGGACGATTCCCAGCGCCAGGCGGTGGAGACCCAGGCCCGCCGGGTGGCGGTGGTGGCGGGCCCCGGCGCGGGAAAGACACGCACCCTCACCGCCCGGGTGGCTCACCTGCTGGATAGCGGCGTGAAGCCGGAGGAGATCACCGTGGTGACCTTCACCCGCCGGGCCGCTCAAGAGCTGAAGGAGCGCCTGGAGGACCTGGTGGGGAAGGGCGCCGCGCAGGGAATGGCGGTGGGCACCTTCCACGCCCTGTGCCGGGAGCTGCTGGGCCGCCCGCCCCTGCTCTCTCAGGGGGAGGCGCTGGCCCTGGCGGAGGGCCTTCTAAAAGAGCGGGACAGCCGCCTTTCCCCCAAAAAGCTGCTGGGCTGGGTGTCCCAGGTGAAAAATGGGGTGGTTTCCCCGGAGGGCCCGGAGGAGGAAGCCTTGTTCGCGGCCTATGAGCAGGGCCTGAAGGACCTGGGCGTCACAGACTTCGACGGCCTGTTGAACCGGGCCCTGGCGGTGAAAGAGCTGCCCCCCAAGGCACGGCGTCCGTTCTCCCACCTGCTGGTGGACGAGTTCCAGGATGTGAACGCCCTGCAATATGAGCTGGTGCTCCAGTGGAGCCGGGAGGGCAGCCTGTTTGTCATTGGCGACCCGGACCAGTCTATCTATGGCTTCCGGGGGGCGGTGAGTGACTGCTTTCAGCGGCTGGGAGAGGACTTCCCAGACCTGGTGACCCTGCGCCTGGCCCGGAACTACCGTTCCTCCCCGCAAGTGCTGGGCTGCGCCCTGCCGGTGATCTCGCAGAACCCCGGGGGGCCCCGTCGCTTGGAGGCCATGGGCAAGCCGGGCCTGCCTGTGCGGTGGGTCCACGCCCCGGACGAGCTCTCCCAGGGGGTGTTCCTGGCCAAGGAGATCGGCCGTATGGCGGGAGGCCTGGGCATGGTGGAGGCCCAGGGGGATCGGGAGAACTTCCGCTCCTTCTCGGAGATGGCCGTGCTGTGCCGCACCCACCGCCAGGCGGAGATGGTGGAGCGCTGCCTGCGCCACGACAGCATCCCCTGCGTGGTGTGGGGCCGGGAGGACTTCCTGCAGGATAAGAAAATCCGGGGGCTGCTGGGCTTTCTGGGCACTTGCTGGGACTTTCGGGACACTGCCTCCCTGAAGGCCTGCCTGACCCTGCTGTGGAGCTGTTCCCCAGAGACTGTGGAGCGGGCCCGGGCGGCCTGCTCCCGTGCGGAGAGCGTGGAGGCGCTTTCCACCCTGCTGGAAGGAGAGGCCGCGCTGCGGCCCTGGCTGGAACGGCTGGAACGCTATTGCGCCCCGGCCCAGCGGGAAAAGCCCCTCTCCCTGCTGAAGCTGTGGGAGCAGGAGGAGGGCGGCGGAGAGCCCCTGGAAAAGCTGAAGAACATGGCGGTGTTTTACCCCAGCCTGGGAGATTTTTTGCAGGACCTTTCCCAGGGGGAAGAGGGGGACCTGCGCCGGGCCGGGGGCAAGGGGTACCGCTCTGGGGCCGTGCAGGTGATGACCCTCCATGCCGCCAAGGGCCTGGAGTTCCCCGTGGTGTTCCTGGCGGGGGCCAGCCGGGGCGTCATCCCCCTGGAATCCCCCGGCCGGGAGAATGACCCCCAGGAGGAGCGCCGCCTCTTTTATGTGGGCATGACCCGGGCCAAAGAGGAGCTGGTGCTCCTCTCCTGGGGGGAGGCCTCTCCCTTCCTGGGGGATATCCCCTCCCAGCAGCTCCAGCAGGAGACGGTGCCCTTGAAGGAGCGGCCGGCGGAGCAGCTCTCCCTGTTTTAAACCGGCTTCCAGCAAAGAAATGCCCCAGACGTGTTTTCCCGCGTCCGGGGCGTTCTTGTGAAAAAGAAAAGGCCGCCAAACGGCAGCCTTTTCAGGGAGGAAGAATGAAGTTTATTGAAAAAGTTCCCGGCATCCACCGGGAAGAGCTTGTTTTCCCTTTCGACAGTTCCCAGTATACCGGCGGGATATGACCAGGCTGTGAACGGGGATAAAACACTTTTTGAAATCTTTTTTAAAAAATTTGTTTTACCGGGAGGCCAGCAGGTCCTTCTCCTCGGGATGCTTTTCAAACCACTGGGCCGCGTACCAGCAGGAGGTCTTCGCCTTTTTCCCCTGAGAGCGCAGCTGGTCCACGGCGGCCCGCACCAGCTTTCCTGCCACGCCCTGGCCCCGCAGGCTTTCATCCACAAAGGTGTGGTCAATGTCCGCCACACCCTCCGCCACGGTGGGGAAGGTGATCTCTGCCAACAGTTTGCCGTTCTCGTCTTGGGCGAAAATGCGCCCCTCGCTCTTTTGAAATTCCATGGGGACAGCTCCTTTCCAAAGGTTTAAGGTTTACAGCACCAGCTGGTCATATTCCACGCCCTCCAAATCCTTCCAGGCAAAGACGCCGTTTTCCAGTGTCATATAGCTGTGGGGGCTGTTTTCCTTGGGAAGGGAGACGCTGCCCGGGTTTAGATACCAGAAGCCCAGGCGGCTGTCCTTGGCGGGCACATGGGTGTGGCCGTGGAGGAGCACGTCCCCCGGCTGCAGCAGGGGCGGGGTCTCCAGGTTATAGTGGTGGCCGTGGGTGGCGAAGATGACATGGCCCTTCTGTTCCAGCAGGCAATAATCCGCCAGCACCGGGAAGGACAGCACCATCTGGTCCACCTCGGCTTCGCAGTTGCCCCGTACGCAGAAGACCTTTTCCTTTACCCCGCTGAGCTGGGCGATGACCTCCTTGGGGGCGTAGCCCTGGGGCAGGTCGTTGCGGGGGCCGTGATAGAGCAGGTCTCCCAGCAGCAGCAGCCGCTGGGCGCCCTCCCGCACAAAGGCTTGCAGCATTTTTTCACAATATAAGGCAGAGCCGTGAATATCCGAAGCGATCATCCATTTCATGGGACGCACATCCTCTCTTTCCCGCAGGGGGTATCGTTTTAATTTATTGTAGCACACCTGCGGGGGAAAAGCCATGGCAGGCCAGAAAAAACGCTGTACGCGGCTGGGGCGTACAGCGTTGGGGATGTTTTACAGCTTGGAGTAGCCATATCCGTTTACCAGAGCGTCCAGCTTGGCGCCGTGCTTGCACAAGGGGCACTCCTGGGTGGAATAGGTGGCGTAGCCGGAGACGTCCTCCTTGGTGAAGATGGACTGTACCGGCACCCCCTCCACCTGGGTGATATCGCTGAAAATTGTGGCGATGCCGGCGGTGGAACCGCCATAATACTGAACGCACTCCATGGCCTTGCGGGCGCTGATGCCCGTGGTGACGGAGGCCGTTAAAATCAGCACGTGCTTGTCCCGAATCATGGGTACCAGGTTGTCCCGGAAGATCAGCTGGCTGGTGGTGTCGTACTCTGGGGTGACCACATAGATGGTCTGGTGGGCGTTGATGGAGATAAAGCCGGCCCGGTTCAGCTCCTTGGCCAGGTAGGCGCCGATAATCTGGGTGCCGTCCAGGCAGAGGATGGTGTCCACAATGGTGCTGGCCACATAATGCTGCGTCAGAGCCTGGGCAGCCAGCTCGGCCTCGCTTTGGCGGGTCTTCAGGGTGGTCATGTCCAGATAGCAGTTGATGTGGGAGTGGTTGGTGGCAAAATGGCCGTGGATCACCTTCAGCGGCACGCTGCCATTCTTCGACAGGATTTTGATGATGCGGTTTTCCATAAATTCTAACCTCCCTGCCGCAGCCTGTATGGAAACAGGGGATCGCGGTATTTTTATCAATTATAGCAACTGAGAAGGGAAAACACAAGATGTTTTCCTCAGGTTTTTAGAGTTTTATTCCAATAATCCGCAAAAATATGAAATAAAACCAGAAGGAAAGGCCAAATCCTCCTTGACAAGGGGAGGCCTGCCATGCTATTTTATAATTGTGAAGTTATATCCTCTAAAAGGCGTACCGCCCGCAAGAGGATGGGAGGAAACCCTGTTTCGGGACAGAAGGGAGGCTTCTGGTATGAAGAGCGTGGGGAAAAGGCTGCTGGCTGGCGCGATTTTGGGAGCGGCAGAGCTGGGCGCTGCCGGGCTGCTGTCGAACGTGGGCAAGCTGGCGTCTTTTCAGGACATCACCTTTTTTCTGGGCATTTTCACCTTGCTTTTTGGCGGGCTGATGCTGTTTCACACGATGCGGGTGAAGGCCGGCGCGCCAACCAGCGCCAGCAACAGCAATGCCCAAGGGGCCTTTGCCGCCCAGGTGGCCTTTGAGGAGGCCAAGGCCATGGAAAAGCTGCGGGACAGCAGCAAGGGCCGGGAGCTGGCAGCTGCCCCGGGGGCGATTGCCTTCTTTGCGGCGGCAGCGGTTGTTCTGGCAGGTTTTGGCGTCAGCCTGGCGTTGTGACGGATTCGGGGCTGCGGGAAGGGCGGGTGCTGGCGGACGGCGCCTGCCTTCGCAGAAAGGGGCGCGGCACACTGTGCCGCGCCCCTTTTTTGGCCCCTTACGAGGCTTTTTTCCCTGTGTAAAGCTGGTAATAGCGCCCTTTCTGAGCGATGAGCTGGTCGTGGGTGCCCCGCTCGATAATGCGGCCTTGCTCCAGCACCATGATGCAGTCGGTGTCCTTAACGGTGCTGAGCCGGTGAGCGATGACAAAGGTGGTGCGCCCAGTCATCAGGGCGTCCATGCCCTGCTGGACCAGGGCTTCGGTGCGGGTGTCAATGGAGGAGGTGGCCTCGTCCAAAATCAGCACCGGGGGGTCCGCCACGGCAGCCCGGGCGATGGACAGCAGCTGCCGCTGGCCCTGGCTCAGGTTGGAGCCGTTCCCGGTGAGGACCGTGTCGTACCCATCGGGCAGGCGGCGGATGAAGCCGTCGGCGTTGGCCAGCTTGGCCGCGGCAATGCACTCCTCGTCGGTGGCGTCCAAGCGGCCATAGCGGATGTTCTCCATCACCGTGCCGGTGAACAGGCGCACGTCCTGGAGCACCATGCCCAGGCTGCGGCGGAGGTCGCCCTTTTTGATCTTGTTGATGTTGATGCCGTCGTAGCGGATTTTGCCGTCGGCGATGTCGTAAAACCGGTTGATCAGGTTGGTGATGGTGGTCTTGCCCGCGCCGGTGGAGCCCACAAAGGCGATTTTCTGGCCCGGCGTGGCGTACAGCTTGATGTTGTGCAGGACGATCTTGCCCTCCTCGTAGCCGAAGTCCACATCGTGGAAGGTCACGTCCCCTTGCAGGCGGGTATAGGTGATGGTGCCGTCCGCCTTGTGAGGGTGCTTCCAGGCCCACACGTTGGTGCGCTCTTCGCACTCCACCAGGCTGCCATTGCGGTCCTCCTTGGCGTTGACCAGCTCCACATAGCCCTCGTCCCGTTCCGGCGGGGCGTCCATCAGGTCGAAGACCCGCTGGGCGCCCGCCATGGCCATGACGACGCTGCTGGTCTGCTGGCTGATCTGGCTGACGGGCTGGGTGGCGTTTTTGTTCAGGTTCAGAAAGGCCACCAGGGTGCCCAGCGTCAGGCCGGTGTAGCCGGAGAGGGCCAGCAGCGCCCCCACAATGGCGCACAGCACATAGCTGATGTTTCCCAGGTTGCCGTTGACCGGCATGGCGATGTTGGCAAAGGTGTTGGCCTTGTCGGCGCTGTCCCGCAGGGCCTGGTTCAGCTTGCGGAAATTTTCCACGCTCTTTTCCTCATGGCAGAAGACTTTGACCACCTTTTGGCCGTCCATCATCTCCTCAATGTAGCCGTTGACGGCCCCCAAATCCTTTTGCTGCTGGGTGAAGTACCGGGCGGAACGCCCGCCGATCTTAGTGCTGGCCAGCACCATGACGCCCAGCATGGCGAAGGTCTGGATGTTTTCATACATGGCGTCCCGCAGGTTGCAGGCAAAGCCCGAGGAAGCCTTGGCCCCAAACCGCCCGCCCATTTCCCTTACCGGCACCTTCGTGCAGATTGACTGGGGCTTTGACAACGGCCTCTGCCATGAAGTGCCGGACAGCCGCGTCCCCCTGACGCCGCCCCAGCAGGTCCGGCTCATCCCCTACGGCTGCACCAACCTGCGCATGACGGAAATGCCCTGGATACAGGCGGAATCCCCCACATAAAAACCAGCTCCCCGGAAGCTGCGGCACAGCGCCGCCTCCCGGGGAGTTTTTTCCTGCCCCCTCTTGACAAGGGAAGGGGCAGGTGCTATCATTCAATTAACAATTCGGTTAAATGTTAAATGTCTGGGAAAGGAGGAAGCTGTGGCGCTGCAAAACACCTTAAAAGCCTTGGCGGACCCCATCCGCCGGGAAATATTGAACCTGCTGAAACAGGGGAGGCTTTCCGCCGGGGAGATAGGGGAGCACTTCCCCGTCACCGCCGCTTCCATCTCCCGGCACCTGTCCGTGCTGAAAGAGGCGGACCTCATCCGCGACCAGCGGGAGGGGAAATTCATCTATTACCAACTGAACACTTCCGTGCTGGAGGAAGTGATGCTGTGGCTTTCACAGCTGAAAGGAGAATGAGTTATGAAAGAGATGCTGGCGCGCCATAAGGGCAAGCTGATTTTGTCCTCTTTGGTCATTTTGCTGCCCATCCTTCCGGCGGCTTTCGCAGGCCAAACGCTGTTTCTCTGGGAGCCGGTGCTGCTGCTTGTCAGCCAGTGGGTGATAATGCTGGTGGTGCTGCATGCCAACCGGAATAAGGAGCAAAGCCCCAAGGTGCTGAACCTGGTGGCCTGGATTCTCCCCGTGCTGTCCTTGCTGCTGGGCGTCGTGGGCCAGCTTGCCCAGGGCGGCGCGGATTCGGCCTACCTTATCACCGCGCTGTTCACCTTCTTCATGGGTCTGCTGTTTTTCCTCATCGGCAACTATATGCCCAAGACAAAGCAGAACGGCGCCGTGGGCATCCGCATCAAGTGGACTTTGGAAAGCGAGGAAAACTGGGACGCCACCCACCGCTACGCTGGGAAGCTCTGGTGCCTGGGCGGCCTGCTGCTGATGGTTTGCGCCCTCATCCCCAGCGTGCTGATGGTGATTCTTCTTTGGTTTGTCATCCTGGCTGCGATGGTGATTCTGCCCACCCGCTACTCCTACCGCTTCTACAAGAGCCAGGTGGCGGAGGGCAAGGTGGAGAAAAGCCCCGTCAAGCCCCGGAATATTGTCCTGATTGCGGCGCTGGTCCTGGCGTTCGGCGCCTTCCTGGCCTGGTCCCTGTTCAGCGGGGACATCCAGTATGTCTATGGGACGGATTCCCTCACCGTGGACGCCTCCGGCTGGGGTGACTTGACCATTCCCTACGGCAGCGTCACCTCGTTGGAATACTTCGACCAGGACCCCTCCCAGGACGCCTCCGGCTTTCGCACCAACGGCCTGGGCAATTTCAAGGTGGCCCTGGGCAGCTTTGAAAACGACCTCTACGGCGATTACACCCGCTATACCTTCGCCTCCTGCGGCGCTTGCGTGGTCCTGGAGTCCGACGGCCGCACCATTGTCCTCAACGCCCCCGACGCCGCCAGCACCCAGGAGCTGTACCAGTCTCTTTTGGAAAAGACAGGCTTGGGATAATCCCAGGGGAACATGGCAAAAACCGGCGGAACCGTTAGGGTCCTGCCGGTTTTTTCTATGGGGGTGTGCTGGCGTTTCTCACTCTACGTCCTGCAAGGCGTCGTAGCCCTCCTCGCCGGTGCGCACCTTCACCACGTTCTCTACATCGTAGACGAAGATTTTGCCGTCGCCAATATGGCCGGTGTACAGCACCTTTTTGGCGGTTTCGATCACCGCCCGCGCAGGCACCTTGCTGACCACGATGTCCACCTGGATCTTGGGCAGCAGGTTCGCCTCCACCGGGGCGCCCCGGTAGTACTCCGGCTTGCCCTTCTGGATGCCGTAGCCGAGGACATGGGACACGGTCATGCCGGTGATCCCCAGCGCGGACATGGCCGACTTGAGCGCCTCCAGCCGGGGCTCCTTGCAGATGATTTCCACCTTGGTGATCTTGGGGGCCTTTTGGTCCCCGGGGGAGGTGGTGTCCTTGACCGGCACGGCCTCGGAAACGGGCACCTCGCCCAAGGGCTCCACAGCGGGCCCGTCGGGAGAGTAGCCGATGTTTTCCACCGCCTGCACGAAATCCGGGTAAGCATGGTTCCCGTGTTCGCCAATATCAAGGCCAGCCAGTTCCTCCTCCCTGGAGACGCGGATCCCAATGGTCTTTTTCAAGATCCACCAGACCGCAAGGGCACTGACAAAGGTAAACGCCCCCACCGCGAGGATGCCCGCCAGCTGGATGCCCAGCAGGCTTGCCCCGCCGCCGTAGAACAGGCCGTTCCTGGTGGAGAGGGTGGTCACGCCCTCCTGGGCGAACAGGCCGATACACAGGGTGCCGAACACGCCGCAGCACAGGTGGACCGAGGTGGCCCCCACCGGGTCATCTATCTTTGCGCGGTCAAAGAACACCACCGCGAACACCACAATCACGCCGGCAATGGCGCCAATGATGAGGGAATCCACAATGGAGATGTAAGAGCACCCGCCGGTGATGGCGACCAGCCCGGCCAGACAGCCGTTGATGGTCATGCCCAGGTCCGGCTTCCCCAGGAAGATCCACGAAGTGGCCGTGGCGGTGACGACAGCCGCAATCGCGGAGGTGTTGGTGGTCATCAGGATGTGCATCACATCCGAGGGGTTCTGGAAGCTCATCGTAGAGCCGGGGTTAAACCCAAACCAGCCAAGCCACAGCACAAACAGGCCGATCACCGCCAGGGACATGTTGTGGCCGGGAATGGCCCTGGGCTTGCCCTGTTTGTCATACTTCCCAATGCGGGGCCCAAGGATGAGGGCGCCCGCCAGGGCGGACCAGCCGCCCAGGGAATGGACCACCGTGTCGCCGGCAAAGTCCATAAAGCCCAAATCAGCCAGCCAGCCGCCGCCCCATACCCAGTGGCCGACGATGGGATAGACGACCAGGGTGAGCACAAAGGAGAAGATGATGAAGGAGAGATACTTGATCCGTTCCGCCACAGCGCCGGAGACAATGGTGGCCGCGGTCCCGCAGAACACCAGCTGGAAGAAGAATTTCCCCCAGAACGGCACGTTGGAAGTCAGGGTTTCGTCATAGAACGACAGATCCTTTTCACCCAGGATGAACAGGTGCTCTGTGCCGATAAAGGGGTTGTCGCCTCCAAACATGAAACCCCATCCAAGCAGCATGAAGCCCAGGGAGGAAACCGCGAACACGATGAAGTTTTTGGAAAGGATGTTCACGGTGTTTTTCGACCTGGCCATGCCGGCTTCCAAAGACGCGAAGCCCAGGTTCATAAAGAACACCAGGATTGCCGCAAGAAAGACCCACAAGGTATCAACGATCATAGGGAAACCAACTCTTTTCTTGAGATTTATCTATGTGAAGCGGCGCTGCCGCGGGTTACCGGCGCCGGATTGCATGGAGAAAGGGGCCCTGAAGGATTGCTCCTTCAGGGCCCCTTTGCCCGGTCCGGCGGGGAAAGCTCCGGGCCCGCGGCTGCCGGAATGAGAAAACGCCCTGAAAGGCTCTCAGCCTTTCAGGGCGCCATTGCCGCAGAACAGGGGAACTTCCCTCTTACGCACGACATTATACTCCGGAAAGAAGCCCGTGTCAAGTGCGTTTGCAAGATTTGGCGCTAGACGCTGCAAAAACAGAAGAACGACAGGATGGATTCCTGCAAATTGCGGAAAAAATGTGAAAAATGTGCATGAAACAGAAGAGAATCCTTCATTTTGCGGCTTTACAGGGTAAACACATGCTTTTTCAGCCGGTCAAAGGCCTCCTGTACCCGAGAGAGGGGCAGGGCCAGGTTCATGCGGATATGGCAGGGCCCGTGGAAAGCCCGGCCATCCTGCCAGGCCACGCCCACGTCCCAGCCGGCCTTCTCCAGCTGGTCGATGGTCTTGCCGTGGGCTTCGCACCAGTCGGTGCAGTCCAAAAACAACATGTAGGTGCCCTGGGGCTTGGAAACTTTCACCCCGGGGAAGTTTTGGGCGATAAAGCCGCAGGCGAAATTTACGTTGCCGGTGATGGTCTGCCGCAGCTCGTCCACCCAGTCGGACCCTTCCTGGGTGTAGGCGCCAACCAGGGCGTGCATGGACAGCACGTTCATGGAGTTGTAGTGAGAGAGGGAGCTTTCCTTGTCGATGCGCTCCCGCAGGGCTTTGTTGTAGACAATGTGGTAGCTGCCGATGAGCCCCGCCAGGTTGAAGGTCTTGGAGGGGGCGTAGAGAGCTACCGTGCGCTGGCGGGCGTCCTCAGAGATGGACTGCAGGGGGATGTGTTTGTGGCCCTCCAGAATGATGTCGGACCAGATCTCGTCGCAGATGACCATGACGTCGTGCTTTTTGAACAGCTCCATGGCCTTTTCCAGCTCCCAGCGCTCCCACACCCGGCCGCAGGGGTTGTGAGGAGAGCAGAACACCGTGGCGTGAATCTTGTTTTCCACAATCTTTTTCTCCATGTCCTCAAAATCCATGCGGTAGACGCCGTTTTCATCCTGCACCAGGGGGCTGTGAATAATATGGTAGCCGTTGTTGGTCAGGCAGCCGGTGAAGCCGATGTAGGTGGGGGAGTGCAGCAGCACGTTGTCCCCCTTGGAGCACAGCACGTTCAGGGCGCTGATCACGCCGCCCAGCACGCCGTTTTCATAGCCGACGCACTCCTTGGTCAGGCCGGTGACGCCGTTGCGCCGCTCCTGCCAGCGGATGATGGCGTTGTAATACTCGTCGCTGGTGGCGAAATAGCCGAAGAAGGGGTGGTCCACCCGCTTCTTGATGGCCTCTGTAATGGTGGGCACCGTGGGGAAGTTCATGTCCGCCACCCACATGGGGATCACGTCGAAACCCTCTTTGGGGGGCTGGGGGCCGTGGCCTCCTTCTGTCAAGCCATCCACCGCGATGGCGTCCCTCCCGTGCCGGTCAATAATGCTGGTAAAATCGTATTTCATTCTGTTCGGCGCGCCGCGCCTGCCTCCTTTTGCCCGATGGCAGCGTAATATGTGCCAGATGCACAATGGTAAAATGAAAAGTGCGGGGGCCAGGGCCGCCGCAAAACCAGCGCGCTCCGGCAGATTTTTCCCCATACATCTTTATTTTCCTACACAGCGGTGCCTTTGTCAATAAAAAACGAATTTCGCGCTGGCGGGCCCACTTCCGCCCATCCTTATAATTTTGTGGCATAAATGAAAAGAATGTTCCTTTTTTACGGCTTTTTCCTGTGTTATACTGGCACAGAAGACTGTTTCAGACACAGTGGCTGATAGGAGGAACAGAAGTTATGAACTTGTCTTTTTCCAGAGAGATCCCTTTGAATGATTCCTATGAGGTTATCGGAATGTGATCAGCCGCTATATCTTCGAGGTGTACGGCGTGCTGCGAGAACAGATGGGAGAAGGGGAAGAGGGCACGCTTTCCCAACAGTCAATTTTGGATCAGCTCTTCCATTCCGAGACCTTGGAGCAGATGCGGGAACTGCTGCTCCAGTATGGAAGCAATGTGCGCGACCTGATCCGCCTGAAAAACGACTCAGCCACCATCGGCATGATTCAGCAGGTGCAGAAGACCATTCGGGAGCGGTACAGTGAGAATTTGACCATCAACGAGCTGGCCGCTCAGGTCTACCTGACGCCCACATACCTGTGCCTGCTTTTCCGGCAGGTGACGGGCACCACCATCAACCGCTATCTGACCAATGTCCGCATGGAGAAAGCCAAGGAGCTTTTAATGGATCTCTCCAACAAGCTGTATGATGTCAGCTACGCAGTGGGGTATATGAACCCCAGCTATTTCTCCCGACAGTTCAAAAAATATGTGGGCTGCCTGCCCTCGGAGTATCGCAACCGGCGGATGTCCCGGGAGTGAGGCGGGCGCTCCGCAGGATCACGGCGATCTGTTGCAATCCCCCTTGCCAAAGGCAGGGGGATTGCTTTTTGCTTTGGGGGCGGCGTTGCGAAAGAGCGGGGCGGCTTGTGAGCAGGCGCACGGTGGCCTATGGAATTTCCAAGAAAGCAAAAGCGGCCCAAAAAGGCCGCGGAAAATCGAGAGTGTGTTACAGGCAAAAAGAAAAACCGCCTAAACCCAGTGTTTAAGCGGCTTTTTTATGGTGGGCGCTAACGGACTTGAACCGCTGACCCCCTGCACGTCAAGCAGGTGCTCTAGCCAGCTGAGCTAAGCGCCCAATTTTTTGGTGCTTGATTAGTTTACACGATTCTGGGAGAAAATGCAAGCCCAAAATCAAATTTTGCCAAAAAATTTTTCAAAAAAGGGGCGTGTTAATAAAATCTTAAGAAAATCATCGCGTTGTACTTAATTTGTTCACAATATGCTTTAGGTGTGCTAAAATAGAGGTCAAGAGGACGCCCGGTTGAAAAAGTGTTGAACACCCTGCGATATGCTGAAGGGGCAGCGCTCTCCGGGCACCTGTAACAGGCTTGCGTCAAATGGAGCAGAAGGCTCCATGGCATATAAGCGTTCTTCCCGGCTTCTTCAGAGGGTGCGGGGGAAAGGAGATTTTTATGGAAGCCTTATCTGCAATCAATTTTCTTCTGGCGGCTTTGTTCGCGGCATGCTACTGCTATCAGGCGGTGTTTCTGGGCGCGCGGCTGCTGCGCAAGCGGCGGACCTTCACGGCGCGCAAACTGTGCCGGTACGCGGTGCTCATCGCCGCCCGCAACGAGAGCGCCGTCATCGCCCAGCTGCTGGAGAGCATCCGGCAGCAGGACTATCCCCAGGACCTGCTGGACATTTATGTGGTGGCGGACAACTGCACCGACGGCACAGCCTCCATTGCCAGAGAGCATGGCGCGCGGGTGTTTGAGCGGCAGAACAAGATGCAGGTGGGCAAGGGCTACGCCCTGGCTTTCCTGCTGGAGCACATTCGGGAGGACTTCCCCCAGGAGCGCTACGACGGCTACTTCGTCTTCGACGCGGACAACCTGCTGGACCCCCACTACGTCACGGAGATGAACAAGGTGTTCTCCAACGGGAACCGGGCCGTAACCGGCTACCGCAACACCAAAAACTTTGGGGACAACTGGATCACCGCGGGCTATGGCATCTGGTTTTTGCGGGAGTCCGAGTACCTAAACCGCCCCCGGGACTACCTGGGCACCAGCTGCGCCGTGTCCGGCACGGGCTTCCTCTTCGCCCAGGACCTGCTGGATGAGCTGGGGGGCTGGGAGTATTTCCTCCTTACAGAAGACCTGGAGTTCACCGCCGACCTGGTGGCCCGGGGCATCCGGATTGCCTATTGCCACGACGCCATGGTCTACGACGAGCAGCCCCAGAGCTTCAAGCAGTCCATCATCCAGCGGTCCCGGTGGGTAAAGGGCTATCTGCAGGTGGTGGCCAAGCGGGGCGGCAGCATGGTCAAGACCATGCTCTGCGACGGAAGCTTCGCTTGCTTCGACATGCTGATGTGCACCATCCCTGCGGTGGTGCTGACCGTCATCAGCCTTGTGCTCAACGCGGCGATGTTTGTTGTGGGCATCACCTCTGCCCGCAGCCAGATGGACATTTTCTTCGCCTCGGTGCTGGTGTCGGTGGTGAACTCCTACGCCACCATGTATCTTCTGGGCGCGGTGACTTTGCTGACGGAGGGCAGGCGCATCCGCTGTTCCCGTGGGAAGAAGATCGCCTATTCCTTCACATTCCCCTTCTTTGTGTTCTCCTTTGGCATCGCCATGCTGGTGGCGGTGTTCGGCAACATCGAATGGAAGCCCATCAAGCACAGCGTGGCCCTCTCCATTGGCGATATGGGCAGCGTTTCTCCCCAGGAGCTGCGGAAAAACAGAAAGCTGTGACAAACTTCCCGTGGCAGAGATGTTTCACATCTTCCCGGGGAATTGTGCAAAAGCGCAAGAACGAGAAAACTTGGAATTAGAGCTTTATTAAACTGGCCCCTTGTGTTACAATGAAGTGGACAAGGCGGCCAGTTTTTTGCGCCGTCCCAAACGAGTGTCCCGGCGTTCCGCTGCCGCTCTGGCAGGAGGGCCGGCGCGTGGGAAAAGTTCTGAGGTCCCCTGGCTGTGGGGGCCGGAAAGGTGGAATACATGGTCACACGGGTATTTGTTGAGAAAAAACAGGGCTTTAACATCGAGGCCCAGCACATGCTGGCTGATTTAAAGGGCAACCTGGGCGTTCAGGGGCTGGAGGAGGTGCGTATCCTCAACCGGTACGATGTCTCGGGCCTCAGCAGGGAGCAGTTCGCCGCTGCAGCCCGCACCATCCTCTCCGAGCCCACCATGGACGCGGTCTATGGGGAAGAGTTCCGGCTTCCGGCGGAATACAAGGTGTTCGCCATGGAGTATCTTCCCGGCCAGTATGACCAGCGGGCGGACTCTGCCGCCCAGTGTGTGCAGCTGCTGACCCAGGGGGAGCGCCCCGCCGTGCTCACCGCCAAGGTCATCGGCTTGAAGGGCCGGATTTCGGACCAGGAGTTTGAGAAGGTCAAAGGGTATCTCATCAACCCGGTGGAAAGCCGGGAAGCCTCTCAGGAAAAGCCAGAAAGCCTGGAGCTGCAGGCCGAGGTCCCTGCGGACGTGGCCCGTGTCACCGGTTTTACCAGCTGGGACGGGGCCCAGATGCAGGCGTACTTCAACTCCATGGGTTTTGCCATGACCCTCTCTGACCTGGAGTTCTGCCGGGATTATTTCCGGGATGAGGAGCACCGGGACCCCACCGTCACCGAGCTGCGGGTTATCGACACCTATTGGAGCGACCACTGCCGCCACACCACCTTCCTCACCCGCCTGAACAAAATCGACGTGGAGAAGGGCGCCCTCAGCCAGGCCGTGGAAAAGACTTTGCAGGACTACCTCTCCCTGCGGGAGGAGCTGTACCAGGGCAAGGACAAGCCCGTGTCCCTGATGGACATGGCCACCATCGGCGGCAAGTACCTGCGGAAAAAGGGCCTGGTGCCCGACCTGGATGTGAGCGATGAGATCAACGCCTGCTCCATCGAGGCCCCCGTCACCATCGACGGCAAGACCGAGACCTGGCTCATCCAGTTCAAGAACGAGACCCACAACCACCCCACGGAGATCGAGCCCTTCGGCGGCGCGGCCACCTGCCTGGGCGGCGCCATCCGGGACCCCCTCTCCGGCCGGGCCTATGTGTACCAGGCCATGCGGGTCACCGGCAGCGGCGACCCCACCGTCCCCTTTGAAAAGACCCTCCACGGCAAGCTGCCCAGCCGGAAGATCACCACGGGGGCTGCCGCGGGGTATTCCTCCTACGGCAACCAGATCGGCCTGGCCACCGGACAGGTCACCGAGCTGTACGACCCCGGCTACGTTGCCAAGCGCATGGAGATCGGCGCGGTCATCGGCGCCTCTCCCAAGGCCAATGTCCGCCGGGAGGAGCCCGTCCCTGGGGATGTGATCGTGCTGCTGGGCGGGGCCACCGGCCGGGACGGCATCGGCGGGGCCACCGGCTCCAGCAAGGCCCACACGGAAAAGAGCGTGGAGGTCTGCGGCGCCGAGGTGCAGAAGGGCAACCCCCCCACCGAGCGGAAGCTCCAGCGCCTGTTCCGGGACCCCAGCGTCTCCACCCTCATCAAGCGCTGCAACGACTTTGGCGCGGGCGGCGTGTGCGTGGCCATCGGCGAGCTGGCCCCCGGCCTTCAGATCGACCTGAACCAGGTGCCTAAGAAATATGAGGGCCTGGACGGCACCGAGCTGGCCATCTCCGAAAGCCAGGAGCGCATGGCCGTGGTGCTGGCGCCCCAGGATGTGGAGGAGTTCCAGCGCAAGGCCCGGGAGGAGAACCTGGACGCCACCGTGGTGGCCGTGGTGACGGAAGAGCCCCGGCTGCGCATGGAGTGGCGGGGCGATGAGATTGTCAACCTGTCCCGGGCCTTTTTGGATACCAACGGCGTCACCCAGAACGCCGAGGCCCAGATCGCCGCGCCCCAGGGCGAGAGCTACCGGAAGAGCGTGCCCGCCTGCCTGGCCGGCAAAGAGGGCACAGAGGCCCTGAAGGCCAACATGGCCCGGCTGGAAGTCTGCTGCCAGAAGGGCCTGTCCGAGCGGTTCGACTCCAGCATTGGCGCGGGCACGGTGCTGATGCCCTTCTCTGGCGAGTACCAGCTGACCCCCGAGGAGGCAATGGTGGCCAAGGTTCCCCTGCTCCATGGCGAGACCGACGACGCCACCGCCATGAGCTACGGCTACATCCCCGGCGTGGCCCGGTACTCCCCCTTTGAGGGCGCCGCCTACGCCGTGGTGGAGAGCCTCTCCAAGCTGGCCGCCGTGGGCGCGGACCCCTTGAAGGCCCGGCTCACCTTCCAGGAGTATTTCGAGCGGCTTCACGATGTACCCTCCCGCTGGGGCAAGCCCGCCGCCGCGCTGCTGGGCGCTCTGGAAGCCCAGCTGGGCATGGGGCTGCCCTCCATCGGCGGCAAGGACAGCATGTCCGGCTCCTTTGAGCAGCTGGACGTGCCCCCCACCCTGGTGAGCTTCGCCGTCACCATGACCAAGGCAAGCTCGACCATTTTCGCCTGCGCCAAGAAGCCCGGCTCCACCTTCGCGCTGCTGCCCATCCCCGAGGACGAAAACGGCATGCCCAACTGGGAGGCCCTGAAGGCCTACTACCGGGCTGTGCTGCTGCACATCGAGTGCGGGGATATCATCTCCGCCGGCGTGGTCCGGGAGGGCGGTGCCGCCGCCGCCGTGCTGCGGATGTGCTTCGGCAGCAAGACCGGCTTCCGCTTTGCGGAGGGCCTGTCTAAAGAGACCCTGTACGCCCCCCAGGAGGGCGCTTTGGTGGTGGAGCTCTCCAGCGAGGCGGACCTCTCCACCGACGCCGCCCTGTCCCCTGTGATTTTGGGCCGCACCTCCAGCAAGGAGGATGTGAAGCTGGGCGGCGAGCGCATTTCCCTGGAGGAGCTGTGCGCCGCCTGGATGGGCACTTTGGAGAAGATTTTCCCCAACAACGCCCATCCCGTGCCCGTCTCTCAGGACGTGCCCCTGTGGGAGAAGCGGGAGAACAAGGCCCCGGCCATCAAGGTGGCCCGGCCCCGGGTGTTCATCCCCGCTTTCCCCGGCACCAACTGCGAGGTGGACTCCGCCCGGGCCTTTGAGAAGGCCGGCGCCGAGACCGAGATCTTGGTGGTGAAGAACCTGTCCGTCTCCGACATTGAGGAGACCATCGAACGGATGGAGAAAGCCATCCGCCGGGCCCAGATTGTCATGCTGCCCGGCGGCTTCTCCGGCGGCGACGAGCCCGAAGGCAGCGGCAAGTTCATCGCCACCACCTTCCGCAACCCCCGCATCGCCCAGGCTGTCACCGATTTGCTGGAAACCCGGGACGGCCTGATGCTGGGCATCTGCAACGGCTTCCAGGCTTTGATTAAGCTGGGCCTGGTGCCCTATGGCAAGATCACCGAGCCCAAGGAGGACGACCCCACCTTGACCTTCAACACCTTGGGCCGCCATGTCAGCCGCATGGTGTACACCCGGGTCACCAGCGTGAAGTCCCCCTGGATGGCGGGCGTGAACGCCGGCGACGTCTTCACCGTGCCCGTGTCCCACGGGGAGGGCCGGTTCGTGGCCGACGACAAGGCTTTGCACAAGCTCATTGAGAACGGCCAGGTGGCCACCCAGTATGTGGATCTGGACGGCCAGGTCAGCGGCGACATCCAATGGAACCCCAACGGCTCTGTGTGCGCCATTGAGGGCATCACCAGCCCGGACGGCCGTGTGCTGGGCAAGATGGGCCACTCCGAGCGCAAGGGCAAGGATTTGTACAAGAACGTCCCCGGCGAGAAGGACCAGCTGCTGTTCGAGAGCGGCGTGAAGTACTTTAAGTAAGTCCGTGGCCGGACTGGCCAAGCCGCCCTTCTGCCTGCGGCAGGGGCGGAAAGGACAGAAGAAAACCATCGGCGCGGACGTGCGTTAGCGTCCTGCATAAGCGCGGCCCAAGCCGCCGCTCCAGGGCGCGACTTGCTCCGCGGGAGCACCCGCAGTTCTTTGCTTCTTTCTTTCAAGAAAGAAGAGAAAAGGCACCTTTCGTAAGAAAGGTGCGTTCTTTGCCGGCCCCCTTGGGGGGCTGGGAAAGGAGGAATCGTTGTTATGAAAGAAATACTGAGAAGAACCTGGGCGGAAATCGACCTGGACGCCCTGGCCCGGGATTTTGCCGCTGTGCGGCAGGCGGCCAATCCGAATGCCAAAGTGTGCTGCGTGGTGAAAGCGGACGCCTATGGCCATGGGGCGGTGCGCATGGCCCAGGAATTTGAGGCCCTGGGGGCGGACTGGTTTGCTGTCTCCAATCTGGAAGAGGCCCTGCAGCTGCGGCTGGGGGGCATTTCCCAGCCCATGCTGGTGCTGGGCTATACCCCGCCGGAGGAGGCGGCGTCCCTTGCAAAGCACGCCATTTCTCAGTGCGTGTACAGCCTGGACTACGCGAAGGAGCTCTCCCACTGCGCGGTGAAAGCCGGGGTCACGGTGAAGATCCATGTGAAGATCGACACGGGCATGAGCCGCCTGGGCTTTTATTACCAGGACATCAGCCGGGACGAGGCCACCGTGCAGGAGGTGAAGGCCGCCTGCACTCTGCCGGGGCTGTACCCAGAGGGGATTTTCACCCACTTTGCCGTCTCTGATGAGGGGAAAGCCGGGGACGCCTTTACCATGCGGCAGTTCGGCTGCTTTAAGGAGATGATCGAGTCCCTGCTGCGAGAGGATGTCTCTTTTGAGGTGCGCCACTGCGCCAACTCCGCCGCCGTGTTCGACTATCCCCTCTCCCACCTGGATATGGTGCGGGCGGGCATCGTCATCTATGGGCTGTACCCCTCCGGCGCCCTGCGGAACCGCCCGGAGCTGACGCCGGTGCTCTCCCTGAAGTCTGTGGTTTCCCATGTGAAGACCGTACTGCCGGGGGCCACCATCAGCTATGGCCGGAAATTCACCGCGGAAAAGGAGATGCGGGTGGCCACTGTGCCCGTAGGCTATGCCGACGGCTATCCCCGCATCCTCTCCGCCAAAGGGGCCCAGGTTCTCATTGGTGGCAAGCGCTGCCCCATCCTGGGCCGGGTGTGCATGGACCAGCTGATGGCGGACGTGACCGCCCTGCCGCAGGTGAAAGTGGGCGACCTGGTCACCCTCATCGGCCGGGATGGGGAAGAGGAGATCACCGCCGACGAGCTGGCTGCCCTGGAAGGCAGCATCAACTATGAGGTGGTGTGCGGCCTCTCCAAGCGGGTGCCCCGGGTCTACCTGAAAAACGGCCGGGTGGACAGCATCTACAACGCGCTGCTGGGAGAGGGCGGCTGCTGAACGGCCAGCCTTTTGAAAAATAGCCCCGCCCAAACGGGCGCAAAAAGGACCGTCCCCGAAGGGACGGCCCTTTTTTTGTGAGTCTATGCAGCTGTGCTCTGGGGAAACCACCGCCTGCTCCGCCAGAAGAGAGCGGCGCACACCAGCGCCAGGGCGAAGAGGAGGAGCTCCGTGGGCCAAAGGCCCAGGCCCAGCAGGGCAACGCAGTTAAACAGGGTGTGGCACAGGATGGCCGCTGGGAACAGCAGCCATTTCCGCCTGGCCACAGCCAGAAACACCAGGGAGGTGGCGAACAGGTGGAACAGCACGGCGGAGAACCGTTCCAGCAGGCCGGCGGCGATCCCCAGGGGCGTCACTGCGGCGAACTGGGCGGTCAGGGTATCCAGCTGGCCGGCTGGGAGCAGGCCGGAAAGGGTCTCCTCACCCATGCCCAGCAGGACGCAGAACAGCAGGTTGTTCACATGGGTCATGCCCGCCAGCAAAATCAGTTCGCAGAAGGCGTGGCCCAGCCCGAAGGAGAGGGCGCCTTTCCAGGTGCGGTGGCCGGGGCGGGGCGGCCCGCCGGGAAAGGCCGGCTTGCGGGGCCCCAGCAGCGCTGCGCCTCCCAGCCGAGCAGACTCCTCAAACAGGCCGGCGGTGAAGGCCAGCCCCAAGCCCAGCACCAGGGGAGAGGACTGGGCCAGCGCCTGATACCACCCCTGCCCTGCGCAGAGTTGAAGCAGGGGGATGCGCAGAAGGATTTGGGAGATGAAGAAAGAGAGCAGCCCCAGGGCCATGGGCAAGGGGGAAATTTTTTTGAACAGGCACAGGAACAACAGCAGGAGGATGGGCAGCACCAGCGTGAGGAACAGCGCCAGGGCAAAGCTCCACACCACCTGTACGGATATGTCCATGGAGGGGCCTCCTCATTCCATCAGCAGGGAGAAGGCAAAATCAAACTGGCCTTCCTCCAGGCGGTACTGGGGCAGCAGGGAAGGCCCGCAGGAGTTGGAGCCCACGCCGCTCATTTTGTAATCCACGCACAGCACGGTGCAGCCGCAGGGCTCCAGCTCATAGCTGTGGGCCTTGCCGGCCAGCTCCTCCTGGGTGTAGGGAGAGACGTTGAAGGAGAAGGGCTGCTCCGCCGCAGCGGAAAGGGCAAAGGCGCCGTCGGAGAGGGTCACATACCGGCAGCCGCAGTGAGAGGAATTTTCCTGGGGCTTGAGGTAATCCTCGTGCATGGATTCCACGCTTTGGGCGTAGACGCCCAGCCGGGAGGCCCGGTGTTTGTCCACATAGCTCTCATAGGGGCCGTAGGCAAAGTACTCCGCCTCCCCGAACTCCCGGGGCAGGAACAGGCGCACGCCAAACCGGGGCATCCAGGGGAAGCGGGTGTCTCGCTCCCCGTGGAGGGACACGTCCACCCGGCCGTCGGGGGAAACCGTCCACACGGCTTTCACATCCAGGAACCGGCCAATATAAAGGGCACAGATGCCCAAATGGCAGGTAAGGGCGCCGCCTTCCTGCTCCACGGAATAGACCCGCACGGTGGGCCGGTGATAGCCCGCCTGCTTCCATGAAAAGTCCACAGAGCGGTCGTTGTCTGTGGGGGCCCGGTAGGTGTTCCACTCCATAGGCCGGGAAAGCAGCTCCCGGTTCTTGTAGACCATCTGGGAGAACAGGCCCGTCCGGTTGTCGAACACATAGCGGAAGTTTTCCCCGGTAAAGACCACCTGCCGGGGGCCCGCCTCCACCTGAAGGGCGCCTTCCTCCACAGGGGCGTCCAGGAAGAAGGGTTCCTCGGAGAGGATGAGCTCGTCAAAGCCCAGGGCGTGGCCCGCGGGATAGAAGGGGCTGGCCTTTTTGGCGGTGTAGAAGAAGGTCACGGTGGCAATGCCGCCCTCCGGCAGTTCCGGCAGGGTGATGTCCGCCTCCTGATGGGGGGCGATGGAGGGCATCTCCAGGTTGCCCCCGAAGAGCACCTCCCCGTCCTGCATCACCTCATAGGAGAGGGCAACGCAGTCCTGGGCGTTGGTAAAGTCCAGATAGTTGTGCAGGCGGAAGGTGCTGCCCTCCAGCCGCTGGGCCCGGATGGGCCGGATGACATTCTTGTATTCCAACAGGCCGGTGTGAGGGGTGCGGTCGGGGTAGACCAGGCCGTCCATGCAGAAGTTGCCGTCGTGGGGGAACTCCCCAAAGTCCCCGCCGTAGCGGTAGATGGGCCGGTTGTCCGGGGTGGTTCCGCCGTAGACGGCGTGGTCGCACCACTCCCACACAAAGCCGCCGCAGAAGCCGGGGTACTGCATGATGCGCTGCTGGTAGTCCTCCGCGTCCCCGGGGCCGTTGCCCATTGCGTGGATGTACTCGCATTGGATGAAGGGCATCCGCCGGCCGTGAAGGTTCTCGTCCAGCTCCCCGCCGTTGAAGTAGCTGTCCACGGCCTGGGTGGAGGCGTACATCCGGCTGTACAGGTCCAGCATGGAGAAATCCGGCGTGCGGTCCTTGTGGTAGGCCAAAAAGCCTTCATAGTGCAGCAGGCGGGAGGGGTCGTACCCCTTCACCCAGCGGCCGGCGTTCTCAAAGTTCTCGCCCCAGCCGCTCTCGTTGCCCAGGGACCAGATGACCACCGCGGCGTTGTTCTTGTCCCGGACAACGCTGCGCTGCACCCGGTCCAGAATGGCTTTCTTGAACTGGGGGTCGTCGGCGGCGTCGGGGTAGTTCTCCTCCACATGGTAGCCCAGCTTTTCCGCCATGCCGTGGCTCTCGATGTCTGCCTCGGCAATGGCGTACAGGCCGTACTCCGAGCACAGCTGCAAAAACCAGGGGGCGTTGGGATAGTGGCTGGTGCGCACGGCGTTGATGTTGTGGCGCTTCATCAGGCACAGGTCCTTTGCCGCCTGCTCCCGGCTGATGGTGTAGCCGGTGACCGGGTCGCTGTCGTGGCGGTTCACGCCTCGGAACTTGATGGCCACGCCGTTGAGGAAGACCACCCCGTCCCGCACCTCGATCTTTCGCAGGCCCACCTTCTGGGGGATGACCTCGTCTTCCGTGGAGAGGGTCAGGGTGTACTGGGCCGGGTGCTCCGCGTTCCACAGTATGGGATCGTCCAGTTCAAAGACCAGGGGCTCCCCTGTGGAGGAGGCGGTGCCCACCGTGTCCCCGTTAGGGGCCTGCAGCAGGGCGCTGACGGCGCACTCCCCGGCGAGCTCCAGTTCCACGGTGATGGTTCCGTGGGAAAAATCCTGGGAGAAGGCCTCTTTTACGAAGAAATCCCGCACATGGTTTTCGGGCCGGGCCAGCAGGTACACGTCCCGGAAGATGCCGCTCATGCGCAGCTTGTCCTGGTCCTCCAGATAGGTGCCGTCGCACCACTGGAGCACCAGCACGGCCAGGGTGTTGTCCCCGGCGGTGAGCAGGGAGGAGATGTCGAACTCCGAGGTGGAGTGGGACACCTGGCTGTACCCGGCAAACTCTCCGTTGACCCACAGGTAGAAGCAGGAGTCCACCCCTTCAAAGTTCAAATACCAGCGGAAAGCGGCGGGGTCGGCCACGTCGATGTGGCGCACATACAGGCCGCAGGGGTTCTCCTCTGGCACGAAGGGCGGGTCGCAGGGGATGGGGTAGCGGACGTTGGTGTACTGGTGACGCCCGTAACCCTGGTTCTGCCAGCAGGAGGGCACGGGGATTTGGCCCATCTCCTCCTCGTCAAAGGCCAGGCCGTCCTCCAGGTCCAGAATGTCCTGGCAGGAGGGGAAGTATTGGAAAGACCAGGCGCCGTTTAAGGAGACCACCCGGGAAGAAAGGCCGTTTTCGGCCTCTTTCTCATCGGCAAAGGGGATATAATAGCTTCGGTCGGGACAGGTTCCCACATGCAGGATCTGGGGGTCCTCGTGGGTGTAGTGGGGCTTCAGGTTCATACAACTCTTCCTTTCTTCCTCCCAGGAATTGCTTTTTCCAGGGAGAAACGGTATACTCTTATAAACGTAGCTTACAATGATTTTTCTGCCGCGTCAATGTCTATTTTGCGTAAAAATGGAAAGAACGTGCGGTTTTCCCATTCCATTTGAAAGGTGTGATTCTATGGGGGCTGGCGCAATCGGGGCCGGTGTGTTCGGCGGGGCGGTGCTCCTTTTGGCAGGCCGGAAATTTTCCCGGGACAGCTTGGAAAAGCGGGGGTTTGCCCTGTGGGCTTCCCTGCTGTTTTTGGGGGCTCTGTCTCTGCGGCTGTACCTGGGGTATTCCTCCGAAGGCTTTACCACAGACCTGGATACCTTTAAATCCTGGGCTAACCTGGCCAATTCCGTGGGCTTTGGACAGATCTATCACGAGGACATTTTCCTGGACTATCCCCCCGGCTACCTGTATGTGCTGGTGTTTTTAGAGAAGCTGCGGCTGCTGCTGGGGCTGCCCATGGAGAGCCAGGCCTACTCCCTGCTCATCAAGATGCCCTCTATCCTGGCGGACCTGTTCTGCGGGGGGGCGGCGCTGCTGCTGGCCCAGCGGAAGCTGGGGGAGAAAAGCGCCCTGCTGCTTTCGGGGGCCTACCTCTTCTGCCCGGCGGTGTTTTTGAACTCTGCCCAATGGGGCCAGGCAGACTCCTTTTGCACGGCCATCCTTCTGGGTTCTCTGTTGCTCCTCTGTCAGGAGCGGTATATCCCCTCCGCGGTGCTGTATGGGCTTTCCATTGCCTGCAAGCCCCAAATGTTTATCTTTGCCCCCCTGTACCTGTTCTTCGCCCTCAAGCGCCGCCGGTTCGGCATGCTGGGCCTGGGGGTGCTGCTGGCAGTGGGGACATTGCTGCTGACCGCCCTGCCCTTTACCCAGGACTTCAACTTCCTTTGGCTGCTGGAACGCTACCAGTCCACCCTGGACTATTACAGCTTTTACTCTGTAAACGCCTACAACTTCTGGAGCCTGATCGGCTGGAACTGGAAGGCTCTGCCCGCCGGCCTTGCGGGGGATGCCCTGGACCTGCTGGGGGCGGTGATCGCCACGGTGCTGTGCGGCGTGTGGGTGTTCCGTTCCAAGAGCAGGGCGGTGGTGTTTTACTGCCCTGCCTTGCTGATGGCGGCCATGTACGCCTTCTCCGTGAAGATGCACGAGCGCTACCTGTTCCCTGCCCTGCTGTTCCTGCTGCTGTCCTTTGTCTTCACCCAGGACAAGGGGATGCTGCGGGCCTTTGCCCTGTGCGCTGTGGCCCATTACGCCAATGTGGCCTATGTGCTGTGGCAGTTCCGGGAATATTACAACAGCTACAACCCCAATACGGGGCTTACCCGGGCCCTTTCAGCCATGCAGCTGGCGGCCTTGGGGTGCGCTGTCTGGGTGGGGGCCCGGGTATTCCTGCGGGGGGACGTGCGCCCTGGCGAGGTCCCCCAGCCCGGACCCCTGCTGGACCGTTCCGCTGTGGACAGCCGCTTCTACAGGCGGGACTGGGCCGCTCTTCTGCTGGTGACGTTGGCCTACGCCTGCTTTGCCTTCTCCCATTTGGGGGATACCCAGACGGCCCTGACCTCTTGGACACCCCAGCAGGGAGAGAGTGTGGTGCTGGAGGCCGATGGGGAGTGCGCCACTCTCACCTACCTGCCGGGCATTGCCCCGGACAGCGCCCACTACGCCGCCCGGGTGGGGGTGAATATCCAAGTGGAGACCAGCCAGGACGGGGAGACCTGGACCGACTGCGGCACCCTCACCGACGGCAGCGTCTTTGCCTGGAAGCAGTACCAGCTCTCCACCCCGGGGCGCTATGTGCGGCTCACCGCCCTGGACGGCAGCGTCACCCTGAACGAGGCCTCCCTTTTTTACACGGGCACCCGGGTGCAGGCCACGGTCCTCAGCCGGGACCCCGCTGCCCAAGCCCTGGTGGATGAGCAGCAGGTGGTGCCGGCTTACACAACCTATGAGAACTCCACCTACTTTGATGAAATCTACCACGCCCGCACCGCCTACGAGCACATCCTGGGGTTAGAGCCCTATGAGAACACCCACCCCACCCTGGGCAAGCTCATCATCTCTTTGGGCATCCGCATTTTTGGGATGAACCCCTTTGGCTGGCGGTTTATGGGGGCGCTGTTCGGGGTACTGATGCTGCCGGTGCTGTACCACCTTCTCAAGCAGCTGTTCGGCCGCACCCGGCTGTGCACAGCGGGAACCCTGCTCTTCGCCTTTGACTTCATGCACTTCACCCAGACCCGCATCGCCACCATCGACACCTACGCCGTGTTTTTCCTGCTGCTGATGTACGACGCCATGCTGGTGTTCCTGCGGCGGGACCTGCTCCGGGACAGCTGGAAAAAGCTGCTGCCGCCCCTGATGGCCTGCGGGGTGTTTACCGGCCTGGGCATTGCCGCCAAGTGGACGGCGGCCTATGGGGCCCTGGGACTGGCGGCCCTGTTCTTCGGCAAGCTGCTCTTTACATACTGGGACGCCCGCCGCCGGGGGGAGGAAACCGTTCCCCTTTTGATGAAGTGCGGCAAGCTGTGCGCCTGGTGCTGCCTGTTCTTCCTGGCGCTGCCCTTTGGCATCTACTTTGGGGCCTTCCTGCCCATCACCACCCTTTCCCACAACGCGGGAAACCTGTGGGGGGCCTTCTGGAACTACCAGGTGACCATGTTTCGGTACCACTCCACGCTGGAGGCCACCCACAGCTTTGCCTCCCCCTGGTACGAGTGGCCGTTGGATATCCGGCCCATCTGGTATTTCGCGGGAGACACCCAAGAGGGGTACAGCACCATTTCCGCCTTTGGAAACCCCCTGCTGTGGTGGGCGGGCATCCCAGCCCTGGGGGCGGCTGCCTGTCTCTGGTGGAAGGAGCGCTTCCGCTGGGCTGGGCTGGTGCTGGCGGGATTCCTCTCGGTGTACCTGCCCTGGGTATTGGTGCCAAGGCTGACCTTTATCTACCACTACTTCACCGCGGTGCCCTTTTTGGTGGTGGCACTGTGCGGCGTATTCTCTCTGCTGTACCAGCGCGGAGGTTTTGCCCGGCAGCTCACCTTCCCCGGAGGCATCCAGTGCTCCGGTGCCACCCTGCTGCTGGCGGCGTTTACAGCGGCCTGCCTGCTGCTGTTCGCGGTGTACTTCCCGGTGCTGTCCGGCTCCCCCACCACCCGGGACTACGCCAACGCTTTGGAGCTTTTCGAGACCTGGTACTTCGCCTAGCCGCAGCCGAAAAACAGAGAAAGGGCTGTCCCCAAAGGGACGGCCCTTTCTTCGCTGCTGTCTAGGCAGAGGGGCAGGCTTCACGGCAGGGCGAGCAGACGCCTGCCGGCCTCTACTGCGGCGGCAAAGCACTGGTCCCCCACGCTGCGGCCCAAATGGGGCAGGCCCCTGGCGTCCCAAGCAGGGGCGTCCAGGTTGTCCGCGGCAAAGAAAAATTGGGCGAAGCGCAGCCCGCGGAACTGGGCCACCGCCGCCAGGGAGGCGCATTCCATCTCCACACACAGGCAGCCCTGCTCCCGGCGGCGCCGCACCTTGCCCCGGGTCTCCCGGTAAAAGCCATCGGTGGTCCAGGTTTTGCCCTCCACGAAGGGCAGGCCCAGGCTCTCCAGGGCCTGCCGGCAGGCGGCCACGCAGGCGGGGTCCAGGGCCACCTCGTCCGCAGGCGGCAGATAGTGGTAGGAGAGCCCTTCGTCCCGGACGGCGGCAGTGGGCAGGATCAGGTGCCCGTCGGTGATCTCGCCCCGCAGCACCCCGCAGGAGCCAAAGAACACAAAGCACCGCCCGCCGTGGGCCGCCAGCTCCTCCATCATGCTGCCGGAGGCGGCCCCTCCCACATGGGGCACGAACAGGGCGAATTCCTGGCCCAAGGCCCGGACCCGGTACACGGGCACCGGGCCGCTGCAGAAGCGCAGGGCCAGGATCTCCTCCCCGCCAAAGCGCTGGAGCAGGCTCTCCACAATGGGCTGGGAGTACACGCCCATGCACATCTGGGGGAAACCGGGAAGGGGGGAAAAGTTGTCCTCTGGGTTGATGACCGCTTTGCGGTCCGGGTCAAAGTCGCTGCAGAGCATGGGGCATGCCTCCTTACAAAGAATTTTTCCCATTGTAAGAGAATGGGCAGGATTTGTCAAGAGGCGGGCCCGGGGATTCCTTGACAATCCCCGCTCTTTCTTCTACAATGGTTTCATCGACCCAGAGGGAGGAGTTCATCATGCCGAAGATTGCCACTTTTTACGACCATATTGTGGATGTGTCCCGCCAGGAAGGCTGTTCTGTGGTAGAGGCCCTGAAGCTGGCCCGGGAGCTGGGCGTGGAGGCCGTGGAGGCCTCTGCCAACAACCTTGTGGGCCGGGAGGATGAAATGGGCCAGGAGCTGGCCATGGCGGACCTGTCCATTTCCAGCGTGCCCTCTTATTTCGACTTTGGCCGGGACTTCGATGTGGAGCGGCAGGCGCTGCCCATTTTAGAGGCCGCCCAATACCTGGGGGCGGACCGGCTGCTGGTCATCCCCGGGTTTTTTCAGGAGGGGGATTCCCCCGAGGAACGGGAAGCCCAATTGGAGGGGATGGTGGAAGGTGTCAACCGGCTGGCAGACTTGGCCGCGGGCTACGGCCTCTCTCTGGTGATGGAGGAATACGACAGCGAGGCCGCCCCCTTTTCCTCGGCGGCGGGGGTGCGGTATTTCCTGGACCGCTGTCCGGGGCTTGCCTGCGCCTTCGATACGGGGAACTTCCGTTTTGCCGGGGAGGACCTTTTAGAGGCCTATGATCTGCTGCGGGACCGGGTGGCCCACGTCCACCTGAAGGACCGCTCCTTTGTCCAGCGGAACGGAGAGGGCCCCAAAGTGGCCATGGACGGCACACCCCTGTACCCCTGCCCTGTGGGCGGCGGGGACCTTCCGGTGGCAGAGGTGGTCTCCCGGCTGAAGCGGGATGGATATGGCGGCATTTACACCATTGAGCATTACGGCGCCAGCAGCGCCCTGGATTACCTGCGCCGGTCCATTGACTGGGTGAAGGAGCAGCTGGGGATCTAAACTGGAGAGAGGGAAAGCGGCCCTGGTTTGGGGCTGCTTTTTTGTGGCCGTGCCCCGGAAAAAAGCCTTTCCTTTTCCCATGAAAAGGAGTACTATAGGAAAGGCTTTTCAAAAAATCCGTTGCGAGGTGTAGAGCATGGCCGTGGAAAACGACCTGGGAAGAGATAAAATCAGCCGCCTGGTGTGGCGCATCGCCATCCCCAGCATGCTGGGGCAGTTTGTCAGCGTGCTGTACAGCATTGTGGATAGGATGTACATTGGCAACATCCCCGAAATTGGGGACGTGGCCCTGGCCGGCGTGGGGGTGTGCGGCCCCGTGGTGACCATGGTGGGCTCGGTGGCGGTGCTGGTGGGTGTGGGCGGTGCGCCCCTGGTGAGCATCCGCATGGGCGAGGAGGACCTCTCCGCCGCCAAAAAGGTGCTGGCCAACTGCTTTTTGATGCTTCTGGTGTTCTCGGTGCTGCTCATCGGGGGAATTCTCCCCTTCCGGGAGCCCATGCTGCGGCTGTTCGGCGCCAGCGACGCCACCTACCCTTTTGCCGAGGAGTACTTTACCGCTTACCTGTGCGGCACCTTCTTCGCCTTGGCGGCCAGCGGCTTAAACCAGTTCATCATCTGCCAGGGCTTTGCCAAAATCGGCATGGCCTCGGTGATGCTGGGCGCGGCGCTGAACATCGTGCTGGATCCGGTGTTCATCTTCGCCCTGGGCATGGGCGTGCGGGGGGCGGCCATCGCCACGGTGATTTCCCAGGCGGCCAGCGCGGCCTTTGTAATTCTCTTCCTCTTCGGCAAGCGGGTGCAGGTGCCCATCACCTTTGGCGGCTATGACCTGCGGGTGATGGGCCGGGTGCTGGTGATGGGCTTCACGCCCTTCCTCATTGTGGCGGTGGACAATGTGATGATCATTGCCATGAACGCCATTTTGCAGCGCACCGGCGGTGCCGACGGGGACATGCTGGTCACCTGCAACACCATTGTGCAGAGCTTTATGCTGGTGGTCACCATGCCTTTGGGGGGCATCAGCGGCGGCACCCAGGGGATTCTGGGCTTTAACTACGGCGCCCGCCAGGTGGACCGGGTGCGCCAGGCCCAGAAGTACATTGTGGGCCTGTGCGTGGGCTACACGGCCCTGCTGTTTGTGCTGGCCCGTGTGGCGGGGCCGCTGTTTGTGCGGCTGTTCACCCAAGACCCCGAGCTGGCCCAAGAGGCCTTTGACGCGATCAAGGTCTGCACCCTGGCCATCATCCCCCTGGGAGTGCAGTACGAGCTGGTGGACGGCTTTACGGGTATCGGCCAGGTGCGGTTTTCCCTGCCCCTGTCCTTCTGGCGGAAGCTGGTGTACTTTGTGGCCATCTTCGCTTTGCCCACGGCTTTTGGGGCCCGGGCCGCTTTCTACGCCGAGCCCCTGTCCGACATCCTGGGCCCGGCTGTGACCATTGTGGTGTATTTCCTGGCCATGGGGAAGATTTTGGGGGAGCGGGCCGTGACTGGCCTGAACAATTCGTACCAAGGGGGTCTTGGTCCCCAGTGAGGACCGTCCAGGACCGGTCTCCGCTGCCGCGTCGGTTGGTGATGGACGCAGCCCACTGGGCTGCATCACCCGAGCCGGCAGGCGAGACCGGTGCGCTCACGCCTGATTGAGAGGGGAGAACACGTCCGCGCCAATGGTTTTGCTCCGGGCAAGGGACGTCCCGCGCCCTGTCCCGTGGCATGGGTCCAGCGTTACGCTGGTCTTTGCTTCTTTCTTTCAAGGAGAAGCCGAGCTGGCGTTTCCGACACCGCAAAAAACCGCGGACACAAAACTGTAAATCCGCGCTAGGCAAAGGGGC
>OIYW01000256.1_pt1 | contig 53848 bp, 60 predicted proteins | sample 1588351 | NCBI WGS metagenome assembly OIYW01 (sample SAMN03283268) | human gut metagenome | biome: human-associated habitat; material: feces | host: Homo sapiens | place: USA | collected 2013 | reverse complement strand
ACCATAAGAAAAATGGTCACAGACAGCAGTACACAGCAGTTAAGATTGAAAAAATCAACGCTTAATTAATTGGAGAATATCCATGTTTCATGTAACCGTTTATGAAAATAAGAAAAAAGAATACGTTGGTTTCCAGACCGAGGGACATGCAGGATATGCAGAAGCGGGACAAGATATTGTGTGTGCAGCAGCATCTGTCCTTGTCATCAACACGATGAATGCAATTGAAGCATTTGCGGATGATCAGGCTTCACTCGTGACGGAGGAAGAAGAAGGATTTATTCATTATGAATTAAATGGCAGACCTTCCATGGAAGCGTCACTTCTTCTTAAGACAATGGTTCTTGGACTTTCTGAGATGGCACATGATGAAGACTATGCACAATATATTGATTTAACATTCGAGGAGGTGTAAACAACCATGATGAAATTAAACCTTCAGTATTTCGCTCATAAAAAGGGTGTAGGTTCTACAAAGAACGGTCGTGATTCTGAGTCTAAAAGACTTGGTGCTAAGAGAGCTGACGGACAGTTCGTTAAAGCAGGTAACATCCTTTACAGACAGCGCGGAACAAAGATTCACCCAGGTGTTAATGTAGGACGCGGTGGTGACGACACATTATTCGCACTTGTTGATGGTGTTGTAAGATTTGAGAGAAAAGGAAGAGATAAGAAACAGGTTTCTATCTATCCAGTTGCTCAATAATTAGGAATCAAAGAGAGTGTTGCGATGTAGCTGATTTCAGTTATAAGGCAGCGCTCTTTTTTAAAAATTATTATTCTGTACAAGGTTAACAGTGAGAAGTTTAAAGGAGTAGACTTATGTTTGCAGACAGAGCGAAGATATTTATCAGATCCGGAAAAGGCGGAGATGGACATGTGAGCTTTCGAAGAGAGCTGTATGTACCGAACGGTGGACCTGATGGCGGAGATGGCGGAAGAGGTGGAGATGTTATCTTTGAAGTAGATGAAGGTCTCAACACACTTCAGGATTACCGTCACAGACAAAAATATGCAGCAAAAGATGGGGAGCAAGGCGGAAAAAGACGTTGTCACGGAAAAGATGCAGATGATATTGTGTTAAAAGTTCCGGAAGGAACAGTTATAAAGGAATTTGAATCTGGAAAAGTAATTGCAGATATGTCTGGTGAGAACCGCAGACAGGTAGTATTGAAGGGCGGTAAAGGTGGGCTTGGAAATCAGCACTTTGCTACTTCAACCATGCAGATACCGAAATATGCCCAGCCGGGACAACCGTCTCAGGAACTCTGGGTAAGTCTGGAATTGAAAGTGATTGCAGATGTAGGATTAGTTGGTTTCCCTAATGTAGGTAAATCTACACTTCTCTCACGAGTGACGAATGCCCAGCCGAAAATTGCCAATTATCATTTTACAACGTTAAATCCAAATCTTGGGGTCGTTGATCTGGACGGCGCAAAAGGATTTGTAATTGCGGATATCCCGGGATTAATCGAGGGAGCGTCAGAAGGAGTCGGACTGGGGCATGAATTCTTGCGTCACATTGAACGTACGAAGATGATGATTCATGTTGTAGATGCAGCCGGAAGCGAAGGGCGTGATCCGGTTGACGATATTTATAAGATCAATGCTGAATTAGAGGCTTATAATCCGGAAATTGCAAAACGTCCGCAGGTGATTGCCGCAAATAAGACGGATCTTATTTTTAATGACGGAGAATCAGAAAATCCTGTAGAACGTCTGAAGAAGGAATTTGAGCCAAAGGGAATGAAGGTATTTTCGATTTCCGGCGCTACCGGAGCAGGAATCAAAGAACTTCTCTATTATGTATCTGAGGAATTGTCAAAAGTAGACGATAAACCAATCGTATTTGAACAGGAGTATTTCCCGGACGAAGAACTTATTTATATAGATCTTCCGTACACTGTCGAAAAAGAAGATGATATGTATGTAGTGGAAGGACCGAAGATTGAGAAAATGCTCGGATACACGAATCTTGATTCAGAGAAGGGATTTGCATTTTTCCAGAAATTCTTGAAAGATACAGGAATTTTGGATGAACTGGAAGCGGCAGGAATCCAGGAAGGCGATACCGTTAAAATGTATGGCCTGCAATTTGATTATTACAAATAGATCGAGTGCAAAAGAATAAGGAGAAGATTATGACGACAAAGCAGAGAGCATATTTAAAAAGCCTTGCTATGACGATGGAACCTATTTTCCAGATCGGCAAAAACAGTATGACGCCGGAGCTTACAAAAGCAATTTCTGAAGCATTAGAGGCGCGGGAATTGATTAAGATCAGCGTGCTTAAAAATTGCGCGGATGATCCGAAAGAGCTCGCATTTCTTCTTGCCGAGCGGACACGTTCTCAAGTAGTTCAGGTCATCGGTAAAAAAATCGTTTTATATAAAGAAGGAAAAGATAAAAATAAGAAAATAGAGCTTCCATAACTTTTTATATGAAATTGGAAGTTTCAGGAGCAAATAATTATGAAAATTGGAATTATGGGCGGAACTTTCGACCCGATCCATAACGGACATCTGGCACTGGGGCGCTGTGCTTATGAACAATTTCAACTGGATGAGGTTTGGTTTATGCCGAATGGCAACCCACCACATAAGGAACAAAGTTCTATTCAAATGGACGGCAATACAAGAAGCCACATGGTAGAATTAGCAATTGAGGGCATGAAAGAGTTTCGAGTGGAAACATATGAGATAACGAAAAATGAAGTGTGTTGTTCTTACGAGACAATGGATTATTTTGCCAACAAATTTCCGGAAGATGAATTCTACTTCATTATAGGTGCGGATTCTCTGTTTGCAATCGAAACATGGGTGCATCCTGAGCTTTTATTCCCTAATTGCATCCTTCTTGCCGCATTTCGCGGAGAAATTGATACAGCGGAGGAAATGAATGCACAGATCCAATATTTAAAGGATAAGTACGGTGCTGAAATTGAACTTCTGAATGCCCCGATTGTGCCAATCTCTTCCAGTGATTTAAGGAGACGTCTTATGTCAGGAGAATCAACGTCCGAATGGATTCCAAGAGCAGTAGAAGCGTATATAAAAAAGGAACAATTGTATGGAACAGAACATCACTAAAATTCAGGAACAGATACAATTAGAATTGGATAAAAGCCGGTATGAGCATACGCAGGGCGTCATGTATACTGCAGCAGCTCTTGCCATGCGTTACGGAGAGGATATAAACAAAGCAATGCTTGCAGGCCTTCTCCATGACTGTGCAAAATGCATACCTGCAGAAGAGAAGATCCGCATGTGTGAAGAGAATCATTTGCAGATTTCAGACGTGGAGCGTGCAAATCCAAGTCTTCTTCATGCGAAGCTCGGAGCGTTTCTTGCAAAAACGAAATATAAAATTGAAGATTATGATATTCTAAAGGCAATTGAAAGCCACACGACCGGACGTCCTGATATGTCGCTTCTTGAAAAGATTATTTATATCGCAGATTATTTAGAGCCGGGAAGAACAGAACTTCCCAATATGGCGGATGTACGCTCACTTGTCTTTCGGGATATCGACGAATGCTTATATCGCATCCTGAAGGATTCTCTTGTGTATCTTGAAACAAAACATCTGCCAATTGATATTATGACAGAGAAAACATACCTTTATTATAAAGAAACATTGAAGAAACAGGAGGAAAATTAATATGGAACAAGCTATGAATATGGCACGTATTGCCTATGAAGCTCTTGCTGACAAAAAAGGAGAAGACATCAAAGTGCTTGATATTTCTGAGATTTCTCCTATTGCAGATTACTTTGTAATCTCTAACGGTACCAGTTCAAGTCAGGTAGATGCTCTAGTTGATAATGTGGAAGAGAAAATGCATAAGGCAGGATATTCTTTGAAGCAGCAGGAAGGCACAAACAGTGGTACATGGGTACTGATGGATTATGGCGATATTATCGTCCATATCTTTGATAAAGAAAATAGAAGCTTCTATAATCTGGAACACATCTGGAGTGATGGAAGAGAAGTAGAAATGTAATTTGTCATATGATTTATGCAGATAATTAATTTATGCAGGCGCGGAAATAAAATTCCTTGCCTGCATTTTGCTTGTTATGATTTATATTTTTAGAGTAAGCTTTCTTTACTTCATAAATCTGAATACACCAATTACTTTACCTAAAATAGTGCAATCCGGCACAATGATCGGCTCCATTGTATCGTTTTCAGGCTGAAGACGAATGATGCCTTCCTCCTTATAAAATCTCTTTACCGTTGCGCCGTCATCTACAAGTGCAACAATCATTTCGCCGTTATGGGCAGTCTTTCGTTCTTCAACGAGCACATAATCACCATCCAGAATTCCTGCATTGATCATGCTTTCTCCTTTTACCTTCAACATGAAGGTCTGCTTATTCGGCATAAAATCCATTGGAATAGGGAAGTACTCTTCAATATTCTGCTCTGCTAACAGTGGTTCTCCGGCTGCTACACGACCAACAATTGGAACATTAACCATTTCTCTTCTTGTGAAATTAAAAGAATCGTCCAAAATCTCAATAGCACGCGGTTTCGTTGGGTCACGTCTGATGTAACCATTTTTCTCCAATGTTTCAAGATGAGAGTGCACGGAAGAAGTTGACTTCAAATGAACCGCTTCGCAAATATCACGGACAGCCGGCGGAAAGCCTCGCTCCAAAATCTGTGATTTAATATATTCTAAAATTTCCTGCTGCTTTGCACTGATTTTTCCCTGTGCCATAGTAGTTCCTCCTTAAATAACTTGTCGGTCATCAAATTTAATAAAATAATTTTACCATATACATTCTCAAAAAGCAAACAAATGTTTAGAAAATATGTTCGAATATTTTTCGTAAATCTATTGACAAACAGATGTTTGTTTTATATAATCTAATCAGAACAATAGTTCGGAACAGATATTCGAACAGCGAGGGTAAAGAGAGTTAAAAAGGGGAGATTTACTTATGATGACAAGACGACCAAGAAGAACAAATAAAAGAAGAAGACAGGTGTTTTTAAAGAAGCTGGCAGTCGCTTTTTCTGTAATAACGATCGCTGCAGGATTTGGAATTGCGATGGGCAATAATTTGGCAGGAAGTAATCAGGTGTCTGAGGTGTCTGCACAGGATAAAGATATAAGGACAGAGCACAAATATTACAAGAGTGTAAAAGTTGTATCTGGTGATACGCTGTGGGATCTTGCACAGGTTTATATGGACGATGATTACGACTGTGTGCAGGATTATATAGATGAAGTTAAAGCGATTAACGGATTATCTGAGGATGATATCCATGAAGGGAAATATCTTACAGTCCCATATTATGATTATGAAGTTATGTAGATAAAATGAAGATAAGTGTTTAAGTAAGTACCCCGGGAATAAATTCCTGAGATTCACATATATTATTAACGATATATAAGGATTAACCCTATCTTAATCTTATTCTTATATATATTATACTCACCAAAAGGGCAATGACATAGCGGTCATTGCCCTTGTTCTTTTACACTAAAAAAAAGAAGATAAAACTGTAAAAGTTACACTTTTTTCAATACCGATTTCTCTACGAAGTGAAATTAAAAATGATTCAATCTCTCGTGACGAAGATAAACATATCTTTAAAATATATTCATATTCACCAAGAAGACGATGACATTCTAATAATTCAGGATGTTTTTGAGAAAATTGTCGTAGTGCCTGATCAATAGAGCTATCCTTTTCTGTAGTAGTAATTAAACAAAAAAATAAGTATTGATTATCAAATAGATCGGTATTTAATATGGCAGTATACTGTTTAATATACCCTTTTTTTTCGATTTTACGAATACGTTCACCAACAGCAGGTACAGAAAGAGACACACGGGCGCTAATCTCTTTCAAAGGAGCACGGGCATTTTTCTTTAATTCTTCAATAATTTTTAAATCAATTGCATCTAACATTACTTATTTTCCTCTCTGTATATTGTAAAATATTATAGCATGCTCAAAAAATCTTGTCGATGTAATACAATAAAAATTATGTAAATAAGAAGAAAAACTTAAAAAAAGAAAATAAATATATTGTGATTATAGTTTTTTTATTGATATTTTCAAATAACTTTTCAACTTGTTGAAGAATTTGTATAATAAATACAACTTAAATTACCGGAAAGTATATTTCAAATTAAAGGAGGCGTATATTTTGAATAGTCAGTTAGAAGAAGCAAAAAAATTGTATTCTTACGCAAAGAAAATTCGAGAGAGAATACATAAGTATCCAGAACTATCGTTTCAGGAATTTGAGACAGCAGCACTTGTAAAACAAGAGCTTGATAACACGGGAATTCCATGGACAGCTGTCGGGGAAACTGGTGTGATTGGTGAAATTGAGGGAACAAAAGAGGGAGATGGGAAAGTAATTGCTTTTCGTGCGGATATGGATGCCCTTGAAATCATGGAGGCAACAGGAGCTGAGTTTACATCTACGCGACCGGGAATCATGCATGCTTGTGGGCATGACATACATACAGCAAGTTTATTGACAATTGCGAAAAGATTATTTGCAGAAAGAAAAAATTTTTCAGGAAAAGTAAAGCTGATTTTTCAGCCTGCAGAGGAGCTGGTTTCAGGAGCATCTTTCATGATGGAAAAAAATGACTTTATAAAAGATGTAAATGCTGTGGTGGGATATCATGTAATGCCTTTTTTGGAAACAGGAACGGTTGGGCTTCGTGATGGTGGTTTAATGTTTGCAGGAGAAAGTTTTAAAATTTGTGTGAAAGGGAAAAGTGGACATGGTGCACAACCTCAGGGTTCGATAGATGCATTATTGGCAGCAAGTGCTATTGTCCTGAATGCTCAATCGATCATTAGCCATGAAACGGATCCGAGAGAAAATGCAGTGATAACAATTTGTACTATGAAGTCTGGAACCAGGCTTAATATTATTTCAGATTTTACAGAAATGACTGGTACCATCAGGTGTTATACGGAAGAAAAGAGAAATGAACTTCGTGAAGCCCTTAATAGAGTCGTAAAAAAACTGCAGAGGTTTATGGTGCGGAAGGATGGGTTGAATGGGATATGTACGTTCCTCCTGTTTATAATGATAAAACACTCGGAAAAACAATTCGAAAGTCCTGTCAGAATATTTTTGGAGAACAAGGTATAGTTGATTGTAATGGATTAACTCAAAGTGATGATTTTTCTTATTATCAACAAAAAACTGCTGGATATTATATGTTAATTGGATGTACTCCGACAAATTCACCTTATGAAGATGCACATCATCCTGGTTTCCTTCCAGATGACAAATGTATTCCATATATCACAGCTTGCTGTACTGAAACAGCTTTAACATTTTTAAATAATTTATCCTAGGAGGGAGTCATATGGATGTATTTGTAAGTACTACACCAATTGCAGCGCTTGCGATTTTGCTACTTGCACAGTTTTTAGGAGATTCTATATCAGCCAAAACAAAAGCATTTATTCCGGGGATGTTGGTTTTTGTCATTATTATACTCGCATGTGTCTGGACTGGAATCGCACCTAGTAATCTGGTTGAAATCCCAGGCTTTACATCGGCATATGCGTCAGGGATTATTTTAATGTTTTTAGTAGATATGGGGTCTTCTATTAGTTTAGAACAGCTTAAAGTTCAGTGGCGGACTGTGTTAATATGTCTGACTGCAATGTTTGTAATTGCATTGATCGTTGTTTTTATCGGTGGAAATATTTTTGGAAAAGAATATGCCATGATTACTGCGCCACCACTTTGTGGAGGTGTGGTAGCCGGATTAGAAATGATGAATGCAGCATTGGCAATTGGGAATACTGAAGCAGCTGGAGCCGCCGCTCTTATTCTAGCAATACATTCGTTACCTGGATTTATCATTTTACCTATTTTTTTGAAAAAGGTATGTAAAAAGACATTAAACGAACCTGCTATGAATCAATTTCTGCCTGTAGGAAATGTGGAGGAAGAGAATAAAAGCTCAAAATTGGATAGAGTTCCCAAACAATATAAGAGTATGGCTTATTATTTAAGCCAGTTAGCAATTCTTGCTGTAATCGCCAATTTTATTGCTAGTTTTTTTGGAGGTAAAGTGTCTCCTACAGTTTTTGCTTTGATTTTAGGTTTTATTTGTTCTCATATAGGAGTTATAGAAAAAGATTGTATGGAAAAATCAGGTTCTAAAAGCTTTTTAATGTGGTCTTCTTTAATTACAGCCTTTGCCTCATTATTTGCATTAGATCAAAGAACATTGATGGGAATTTTGGGACCTGTAGTGGGATTATTACTCCTTGGGATTATAGGAATCTTTCTTGGTTCTGGAATTATGGGGAAATTACTCAAAGTTCCGAAAGAGCTTTCCTTTTCATTAGCATTGAATTGCTTGCTTGGCTTTCCAATGAATTATATGTTGACTGTGGAATCTGTCAATGCAGTAACAGATGACAAAGAAGAAAGAGAGAAACTAATGAATTCAATATTACCTGCAATGTTAATTGCAGGATTTGTAACGGTAACAATTGGAAGTGTTGTGTTTGCTTCAATTATGAAAAATTTTTTATAGAAAAAAAGGAGAAAAACAGATATGAAAAAAGTATTAATTACTGGTGGAACACAGGGGGTAGGTCTTGAAACTGTAAAAATGCTAATAGAACAAAATTATGAAGTTCATCTTACTTACAGAAAATCAGCAGCAAAAGCCAATGAATTGATGGAATTATATCCGGGAAAAGTTTTTGCATATAAACTGGATCAGGGAAATCTGGAAGAGATTGAACAGGCAGAATTCTTAATTCAACATGAGTGGTATGGAGTCATTTTTAATGCTGCATTAGGTTCAGGAACTGTAAAACAATATGCAGAGCAAGGGGATTTATTAAAAGGGAAAAATGATCTTGCACTAATGACTGTTAATGCATTAGGTCCTCTTTGGATCTATAAAAAAATGCAGAAAATGTTAGAGGAAAAAGAAGAAAAGACAAAGCTGATTTTTCTTTCTTCTGTTGGTGGTGGAATTGCAGCATTTCCTAAATTTACATTAAGTGATGGGATGAGTAAATCCGCAGTAGCATTTTTAGCTAAGCAGTTAGCAGCTGAAAACACACATACTCTTATTGATGTATTTTGTATCTGCCCTGGTGCGATTGAAACACCAATGTTCATTTCCAGTACTCTTCAGAATATGACACCTGACGAAAGAAAAGCATTTGAAGAGGCACAGGCGAAAAAACGTCTAATACAGCCAGAAGAAATTGCATATTGGTTATGCGAATTGCTTAAAGATGAATCTACTGTATTACACGGAGCAAATATCGATGCAACTATGGGACTTGGATCTAGACCTGGAATTCAAACAGAAGCTGGATTAGAACACAATTAAAAAGGAGAAACCAAAATGTTAGAATTATTGTCTGAACGTGGTAGAAAATGGGTAAGAACAGTACCCCCTCTTGTGAAAGCGCATTTTGATAATTTTTATAATATGTATGATAAGAATACAAATCCAAATGGATTGATAAATATGGGGACAGCGGAAAGCCATCTTGTTAATCGCGAAGTGTGTGATCTGTTGGAAACGGTAAGTAACCGTATGAAACTCACAGGATACAATCTTCATTACAATAAATTTGAAGGAAGTTTGGAGTTTCGCACCGCAATTGCTAAGTATTGGGAAAAAGTAATTTTTGGGAAAGAGACAGAAGGCAAATTAACCTCTGACAATGTAGCAGTTTGCGCAGGATGCACAGTTGCATTAGAAACGCTTGCTACACTACTGGCAGATGAAGGAGATGTTTTTTTAATACCATCACCTTATTATTCTAGTTTTGTGGATGATATCAATGAGAGAGCAGGAGTAATCGCTGTTGGGGTTCCTTGTGATGAGACTTTAGATAGAGAGGGGTTTGAAAAAGCAATAAGAGAGCAGGAGTTGCTTGGAAGAAGAGTGCGGGCGATTCTTTTTTCCTCTCCGAACAATCCGATAGGAACCGTTTATAAAGCATCTGCATTACAGAATCTTATATCTTTTGCAATGGATCACAATTTAGATATTATTTCAGATGAAATATATGCACAAACTGTTTTTGATCCAGAAGCGGAATTTGTAAGCACAATGAAGCTAGTTCCTGAAAGTTATCGGCATCGTGTTCATGTGACAAGTTCTTTTGCAAAAGATTTTGTACTTTCAGGTTTTAGAACTGGATTTTGCATCACAATGAATCCTCATATTGTACAAGGTTTTGCTTCAATTGTTTATTACTCCTGCGTATCGACACATACACAGGCATTATTAACAGAACTTTTAAAAGCACCTGAGTTGCCAGAGATTATGGCTTTGTCAAGAAAAAGACTTGGTGAGGCATACAAGATTATCAAAAGCGGATTGCATGAAAGTGGAATTCCAATAAAAGAAGCACAAGCCGGAATATTTATTTTTGGTGACTTTTCAAAATATATGCCAGAAATGAAATTTGAAGCGGAACATTTATTGTGGGAAAAAATGTACCATGATTTAATGATTAATGTTTCACCAGGACAATTGTTTGGAGCAGACAAACCAGGATGGTTCAGAGCATGTTACGCTTTTGAAAAAGATACTGTAGAAGAGGCTTGCAGAAGACTGGAAAAATTATCTCATTGATTAAAAATAAAAAAGCTTCAACCATAAGTTTAAAGGTTGAAGCTTTTTTTACATAAATCTATACGACAAATACCGATTTTTCCAAAAGATATAGACAGAAATAAACGGATATGATAATATGTCTGTATGAAAACTTAATCAGATATGATTTTTAGTTGTATGTATTAAATTTAGATATATAAGGTATAAAGGAGAATTTGTATGACTGATCATCAGAATACCAAGAAGACAAAATCTTATCATGAACAGACACAAATCGACAACACATTGAGGCTTCGAGAAGTTTTAAAGACATTACCTCCTTTTGCAAAAGATTATTTTCGTGCAATAGAACCAAGATCATCCTCAAGAACCAGAATTAATTATGCTTATGATATCCGTGTATTCTTTCACTTTTTAATGGAGAATAACCCTGTATACAAGAATTATTCAATGGAACAATTTACTCCTTCGGATCTGGAAGCTTTGGAACCTGTTGATATTGAAGAATATATGGAATACTTGAAGGTATATAAGCGTGAGGAGGAACTGATTACCAACAATGAGAAAGGTCTTGCAAGAAAAATGTCTGCGCTGCGAAGCTTTTATAGTTATTATTTTAAGCATCAGATCATTTCTAAAAATCCTACACTTCTTGTCGATATGCCCAAGCTCCATGAGAAGGCGATCATCCGTTTAGATACCGACGAGGTTGCACTTCTTCTTGATTATGTGGAATCTGCCGGGGATACTTTAACCGGACAGGCTTTGACTTATTATCACAAAACAAGGGATCGTGATCTTGCCATACTTACACTTCTTCTTGGTACAGGAATTCGAGTTTCAGAATGTGTAGGGCTTGATCTCACAGATGTTGATTTTAAAAATCAAGGGATTACAGTTACAAGAAAAGGTGGAAATCAGATGGTTGTATATTTTGGTGACGAAGTTGCATCTGCCCTTGAAGTGTACATCAACGGAGATCGCAAAGCAATGACTCCCCTCTCCGGCCATGAAAACGCTTTGTTTTTGTCAACACAGAAAAAACGTATGGGCGTTCAGGCTGTAGAGAATATGGTGAAAAAATATGCCCGTCAGGTAACACCGAATAAGAAAATTACGCCCCATAAGCTTCGCAGTACTTACGGTACCTCCCTGTATAAAGAAACCGGAGATATTTATCTTGTTGCAGATGTTCTTGGACATAAAGATGTAAATACAACGAAGAAGCATTATGCTGCAATTGATGAAAACCGAAGAAGACAAGCTGCAGGCGCTGTGAAATTAAGGGAAAGCTAGATCAGGTGGTTCTCTGAAAAGTAAGTTTTTATTTACATTACTGTATTTATATGATATGGTATGTTGGAAATGCCGAAAAATGAAAGGAAGAAATATAATATAAATTATGAAATTACAACAATTATTAAGCCAGACGCGAAAAGCTGTGGACGAATATCAGATGATTGAAGAAGGTGATCATATTGCGGTCGGTATCTCCGGCGGCAAAGACAGTCTTACTCTTCTATATGCACTGCATGGTTTGAAACGTTTCTATCCGAAAAAATTCGAATTGAGCGCAATTACCGTAGATCTCGGATATCGCGAATGTGATTTTACACCGGTTGTAAAACTGTGCGAAGAGCTTAATGTTCCGTATCGGATCGTTAAAACAGACATTGCACACATTCTTTTTGAAGAGCGAAAAGAGCCAAATCCGTGTTCTCTTTGTGCGAAAATGCGTAAAGGTGCACTCAATCAGGCAGTAAAGGAAATGGGCTGTAATAAAGTTGCCTATGCTCATCACAAAGATGATATTATTGAAACCATGCTCCTCTCTCTCATTTTCGAGGGCAGGTTTTACTCTTTCTCACCGAAAACTTATCTGGATCGTATGGATCTTACTGTAATCCGTCCAATGATGTTCGTAGATGAAGCAGATGTAATCGGCTTTAAAAATAAATATGAACTTCCGGTTGTTACAAGCCGTTGCCCGATTGACGGTTACACAAAACGTCAGTATGCAAAAGAACTTGTAAAAGACTTAAATCATGAACATCCCGGCGCCAAGCAGCGTATGTTCACAGCGATTTTAAACGGAAACATTAAAGGATGGCCGGAACGCATTCCACATGTACGTTAGATTCATCGAAAAGCCCGGTTAAGAGCATTTTACCAATAGGTAAATATACTCTTAACCGGGCTTTTGTCAGTTGCTTGATTTCTTTATAATTTTTTATCACATTGACGTTCTTTTAATTCAACCAGTTTTTCAATTGCCTCTGCAGTACCTTCGATGCCAAGCATAGAACTGTTCAGACACATATCATAGCTGTCTACATCACCCCAACGCTTATTACTGTAATAATTGTAATAGCTGGAACGTTTTTTATCTGTTTTGATGATCATATCCTTTGCTTTTGCATCGGTCAGGTCATAGATTCTTGCAATTCTCCGAATTCTTGCATCCATATCTGCATGGATAAATACACTTAAGACATTATCATATTCTTCGAGAGCATAATCTGCACATCTTCCAACTAAAATACATGGTCCTTCATCGGCAATTTTCTTGATTGTATCAAATTGCGCAAGAAATACTTTATGATTGATTGGCATATCTGTGTATCCGCCGGAAGAATACCCGAGAGAATAAGTATCCATTACAAGAGAATACAAAAAGCTGTTTGTTGGTTTTTCATCATGTGTTTCAAATAATTCCTTGCAAAGTCCGCTTTCTTGTGCTGCACGACTTAGCATTTCTTTATCATATAATTTAACATCCAGATGTTTTGCAACGATACGTCCAATTTCACGTCCAGCACTTCCGAATTGACGTCCAATGGTAATAATTGTATTTGTTTTTGCCATACATATCACGCTCCTCATTTTTATATATGTGGTATTATACAACAATTCCGTTGAAAAGTATATAATATTTAGAAAATTCCATCTAAAATTTCACCAAAATGTCATTAAAATATTATTTGCGCAATTGGGATAAAAGCTTTTGAAAATATTCCGGCAGTGGCGCTTCTGTCTCTACGTATTCTGCTGTTCTTGGATGAACAAAGCCCAATGTCTTTGCGTGCAGCGTCTGTCCCTGGAGTCCCGGGAATGGGCATTTCTTCGGACCATATACTTGATCCCCAAGAAGCGGATGACCGACGCTGGACATATGTACGCGAATCTGATGAGTACGTCCGGTTTCCAATCTGCATCGGATATAAGTAAAATCACCAAATCGTTCTAATACCTGATAGTGTGTCACAGCGTTTCGAGAGTTTTTTGCGTGAACACTCATCTTCTTTCGGTCCGTGGGGTGACGCCCGATGGGCGCATTGATGACACCCTCGTCTTCTTTTATATTGCCGTGAACGATTGCTTCGTATTCTCTGTGCATGGAATGCTCTTTTAACTGTTCTGAAAGCGCCTGATGCGCCAGATCATTTTTACAGACAACAAGAGAGCCTGTCGTATCCATATCGATGCGGTGCACAATTCCAGGTCTTAGATCACCATTGATTCCGGATAACTGGTCTTTGCAATGATACATCAGTGCATTTACCAGCGTGCCGCTATAATGTCCGGGAGCCGGATGAACAACCATCTGCTTCGGTTTATTAACGACAATCACATCCTGATCCTCATACAGAATATCAAGAGGAATGTCCTCAGGCACGATATCAGGCTCTTTTGCCTCCGGGACGGTAATTTCCACCCTGTCACCTAAAAGAAGCCTGTAACTGGATTTTACAGGCTTTGTGTTGACTTTAATCAGTCCGTCTTTTACTAATTTTTGAATCCGAGAACGAGAGAGCTCTTCATACTCTTCCGCCAGGTAGCGGTCCAGCCGCATCCCTTCTTCATTTTCTACTACGAACGATTCGTTCAAGGTCTTCCTCCTTATAATAAAAAAACAATAACAGACAAAATACAATGGTAGATACAGTCACGTAAATATCTGCCACATTAAATACCGGAAAATCAATCAGCTTAAAATAGAAAAAGTCGATCACATATCCAAGCCGCAGTCTGTCAATAAAATTACCGTATGCACCTGCCATAATAAAAACGGCACACAATCTTAACGGTAGAAATTTCTTTTCCATCGGTACACGCAGATAGAACCACACGACGACCACACTGATCAAAATAACGCTGAAAAAGAAAAAGATCTGTTGATTCTGAAGCATCCCAAATGCTGCGCCACGATTTTCAAGATATTCTAATTGAAAGACCTGATCCCATAATACGTACGCTTCTTTTCCTTTTAAGTGCACTACGGCAAGATATTTAGTGATCTGATCTAAGAAAATACCGGCCAGCGCAATTATTAGCGCAGCCAGATAGTATGTCGTCCGTTTTCTTTGCTGTTTCATAATTCATCCTTTTTTTCGGCAGAGTGCCTCTTTTAAATATATTTTTTTACCGAGATCATATATCGTCCTTTTTTCGTCTCAGAGAGCGTTTCTTCATATTTGATACGCCCCATTCCGCGTACCGATATGATATCTCCCGGCTTTAATTGATATCCATTGTTTGTAATCAGCTTCCCATTTACAAATACTTTTCCATTTTCAATATATGGAGTGACTTTGCTTCTTGAAAGCGGATAAGCGGTGGAAAGTACAGTGTCCAGACGAATAGACGGAACGGTTCCCTTAATCTCCTCATATTTTGGATTATAGTTGATATCGGAAGCATCTTTTACGACGGTTCTTACTTCTGTATGCCGAATACGAAAAAGATGTTCTGTAATGTATTCTGTAATTTCTTCTTTCGCAAATACAACCGCTGTTTTCCCATCTACGACAATATCGCCCAATCTGGCACGATCAATTCCCAGATTCATTAGAGCCCCCAGATAATCACGATGGCTTAAGTCTTCGGCGAATTTTTGATGAAGAGGAGTGATCTCTACTGCTTTCAGAGGATATTCATACTCATAATAAAGAGCATCAGGTAGAAATGCAGCCATCTGACGCTCGGACATATCATACCCGCCATAGGTCTCATATCTCGTAAGAAGCATATCCTTAGGCGTAGTATGAAGAATATGAAGTTCGTTCAAATTTAAAAAATCAGAAAAAGTTGCAATATCACGTGAATACGCCTGATTGGATAATTCAATCAGACGTTTTCTAAGCATAAGTTCTTCTTTATTCATATTATCCCTGTCAAATTACTAGAATCTGGAACGCATAGAGGATGCATCAAAAGAAGTATTCAGAAGATCTTGAAGATCTCCGGAAATATCAACGTTTGTCGGTGTAACTAAGAAGATATAATTTGAAATCTTCTGCAGATTGCCGCTGATTGCAAATGTGGCTCCGGATGTAAAATCAATGATGCGCTGAGCAACTTCCAGATCCAGTCCTTCTAAATTGAGAATGACTGTTCTTCCGCTCAACAATGTCTCTGTGATTTCACGCGCATCTTCTACAGAATTCGGTTTGATCACACATACTTCCATACTCACATTGCTTCTTCTTGCAGGCTGACGCATTGGTGTTACTTTATTGCTGGAACGAGAACTTCTGGATGTTTTTGCCGGAAGCTCATCGTAATCATCATATTCTTCATCTTCATCAAAATCATGATCCTTTTTATTACGACCGAAGAAACTCTTTTTCGTCGGTTTTTCATCGTAATCATCATCGTAATCATCATCGAAGAAATCGTCATCATCATAATCGTCATCATCGCTTAATTTCATGATGTCTAAAAACTTATCTAATACTCCCATGTCAAAATATCTCCTATCTTACGTTTATACTTGAGCATAATTACGCGCGCCAAAAATCCCTGTTCCAACGCGGACCATTGTTGCTCCTTCTTCTACAGCGACTGTATAATCATTTGTCATACCCATAGAAAGTATACTCACATTAACATTATCAACGTTTTTGTTGCTAATGTCAACAGATAATTTGCGTAATGAACGGAAAATCTCCCTATTTGTCTCTGGATTTTCTACAAAAGGAGCAATTGTCATGAGTCCTTTGACCTGAATATGCTTAAAATCCTTAATTTTATCTATAAATCCATCTAATTCTTCCGGCATAAGACCGAATTTGCTTTCTTCTTTTGCTACGTTTACTTCAATCAGAATATTAGCAGTTATGTTATGCTTTGCAGCTTCCTTTTCGATCGTCTCTGCAAGTCTTATAGAATCTACAGAATGTATGAGCGCAACCTTATCAATAATATATTTTACCTTATTACGCTGAAGATGTCCGATCATATGCCACTGAATATCTTTCGGAAGAGCTTCATACTTATCAGTAAGCTCCTGAACTTTATTTTCACCAAACACGCGAACGCCGAGATCATAAGCCTCTTTTAAGGTTTCCACCGGTTTTGTTTTGCTGACCGCGATAAGCGTTACATCGTCTCTTTGGCGGCCGCTGCTTTCGCATGCCTTCACAATCTTCGCCTCTACATCTGCCAGATTTTCCTTTAACATGATAGAATCACTCCTTTTATTTTCTATTGAAATACAACGTCATTTTCTTTTACAGAGTCACTGTCGAGGGCTATATGGTCATAATTGGCAAGTCCGTAATCATTTCCTTCTTCTACGACATAGTACTCTTCGCTCTCACAAAGGATTTTAATCTGTTTGAATACTGCGTACCCTTTATTGATATTGTATACGCCCTTCAGCTTTTTCTTTTTCTTCAAAGCATATGTATCACTGGAATCAGGCTTGATCAATATCGGAGATTTTATATCCTCAAAAACAGCCGGGTCCAGGTAGACCATACCGGTTTCGTTGTCACGATAATAGACTTCAGCAGTGTGGAATACCGCCTGATCCTTTCCTTCATCCACAAGAACCCCCGAGGATTTGCTGTTTCCGCCCTGGGTGAGATAATCTTCCGGTACGATATAAAATTCTTTGGATGTAACAGACGATTTTGGAATCTTAAGTCCTGATTCGTCTTCAAGAATCAGCTCCAGATCAAGATATCGTTCCTGCGCATAGCGGATCATTCCCGTATCAAAGGTAAGAAACCCAAGATTAGCATCTTTAGTATTATAAATCTGAAAAGAAGCCACTGCTGTCTCATTATCTTTGGAAAAACGAACACGAACGCGCTCAATATCTGCCATTTCTTTTGCTGTTTTGTCATTTAACAAAATCACAACATTCCAGATATCATCCGTGATCAGTTTATAGACAGGATCGCCTGCATTCACTTTACGGTTATCTTTAAAATTTTTCTGTTCATAATTTTGCTTTGTGATCATATCTTCCGTGATGTCGCTGAGCGCAATCTGCTCATAACCATCTGCCGAGTATATGATGATCCCGTCTTTAGCACTCTTATGTACTTTCAGACGGTCACCTTCTGTCTCAAGCATATCGGTCAATTGTGCCTGTCGGCTTTGATTGGATTTGCTTTCCAGCACAGAAGAAAAATGGTCTTTTAATGTATAAATATCATGGAATTCCTCATCTTTAAAATTTTCGCCGAAGGACTGTACTTTAACTAACAGAGCTTCCTTCTCCTCTGATGTCAGATCCTGTGACTCTTCCTCTCCGTTTGTCTTAAAGTTAAGCTCCTCCGGAGAAACCGTATATACATTTGTCTTTGCACCGACCTTGCTTCCTTCTGTGGCAAAGTAATTCACATATCCGCTTTCTTCCGCGTTGACGATCGTCTCACTGCGTACAACAAGGCCTGTATAGGCGGTATCTTTTAAGATGGAGCCTTCACGAACCTCATAAGCGGAAACATGTCTGTCTGTCAAATATAAAAGCACGAGCACGATCAAATATACAAAGATTGCACCAAATACAATAATTCCGATATTCACATGATTTTTTTTTCGATAAACAGTAATATTTGTTGTTTTTTTAGCAGCCAAAATATAAGCCCCCTATAATAATTTCAATGCGGCACCATTTAAATAGTTAAAACACCTTCCCTGATATGCACCGCGCTCTTTCATAAGTGTTTCTGCCTCTTCCTTCAACTTCCACCAACTGGTTCCCCAGTTACAAAATACGGAGTCTTTTTCAGGAACACGGCTGAATAATCGCTCGACGACAATATTCGGATTTAAATACTCCAGAAATGAAATGAGCCGTTCATAATATTCTTCTTTTGAACATATTGTTATTGTACCATTTTCATAATCCTCACACAACCTTGTGTTTTTGGCAATATAAAGAGAATGTATTTTAACTGCATCTACGCGAAGTGCCGAGAGACACTTGGCGGTTTCTATGCAATCTTCAAGATGGTCATTGGGGAGATTCAGTATCACATGGGCACAGATCTGGAAGCCATATTTTTTAATCTGCAAAACGGCATCCAGAAATTCTGCCAGTGTATGCCCTCTTCCGATTTCCCGGAGTGTATGATAGTTAACAGTCTGAAGTCCGAGCTCTATGGAGATGTTGACATGATACTCTTTCTTGACGCTTAAGAGTGCTTCAAGATAGTCTTCACGAATACAGTCCGGTCTTGTAGACACCGCAATTTCTACAATATCCGGTACGCTGGCAGCTTCTCTGAGAAAGCGTAGGAACTGCTCCACAGGCAGAAATGTATTTGTATAATTTTGAAAATATGCAATGAATTTATGAGCATGATATTTTCTTTCAATATGCGCTTTCGTTTCTAAAAGCTGCGTCGTTACAGGAACCGTCTGCTCCATTGCTTCAAAACCAGTTCCGCATCCTGCACAAAAAGCACATCCACGATTTCCATTTTGGCGGTTTGGACAGGTGACCGGAAGATTAACCGGAAGTTTATATACTTTTTCGCCATATTGTTTCTTCAAATATTGTGAATAACTGTTATACATGGAATTCCTTTCATTTATTTCTATAATTTCTGAATAGAAAAGACGGATGTGAGAGATACTATGACCAGCATAAAAAGGAGGCAGTGTTTATATGAAATGGTTCGATAATACAGCGTTGACAATTGTGATCATCGGTGCAATAAACTGGCTGTTGGTCGGTATTTTCCGATTTGATCTGGTTGCTCTTTTATTTGGAAATCTCTCATGGATGTCTCGCATCATCTACACCTTAGTAGGACTATGCGGACTTTATCTGATCAGTTTATACGGGAGAATCCGTTCTACATCGGATATGTAACCATAAGAATAGGGGTATCCTCATAGCGAAGATGCCCCTTTACATATGAGCGAATTTTAATTTAAGATTCCGCCTGATTTTCAGCCGATGCGATTCCCTGGATCAGAGTTGTCATATCCTGATATAGAAGATCCTTGGACTTCGCCCCCATCACAATGGAGATATAGGGTTTCCCATCCTGACTCTCATTTAAAAGAACAAGACAGTTTCCTGCTTTCTTCGTAGTACCTGTTTTTCCGCCGATTATTTTCGCGTGTTCCGGAAGTTCAACGGTTCCCTGTGCATAGTAATTGCTTGCTTCCCATGTAACTTCCCGTTTCGTTCCATCCGCGCCTGTAATCTCTGCCTCATATTCTTTCTTATCTATGATATCTACAAAATCTTCATTTTTGACACACTCATTGAAAATAAGATAAATATCATAAGCAGTTGTATAATGATCGTCATCGTGAAGTCCGCTTGGATTTACAAAATGAGTACCTGTTGCCATAAGTTCGGCAGCTTTTTTATTCATCATTTTTGCAAATTCTTCAACACTTCCGCCGATATATTCTGCAATTGCATTCGCATTATCATTGCCGGAATGAAGCAGAAGTCCGTTTAAAAGCGCCTCGAGCGTAAGCTGATCTCCTCTTTTTAACCCGCATGTCTGCTCATCCGCAGCAAAATCAGACTCGTCCACATTTACGGTGACGACATCCGAGAGATTGCCGTTTTCAAGTGCAACTAAAGCAGTCATAATCTTCGTCACACTTGCAGGATAGAGCTTTTCATATACGTTATAACTGTAATCTACGGACGCCCCATCTACATCAAGAAGCGCTGCAGATGTAAGTGTCGTACTGTCGGGAATTTCTGAATTTCCGTCTTTTGACATTGTTCCGTCTTCTAAGTTTTCACCTTCCCTGACCACACACAAATCCGAGGAAAAAAGAGAGCCCTTATAAACTGCCTGATTATATTGCTGCTGTTCATATTCTGCTACAAGTGTCTCTTTCGCAAAGAAATTTTTAATGATCAAAAATGATGCGACAACACATAATACCAACAGACATAAAATCATTGATCTGAGGATACGCTTTCTTCTGCGTTTCGCCTGCATCCTTTTTTTCCTTGAATTATTTGTACATCTCACGCCAATCAAGATCTCCTCTGTCTATTGATAAAATAATAAGCTCTGCAGTAGCAAGGTTGGTTGCGATTGGAATATTATAGATGTCACACAGGCGAATCACATCATTGACATCCGGCTCTGTTGGCTTTGGAGCATGTGGTTCGCGAAGAAAGATCAGCGCATCCATATCATTCTGAGCAATCTGTGCACCAAGCTGCTGCTGACCGCCAAGACGTCCTGCGAGATATTTATGGATATTCAAATTCGTGACTTCTTCGATCAGCCTTCCTGTTGTGCCGGTAGCAAACAGATTATGCTTACTTAGGATTCCACGATACGCGATACAGAAATTCTGCATCAGCGCCTTCTTTGAATCATGCGCTATTAACCCTATATTCATTGTAAATCACTCCTTATTGATATTTTTTCGGTTGTAATCCAACATTCAATACGAATCCGATACCGATATATAAGCTGACCAGTGAGGTCAGTCCATAACTGACAAACGGAAGCGGCACACCCGTATTGGGAATCAGTCCTGTGGCAACTCCAATATTAATAAAGCTCTGAACTGCAATTAACCCTCCTACCCCGCAGCAAATAATCTTTCCTGCGAGGTTCTGGGCTCGTGCCCCTGTCAAAATACATTGTATCACAATTAGCAGCAATAACGCAATAACTATACAGCTTCCCACAAAACCAAGTTCTTCGCCTATAATCGCAAAGATAAAGTCTGTCTGCGGCTCTAAAATGAAGTTTCCGTTTTTTACAGAAGTTGTCGTATTGTTGTTAAGCCCCTTGCCGGTAAGCTGTCCGGAACCGATCGCCATGACAGAGTTATTCTGCTGATAAGCTCCGTCATCCGCATATTTCTCAGGCTCCAGAAAAGATAGAATACGTTTCTGCTGATAATCCTTCAAAAACGGTTGATTCGGCTGTACTGCAATACTTAAAAAGATAACAGCTGTAGGGATTAAGATCAAAAGAACCGTTAAGATAAACCGGTAGCTTAATCCTGCAATATAGATCAAGATACACAGAACAAGCGCTGTACAGATTGTTGTGGACAGATTCGGTTCTGCGATAATAAGCACCAACGGTATTCCGCACAAAACAGCATATTTAAACAAAGTAGCCTTGTCATTCAGATCGTCCTCGTGCTTCATCAGAAAGCGCGAAAAAAACAGAATCAACAAAATCTTCGCAAGCTCTGACGGTTGAAAGGTTGTAAATCCAAGATTGATCCATCTGGTAGCACCATTGACTTCTGTTCCGATCACCAGAACAAGCCCCAAGATGAGAACTGCAAATCCGTAAATCAGCCAATAGAAATCCAAAACCCAGACATAATCAATCAACGATACAATAACCATAATGATAAGTCCGGCTACAACACCAAATATTTGCTTCGTCTGGTATATTTCCTTTGCACTTCCCACTACAAAAATACCGAGGATCGACAGCGCTGTTACCAGTGCAACTAATATACAGTTGTAATCTTTTAACCGATATCGCTTCGTAAATCTAAATCTTGATAGTCTCAAATTTCTTCTCCTAAAAAATTGATATATATATGTGTTCTCTCTATTTCTACTTGAAATTCATCTTCTGTAATTTCGATATATTTTGAAATCGTTTCGTATAATTCCCTGCAGATACTTTCATAAGAATCCGGGAGACATTGAACTCTGTCACTTGTAACCAACGCTTTTAAACGGTTTTTCGCAACAGAAACAGAAGATTGTTTTAACATTTCAAGACCCTCCTATTCTTTTCTGAAAAGCCCGGAGAGCTTTGAAAAAATACTGTTTTCTGCTTCCAGATTAAGAAATGGAACAGTTTCTCCCATAATACGTCTGCAAATATTTGTATAGGCTTTTCCTGCCCGGGAGTGAAGACCGATAACCGGTTCCCCCTGATTCGTACCTATGACAACCTGTTCATCATCCGGAATCGCACCGAGAAGAGGGATTGCCAGAATTTCTGTCACATCATCGACAGACATCATATCTCCTCTCTTCACCATATCCATGCGAATACGATTGATCAGTAAGTCGTTGTTTTTTAAGCCGCTTTTTTCTAACAGGCCGATAATACGGTCGGCATCTCTTATAGCCGAGACTTCCGGAGTTGTCACAACAATTGCCCGATCCGCTCCGGCAACTGCATTTTGGAATCCCTGTTCAATTCCTGCTGGACAGTCAAGCAATATGTAATCAAACTCTTCCTTTAGCTCCGATGTGAGTTTTTTCATCTGCCCCGGTGATATAGCTGACTTATCTTTTGTCTGGGCGGATGGAAGAAGATAGAGATTTTCATATCTCTTATCCCGGATCAATGCCTGCTTTAAGCGGCAGCTTCCTTCGATAACATCTACCAGATTATAGACGATCAGATTCTCTAATCCCATTACCACATCCAGATTTCTAAGTCCCAGATCCGTGTCGATCACAACGACTTTATTTCCAAGCTGTGACAGACCGGCTCCTATGTTGGCGGTTGTAGTTGTTTTACCTACACCGCCCTTTCCTGATGTAATTACAATAACCTCACCCATGAATAATGTCCTCCTATAACTCATTTTGTATTGTCTCTTGTGCTTTGTATAGGATTATCCTTTGTTTATGCTTAGTCACCGCCGGATGTGCTTCCAATCTGAGCAGCCTTTCCGGTAATGATTTCTTCTGCCGGCGCTTTGCCGTAATAGTATTTTATAACATCCCTTCCGACTTCAGCAGCGCGTGAAGAGCTGTATCCATTTGCAATACGGATCGCAAACGCCACTTCCGGATTTGCGCTTGGTGCGAAACCAACAAACAAACCGTGGTCAGGATGTGTTTTACTTTGCTGTGCGGTACCGGTCTTTCCGGACAATTCAAGTCCGCTTCGATTCAGTTCCGAGAAAATATCAGCATTGTGTTCTACCTTAACAACATTTCGCATTCCCGTGTGTACTGCATTCCACGTAGAAGAAGGAATGTCGTCTAATGTGTTTTTGACTTCAGCTTCATATTCTTTTACAGTCTTACCATTCGAGGTAGTTACTTTATCAAGAAGTGTCAGGTCATATACAGTTCCTTTATTGGCAACAGTTGTAATATATCTTGCAAGCTGACTGGTAGTGTAGTTATTGGTACCTTGTCCGATTGAAGAAGGTACGGATGATTCGTCTGAAATCTGTGGCTCTGCCTCCGGGATTTCAATTCCGGAAGTTTCAGACAAACCGAACTGAGTCGCATACTTCTTCAAAGTATCGGTTCCAAGATCACTGGAATAATATTGTGCTGTCTTATCCCCATCTGCTGTGTCAGAACCGATATTTGCAATTCCCTGATCCTTAAGACTCATCCGGTATCCCACTTCATAGAAGAAGTTGTTACAGGAATGTTCAATTGCCTGAGCAACAGTCAGACTGCCGTGTGAATTTGGATAAGCCCAGCACTTCGGATTCGGCTCTACCTTCTTGTAGACGCCGGAACATGGAAGGGTTGACTCAGTGTTGATCACACCTTCTGTAAGACCGGCAATCGCAACCAGCGGCTTGTAGGTAGAACCAGGAGCCGTCTTTTCCTGGGTTGCATTATTATAAAACGGTCTTGCACTGTCTGTAAGCAATTTATTGTAATACTCGGAATCCATTGTATTGGCAAGACGATTGTTATCGTATCCCGGATAGGACACACAGGCAAGCACATCTCCGTTAGTCGGATCTGTCATGACAAGAGATCCTGTACTTGGCTCAAGTCCCAGCTGTCCCGGTGTGATTTCGAGATTCTCAATTTTATTGCGGATAAAGTCATAAGCGCCCATACTTCCGGCAGCCAGACTGTTATATTCCTCATCTTCTGTATCAAGAACTCCCTGCTCATAGAGCATAAGACAGATTTGATGTCCTGTGATGGAACCCGCCTTGATCATATATTTATAAATCAATTTATCAAAGCTGCTGCTGTCACTGATATAATCTGTAATATACGCAGTCAGTGCTTCATATACTTCAGAAGAATCCGAATATTTTCCGCTTTCCGGCATGTAGTCCGCAAGCTTTGAGCTGTCGATCCAGTTTTTGGAGATCGCATAATTCAAATAAGTATAAATATTGATTGATTCATCATTATGCCATGCTTTATAAGTTTCGTCATTTGTATCAATGGCATTGGAAGATAATACTTGTGTATTACTTTTCAGCATGTCATTGACGATAAAAGACAGATATGCTTTTACTTCTTTGGAACAATCCTTATAAGCCTTTGCAGATGGATCTGCAAGAATCGATGTCAGGTTTGACAACACCTCTTCTTTTCGGGCTGAAAAGGTATTCCATACGGATTTCTCAGTATCCTTGGCATCTTCTTCCGAAAAATGTGTCATATCTAAAATATCGTTTGAGAGAAATGCATTATACACATCTCCTATCGGAATGATCACATCACTTGCATCTCCTGCCTTTGTCCGGTCATAGTCCAGTGTATTCTGAATTTTAGACAACAGAATTCCTGCAAGCTCCTGCTCCAATATATGATAAGCAGCCACCTGAAGATCCGCATCAATGGTGAGGTAAAGATCATTTCCGGCTTTTGCCTTTTTGCCCTGTACGGTCTCGATGACCTTACCTACATTGTTGACATACAGTTTTACTTCTCCTTTTTCCCCTTTAAGGTAAGAGTCCATTGTCTGCTCAATCCCGGACTTACCAATGGTATCATTCTTGTCGTAGATTTTCTGGTCTTCCTTACTGAGCGCATCGTATTCTTCCACAGAGATCTGACCGGTATATCCGATAATATTGGCAAAACATTTGCTGTCCGCATAACGTCTGAGAGCTTCTTCCTCTACGTTGACACCCTGGAGTGTATCCAGATTCTCCATAACGTCTGCCACTGTTTCATCACTGACATCTTCTGCGATCGTCGTAGCAATGTATTTCTGGAAACTGTTCAGTGACATTGCATAACGGATATTGATAAGTTTCAGAACTTCTTCTTTGCTATATTTTTTCTGGTTAATGCCATAGCCATATTGCTTGTCTGTACAGAGATACTTGATAATCTCATCCGGCGTCTGATTTTTCTGCTCTTCCTTCAATTTGTCAATGGTTGCTTTTCCATACACATCGGCAATAAAACGAAGTCTCTGTGTATCAGATTCCGCAGTGAACATGTATTGATTATCTTTATTCAGAATAATTCCAAAATCATTGATCACCGTGTCGCCATTTGATTCCACCATATCGATCACTGTACGGATTACTTTATTTAACTCTTTATTTTTTTGCTCTTTTGAATCATAGTCGCCATTATCTTCAATGGTCACAGAATACGCCAATTCGTTATAAGCCAGAAGCTTTCCGTTTCGATCGTATATATTTCCTCTTGTGCCCTCCACGTCTTTGGTCTTTTGAATCTGCAATTTATAGTTCTCTACATATTCCTGACCTTTGACGATCTGAAGATAAAATACACGTTGTATCAATACCGCGGACATAATGCAAAATACGATAACAGCCACAAACAATCTGGACTTTAGCACTTCCGCAATCCCCGATTTGATACGTTTCCATAAACTAGACAAATCTGCTTGCACTCCTTTGTTCTTCTGCTTCCAGCTTCCGATTGATCTGCAGAATGATCTGATACAGAATCAAGGTCGCCAGAATCGTGTATACAAGTTCCGGGATGATGATATGAAGAAGATAGGTTCCAAAATGAAAATCTCCATTTAACATATAGACACCCACATAAGTAATTACACCGTAAGCCAGTTCACTGGCAGCGATCAATGCGATAGGAAGTTTGATATCCTCATCATAGAACAGACGTTTAAACATTCCGTTCACATAACCGATCACCATATAGACCAGCATATAGAAGCCAAGACTTCCGCCCCAGAATAAATCTACAAACAGACCGGAAATAAGGCCTACGGTCATACCGCTTTTCTTGCCGCGCATAAACCCAAAAGATGCAGTTGTAATGATCATCAGGTTCGGGCAGATTGAAGCGAATCTTAACTTATGAAAAACAGTGCTTTCCAAAAGAAAACAGATTAATATGATGAAAAATGTAATCACTTTTCGTTTCATAAGAACTACTCCTCTTTCTTAGCTGCTGACTGGGCAGTCAAGTCATCCTTCGTTGATGTAATGACAAGAACCTCCTGCAGCTTACTAAAATCAACTGCCGGTGTAATGTAACCGGAATAAGTAAGTTTATTTGAATCCAATTCCAATTCACTGATATATCCGATGAAAAGTCCCTGCACAAATCGATCACTGACATGCGCAGTCACAACCTGCTCTCCCACTTCAATTTCATTTCCATTATTGGCGAGCTTTTCAAATCTCAGTCTTCCGTCTGCGGCAAGCTTCAGATCTCCGCGGACAATACAAGTGTCTGAAGTAGACAACACCATCGCACTTACATTGCTGGAATCATCGATAATGGAACGAACTCTCGCATAATCCGGTCCAACTTCCGTTACAATACCTGCCAGACCACTGCCTGCCAGAACATTACAGTTTTCTTTGATTCCGTCATTACTGCCTTTATCAATAGTAAAGTCGTTGAACCAGTTTGTTCCGTTATTGGAAATGACGTGCGCCCCTACCTTTTGATAATCGGAATAGTTTTCATCCAATTTGTAGAGTTCCCGCAAACGCTCCAGCTCATATTGGTCTTGACGCAGTCTCGTATTGTCAATCGTTAAGTCGTCTACCTTTTTTTGAAGTTCGTCGTTTTTCTTCTGCATATCTTCCATCGTTTCAAAGTTACTGGACACATCACTGATCCACATTCCCATGTAACTGATTCCCTTCTGCATAGGAACGACGGTATAATTGGCAATAAAAGTAAGTGGACCATTTCCTCCGGTAGCATGCTCAATTCCCATCAGGACAACACAGAAGAATGCAATGATCAACAGCCAGTATTTACTTGGAAGCGAAGATTGATTTCTAATTTTCATATTATCTCATCCACCTATAATTATCATCTAACATTGAAAATGCAAGTTTTCTCAATTCCTTGGAATTGATGATCTTTTCAAGTCCGTGAACAGCACAGACATCCGGGTCTTTTGCCACAGCAACAGGGAGCCCTGTTGCTTTTTTGATATAAGTATCCAGTCCCGGCATAGCAGCCATTCCACCGGTTAAGAAAATACCGTTTTTATGAATCGCGTTTCTTACTTCCGGCGGTGTCCGATCGATCATAGAATGAATCGCACGGACACATTCCAGCAGCGGATCACGAAGAGCCGCACGCACCAGAGTATAAGAGATGTTTTTCTGCATCGGTACGCCTGTGATCAGATCTCTTCCGGCTACATTCAAAGAAGCATCGGTTTCTCCGGTAAATACTCCAAATCTTTTGCGCAATACTTCTGCTGTCTGTCTCCCGATCAAAAAGTCATGGCTGTGACGGACTAAAGTGACGATGGATTCATCATAGAGCGTTCCTCCGGTTTTAAGAAGCCGGTTTAGAACAAGACCGCCGCCTGCAATTACAGAGAGCTCCGTTGTCTCTCCGCCAAAGTTCACGATCACCATTCCTTTTGTTTCTGTCACATCAAGACCAAGTCCGATGGCATCCGCGATGGAACGCTCTACGATATTTACCTCTTTTGCTCTTGCTGTAGAGTGGATCACCAGATCAAAGAATGCTTTCTTCTCCACCTCAGTCACATCCGTAGGAACCGCGATCACGTATTCAGCGCCTCGCACAAACTGCCGGCCTTCCTTCAACAGATTTTGAAGAAGGAACTGCATGTTGTTGAATCTGGAGATTACTCCTCCTTTCATCGGAAAAATAACCTCGATATTCGCCGGCGCTTTCTGGTACATCTCATAAGCGGTATCCCCTACTGCGAAGATTTCCAGTTGGTCTCTGATCGCAATGACATTTTTCTCTTTCCAGATTGTATCTTTTTTCTTGTCATAGACTTTAATCTCATAAGAACCAAGATCCAGTCCATATGTATTTTTTACCATCTGAACTTATCCTTTCCAAAGCAAATTTTCTTCTTGAAAGCTTACATAACAATTATTCCCAATAATAATATGATCTAACAGCTCAATTCCGATCAAAAGACCGCATTCGCTGATTCTTTTCGTCGTCAAAATATCATCCCTGCTGGGAGTCGGATCTCCGCTCGGATGATTGTGAAGTAAAATCATAGACACTGCTTCTTTTTTCAGCGCCTCCACGAACAATTCTCTTGGCGTGACAAGAGACGCATTCACTGTTCCTTTGGATATATTCGTCTCATCGATTAATTCCGCCTTGGAATTCAACAGAAGAAGCTTCATCACTTCCTGGTTTCTATGTCGCAGGTCTTCCATATAATATTCTGCCACCGATTGGGATGAGGAAAAACGAAGTCTCGGCTCAACAGAAGCTTTCGAAAGCCTCTTTGCCAGTTCCGACAGACAGAGAATCTGTACTGCCTTCACTTTACCTATGCCTTTTAACTTCATCAGACTTTGAAATGAAAACTGATGAATGCCCAGAAGTCCTGCTCCTCCATCTTGATAGAGAAGCCTTTTGGACAATGCAAGTACATTTTCCCCCTTCGTTCCGGTGCGAAGAAGCACTGCTAGAAGTTCGGCATCACTTAAAGATTCAGCGCCCTGTTTCAGGCATTTTTCGTACGGACGCTCTGCATTTGGAATGTCCTTCATTGTATTCATTCGATTCATCTTAAGTTAAGATTCGCTATACTCCACCTTAAGTTTCTCTCCTTGAAAAACTCAATACATTCTACCATATTTACCAAAAAGTGTATAGAGCTATACCATTAAAATTTTCTTAATACGTAAGCCCTTTGTCGAAAGGAGCATACTTTTGGCTGACAGATTCTGCCACTTTAAGTCCATCCATGGAGGCAGATGTAATACCTCCTGCGTAGCCCGCTCCCTCCCCACAGGGATATAATCCTCTCACCACACTCTGCATAGTATGATCCCGCAAAATTCTCACCGGAGATGAGGTTCGGCTCTCCACTGCTGACAAAACCGTGTCCGGGTCAGCATAGCCTTTCAGCCTCCGGTCAAACATCAGAATCCCCTGTTCCAAAGCATCTGCAATTACTTCCGGGAAAATCTGACGGATGTTCGTCCATGTAATGTTCCCTTTTATCTGTGGCAGAATCGCTCCTGCTCCGGAAGAAGCTCTGTTTTTGCAAAAATCACCAAACAATTGTACCGGTATCTTTCCATTTCCGGCATGGTAAGCGGCTTCTTCTAATTTCTGCTGAAACGCAACTCCTGCAAGAACGTCTTCTGTTCCGAAGTCTTCAGGTGTGACGGTGACAATCACTGCACTATTTGCATTTTTGCCATCCCGTCCGCTGTAGCTCATGCCGTTGACTGCAATGCGTCCTTCCTCGGAAGAGGCATTGACAACATAACCTCCCGGACACATGCAAAATGTATAGACCCCTCGCCCGTTTTCCAGCTTGGCGGTCAATTTGTAGGCAGCCGCCGGAAGAGAGTTCTTTCGAGCGCTTCCATACTGACTTTCGTCGATCATAGTCTGAAGGTGTTCTGCACGCACACCGACCGCGAAGGATTTTGCTTCCATCGGAATCTCTTTTTCGTGAAGCATATGGAAGGTATCACGGGCGCTGTGGCCGATTGCAAGTACCGCAAGCTCTGTCGGAATTACGGATATTTCATTCGTATGTGTATCTTGAATCTCCAGAGAAACCAGTGCCTTTTCACCATCTTTTTCTTCAAAGTTCACAGCGGATACTTTGGTATGGAACCTTACTTCTCCACCGGATTTCTCAATGGAAGCTCGCATGTTTTTCACTACATCTACCAGAATATCTGTTCCGATATGCGGTTTGTTATCATAGAGAATCTGTTCTGGAGCGCCATGCTTTACAAAGACTTCTAACACTTCTCGTCCTCTTCCTTCTTTGTCGTGCACAAGCGTATTCAGCTTTCCGTCAGAAAATGTTCCGGCACCGCCTTCCCCAAACTGTACGTTCGAATTGGATCTTAATTTCCCGTTTTTCCAAAAATCTTCTACGTCCTTCACGCGTACGTCAACCGCTTCCCCTCGTTCCAGAAGGAGAGGTCGATATCCCATTTTCGCAAGTGCATATGTACAGAAAAGCCCGGCCGGACCACTTCCTATGATAACCGGACGCTCACGGAGGGACTGCTCGCCGCAAGGTATAATCTTATAATCGGCAATCGGTCCGCGAAAGAGAACGTTTGGATTTTTGATTTTATGTTTCAACGCTTTCTCACATTTCACTTCTGCTTCCACTGTATATACATAAAAAAGTACCGGCTTTTTTCTTGCGTCCAAAGACCGTTTTAAAATACGAAAAGACAGAAGATCTGTCTTACGTATGCCCAGCACTTTTTTGATTTTTTCCTCTAACTGTTCCTCTGTGTGAGGAATCTGTAATTTCAGTTGACTGATCTGAATCATATATTACTCCAATCTTCCTGCGGCTGTTCCTGCTAAATATCCGCTTGCCCATGCCCATTGCAGATTATAGCCGCCGCAGATTCCATCTACATCTAACAATTCTCCGGCAAGATACAGATTCTTACAACAGAGAGATTCCATTGTATCGTGAGAAACTTCGTCAAAACGAATACCGCCTGCACATACCTGTGCCTGTTCAAACCCATTGGTATCTGTGATTACGAATTCCATATTCTTACATGCATGAAGAAGTGCGGAAAAAGAAGTCTTTGAAAGTTCCGATACTTTCGTCTGTTCTCTGATGCCTGCATATCTGAGAATACAGGGAATTAACTTCTGATTAAATATACCGATAAGAAACTTCGACATGGTAAGCATTTGCCGCTGTTCCATTCTCTTTGTTAAGAAGCCGCACAGCTCCTTTTGATCCATCTGCGGGATCAGATCCAGATGGACAACTGCATTTTTATGATAATAAAGCGCTTTTGCCGCACAGCGGCTAATCTGAAAGATCGGGATTCCTGAAAGACCGTAAGCGGTAATCTGAACTTCCCCTCGATCTTTTGCTATATAGGTTCCATCTTCATAGAAAGACACTTCTGCATCTGTTCTTACACCGGCAGCCGCTTTCAGCGCAAAACGGTCTACTTTCAGCTGCACAAGGGCCGGTACCACCGGAACCATATGGTGCCCCATAGATTTTGCAAGGTCATACCCGCTTCCATCGGAGCCCAGCGCCGGCGCTGCCTTTCCGCCACATGCCAGAATCACCGCATCCGCCTCGTATGTTTTCCCGTCCGTGGAAATAAGAAATCCTTTTTTTGTTTTCTTTAATCCGGTCACATATACATTCGTCTCTACTTCAACGCCTGCCTGCTGAAGTCTCGTCCTGAGTACACTTACGATTGATGACGCCTGATCAGAACGCGGATAGTAATAGCCGTTTCGGTCCTTGGGAAGAATACCAAGATCAGAGAATACATCCAGTGTTTCAGTTGTTCCGAATTGCTGCAGCACTTCCTCAATCCCGTTTGGAGTATCCGAGAAAAAGCAGTTCGCATTCATTACCTGATTGGTGAAATTGCATCGTCCATTCCCGGTAGACAAAATTTTCTTTCCCGGCAGATCTTTGCGTTCAAGGATACGAACCTGAGCCGCGGGATTTTCTTTTGCTGCAGCTATGGCTGCCATCATTCCGGAAGCTCCGCCTCCTACGATCACGATTTTTTTCATAGTGCCTCCTTTATAGTTCTTAGAGCTGTATGATCTCTGCACGAACCAAATGCTCCAGAGACATTAAGATGCCAAGCTTGGCGTGCGGCCATGTCAGTCCACCCTGGAAATAAACTGCATAAGGCTCTTTGATCGGGCCATCTGCTGAGAGCTCAATAGAGGAACCCTGAACAAAAGCTCCGGCAGCCATGATCACATCACTGTCATATCCCGGCATTGCCCATGGCTCCGGATACACATAAGAATCTACCGGCGCTGCCGCCTGAATCCCACGACAGAAAGCAATGACACCCTCCGGGGTTCCGAATTCTACTGCCTGTATAATATCGTGCCGGCTCTCTGTCCCGGTCGGAACGACTTTATAGCCCAGACGCTCGTAAATATTTGCCGCAAGAATGGCTCCCTTTAAAGCACTTGCCACGACGGTTGGCGCAAGAAAGAGCCCCTGATAAAAGGACTGCATAACGCCAAGAGATGCCCCCACTTCTCTTCCCAGTCCCGGAGATGTCAGACGGTAACCACACGCTTCGATCAAATCTTCTCTTCCGGCGATATATCCGCCGATCGGAGCAAGTCCGCCGCCTGGATTCTTAATCAGAGATCCGACAACCATATCAGCTCCCACATCACTTGGTTCCTGATCTTCCACAAATTCTCCATAGCAGTTATCGACCATGCAGATAATTTCCGGCTTAATTTCCTTCACGAATCGAATCACCTCTCCGATCTGTGCAACGGAAAAGCTCGGTCTTGTCTGGTAGCCTTTGGATCTTTGAATCGCAACCACTTTTGTTTTCTCATTGATAGCCGTCTTAATCTTCTCAAAGTCAAAGCTTCCATCTTCCAAAAGATCTACCTGACGATAGGACACTCCGTATTCTGCCAGAGAACCGTTGGACGGACGGATACCTATGACTTCCTCTAACGTGTCATAAGGCTTTCCGTTTACAGACAACAGTTCATCTCCCGGTCTGAGATTCGCTCCCAGCGCAAGCGCAAGCGCATGAGTTCCGCAAGTCACCTGTGGACGGACGAGAGCGCTTTCTGTATGAAAAACAGAGGCATACACTTTCTCTAACGTGTCACGTCCATAATCGTCGTATCCATAACCACTGACAAAGTTAAAGCATTCCGCATTGACACGGTTTTCCTGCATTGCGCGAATGACCTTTAACTGGTTGTATTCTGCCATTTTATCAATAGCTTCAAATCTCTCTTTTAACTGTGCTTCGATCTCTTCTCCAAAACGGTAAACGGAAGGACGAATCCCCATTTCCCGATATAATTCCATAACATCTGTCATGTTTTAGTCCCTCTCTTTTCTTTCGTTTTAAAATGCATCCATGATCTTAGTCTTAAGCTGCGCGCAACGTGCGTCAAACTCCGGATTCAGAGATGGTATTTCACGCACTACATCTGCTGCCGCATTCAATTTACGCATATCGTAAAGCAGCGCCGCCCGGTTTAAATCATACCATGCCTGCTCCCCATCCGTTCGGATCAGCTTCTCTAATGCCAACAATTGCTTGTATGTTGCTTCCGGGTTCTTGCTCACCGCATAAATCTCCATCAGCGTATTCATTTTTTTCAAAAATTTAGAACCACCAAATAATTTTCGAAACATCTTCCATTTCCTCCCCAGCTGTCACAGCCAAATCTATCTTATCCCTTTTAACTGTGTAAGCATTGTATCTAAAATTTTCTTTTCATCGTAATTATGTTCTTTTTTATCAATCCAGATCACATCACGCTCCCTCTTAAACCATGTGATCTGTCGCTTTGCAAAATGTCTGGTATCTCGTTTTAATCGATATACGGCTTCCTCCAACGTGCAAGTTCCTTCCAGATATTCCAGAATTTCCTTATATCCAAGCCCCTGCATGGATATCATGTCCTTCGTACATCCGCGCGCCTTTAATGCACGGACTTCCTCTACAAGCCCCTGAGCCAGCATTTCATCTACCCGCGCATTGATTCTCTCATATAGATGAGAACGCTCATCATTTAATACAAAATATCGGAACTCATACGGAGAAACTTTTTGACGTTCTTTCTCATTATGCTCCGATATGGGCATCTCTGTCTGCTCATAAAATTCAATTGCACGAATCACCCGTTTTACATTATGCGCATGTATTTCTTCTGCTGACTTTGGATCTACCAGAGCAAGCCGGTTATGAAGCGCTTCTGCTCCATGCTCTTGTGCATACTGCTCCAGTTCTTCCCTTAGTGCATCATCCTGCTCGCTTTCTTCAAAATTAATGTCATAGAGAAGCGCCTGAATATAAAATCCGGTGCCGCCTGCGATAATCGGAATATGACCGGCAGCATAGATCTCTTTCATTGCCTCTTTCGCCATTTGCTGAAAACGCACAACATGAAATTCTTCTTCCGGATCAAGTACGTCAATCAAATGATGCCTGACCCCATCCATTTCTTCTTTTTTTATTTTCGCGGACCCAATGTCCATATGTCGATATACCTGCATAGAATCCGCCGAAATAATCTCACCGCTGATTGCATGTGCAAGTCCGATAGACGCTTTTGTTTTTCCGACCGCAGTAGGCCCTGTCAGTACCACTAATGGCTGTTTTCCCATTTTATACAATCCTCTTAAATTTTTTCTCTAGTTCTCGCTTGGACATAGAAATAATTGTCGGTCTTCCATGCGGACAATGATATGGGTTATCCAGCTTCAGAAGTTCCCCGATCAGTGCGTCTACTTCCTGTGCGGACAGACGCATATTTCCTTTCACTGCCGCCTTGCAGGACATGGAGGCAATTTTCTCGTCAAGCAGTTCCGACGATTGCCTGCGATGTACTTCTTCTGATAACGAATCGATCATTTCCATGAGCAGCTCTTTTTTTGCAATACTGAATAAATTCGCCGGAACACTGCGCACAGCATAGGAATCTTGACCGAATTCTTCGAATTCAAAACCAATTCTTGTAAATTGATCCATATAAGTACGAAGAAGCAGCGCCTCCTGCATGGTCAGATTGAGAATTACCGGAGGGCTGATCATTTGAGAGGTAAACTCCCGTGTCTTCATTTCCCTAAGTGTCTTCTCATAGAGAACCCGTTCATGCGCAGCATGCTGATCGATAATATATAAGCTATTATCGAATTCTACCAGCCAATAGGTATCAAACACCTGTCCGATGATCTTGTAGTTTGCCCGCTTTTCCTTATCCAGAAGCTTTCCGTCAAAGAGAGTCATTTGCTCCGGAGATTGCTTTGCTCGATAAGAAGCAGCAGCCTCTTTTACGCGGTCTACCTGCACCTGCGGCTTGAAGATTTCTGATTTTCCTTTCACTTCTGCTGAAGAATTTTGCTGATGATAGGACATTACCCTCTTTTTCATCTGCTCCATGAAATAATCAAGATCCCGTTCACCTGATGCTTTTTCCGGTTGTACTTTTGCAGACCTGTTCACCTCAGGCTGTGCCACTTCTTTTGACTGTGCCACTTCTTTTGGTTGTATCACTTCTTTTGGCTGTGCTTTCGGTTCAAGTTTCGGCTGCACTTTCGGTTCAGGTTTTGCCTGCGCTTTCGGTACGGCTTTCGGCACATCAATTGTGACTTCCGGAATCAGTTCCTTCTCATGGAGCGCCTGATCCACAGCTTCATAGATGCTGTTATAAACCATTTGCTGATTATGAAATCTGACTTCCATTTTGGTTGGATGCACATTGACATCAACGTCTTCACCGACGACTTCGATATGCAGTACCGTAAATGGATATTTGTGCTGCATCGTGAAGTCCTTATAAGCGTCTTCGATGGCTTTGTATATAATGGAACTCTTAACATATCTTCCGTTAATAAAGTAAGTTTCAAAGTTCCGGTTCCCTCTGGATATCAACGGTGCCCCAATATAACCGGTAATACGAATGCCGTTCTTTTCATATGTTACATTTATAAGATTTGCCGCAATCTCTCTCCCGTATATATGATATATCACGTCTCTTAAATTTCCATTTCCCGACGTGTGAAGCTTCGACTGTCCGTTATTAATAAATTGAAAAGAGATGTGAGGATGAGACAATGCCATGCGTGTCATGAGATCACTTACATGCCCTGCCTCTGTCATTGCTGTTTTCAGAAATTTTCTTCTCGCAGGAACATTATAAAACAACTGTCGCACCAGAAAGGTCGTCCCGTCCGGAGCTCCGATGTCTTCTAGCCCCTCTTCTTTGCCACCAGAAATCATATACCGTGTGCCAAAGCTGTCTTCCGGTGTTTTTGTGATCAATTCCACTTGCGAAACGGCCGCAATACTGGACAGTGCCTCTCCGCGGAAACCAAGAGAAGAAATGTGTTCCAGATCCTCTGCATTTCGTATTTTACTGGTCGAATGTCTTAAGAAAGCTCCGGGAACATCTTCTCTGTCTATTCCGCATCCGTTATCTGCAATCCGCATAAAGGAAATGCCGCCTTCCTTAACCTCTACGGTTACAGCCGCCGCTTTGGCATCGATTGCATTTTCGACCAGCTCCTTTACAACCGAAGCGGGACGCTCTACCACTTCTCCTGCCGCAATCTTATCAATTGTCACCTGATCTAATACTTGTATCTTACTCATCTTACCACCTGTTTTTTAACTTGTTCTGCAATTGATATAACGTATTCAGTGCATCGATCGGTGTCAGATTACTTACATCAAGCTCTTTAAGTTCCTTTAATACATCATCATCTTTCACCGTGTCAAATAAAGACATCTGAGCCAAATCCACCTCATCATATTTCTTTGTCTTTCCTTTCGGCTCACTGCCATGTGCCGCAATATCTTTGATTCTTGTCGTAATATCAGCATGAACAAGCTCTTCTACGATTTCCTTGGCGCGATCGATCACAGAAGACGGAACGCCGGCAAGCTTTGCCACCTGAATTCCATAACTTTTATCAGCGCCTCCCTTGACAATCTTACGCAGGAAGATGATGTCGTCGCCTTTTTCTTTGACTGCAATACAATAGTTATTTACATTGTCAATCTTGCCTTCCAGCTCAGTCAATTCATGATAATGTGTTGCAAATAATGTTTTTGCGCCGAGCAGCTTACTGTTGCTGATATGCTCGATGACTGCCCATGCAATACTGAGTCCGTCGAAGGTGCTCGTTCCTCGTCCGATCTCGTCAAGGATCAAGAGACTCTTACTCGTTGCATTGCGGAGAATATTTGCCACCTCAGTCATTTCAACCATGAAGGTACTCTGTCCGCTTGCGAGGTCATCCGATGCCCCTACTCGCGTAAAAATACGATCCACAAGACCGATATCCGCAGACGAAGCCGGAACGAACGAGCCAATCTGCGCCATCAGAACAATCAACGCTGTCTGACGCATATAGGTGGATTTTCCCGCCATATTAGGACCGGTAATAATAGAAATCCGTTTCTTCCGGTCATTGAGATACGTGTCATTTGTAATAAACATATCATTCGGAATCATCTTCTCAACCACCGGATGGCGGCCGTCTTTAATATCGATCACGCCTTTTTCATTGATATGTGGGCGCACATAATTATTCTGTTCTGCCACAAGCGCAAGAGATGTCAGTGTGTCAATCTGCGCCACCGCTCGTGCTGTTTTCTGAATTCTTACTACTTCGTCCGCGATAGCATTTCGAACTTCGCAGTAAATCTGATATTCCAGTGCATACAGCTTATCCTCGGCTCCCAAAATCGTATCTTCCAATTCCTTTAATTCCGGAATAATATACCGTTCCGCGTTGGCAAGTGTCTGCTTTCTTGTATAATAGTCCGGAACCATATTTTTAAAAGAATTGGTCACTTCCAGATAATACCCAAATACTTTGTTATACTTAATTCGAAGGTTTTTAATCCCGGTCTTCTCTCGTTCTTCACTCTCCAATTTTGCCAGCCATTCTTTACCGTCGGATTTGGCATGACGGAGTCTGTCTACCTCTTCATGGTATCCATCCTTGATAATCCCGCCTTCTTTCATGGCAAGCGGAGGATCGTCCTGTATGGCATGCTCAATAAGGTCACAGATATTTTCCAGTGGGTCCAGCTCTTCATAGAGTTCCTGATTGAGACTGCTCTTCATATCACTTAGTATGTATTTAATGTGCGGGAGCATGGACAGGGAACTTTTAAATGCGATCAGATCCCTTGGATTCGCAGACTGATATACAATCTTACTTATGAGACGCTCCAAATCATACACCGGAGATAGATATTCTCTGATCTCCTCACGATTAATCGCCTGAATCTTCAGTTCTTCTACTGCATCCAGTCGTTTATTAATGCTGTTCTTGTCAATCAGAGGCTGCTCAATGTATTTTCGCAGATTTCTCGCGCCCATTGCAGTCTTTGTCTTATCCAGCACCCACAGAAGCGAACCTCTTTTCTGCTTTTCCCGAAGTGTTTCGCATAATTCCAGATTTCGTCTGGTGGAACTGTCAAGAAGCATGTATTTTCCTGTAGTGTAGGGCGTCAGTCTTGACATGTGCGCAAGAGAAGTCTTCTGTGTTTCTTTTAAATACTGAAGAAGTGCTCCTGCCGCAACCATTCCACAATCATAATCGCCGATTCCAAGCCCTTCCAGTGTCCCGCAGTGGAAATGCTCTTTTAATGTCTTCTCACAGATCACATCATCAAAATACCATGCATCCTGCGCGTATACAGTAATACCCAGTCGATCTTTTAAGTCGTCGATATCCATGCCGCTCATATAAAAAGCCTCATTGCAAATAAGCTCTGAAGGCATGAATTTATATATCTCATCGAATAATTTACTGCTGTTTTCAATCTCTGTTACAAAATAATCTCCGGTAGTCACATCTGCCACTGACACGCCATAGCGATCGGCAATATAAGCAATGCACATGAGATAATTATTTTTTGTCTCATCCAGCGCCTGCGTATCAAGATTGGTTCCCGGAGTGGCAATACGCACAACCTCTCGTTTTACGATTCCTTTTGCAGTTGCAGGATCTTCCACCTGTTCGCAAATAGCAACCTTATATCCTTTTGATACGAGCCGGTTTAAATATCCGTCTACCGAATGATAAGGAACACCACACATAGGTGCGCGTTCCTCAAGTCCGCAGTTTTTTCCGGTTAATGTAATTTCAAGTTCTCTTGACGCAGTCAGTGCATCATCAAAGAACATCTCATAAAAGTCTCCCAGTCTATAAAACAAGATGCAGTCTTTGTACTCTTCTTTTGTCTTCATATATTGCTGCATCATTGGTGTTAACTCAGCCACGTAATATCTCCTCTTCTAATTTCATTTTTACATTTTATTATATCATTTTTTCATTCATAATCAAAGACTTTTTAAAATACATGATACTGTGGTTTTTTAAAATACATGATACTGTGGTTTTTCCTCGCCGTAGATTCCCCACGCAATATACCCACTCAGTATGATTCCGATCGCACACAGACCGGAAAAGATAATAGCAAAAGGCAGGCAGATTTGTCCAAACAGTTGAAAAGGCAGGTCACTGTAATCCCAGACTTCCCAACACAGCCATTTATTTACGATCAGTCCGGTCAGAAATTCCATTGCCGTTACAAAGATCATACAGCGAAGAATCTGACGCCACAGCGGTTCCTGAAAGCTAAGCACTCTTCCCTGGATATAGAAAAACAGAAAACAGATTCCTCCAAGAACAAACATGCTCCAGTGAGAAAAGCCACGAAACAATATTTCCAGTCCATAATAGATGCTTCCGCCAAGACACCCCAAAAACAAATACTTACTTATTTTTTTACACATGAAAACGCCCTCACTTTTGTATTCTCACTACATAGTTTGGGCGTTTTTTGACTATAATATGGATGGTATTTATTTCAATTCACCAAGATAATAGAAGCCTTTGCACTCCGTCAGATGAACCGTCACATATGTTCCGATCATCTCTTTTGTGCCTTTAAAATGCACCAGCAGATTATTGCTCATGCGTCCGGTCACCATAGATGCATCATGGTCACTGACAGACTCTACCAGCACTTCCATGTCTTTTCCTTCATGAACCGCACACACTTCGGATGCGATTGACTGTACTTCTGAAAGCAATCGGTCAAACCGGTCTTTGACGACATCTGCCGGAATCTGATCTTCCATAGCTGCCGCCGGTGTTCCGGTTCGTTTCGAATAGATAAATGTAAATGCACTGTCATAGCGAACCTTTCGCACGACATCCAGTGTTTCCTGAAAGTCTTCTTCTGTCTCTCCCGGAAAGCCTACGATAATGTCTGTTGTCAGAGAAATATCCGGCACTGCTTTCTTGATCTTTTCTGCTAGTTCAAGATAGGATTCTTTCGTGTAACGACGATTCATTTTCTTAAGAATCCTTGTGCTTCCGGACTGAACCGGAAGATGCAGATGTTTACAGATCTTTTCCGATGATGCCATAACCTCAATCAATTCATCGGAGAGATCCTTCGGATGCGAAGTCATAAAACGAATCCGCTTTAATCCTTCAATCTTCTCAATTCTGCGAAGAAGCTCTGCAAAAGTAATCGGCTTGTCCAAGGTCTTCCCGTAAGAATTGACATTTTGTCCAAGCAGCATCACCTCGGACACCCCATCCTTGACAAGGCGTTCAATTTCCCGGATGATTGCTTCCGGCTTTCTGCTTCTTTCCCGTCCACGCACATATGGAACTATACAATAGCTGCAGAAATTATTGCAGCCAAACATAATGTTAATTCCAGATTTGAATGCATATTTTCTTTCATTCGGAAGATCTTCCACGATTTTGTCAGTATCTTCCCATATATCGACAACCATTTTCCCGGCTTCATATCGTTCACAGATCAGTTCTGCAAATTTATAAATATTGTGCGTTCCGAAAATAATGTCTACGAAAGAATAACTCTTTTTTAATTTTGCAATCACTTCCGGTTCCTGCATCATACAGCCGCAGAGTCCGATCATCATATGGGGCTGCTGCTTTTTGCGTGGTTTTAATTGTCCCAGTCGTCCATAGACTCTTGTATTTGCATTTTCACGAACTGTACACGTATTGTAAATCACAAAATCTGCCTCGTCCTCTTCTGCTTCTTCGTAGCCGATCTGATTTAAAATGCCTCGAAGCTTCTCAGAATCTCTGGCATTCATCTGGCACCCAAAAGTAGTGACACAGAAAGTCAGGCTTCTTCCTAGATTTTTTGCCTCTTCTTCTACATACTGTTTTGCTTTTTCTATGTAATAATACTGTCTCAAAGGCTCTTCTTGCGGCGCTTCTTTAGACAAATTGATGTCTGGACTCATCATATTCATAATCTATTCCTTTCAATGTATCTATAATCTTCTGTTTTTCCGCCTGCATATCCTCGCAAAGTGCATCCAGAGATGTATAATAATCTCTGAGTTTCGTGTTAACAACACTTAAGAGCATAACCGGATCTTTTGGTAGCTCCATGTGAATCACTCCTCTTTCACAATTTTTTGTTAATAACTGTTTTTCTCTGTGATCAACACGTCCGGCCGAATATCTGTCTCTTCAACCGGAAGTTTTTCCAACACCTGAAATTCAAACGCTGCTGCTATTGTATGAAGTTCTCTCTTATCTGACAGATAGCGGTCATAATAGCCACCTCCGTAGCCAATCCGATTCTTCTGTCGATCAAACGCAACTCCCGGGATGATCATAAGACAATTTTGGAAGCTCTGCATATCCAAAGGCTGACTTCCCTTGGGCGGCTCTAAAATCCCATAAGAGCTTCGAACTAATTCCTGTCGATTTCTCAATTCATAAAATTCCATGTCTTTCCCGTCAACCCTAGGAATCCACACTCTTTTCCCGGAGGCTGTCGCCCTCCTGATGATTCCATCTGTTCCGACTTCACCATTATATGACATGTAGATACAGAGATGATCTGCCTCCTGAAAATAAGGATGCTCAAATATTTTCTCTTCGATACTTCTTGTCCACTCTGCCGAAAGGGATTCGTCAAAGCTTCTTCGGATTTTCAGTATCCTCTTTCTAATTTCCTTTTTTGTCTCCAAATTTTTCACCCAGATTCGTAATGCTTCCGTCTTTTTCCTGAATGGAAATATTGTTCAGCTGTCCGCGAAGATTTCTCTTGAAAGAATCGATATATTCTCTTCGCAAAATCTGCTGTTCTTTTGCTTCCTCTGCAGTCAGTCCCTCTGCTTTTGATTTATGATATAATTCATTTATTCTTGCTATTTTCTTATCATCCATAATCTTTTGTCCTTTCTAAAACTCTTTTTATCTTACACTATCTGAATTCAGAAGTCCACCGGTTCTTTCAACTGGAGTAGTTTTCCAAAAAACCATAGAGTTCTTCCGGCGATTCTATATATTTCCCATTGCGCACCTCAGCTCGAACAGTAGGAGGAAGTTCGTCATATGCAATGGCAGTGTACTCATAAGGAGTGACTTTATCGCTCAGATAAACTACCACATAGCCATTGACCTCCATCAGGTAATAACAATCTTCTTTCATCGCTTCCCCGTCAGCCTCAACCAGCGCGCCTGACTCTTCTTCAATTTCCTGCTGCTCTTTTTGTGCGTGAATTTTTTCCGCCTGTTCTTTTGCCTTGTGAAAACTGAACTGATAAGCGCAGGTGATTACTAACATTGCAATAATCGCCGTCGCAAAAAAACCAATACCATACTTATTTCGCATTCGGACAACTCCTTTTTTTAGTATAGTATTGGTGATTTTCTTATTTTTTATACACTATTTCAGTACATGAATCTTTTTAAAGAACGAGATCAGTACTCTTCCCTTCGGAACCGTTTTCAATTCAGCCTCTGTCACTCCGCCGAGAAGAATCAGCGCTGTTCCGTATGCGATAGCCGCAATCGGAAGTGCGATCAGCGTTGCGATCTGTGTGCCTGCAAATAATTCAAAGAGAAGATGCACAACCTTCGCAACAATTCCCATGATCAGTGCTGCAATTCCGGGGATAACAAAGGTTTTTTTCTGTTCCTGCACATATCCCACTTCATCCCGAAGAGAGTGTGAGTTCAAAATACACGTACACGCGGAAAATACAATCTTACTTACGACAACTGCATAGATTCCCCATTTAAATACAACCATCATAATAAACAGTGCCACAACATGAACAACCAGCGCGATCGCTGCATTTCGAACCGGAATCATCATTTTGTCCAGTCCTTGCAGAACTGCATTTGTCACCGTAGACAAACAGTAGAAAATAACGGAAATCGCTCCTAATTGTAAAATAAGCGCGGCCTCTTTGTTATCTTCTGTAAAGAAAAGGAGATCCAGTACCGGTTTTGCCAATACAATCAGTCCGACTGCACTGGGAATTGCAATCATCATATCAAACTTGGCAAATGTATTAATCTTGCGCTGCACCTGCTTTCTGCTTCCGGTCTTTACCGTTGCCACAAGACTTGGAATCAGTGACGCTGCCAGTGCGTTGGAAAATGCAAGCGGCACATTAATGACCGTATCATACTTTCCACTTAAGATTCCAAGATAACTGGCATATTCACTTTCTTTAAATCCCTGCGCTGACATGATCACACCGTACATGGAATTGTCGATCACTCCGCACAGATTGTAAACCGTTGCACTGATAAGAACTGGAGCAATGGTAATTAGAAGAATCTTGAAGATTCTCTGATAACTCTCTACAGGTCCTCTTCTCTCTCGCTTTATTTTCTTTTGGAACACCTTACGAAATGCAAGGAAGATCAGCACTAAAAATGCCAATGCAATCGCTGCACCCATAACGGTTCCGACGGTTCCGCCGGCAGCAGCATAAGCATAGCTATATGCGTGAACCCCACGCTTCTTGGCAATATTTTTTCCCAGCTTCAGAAGGAAGTATGCTCCTGCAATACTTGCCACTGCATTGACTACCTGCTCAAGGACCTGAGAAAAAGCAGTCGGGATCATAGAACCATTTCCCTGGAAGAATCCACGGAAAACACCCATAATTGCAACGATCAACACACACGGTGCCAACACACGCATAGCAATGGCACTGTATTTCATTGCCATAATGTTTTCCGCAATAAAATCTGCTCCGAAAAACAGAATCAGACACGCAGTACCGCCTACTACAAATGCAAAAGTCAACGCACCGCGGAACACACGCATGGCATTTCGATATTCTTTTGTTGCAACTCTGGCAGATATCAATTTCGATACTGCCAGCGGAAGACTGTAGGACGTCAGGGTAAGGACGATTGCATAAATCTGAAATGCAACTCCGTAATATCCCATTCCTGTATCTCCCAGAATATTAACAAGCGGTACTCTGTATACAGCACCGATAATTTTAGTTATGACTCCGGCAATCGCAAGGATCGAACCTTGTACCATAAAATTCTTACCGGATTTTTCGGCTTTTTCTGACATGCTTGTACTCCATTTATCTTAAGATGTTCAACTTCGACAGAATCTGTCTCTGTCTGTCTTCCATCACAAGTCTTTCCTCTTCTTCTAGATGATCGTATCCTGTTAAGTGTAACACAGAATGTGCAATTAGAAAAGCAAATTCTCGCTCTATGGAATGTCCGAATTCTTCTGCCTGTTCTATGACTTTTTCTTTCGAGATAACAATATCTCCGAGAAGGAGTTCTCCTGTCTCAGGATGGAAATACTCATCTGCCTCCTCAAGAAAATCAAACTTTCCCGGCTGTTCATAATCTACCATCGGAAATGACAGGACATCGGTTGCTCTGTCGATTCCGCGAAATTCCAGGTTCATCTCATGAATCTGTTCGTTCATAGTAAGGAGCAGATTTACTTCCGCCTCATATGGACAACCCACATCATCAAGCGCAGCCTCAATGACAGTTCGTGCTAATTCTTCGCATGGAAGGGATAACTTAAGCTCCCCCTCTTCTTCATAATAAAGTGTCATCACTTTCTCCTTCTGTTCTTCTCTCTTGTTTTCGCATGAGAAGCTTTTTTCTCATATTCCTCATAAGCTTTTACGATCTTTTGTACCAGCGGATGACGTACCACGTCTTTGCTGGTCAGCTTGCAAATGCTGATATCTTCAATATTTTTTACAACCTGCACCGCAGTATCAAGACCGGATACCTGACCGGACGGAAGATCCTTTTGTGTCTCGTCACCGGTAATGACTACCTTGGAGCCGAATCCGATACGGGTTAAAAACATCTTCATCTGCGCCGGAGTTGTATTTTGTGCTTCATCGAGAATGATAAACGCATTGTCCAGTGTACGCCCTCTCATATAAGCAAGCGGCGCTACTTCAATCAATCCTTTTTCTGAATTTTTCAGGAAGCTCTCCGCTCCCATAATCTGATAAAGAGCGTCATATAAAGGACGCAGGTAAGGGTCTATCTTACTTTGCAGATCCCCCGGAAGGAACCCAAGCTTCTCGCCTGCCTCAATCGCTGGTCTTGTAAGAATGATCCGCCCTACCTCATTATTTTTAAATGCTGTGATCGCCATTGCCATTGCAAGATATGTCTTTCCGGTTCCTGCAGGGCCAAGACCGAACACGATCATTTTCTTACGGATTGCATCCACATACTTTTTCTGACCGATAGTTTTAGGCTTGATTGGTTTACCCTGAATTGTATGACAGATAATATCACGGTCAATGTCAAGTACACTCTCTTCTTTATCTTCCATCACAAGAGACAACGTATAATCTACATTTTGCTCTTCAATCGTATTTCCTCTTCTGGATAGTTCAAGAAGCTGACGCAGAACCTGCTTCGCCTGTTCAACTTTTACCGCTTCTCCCATGATCTTCACATGTTCATTTCTTGCGATCAATGTAACATGAAGCGTCCGCTCTATTTTCTTCGCAAATGCATCAAATTGTCCAAATACATTTCCAGCGTCTTCTGCCGGAATCTCAATGACTGCCTCCATCATCCCCATGAATTGTCTCTCCTTGTTGTTTTTCTTCGATTCTTGGAACTTCTTTTAATTCGGAAGGCCTGCTTTCTCCTATCGGCATGGAGACCTGAAGCTGCCCCGCTGCCTTGGCACAATCCTTCCCTCTGTATATTTTAACATCATTCCCGATAATTTCTACCCCTTTTTTCTCTAATTCTTCCTTATATTTTAAGAATTGTCTGCTTAAAATCTGTTGTTGATCTTTTTTTGTATATTTTCTTCTCTCTGACTGATACGGAATCACCTTGCGGACACCGAAGTACACTGGAAGCGAAAAGCTGTCAGACAGACAGAGCTGTCTTATGCTTCCTTTGATCTCATACTCCTTTCGCGTGCTTTTTATATTTCCCAATGTGAAACGATAGTTTCCGAAAATCAACGTATATTCTTCCTTGGTGCCTGTTTGCTTTTTTGAAATAGACTCATACTTCTTTTCTTCATAATAATCTTCACAGTTCTCCTCATACTCTAAAGTTGTGATACCTGTAATGTCTGCATCTGCCTGATGATATTGGTATCCGGTCACTTCTTTGGCATCATTTAGAACCGGCACCTGACCGGAGACAAGAATCGTCCCTTTTTTCACCTTCTCTCCCCTTTTCACCTGTACAGTCCCTTTTCGCACAGTTATGCTGTCTATGACACAATCTCTGTCAGCAACAAGATCCATTGCATTTTCTGTCTCGTCTTCCTTCGTTCCTGTTGAAATAGAATCCTCATTCTCCTTTACCTGTATATACAGTTTCGTACCCTGTATAGAGGCGGACACCCATATGATGTCTCCGTATTCCCGCCGCAGATCTTTTACAATTCTCCCACAATCCACTTGCGACTTCTTCATGCCGCTTTTTATTTCTCTGGAGCTTAAATACTTCAACAGAATCTCATCGGTATAGCTTTTATTTCCGGAAATATCAATCCCCCATATAAAACGAGAAAGTAAATAAAGCAACGAAATACAGAAAACAGCGCCTGCAAAGAACATTTTCCGATTCCGATATCGGTGTAAAAAAAAAGGAAGACCGGTTCTTTTGATGATCACGACTCTTGTCCCCGTCTTCCGAAGTACCGGCTTTAACTGCCGGAACCCTTTTATCGTAATATTCATTTCGTAAGCCTGACCGACCGGTCTAAGCCCCCACAAGTAGATTCCTCTATGACTGCATGCGTTGAGGAATCGCTCCACGGAAGATCCGCTTACCCGAATCTGTAAATAGCCTCTGACATATCGGATGATATCTAACAGCACTTTATACTCTCCTTCCCGGTCAATGTTGATACTCAATCCCCGTGATCTGCCCATGGATCATCATTTCATCATTTGTATAATAAGCTACTTGAAGACCTTTACCAGTCACCTTAATAAGACCTGCTTTTGTCTGAATTCGTACCACAGAATCCGTATATTCGATCATTCCCCGATAATTTTCAATACATAGTTCCTGCTGACCTGTCATAGTAAGAACCGGCATCCCCATCACCACATCTTTGGGAAGCTCTGATACTTCCGCCATTTTTTTCTTCAATGACTGTCCCATAGAAACACCAATTTTTCATTTTATTATAACTTATGTCACTGCACAGCTTCTTATGTCTGAATACTTACTGATTAAGCAGCCTATTTTTTCTTCTTCCAAGGAATACCGGAACCCCAAGCTTAAAGACGGTTGCTGCCAATAACAAAAGCCACGGGAGCACTCTTCCGGCTCCTTCCTTCCCATTACAGACTTCCGACACATGTTCAAAAGAAGCCATGAAACGCTTCTTTCCATCTATCATATCTCCTATAATTTTCAAGATTCCATATCCCTGCGTTGCCATGTGTACAGAAAGAAGAACTTTACAAAAAGTCTTCGTTCTCTTCTGCAAGAAATAATACCCTGCAATGAAAAATCCTAAAATTGTTGCAATATGATGAATGATTTCTGCGATACAGTTCTTCTTTGTCTCCATGTTCTTCTCCTTCACTTCTGTCCGATTCGTATTCTAATCTATGCGTATATTGCTCTGTACATACCTCGTCTATAAGAATGATTATACATCATTCTGCAGTAAAAAAACAAAAGGAAACGAACGCAAATTTCTACATAAATCTCCGAAAAACTCTAAGCATACATTTTCCGCAATGCTTTCCTGAATTGAATTGCAAACAGTATGATCGTGAAAGATACCGCCAGAAAGTCTGCGATTGGTTCCGCCAAGTATACTGCCATTGTCTGGTCATTTTTGAAAATCTGCGGGAGCACAAAGATAAGCGGAAGCAGTAATACAAATTTTCTCATAATCGCTACGATTATAGATTCCACTGCCCTTCCCAGTGAATTAAATGTCATCTGGCAAGCCATCTGAATTCCCATCATAAACAGTGCTGCAAGATAAACACGAAGTGCTGTTTTCGTGAATTCTATAAGCTTCAGATCCGAAGTAAACATTCTTACAAATCCCCCTGGAAGAATCATAACCATTGCCCAGAGAAAAAGTGAGTATCCAAGGCTGATCTTCAATAACAATTTAAAGGCATCCTTCACACGCCTTGCGCTTCCAGCTCCGTAGTTATAGCTGATGATCGGCTGCGCCCCCTGACCAAGTCCCTGTAAAGGAAGCATTGCAAACTGCATAACACTTGTCAGGATTGTCATAGCTCCCACGGCAATATCTCCGCCGAATTTTTGAAGCGAAGAATTAAAACAGATAGAAATGACACTCTCACTTGCCTGCATAATAAAAGTTGATGTACCAAGTGCAAGACAAGGAAGAATTACGGATGCTGACAGACGCATATTTTCTTTCCTGATCTTTAAAATAGTTTTCTTTCCAAACAAAAAAGATACCACCCAGATACAGGATAATGCCTGAGAAATAATTGTTGCAAGCGCCGCGCCCTGCACATCCATATTGAAACCAAAAATAAAGATTGGATCTAATACGATGTTAGACACTGCACCAATCAGAACAGACAGCATTCCGGTTTTTGCAAATCCCTGCGCTGTAATAAATGCATTCATTCCAAGCGTCAACTGTACGAAAATCGTTCCGACAGAATAAATGTTCATATATCTTGTTCCATAGCTAATCGTATTTTCACTTGCTCCAAACGCCATAAGAAGATCTCGGTTCCAGATAAGGAGCACTGCTGTCAACACAAAAGAAATGAGAATCTGTGTTGTAAAGCAATTGCCCAGAATCTTTTCTGCCGAATCGTTATCTTTTTTCCCCATGGCAATGGATGCTCTGGGTGAACCTCCGAATCCAACCAGCGCTGCAAATGCCGACACCATCATAATAAGCGGCATACAAACTCCGACACCGGTAAGTGCATCTGCCCCGATCTCGGGAATGTGACCGATATAAATACGGTCAACAATATTGTAAAGCATATTAATAAGCTGGGCTGCAACCGTAGGCAACGCCAGCTTAAGAAGTAATTTTCCTATGGGTTCTTTCCCAAGAAATTCTTTATCCTGATCCATGACTAACCTCTCCTCGTAAAATCTAATTGCAAAGAATAATTATACTATTCTTGCAGAGGTTGTCAATCATTACAAATCGTTTAATAATTTCTTTATATTTTCTATCTCTATCTTCGAATATAATTTTCCGTCAATCATAAGGTTCGGAGACGTTCTGCATTGCTTCAGACAATTTCTTGTGCGAAGCTTGAACCTTCCGTCTTCGGATACTCCCTGCCTGTCTACTTTGAGTTCCTTCTTGAGATAAGAAAGAATCTCGCCACCGCCCTTCTTTCGACATCGTTCCCCGGAACACACAATAATCTCGTGCATATCCTGGGACTCATGAAGACTTGGATACATCCGAAACAGGCATTGGAGAAATGTTTCTTTCACCCCGGTAATCTCCAGCACCCGCTCTTTTAATTTCGGACTAATATAGCCTTGAACATCCTGAAGTTCTCTTAAAAGTGCCACAACCATCTCCTGATCGGAACGGTCAGGCTGTTGTTTGTAATAATCAAATATTTCCTGTATCTTTTCCTGTTTGTTCATATGATTTACAATTCCTTTTTTGCTTTATTTTTTATTTTATGTAGTAACTATAATACTGTATCCATTCACACACAAAATTATCAGCTTTGAATCTTATTTAACCTTACCTTATTACGCTCCAAAACACAGGTAAAAATGCAAGCAACATAGTAATACCAGCGGTTAAAAAAAATATCCCAAATAGAATTCCAATGACAGCGCTCACATTGATCTTCCGTGAAAAAATAAATACTGCGGGGTGCTTAGGATCGATATATAAACAGTACACACTTCCCTCTGTCATATTTTTATTTAATTGTTTGTAAGATACATTTTGTGCTGTTTGCTCACGATAATGAATACCCTTATATGTATATTCAAATACTGGAGATTGCGTAGAAATGCCATTCCCACCATAATAAGTATTGTAGCCACAATATACACCGTCTATCTTTTCTTTACATCTAAGCAATGAATAGAAGTCGTTGAAGCCAACTAAAATAAATATCAGCCCCAGTATAATAGATCCTAAAGGATAAATCAATGTTCCTCCGTATGGGACAACCAAAGATATAATAGAAATTATTCCAAACCCAATGAAAGAAATAAATATAATCAAACTGATCAGTGGCATAACCTTATATCGTTTCTTCTTAATAATAATGAACGATGCTATAGCAAACAGTACCGTTAGTATATGAATAATAATTACCATATCTGTTATTTCCTATAATAATTCAATTCTTCTAAAGTTTTTACATTTTCTTTAACCCATGAATTACCTGCAACTGTTTTATTTATTTTCAATGATACGTTCATTTCATTTGTTACAATATTCATAGTATTTTCAAGCAAAAGACCTTTTTTAACCTCAAACTTTTTAATGTCTTTCCATCCTAATAAAAGGCAATCTAAAATACTATAATTTCCATCAACAGGAAAAATATAAATTCCCATTTCATCAAATCCAAATAAGTATGAGGTGACTTTTTCAGAAGCGATTACCGTAACCGGAGCTGCTGGCAAAACCCATTTTACTTTATAAGTGCTATGTCCAGGTACAATATTATTTTTATAATTAAATTTCCACTTTTTCAATTCTTCTTTAACGTGTTCATAATTAAGCATAGTTTTTATTTCCTTTCAAATATCTCCCTAAAGCTATCCCCTATCTCAGATTAATTTTTTTCAATATTTCCAAGCACTTTATTCTGTTGTGAGATTTTCTCTCAAATTATTTCTGCACAATAATAGAGAATATCTTGCCACAAGACAGTCCGTTTGATAATTATGAGTGATTTTGAAATGCGCTCCCTCGTACTAATGATACTAAGTATCGTTGTGACGATTTTGTTAGCATATATCAATCATATAAAAAAGTAACCGCCCCTCTGCCAAAGGAATGCGGTTGCTTTTTGGTAACCATATAAACTTGGACTGACTGTCCGCCGAGTAGTGCTTTTTTTCTAATTTCATTTTAACAAATACCTATTCAAATGTCAAATCTGACACTCTTAAAGTCTCTTCTAGTAGAATAGATTTTTGCAACTTTTTACACTTTTCTATTCCGGTTTATCTCAACAGTTTATAATTACTACATTCTTTAAGATTAAGATATTCCGATGTAATGTATTCTTTATGTTTCCAGCTTACTTCTTGTAAATAAGTGTCATCTTTTGTACTTATATACATATCTGACATCTCAGTCAATGGAGCAATTTTTTCACAAGACCAACTAACTTATTATAAATCTTTGTAACATATTCTGGTCGTGAATATCATTGCTGCCAAAAGGAAGGTTTGTCCATATATCAGCTTTCCCGATTGATTTTTGATGATAATACACCCACAATCTATGCAGTTTGTGCAACCTTTAAAAAGTCATCATATCCCATCCAATAGTTGATTTATTTACCCATACTTTTTCTCTCCAAATTTGAATTATTTAATCAATCTTCTTTTGCTGCTTTTACGAATTCTTTCGCCGTCATTCTTCATACCTCCACAACTTCATATGACTCCAAATTCAAAAGAGATCTCACAAAAATTCTATTCTGATACCTACATCTTCAGCAAAAAAAACTGAAATTATTTTCACTTTTTTAGAACCGTAATTCCAAAAACTAGAATTAATCAGTTCCTTGTAACCTTTCGAACAGTTTGCTATCAATTTTATAAATTCCTTGATAAGGCTGTTCAATATAGTATTTACCACTGTCCTCATATGCAAAGATAGTGCTTGTTCCTGTCTCAAATTGGAAGTCAATTTTGATATAACTTTCCGCTTGCGGGACATCTTGAACACTTTCCTTCTTAGTCGGTTCAGAACTAGAAATATCGGCGATTATTTCACTTATCCAAGTTTTATCTGAACAACTTACTGTGTTTTTCCCAACAGTTATATCAATAGACGTGATTGCATCGGCTTGAGGCAGCGTAATAGGAGCCGCCTTTTTCCTACACGCAACTAAAGTAAGTACACAAGTAAGACATAAAAACAAAGAAAGAAATTTTTTCATAAGCATATTACCTCCAACTTCTAATTTCCAACTATTCTACAAGCTCAGATTTATACTTTGATTCTGCTTTCAATTTCCTTTATATGTTCAAAGCTCAAGCCACCATCACATCTGTAAAAGAATGGATCTTTACGAATCATATCATCGCTATTGAGAATGATTTTTCGAATGATAGCGGATTTACATTCCTGCCAAATATTTCAGGAATCACGTAAAATATAGCTGCTAAAGAAATCAGAATCAACATTGCAATAACCGGAATTAGTAGTGAACACCTCAATCCGTTTGAAGAAGCTCTACGCTATATTTCGCCGGATTATTTTTTTCAACATACACATTCGCGCACAGATCTTCTATATGTAAAAAAGGCGTTAATACATAGTAATCACTTACAGCTTTGTAATCTTTGCCTTCAAGACAATATTTACATACAACTCTACAAGTATTGTAGTTACCAATCCTAACCCATGAAACCGGAATTAATTTTACTATTTTAGCTTCCACACAAACGCCAAAGTTCTTCAGATTTTTCAATTTTTTCTTATCGTATGTTAATTTCCCGATTGATATCACAAAAAGTAATAACCAAACTGATATATTCCATAACATAACTTCTAACATGATTTTGTTGAAGAAATATACAACTACCCCAACAACTAATTCGATTGCTGACACATAAAAAGTAGCATTAGCACACATGGCGAATAAATATTTTACCGGCTTAAGACTGGCAATTTGCTTTTCTTTAAAAAGTTTAGATATATTCTCTTCCGCTTTTCCTTTGTATTCTTCTATTGAAATATGTTCTCCAGAAAAAAATTCGTTCAAACTAATATCTAAAATATCGCACAAAGGTTGTAACAATGACAAATCCGGCATCCCTCTTCCAGTTTCCCTTAGTTAAAGATATGAACCCTCATTATCAGTCTACTTTTCCAATAAATCGGTAGTATATCTCTATTTCCTGT
>OIYW01000249.1_pt1 | contig 54430 bp, 69 predicted proteins | sample 1588351 | NCBI WGS metagenome assembly OIYW01 (sample SAMN03283268) | human gut metagenome | biome: human-associated habitat; material: feces | host: Homo sapiens | place: USA | collected 2013 | reverse complement strand
CGGCTTCGGTGCAGACGAAAACGCAATTAAGAAAAAAATTCGCAAATGCGGTATTGCCGACAATGTTATTTGGACAGGAAAAATATTAGACAGAAACGAACTTTTGGGATATTACGGCATTTCCGATTTACTTCTTTTCCCGTCAACCTTTGATACAAACGGACTTGTTGTAAGAGAAGCGGCAGCGTGTGCAACGCCAAGCCTTTTGGTACGTGACAGCTGTGCGGCAGAGGGTGTTGAGGACTGCAAAACAGGCTTTTTATGTATGGAAAGTGCCCATTCAATCAAAGCAACACTCAATAATATTATGAATAACAAAGCACTTCTTAAAGAAGTCGGCAAAAAGGCACAAAGCGATATTTATATCAGCTGGGACGATGCCGTTAAAAAAGCCTATGAGCGTTATTATGTTGTTATCGATAATTTCAAAACGAAGAATAATATATAATCAAATTAACAAAATTTCAACTTTTTCATAGAATAAAAAAGTAAATTAAGGAGTTGATTTTTTGTTTAGTTATATAAAAAAACTGCAATACCCTATCAATATAAAACACCCTGACCCAAAAGCCGCCGCCATCATAATAAGTCAATACGGCGGGCCGCACGGGGAACTCGGTGCGTCACTTCGCTATCTTTCTCAGCGATATTCAATGCCGTATCCCGAACTCAAGGGATTGCTTACAGACATAGGCGTTGAGGAATATGCCCCACAATGTTATATATGAGAAAAAGCACCGCAATTTATTGGAATTACGGTGCTTTTTTTAAAATATTTAAAAAATTGCAAAAAAGGTCTTGACAAATACGTATTCAAGGCGTATAATAATATATGTAAAGAGGTGATAAAACACGAAAACAAAAGATTTAGTAAAACTGCTTGAAAGAAACGGTTGGTATTTAAAAAGAAACGGCAGCTCGCACGACATATATGCTAAAGGAGCTGAACGAGAAACAATACCAAGGCACAGAGAAATTAAAGAAAATCTCGCTAAAGCAATCATCAAAAGGCGGGGGCTGAAATAAGCCCCTCAAACCTTTGTTAAAATATTAAGAATATAAAATATTAAGAAATCAGTAATAATAAGTAATGGAGGTATTATTATGAAAAACTCTTATCCTATTGTTTTAACGCCTGATGAAAAAGGCTATGTTGTCTATATCCCCGATTTTGAAATAAATACAGAGGGTGATGATTTAACAGAATCTATTGAAATGGCAAGAGATGCAATCGGTCTAATGGGAATAGATATGGAAGATGATAAAATAGAACTCCCTAAACCGAGTACGCTTGACAGCATTAAAGCTGAAAAAGGTGATATTGTTTCGCTTGTTGATGTTGATTTCGTTGATTACAGAAGAAAAAACGAAATGCGAACAGTCAAAAAAAATTGTACTTTGCCGAGTTGGCTTTGCTATGAAGCTGAAAAAGCAAACGTCAATTTTTCACAGGTTTTACAATCGGCTTTAAAAAAGGAATTGCACATAACTAATGTGTAAGAAAATACCCCTCAAGGCACAGATGCTTTGAGGGGTATTTTTGTTTCGCATTAGAATTTAATAAGAATTTTATTAGAAGTTAATTAGAAGTTTTTAATACTAACTTGGTACTTTTAGTATTAAGTATTACTAAACATATGCGCTTACTTTGCAGTAGGCATATCTGCCCGTTACAGGGATATATACATAATCGACTGTTTTTGAAAGATGCTTTTTCACAAGAGCAGTCGTATTTTTCTTATATGTATATTTTGTGCCTTTAAGACTTGATTTTGAATATAAGTCTGTATTCTTTTTCAGTTTGTATTTTTTGCCGACAACGGATTTATATTTAACCGTGCTTTTTGTTGAAACCTTTGCAGCGGAAAGATAAGCCGTGCTTACCCACTTCTTTTTATATTTGGAGGTGGTAATTCTGCTCCAACTGCCACTTGTAGCTGTTACTGTGACTTTTGCGCCTTTTTTCAAAGTTCCGATAACATTGCCGCCGGGAGTATTGCGCACATACAAATTTGCGCTTTTAGTAGCGACATATCGTGTGTAGTTTGCTTTTGTTGTCGCTGATTTCTTTTTAGCTGTCGCTTTATTGTCGTTGCTGAATATCCAATAATTTTTAACATTCGCATATTTTTTGAAATTGCTTTCGCTTACAAATGCGGAGTTGCCGCTCACGGTTACGTTTGCCGCATTACGGCTTGCGGTACTGAATTTTCCGATGTAAAGATAAGGGTCATATACGGTTATTGTGCCGCTGTTATCAGCTACAAGTAATATGTAGTGACCGCTTGTAGTAAATAGCCCGCTGCCGCAAGAGCAGATTATAAAATAATCTGCAACGCCGTCTTTGTTTTTATCTGTTGAAAGATATTTAATCATAGTCTTGTATGACGTTGTTGTCAAATATTCATCAAAGCCGAAATAATCAGCTACGAACGGCCACGCATTCCACGCCGTACCGTTATTCGCTGTTCTAAACTTATTTTCAACAAAGATTGAAGCGACCGTTGTCGGCAAAATTGCGCCCTTTGAGCTGCTTATAAGCATCGCCGCCGCAGTCGGACCGCAACCGCTCGACTTCATTGTCTGACTTGAATTGCCTGTTGAAGTATAAAGCGTGTTTGCCCACCTGCTGTCCCATTGAGCATAATATGTCAAGCCTGAGCATTTCCCAAGCAGAGATTTTCCGCTGCCTGTGCTTGAACCGTCATAACTGATATTTTCCTGTTCAACCGTTGCATCGGGTTCAAGGTTGCTTTCGTCCGATACAGATGCCGTGTCATCGGTTGCGAGGTTTTTTCCCTGTTCAACTTTTTCGGCGGTTTCTTTGCCCTCTGAAACCGCTTCGGCAGGTACGGTCACTTTTGCTTTTCCGGTTTCGGCAGATGTTGCAGCGGTTGTGTTTGATGTTTCGGCAGCGGCTGACGTATTAGTTGTGCCGTTCGTTTCAATTTCCGCTACGCTGCAACCTGTAAACAGAAATATTATGCAAAGCAAAACACATATTATTGCTTTAATTCTTTTCATTTTGTCGCCCCTTTTACTGAATTTTTGAAGCTGTATCTTTCGCTTCTTTGATAGCTGAAAACAACTTCTTAATGAGTTTGTCATATCCTACCATTGCGCCGTAAGCTACGAATACGCCGTATATAACGGCGGCAACAAAGTAATACCATAGCATTGCATAGCCCTTTACAGAGCAAAATATGACGTATGTTAATACGGTTATTATGACGGCGGTTATTACCGTTATAATGTTGTATTTGCTGTTTTTGTCCGAAGTCACGGATTTAATAACTTCGGTGATAATTTGGGTAACAAGTATCAATATGGCAGTTGCAATAATTGCAACGACCGCAAGTGATTTATAGTCCATATAGTACACCTCTTATTTATGTGCTTGCTGATTTAGGTATTTACTCATTCTGTTAAGCGCATCGGTCACTTGACCGTTGCACCCCTGCTGATGTAATCCGTCAAGGCAAGCTGTAATCGCATAACAAAGCAATGTTTGTTCTTTTTTTAATTCTTTAATTGCTTCATCTTGCTTTTCGTCTAATTGAGCTGTTTTTTCCTGCTCTTTTTTCTTTTTATCCCGCCATTTAACTATTGCAACGGCGGCACTTATGATATTGCCGAGTGCTAAAACAACCGCACCGATTAGTATTATTTCATTTGCTACAGTTTCCATTGATTTTTATACTCCTTGCGGTTTATGCGGCCATTTTATTCTATACGGAAATTCTGCCTGTTCGGGAATATCACGCAAGGCTTTACGGTAAGCGATTATCGCTTCGCTGTTTGCGCTTTCCCTGTCTGGCAATACATCTTTATCGGTTGCTTCAAGCAGTTTGTTTCGCTTTGCTCTGACCTCCACTGCGAGTTGTTCTTTTTCGGCGTTTTTTGCTTTTTCAAGCCATTCGCCGAAATTTTCTTTGATGTCTTTTTCAAGACTTTCACGATATGAAGTTTTAATTTTGTAAATAATATAATCATACGTTTTTGTTACGTTGCCGTCATCATCGGTTATTTCATTTTCGGAAACAACGCTGTCAAGAAGTGATATATCCGCTTCGTTTCCGTTTCGTGTTATAACGACCTTTTCCGGCGATTTTGCGCTTTGCACTTTCATATCTTATTACTCCTTTCAAAATATTTAGGTCTTTGAAATATGATTTGATATTGACTTGATAAAAATTATAACAGTCAGCGTGTTTAGTCCAGCCAAGATATGAAAAGATGCCTGCCGCTTGATTGTAAGTCGGCTTTCTGCCTTTTATCATACGTTTTTTAGCTTTGCTTATTCTGCGCCTAAACCGTTTTGTTATTTTCTTTCTTACAAGGGTATGCGTGCGGTAGAAGCGATAGCCTACGAAATCTAAAACTCTGCCCACACGTTCAACACCTTTTTTGCTTGTATGTTTCACCGCATATTTGAATACTTGCCAGTTATCATTGAGCTTCAAGCCTATTGTTGCAAGATATTCGGATATTGCGATGCGTATTTTATGCAGTTTTTTCTTGTTAGGTCCGAATATTTCAAGGTCATCTATATTGCGGATATAATAAACTGCGCCAAACTGTTCTTTTATTTTATGGTCTAATTCAGTTAGCATAAAATTAGCAAACCACGTTGACGTGTAAAATCCCATAGGTAAGCCCTTATCCTGTACGTCAATTATCGTGTCAATCAGCCATAGCATATTACCGTCTTTAATACGGCGGCGAAATGCGTTTTTCAAAAAGCCTGTATTGATTGACGGATAGAATCTGTCAACGTCCATAGTCAAACAGTATTTTGTATTTTGGTAATCTTTGCGTACCCACTTTTCAACCGTCTTTTTTACATAAAGATTGCCCCTGCCGGGAATACAGCCGCAATTATATATATACATACTTTTCATTATTACAGGGCTTAATATTTGAATTAACGCCCATTGTATGCACAGGTCGGGAAAAAATTCGGGGCAGCAAACTTCACGTTTTTTGTTATTAGTGCCGCCTGTAACCGTTTTCATTTTACACGGCGACGGCACATAAGATTTGTTAATCAAGAGATTTTGCAATATCAAAGCGCAGCCGTCAACGTCTTTGAGTACACGCTGAACATCGGGACGTTGCTTTTTATATTTTGCGGCGTTTAATATTGCGGATTTAAGATTGCCTAAATCATAGACATAATGGTATATGTTTTTAATTCTTTTCATTGCTTGTTCACCTCAAGGGCTTTCATATAATTTACTAACCCCTGCCATTATCGGTTCTGTTTTTTTCCGAGCGGAACGGAGCTTATTGTGCGGCATAGAAAAGAATTATTGAACAATTAAGGCGACCGTAAGAACGGGAACGAGTAGAAGCATTATTATTAGTATTATTAGACGCAACCGCAAACAACCCTCCCTGAAGAGAGGTTTCACCGCCGAAACGATACACATAATCATATGCAGCTAAAGTATGGCTGCCTGTTTGCATATCACAATAACCACTTTCAGATGTGCCGTTCGTTTCGTCGGGCATAAGTACCCACGGTAAATCGCTGTCATATCCGAGCTTTGTTATATATCCTGCGCTTGATGCTTTATATCCTATTTTTGTGTATTCATCTATTACCATTCGCCTGGTATCGCTGCTTGACCTAACGCCATATAAATTAGGATTAGTCGTTACATATAATTCACCCTCTCTGTAAACTATGCCGTTGACATAAGTATAGCCCGATGAGAATGGATATTCAACGCCCAAGAGTACAAACGGATTATCGTTTAATTCTGAATTATATAAAACGCCCGCTGTTTTATCTGCAATTTCGTTGCATATTCCTGTGTATTTATCGACCTCGACCATACTGTCATCAATAGAAGTTATCGGGATTGCTTCGCCGCTGAATGTTGCTTTCACCACAGTTTTACTATCGCTGATTTCGACAGTTTCAACATCTGTTATTTTTCTGCGTGTTGTGCAGAGTTGATATACCGTTCCGTCAGAATCTGTATCTTCCGCTTCAACGGTATCGTCATCTGTAGGTTCATATGTGCCTTTTTTAAGGTCAAATGTTATATTAACTTTCATACCTTTGTGAATTTTTACAAAGGTATGGTCAGAGTCAAATAAATCGCTTGATACAAATACATTAGTTGCAGTTGAATAATAACTTTCAACGTCAGCAACACAGTCAACGAATTCATCATTGGTATATCCTTTAAATATTGTTTCAGAATTTGTCGTTGCAAACATTACTGTAACAAGAAATTGGTACATAAACCAAATATCAACGCTAACGTTGTGCCAATTATCGCCTCTTGCAGTCGCCATATTTTCAGCTACAAAATAGCCGGTCTTAAATGTACCGTCCTGTTCTGCCACGCTGCAACCTATACTGTCATCATCGGAGTCTTCTGTCATTGAAAACGCCGCTAAATACACATAATCAAGTTCGTTGCCGTCAGCATCCAAAAATGAAGGCCATACTGCATATCCTGTCAGCTTTTCGCTGCTTATATACCAGTATTCTTTATCATTTGCGTTATCTATTGAACGCTTAAAATAGAACTTCGGAAACTGTACCATAACCTGTCCGATACTGCCGTCCTCAGCATAATTCGCATCGCCTATGTAAGATGTTACCGTGCCGTCATCGGCAAGTGTGCAGCGTTTTATATCGGAATATGGATATATGTTTTTGAAATCATTTACAGCGATGTCGCTGCCGATACCGATAGCGAATTGCTTGCCCGCTGCCGCTCCGACTCTTGTTAATGTTGCCGATTTCGTTTTGTGGTCGTAACAAACACCGTATTCTTTGAGCGTTGAAAAATCACTAAACATAGTATCTTCAACCTGTTTCATCGGCATACGATAAAGTCTGCCGTCCTGTTCGCACATTATATTTGCGTTTTGAAAATCGGATACCTCAACCTCTGATGTGTCCGTGCGTGGTAACTCCGTTAAATCTACTGCTTTTGTTGGCATATTTTATACCGCCTTTCTTTTATTCAACAGGATATGTTGCTTGAAATCTATAAAACGTATTTGCGGCTAAATTCTCATAGCCAAATGAATACATCATTACTGTACCGTTTGCACCTATTTGTATTGAAGTCGAGGGTAAATCACCTTGTGCGCTTGTTTGACAAGGTACATCTATAACTGTCAGCGGACGTATTCCTGACGGCAACGTCATTATATGTACAGCTAAATCCTGCGTGACAGCTATATTTATCTGAAATGTCATATTAACGCAAGCTATACCATTTTTAACATAAAATTGATAATCATATACATTAAATACATTTGGCGAAAACGTCACTTTACTTTTATATTCCGTTGTCTTTGCAGCCGTAACTAACGTCGTTACCGTCTTTTGCATACTTGTTAAAACACTTATCGCCGACCATAATTTTGAAACAATATTTTTAATTGTGTCGCCGACTGATATGTTACTTAACGTCCGTCCTGTTTCAAATTCCGGCACTTGTTCGCTTATTGCAAGGTTTTCAACATTCTCTAAACCGACATCTGATTTTGTCGTTCCGTGCGGATTTGTTTTGCTTGTATGTGCTTCAAAGTCTTCTTTAGTCACATACTGAATACTTTTGATTACCGCCGAAACCGAAACATCGGACGATATAAGCAGCATTGCCGATATTTTATTTTCGACGCTTATACCGCTTGAACTGCTCGGTATCAGTTCTATGTCATCACTCGAATTAAAAACTGCAAATAATATTTCGCTGCCGTTATCGGGGTCTGTGGCATATACGCCGAGTTCGTTCCACGTTGTATCTTTGGTAATGTCTGAATTTGTATAGTCATTTCCGTTAAGAACAACATTATTTTCGTTTCTTGTTATGCTACTTATATCAATGTCAAGCAGCGGATTTATAAGTGTTGTTAAGGTTGTAAGGTCTGTATTCAATTTTTGACCGTTACCGATTTGCAGTTTTGTGAATTGAATTTCAGAGCCGGACAATCCTTTTACAAGCAGCGCAATACCGCTTTTAGTTAGTGTTGGCTCAACCATATAATCACCCCTCAATTAAAATATTTCCGTTTTCGTCCGTGCAATATTTGCCGTCATAAGTAAAATATGTAAAATCTGCTGCCGTTCTCATATCGAATGTTTTTGCAGATGATTTTATAACGCAAGTGCCGACATTGATATTTACAGATTTATTGACTTTGACATCGAAGCCGTCAAGTATTGCACTTTTTCTGTTTATACTGTTTAAAATTTTCAAAATATCGCTTATGTCGTAAACGCCGGGATTGACAAGCTCAAGCTTATAATGATTAAAAGATATGTTGTCGCTGTCATACCATTCGATGATATTAAACTCGCCGCCGTAATTAGAATATTCTTTAAGGGCCTGTTCAAGTGCTGATTTCGTGCAAGCTGACATTTTTGTTTTTAAGCCTGTTTTAAGCATTGTGCGTTTTTTGTCCAAGCTGTAATATTTGCTGTAAAAATTGATATTTAATTCCCACGCAAATAAGTCGCATTCTTCATCGTCAAGACTGTCTATCGTATTCCATACGGAGAGTTTATTAAGATTTTGAGATGAGCTTTTTATTATTTCGCTTAAATACTTTGCAAAAAATATATTAAAATCATCTTTTTGCATAAAGTAGGGCAGAAGTTTAATAATGTCGACATCGTATATTTTCACATTATTTCTCCTCCTTAACCACAAATGCTATTGACGTGCTGCCGCATACGGCAACATAATTTGCCGGGACTGTTGAGCTATTTAAGTCCGATATTTCAACTTTATATGCGCCTGCTTGCATTATATACATTTGTAGCTTGTCTTTATTTATTTGCCGTCCGATTTTTCCGCATTGCCAAGCCTTGAAATCTTCAACTGCCTGTGTAATATTATCTTTGACTGTTTCGACCTCATCATCGGGGCTGATATATACGGTTACTGAAATTTTATAACTTAATATTTCAGCGTTTTTTACAATAACTTTATCGTTAAAGCAGCGTACAGAATTATCGTTGCAAGCTTCGCTGATTAGCTGAAGCTCGGCATCTGTCAGCTGTGTGCCGTTTTCTCCGATAACATACATTAAAACAGTTCCCGGCACTTGCTTCGGAATAATCAACACAGCTTCTTCACCGCCGTTATTGTCACGATTGAATGTTGCTGTGTTATATCCTGTAATTGTGCAACTGATTTTTTGTTCAGATGCCGTTGACGATGTTTTGCAATATACTGATACTGCTGTATCGCTGACATATTCGTCTGGGATATTTTCTGTGCTGAACGGATATGGATTTAACGATAAATTTGTTAATGTTATCAGTTCCTCATCATTTGTTATATAAACATCGGCTATATTTTGGTCTGCGCTTAATGCGTGATATTTATAGTAGCTTTCAGTACCTGACGCATATCTGCTTTGAGATAATTGAATTCGCTCTCGGTATGTGTCGTCATTTTCCTCGTCAACACCGCCCGATGTTACCGTAGTATTTGATACGCTGTCTATATATGCTATTGAGCTTACAAGACTGCTTATTTCGCCGACTGCGATGTCGTTATATTCTGTTCCAACTTCCGAAGCTGCCGCATTGACCGATACAGATGTTTCACCTTTTAAGAGTGTTGCCGCTTCTATCGTTTCAAAGTAATGCACATAATCATTTGTTACAATAGTACCTTTCGGAATATCAATATCAACTGTTACAGGTGTTTCTAAGCTGAACTCTATCGTTGTTGTTGCCTGTGTTCCCTCAATTCTTTCAATTCCGTAAGCTTCGCCGTTAGCGTCAAGAACTTCGCCTGTTGCGTTTTGCAAAAACTTCTGCTGCGTTTTTTCGTCAGCGGTAGCAAGAAATGATATAACTGTTGCAATGAGTGCTTCAGCAAATATTCTGCGCTCATCTCCGGGATATAACGGTTCTTTTATTTCGTCCTCGATTTTCTGTAAAAAATCGTTAAATATAACATCGGCGTTATGTTCAATCAAACTCATCTTCAGCCTCCTGTTCCTCTACCTTAGTGACTTCAAGATTTATTTTAAAGCTGCCGTCACTTGTCTGCTCAAGATTTACGTCCTGAACGTCAACTCTCGGCTCATAATCTTCAAGTGTTTCTATAACGTCATTTTCAACGTCATCTTTTACTATTTCAACAGGGCGGTCAATGTATGATACGTCAATACCTCTTATACGGTCATACGGTACTTCGCCCCGAATTATTTTTATAAGATTTTGAGAGGTAACCTCTGCGTTACCGTTTCCCTGTGATAACATATCTGCACCTCTAACAAAGCGATAATGAACTCAAAGCGATTGTTTTATTGTTTGATAACGTGGCATAATCGCCACTCACGCTTTTTATTGTATATTTTTTGTTCATTTCGGATTTCGTCACTTTTGTATTATCATTATATTTGCTGCCTGTAATCTTGACTTTTGAGCCGACCTTTGCCGTTTTCTTTGTTACGGTTTTTGCCTTGCTGTTTTTAGTTTTTTTCTTTTTTGACGCCGCTAATTTTTTAGCGTCCTTTTTGTATTTTTTCTTTGTTGATTGCTCAAACTCTAACGCTATTGAGCAAGAGAGCATATGCCCTTTGTTGTCGAGCTCGACATCGGAAAGAGATGCCGATGTCAGCATAAGATACGGTCCGAATTTCTTGCCGCCTATGCTCAATTTTCCTGTTTTGCCTATCAGTTTCTTGTAGCTTTGAAATTCTGAGCGTGGATTAACGCCTGCTGCATATAGCGGTTTAATCGTAAATGATACAGTCTGCGCTTTCAAACCTTTTTTAGTCGTTTTGCTCTTGCCTTTTTTATCGGTTTTCGTAACTTCGTTAATTTCGTATTTAGTTGTTAAACTCTCAATGAGATTTATTTTCTTTTTACTGCATTGAAATTTCTTGTTATACCATTTTGCTTGAACTGCCATAGAATCAGCTCCATATCTTTGCAAGGATTGCGCCGCTGCCGTCCTCAAAAACGGTAAATACAACCAAATCCTCTTTGCTTAATGATGTTATATCTATGAAATCGGGTACGCAAAGCGCAGCCGATATATTATTCGTATTGTTAATATTCACTTTTACACGGCGATTTTCAACGTCAATATTGTTGATTTTACCTTTGTTTATTTCGTTCATTTAGTAATCCTCAATAGGGTATCTGAAAAAGAGTTTTGATTTATCATCAACAAAATCGTGACGGATTTTATAAATGTAAATCTTGCCGTTATAATTTTCCGCTTTTGCGTTGATAAGATTTAACACACTTCCGGCGGCATAATCAGTCTTTAAATCCGTGCTGACCGTTCCGCATAAAGCGGTTTTGTTTGCATTTCGCAAAATACCTTTTGCAAATCTGTTAGCTTCTCCGACTGATGTTGCAGGTGTACTGCCGTCATATATCAGCGTTTCGGTGCTTCCGTTATTTGCTGTGAATTTTCCCTCAAGGTAGCCGTTTTGCAATTTGCAAATTCCGTATATCTTGTCGGTGTTATCGCTGATTGAAAATTCATCATCAATTTCGACTTCAAAATCGCCCGATGCGGCGTTGTTTTCAAGTGCGTTTTCGTTAAAAAGAATGATTTTTTTATTGTAAAATATAATTCCTATGCCCTCTAAAAAGCATAGCTGTTTAAACTGCTGAAAAAATGAGATGTTGTCAAGGTTTACCGTCTTGTAAAGTTGGTCGGTTGCGTTTGACATATCAACGGTAAAATCTATTTCGGCGGCGGCTTTTTGTGCGAATTTTGATAATTTCACATCTTCAAATGTAGCCTGCTGCTTCATCGGCGCATAATAGGGGATTGACTTTGCAAATATTTCGCATAACCCTCTGCTGAACTGTACTCTGTGAGCATACATTACGCCTGTATCGCATTGACCGTCTTTGATGATTATTTCATCATTTTTTGATATTTGCCATTTCTGCCATAAGCAGTCGCTATCATCGAATTTCAGATATAATCTGCTGCTTTTATTTGTTGCGTAATCTTCATATACGCACTCAAGCAAATATACATCGTCAAGAATATCAGTACCGTTTACTAATAATTTCATTTTATTCCTCTTGTTGTTTCCACGGTGGGAGCGTTTCGACAGATTGGTCTGTGTCATATATCGGAATACGCAGGTCAATACCTGCTTCAAGGATTATATAATCCGAATATGCCGAATTAAAATCAATAATGAGGTGAGCGAGCTTTTCGTCATCATAAAATTGCAGCGCAAGTTCATCGAACGTGTCGCCCGCTCTTGTTGTATATTCATAATATCCGTTTACTCTTTCCATTTTTTAATCCTCTTGAGTTACTAACGAAATCCAATTTTCAAACCAATCTGCAAACTCATATTTGTTCTCCTCGAGCTCATCTATAATATTCTTATCTTCGCTTGAATTGCCCTCGTTATGAATTTCGGGGTGATATTCAAAGCCCGAAAAATCATAATAAATGATTGTTGTGCCACCCATATCTCCGAGAGAGAAGTTGTCAAGGTTAATAAGTTCACCTGCAAGCTGCAACGGCGTTGCCTGCTGCTGTGTATTAACACCGAGCATTTCGCCTGCTTTTTGCCATAAAGCAATATTTTCATCTCTGACTGACGGCAAAAATGATATAACCGCTTCGGTCTGTCCCGGTACTTCGCCCGCAATTGACGGTCCATTCGTAAAACCGCCCTCTGCAAGGTAGCCGATTTTCGCTATATTTAGCGATTTACCGCCGACTTTCGGTACCCAACTCGGAATTTTGATTTGATTAACGCCTGCAATAAATGAGTTAATGCTTGTTATTATTGCATTTATAGGCGCTTTAACATAGCTGCCTATTGCCGTAAATATGTTTTTAAAGATATTAACCACATTCTGCCAAGCCGCCGACCAGTTACCTGTAAATACATTCATTATAAAATTGATTAAATTTGTGAATATTCCGATTACAGAGTTTATAAACGGCATAATTGAACTTAGCGCACCTTGCAATGCGCCTGTAAACATTGCCGCTAATATCTGAATAGCACCTATAAGCGGACTTGCAGCATTTGTCATAAGCGCAAGAAGCGCATTGAGTAATTCGCCGATAGGTCCGTTGACTAATTCCGTAATTACGGGCATAAGTGTTTGAAGAAGCTGTATAATTATCGGTAATACAAGTGTTATTGCTTGTGACAATATAGGCATAATCATATTGAGTAAATCAAGCATAACAGGTAGTATTGTTGTTAAAATTTGCGTTGCAAACGGCAATATTTCCAAAACCAAATTGACTATTTGCGGTAATATTTCATTTATAACAGGTATCAAATCTGCAACTAAATCATCAATAATCGGCATTATTTGGGTAAGTGCTTCACTCACAACAGGCATAAGGTCGTTAATGCTGTCAAAGACCGTATTTGCAAGCGGTTCTAATGCAACTTCGGCTTGATGTTTAAACATTTCGAGCCGCTCTGCAAAATCGTATGTATCGTTTGCTGCTGTTGAGATTGTTTCGCTGCTTGCCGATAATTCGCTTGCAAAGTTCGATACATCAATACTGCCGTCCCGTATGGCTGCCGCCATTGTTGAAGCAGCTCTTGTACCGAATATTTCCGAAGCTACTGAGGTTGCTTCCGTCATATCTTTTGCGTTTTTGATTTTATCGGAATATTGTTGCAACCCCTCTTCTGCTCCTATGCCCTCTTTGGCAAGAGAAGCTACGGATTTTTTCATTGCGGCAAGGACTTCGGTATTATTAACGCCTGCTTTGTCAAGCTGACTTATAAGTGCTACAGACTCCTCAAAGTCATAGCCTAAATTCTGAAGCTGCGGTGCGAATTTCTGTACATTTGTCATTAAATCGGAGAAGCCTGTCCCGGTGCTTTGCGACGCTTTAAATACATAGTCCATTGCATCGCCCATATTATCAGCGTCAATATTCCACACTTGAAACGCTTTTGAACTGCCCTCAATTACCGTTCCCAAATCTTCATCAAGCATATCAGAAACTTGAAGTGCTTGCTGCGAAATATCCTGTAAGTCTGTACCCGTCAAGCCGAGCCTTGTATTATAGTCGGCAATTGCTTGACTTGTATCTTCCATTGCGGCGGGCACATTTTCATAAACAGCTTTCATATCATCTTCAAGTGAGGTTAATGCGTCGCCTGTTGCGCCTGTGCCTATTCTTATTGTGTCGTAAGCATTATCAAATTCTTCGCCTAAACCCTCAAGATATTTTCCGGCTTCAACAGTTAATTTTGCTGTTGCTGCAATGCCTGCGCCGACTGCGGCGGTAATAGCCGCTGCCTTGACATTTATTTTTCCGAGTTTACCCTCTGTATCAGATACCGCTTGACCGAGAGAGGGATCAATAGAGCCGCAAACCTTAACGATTGCTTCCATAACTTTACCGCTATTTGCCATATTAACCCCTTTCTTTTAATGATGTTTTCTTCTTGATTTGTTGAAGTGCATTTGTTTCATTTTTTCGAGTTTTTCATCTCGGCGTTTTTGTTCTTCCGCTAAATCAGCTGCGGCTTCTGCAAAATCAATAAAAAATGCGCTTATTGACTTCTTTTCAAGCTCTGTTACCGATGTGTGATAAACTCTTGCGTAATCTCTTACGCATTTTCGGACGTGCTTTCCTGTGATTTGGTGGTATCGTCCTTTTCTGTCGCAACCTCCTCCGAGCTTAACATAAAATTTCTGCCTACCTCCATTATCTTTTTGAGGTCGTGGCCTTTAACTCGTTTGAGGTCGTTAATGTCAATGCTTTTCTGCTCTTTTTCGGCAAGGGCAATAATTGCCATAAAGCCGAGATAAAGGTGCATTGAGTAGTCTGTTTCCGCAACAGGCGAAACAAGCATTGTGCCGCTCTGCTTTTGGAGCGACTGTGCTTTCATACCCTCCGCTTTTGCGAAATGTTCAACAGTTATTTCGTCCGTGTCGTAATTAAGCTCACTTACGGCCGTACCGTTAATTAAAAGTTTGTTATGAAGTTTGATTGTTTTTACCATAATTCAGTTGCACTCCTTACAGATATTGCTTGAGTTTATTGCCGTAATCTTTGCTGTTGATACGCAAATCGCCTGTAAGTTTGTCATACAAGAATTTTTCAACGCCATTTTCATAAAGCTGATAGCGCAACGTTGAAAAATCGTAAGAGCTTTCACCTGCTTCTTGCGGTTCAATTCCGATTTCGGGAATATTCTTTGACTGCAATTTTAAGAACGCTTTACAGCCGATTTCTTCGGTATCGCCTGTTGTTTTGTTTACTACAGTTTTTACCCACCTAAATTCGTGCTGTTGCGTTCCGGGTTTTACCGCCTCTGCAACAAATTCACCGTCATTAGTGACATTTGTGTCAAGAGCGTCTGTAAGACCGTAAAGCGGAATATCAATATTACCGCCTGCCTTAATGCTTTGCGTGAGCCATTCTATACTCGGCAGGGTAACGGTTACATCTTCGCCTACAAGCGTATGATTGATATACCAAGTATCGGCAAGTATAGCTACGTTTCTGTTCTTATTCATCTTCTTCGCTACCTCCTAAAAGTGCCGCGTATCCCTCATCGGTGTACACAACGGTAATAGTTGCATCTTTAAACTGCGATGTCGGCGTATCTTGCAATATCCACTTATAGCTGCCGGACTTAATTTCGCTTATTCCTACATCGTCAGCTACAAACTTCGGTGAGCCGACAAGTGCGCCTGTTGATACAAGATTATCGAGTATAGACTGTTCCTCGTTTACGATAGACTGAATAAGTCCTACGGTCATTTTTGTATCAATAAGGTCGGCGTAACGGTTAATGAAATCATCTGCAAGATATATTTGCATTGCGATAGACGTATCAAATATTTCTTTGCCGAGTTCATCCTCGTTTTCAAAACTGTAAGCCGCTGTATGACCGCCCCATAATCTCCAATTTCCGCCGTAATAAACCGCTGTCGTAATGCCTGCTGCATTTAGGGTGTTTGCGTCCTCAATGTCTATGCCCGAATTAAGTGCAGATTCTCCGAAATAGAGATTATCAATGTTTGTCACTTTATTACTTGCAGTTTCAAAAGGTACTCCGTCATTGTTTTCGTCTACAAGCATTTGACGTGCTGCAAATAGAGTTGAAAGGTGATATTTTTCACCGTTATACTCTGCCATAGGATAGAATATCTTTGAGAATTGACTGCTGTAATCATTGCTTTTTGCCCATTCTTTAGCTTTTGCAATAGTGTCAATAGCGTTGCCGTCTTCGTCAACAACGGGAATATCGACATAATCCTGTGCAATAAATCTGCCGTTAATGCTTCTTGCAATTTCATTGATTTTTTTATACACATCGGGGTATGATGAAAAATACGGTGCAAGTACCTTGCGTGGAATTATACCTGTATTTTGGTATACAAGTTTAAGTGCGTTAATTCCCTTGACCTGCCCTGATGATGTTATCGAACCGATAACTTCTGACTTCATCGTTTCTAACGGCATTGAAATGTCTGAATATTCATAAGTATTTGTTGATATTCCTTTTTCGGAAATATCGCTGATAACAAGCTGACCTTTGCTGTAGTCGTAGCTGACTGTATAATCCGTTCCCTCTGTTTTTCCGTCAAGAGCGAAGCTGTCAACAATCATAAGGCTATCGGTAATGGTAGCTCGCTTGTTCGTGAATGTTAATGTCCCTGTCTTTTTCGTGCTTGCAATATGCACGGACGGGTCAAGAACATTGATAAATATAACAGGTCCTACATTTCCGCTTGTGTTGCCGAAATGGACCTTGATTGCTTCGCAAAGAGTGTATTGCTCCCATTCTGACGAATAGCCGAATATCTCTTTTGCTTCTTTAAGACTGCTTATAAGAACAGGCTTGTTTATGTAGTTGCTTGAATAGCCTTTTACAAGGTTAAGCGGAGCAGTACCGATATAAACAACACCTGCTTCAAGGGCTTCGGAAACATCTGTTATAATGTCACTTCCGAGTTCCCCGTAGGACCCGTGTTTGTAAATGTCCATTTTTTACCTCCGTTATAGATATTTTTGATAAGGTTTCGGCGATGTTGCCGATGCGTTTTCGACTGAAAATTCCATTTCTACAAAGTAGCGTGGATAGAAGTCAATAATTGCATTTTCCTCTTTATACGGATATGTTTTAATTCCGTTTTCGTAAAGTATTCTGTGACCGTTAATATTGCCCGCTGCTTTCAGCTTTTGCGATATGCAGTCGGCAAATATAACGGCATCTTTCCAACCGTCGGCATCTCTTGAATATTTCATATCGGGCGATATAACATTCTCGGCTGTTGTTTCGCTGTCGTGAGTGCCGGGGTTCCAAATCATAAGATGAAGAAGTATATTGACCGTGCCTGTATGCGTTTTGAGGTAATCGGTGGCGTCATTAAACTGAACAAGCGCACAGGGACAGGGTATTTCCTCTGAATTTTCCCTCATTTCCCTGTTCGGCATAAACATTGAAAACGCAACAGGCGAAACCTTGACATATCCGAGTTCATTATCCGCATATTGTTTCAGCTTAATGTCCGGGAATACGTCATCATTCAGCCAATTTGTTATGCTTTCAATTACTTTTAAAAGACTTGACATTATGTTTCATTCCTCTTGATTGCTACAGCTGATATTCCGAAGTTCTCGGTCCAGTCGATAACAAACCAGTCTTTGCCGTCGAAATTCAGCATACGTCCGTAACCTCTTTTTGAGGGTAAATCGCTTTTTCTTGCATAAAATAACAAATCAGCTTCAGATAGCGCATTTTCAACGCCTGCTTTAAGCTCTTTGAGCATATCGTCATCAGTTACGATGTCAATTTCTCTCCCCTCAACGGTATGCTGTTCGGCGAAATCGGCAGTTTCAAGGAAAATAGCTATATCTTCCTTGAACTGCTCTTGCAACGTCATTATTCGGGTAGCTTTGCCTGTAAATCAGGAGTTTCATTTTCGCCGTTTTCAGCTTCATTTTCATCGTTATTCGCCGTGATAACTTCAATGATTTTGTCCTTTGTAGTAGCTGTTTTCGGCAAAGAAATACCTTTATTTTTACAATATTCTTTAAGCTGCTTAGCCGTCATATCTGCATAATTACTGTCATCGGCAGGTGTTTCATCTGCTTCTTTGACCTCAATTTCCACCTTTTCGGCAATGCCGAGTTCAATAAGTCGCTTTTCTTCCGCTGCACCGACCTCAAAAGGTGCGCTTTTTGAATTTTTTGGAATAACTCGGTTTTCTTTGCGCAGGCCGTAGGTGCCACTGATTATTCTAATCATTGCATTATTCCCCCTTAATCAACATTAACAAATGTGCCGAATACCCACGGGTCAACCGCTCTCGGCAACAATACAGGGTGCGAATATACCGTGATTTTACGAATACCATTTTCACGGTTTACCGTATAGTGCGGTATTCTTGCGCCGTTATATGTTGTGAAATCGTTGTTACCCTCCTCAATAAGGCTGTGTGCGCCGTAACAGGTGCGACCTGCTGACGGAGCAGTAAGGCAAACCATATCTGACGGAATATAGGTCTTGATTTCGCCGTTTTCATCTTCATATGTATCGTTATATAGGAAAAGATTAAGAGAAAATCCCATAACAATAAGCGTTCCCCAAAGAGAGCCGCCCTGTACGTCCTTGACGGCGGTGACCGCACCGACATCGAGGTTGTCCGTGTCAAGACGTTTGATAAATTCGGCATTATTTTTAAGAACGAGTGCAACTTCAGTACCGAGAATGAGGTCGGTTGCTGCAAGACCTCTTGATGTCAGCATAGAAATCATTGCGAAAATATCTCTTTCGATAGTTTCATATGGCGTTGAAACAGTCCATTTTGCTGACGGCACATAGAGAGCTTTGTTGTCGCTGTCATTCGTGAAATCAAGCTGAATTGCCTCTGATGTTTCCGTATTGTCCGCAATGTGCTTCATTATGCACTTATTTGAAAATAAAATATCTGCCGCTGTTTTTTCCTCACGTCTTGTGATAGCATTACCGAGGTCGTCAATATCGGTAAGCAGATATTGCTGCGAACGCTGTTCGGGTGAAAGGCTACCGCCGAGAGCTTCACCGAAACCTCTTTTTGTGAGCATATCGGCGGTCAATGTTCTTGCCGGAGCGATAGTGGGCGGCGTGAAGCTTTCAAGTCGGCTTGCATCTCTTTCCAAAAGTACGCCACCTTTAAGCGGTGTAACGAACGGCGCAAGTTTCTTTCTGCCCTCGCCGATTTCGATTAGCACCTGCTCCGTGTTGAAAATATCCGTTGCCGGATTTGTTGGAAAATATCTATCCCTTAAAAAACTTTTCGGTTTTACAATCTGCTTGTTTGCTTGAATAAGCGAATAAGTAGAATAAAATGAAATTGCCATTACAATTTACCTCCTATTTAAACTTCTGCTTCGAGATATATTCCGGCATCTCGGAGCTTTTCAATATCTCTCTTTGTAATTGTGTAGCCGTCTGAAACAGTTAGCATATTTCTGTTAAAATGTCCCTGTCTGTATGCGGTTACGTTGATGTCGGCAGTAGTTGATGTTTCAACATCTTGTGCAAGAATAGCATTAGCCGCAAGTACCTCGTTATCGCCTGCGGTAGTGCCGAGAATTACATATTTGTTATCGCTTTCGGAAAGTGCAAGTACCGTACCTGCCTTGAACGACTGCACCGCACTTGTTTTGCGGAGAGTAGCGGTAAACACGTCTACATCGTGAGGTGTTGCAATAAGGCTGTCGTAGCTTCTTTCATCAACAGTCTGTCTTAAATCCTTGTCCATTATTAAGCCTCCTTGTTTTTGTTGTACATCTCAACGGCAGAAGCGATTTCATTTTCAACTTTCACTGTTTCGTCCTCTGCCGTGTCTGTCGGGTCAGTAGTAACGTTCGTTGCTCCCGATGTGTGATTATCTGCAACGGCGGCGGTGAAAAAGTCTGCGCCTTTTTCCTTGCTTGCTTTCGCTGCATTGTAGAGAAGTTTTTCAGCAGAAATATCATTGTCGCCGTATTTTGCTTCATTGAGAGCGGTTTTGTCCGCAATCATCGGAGCGATTTCGTCTATCTCTTGCTGTCTTTTTCTCTCGTTTTTGATAGCGTTCTTGACAGCTTCGCCCTCTATGTCCTTAACGATGTCGGGGTAATTAGCTTTCAACGCATCAACTGTGATAGTGAGTTCCTGTGCCATAGGTTTATCCTCCTTGTTAATTCTTGTCCCCTCATCGTCTATCAGCGAATTAGCGACATTATCAATTTCATTGTGTACGCTGAAATGCTTATCGGCGTTCGCAATGTAATTTTTAATCTCAAAAACCTTGCCGTTTGAATAGATATTGTTTTGCGCTATGTACGGCTTGCTATCTTTAGGCTCTTTATCTTCAAGCAGACTGTCGGCAACACCGAAATCAACCGCTTCTTGACCTGTTAGCCATATTTCCTCTTTGATTGTTTCGTAGATTTCGTCAACAGGTTTTCCCGATTTCTGCGCAAGAATATCTGCAACCGCTTTGTTGCACGCTTTCAGAGCGTTTAACATTGTTTCGCAGTCGGTCTCCATAATACTGTCAATAACCGTAAAACTCGCTTGATGTGCCATAAAGACCGCACCTGTACCGATACGGACATTATCGCCTGCGCAAGCTATAAGTCCGGCGGCAGATGCTGCAAGTCCCTCAACTATAACGTCAATTTCCGCACCTGTTTCTTCTTTTAGCTGTTTTAGTCGGTTATAAATTCCGACTCCCACAAAAAGGTCACCGCCGGGACTGTTAATTCTCATTGTGATTTTTGATTTATTTTTCAATTTTTCGATTTGTTCGTTAAAATCCTTAGACGCAAAAAATAAACCGTCTATCGGATCGCCTGTCCACCAATTCTTTGGGATTGTTTCAACGATTTCGCCGTATATTTGAATTTCGGCTGTATCGTTTGACAAATTTTTAAATTTATAAAACGGCATAGCTTTATACCTCGCTTTCAATGCCTAATTTTCTCATTTTATCGACTTCCGCTGCATTTTCGGCGATATTCTTATCCCAGTCGCCGCCGTTAAGCTTCGCAGTTGATAATTTATGCGTAGAAAAGCCTGCTGCTATTGACTTTGTTTCGGCTTCAATTTCCTTTGTCGGGTCAAGCATACCCGGTGCGGGACCCTCCCATATTGCACCCTGCCACGCCTTGCGGATTATCGGATTATTGAAATAACCGGGAGCGTTGATTCTGCCTATTGCAACGGCTTCATCAAGCCATTTTGCATAAACAGGTGCGCAAAAATCATTAACCAACCATTGACGGCGCATTCTAAACGCTTTCCACGCTTCAAGCAACGCACCTCTTGAAGCTGAATAACTGCTTGAAAATTCTTTCAGTAACAATTCATTCGGTATTTCAAGCGCAGAGCCTATCTGCCGTACCATACTTTTGACGAACGTATCAAAATTTGATGTCGGTCTTGTAGGATTTGCAAAATCTACGCTTTCGCCGGGCTGCATAAAGTTAATGCTTGCAGGTCCGAGTTCATATTCATCTTCGCTTTTTTGAACAGGCGCATAATCAATGCCGTCTGCCTCATTAAAAGGGTTATCATCGGCGTTTTCCGTTTTGACAAACGCAGTAAAAAATGACTGAATAACCGCTGCTGTCAATTCACTTTCGGTATAACGCCGAACATTTAAGAGCGTTTCAATAACAGGTGCAAGATAAGGCACTCCACGGTACTGCTCCGGGCGTTCACTTTCCATAATGTGCAATATGTTAGGCGTTCCTGTTTTCGCTCCGTATGCTTCAACTCTCTGCCACGTCTTATTAACCGTCAGATTTGCGATACTGCTTCTATGTGTATTTGAAATATGATACGCAACGATTTTGCCGTTAGCGTCAATTTCAACTCCGTCATATATCTTATTTCCGTTCGGTGCTTTTCCGTCAGTTATGTAATTCAGTCCGTTGAGCGTAACGCTGAAAGGCGTTGAAATTCGGTCAGCTTCGATAATGTGCAACCGTAGCTGATAAGGATTGAAGAGCGTTGACGGCTGATATTTGAATACACAAAACGCATCGCCGCTCAAAAGCCACGAAATAAGGCATAATTGCTGTATAGAATAGAAGTCATTAACGCCAGTAGCATCGCAGGCTTGCTTATCCGCTGCCCATAAATTGAACTCCGCTTCGGTGTGTTTCTGCCAATTTAGCGCCGTTTCGGGCGATATTCCGAGTATTTCTTTATCAATCTGCGATTTCAAAATTAAACCTTGGCCTATGACGTTTGTTCGGTTAGTTTTCAAGGCAGATGCCGCTATCGGCGAACTCATATAGAGGTTTCGGGAGCGTTCACGCAAGGTTTGATTGTTATAATCTATATCTTCATTCGGTGCTGCCGATGTCGGATTAAATGAGCGTAAAGCACGCTTTGAATAACTTGCGCCTGCTTCGGAATAGCCGGAGTTTTTCGGTGAATTTTTGGGCAAAGTGCCGATAATTATTTTGTCATTTTTCATTATGTCACCTTACCAATCTCGGATAATTATGCCCTGTGCTTTTCGGCGGCTGCCGCCTGCTAAAAGACTTTGCAATTCTTCAAGCTCCGTTTCAAGCTCCGATATTGCGCTGCGCACCGCCGCAAGGTCCGTGTTATATCTTGTCAGATTTCTCGAACCGATACCGTAGCTTTGCACACCGCCCTCAAGCATTTCTTTTTCACGGGCATAATAGCTGTTAAGTCTGCTTTCAACTGTTTCAATTTTTTTAGTAATAGTTTCTTTTGTCATAACAAATCGTCCAAATATCTGTTTTTCTTTTTATGCAACTTAGGTGTTGCCGAATTTGTTGCGGGCGTTGTTGCGCCTTTTAAATAATTTTCTATCTTTTCAAGGTTAGGGTGCAGCATTGCAAACGCCGCATTTGCGTAATTACGCACATCGAGCGGTTCATTCGGCACATTTGCCACTTTTACCCATTCCCATTTTTTACGTCCCGATTTATCGGTTTTTAAAATGAGATTTTCGGCAAGAATACCCTCGAAATAGTGCATTGTATAATTTTTATCCTCATTTCTCGGAAAGTGGCAGTATTTCGGACCTGCTTCCTGTACTTTCAGCTTATCCATTATCTGCTGTTTTCCGCTGTCAACGCCGATAGTGTAAAGAAATACCTTGCGACTGCTTGACTTTGACTTGCCGAGAGGTATTTTTGAGGGCGGTTGCGTATATGGAATATCTGCGCCGCCTTTACCTTTGATTGCAAATACGTTTTTAAATCTGCGCTGATAACACGCTTCATATACTTCTTGCGTATAATGACCGCCGCTGTCAACGAATGTAAGCGATATTTTGAGTTTTTTGCCGTTTGCGAACGAATACGACTTATCAATAATGTTGTCGAGAGTTTCCCACACCGCCACGGTGTCGGGCTTGCCCATAATATAGCCGTATTCAATGCCCCAGCTTTCGCCGAAACGTCCGTAACCTACAACCTCATATTCAAGTCGGTTGTCTTGCGTATCTACGCCACAGGTCAATACCAATACACCGCTCGGCAATTCTGCCGAATATGTTTCACGGCGGTTATAAAGCACAACGGGGTCCTCGACCTTTTCTCTGTCCTCATAGCTTTCGCCGAGAATTGTATTGATAAACGCTTTAAGCATTTCGGGGTCATCTTTGGCCTCGAGAAATTTAGCGCAAATATCTTGCCAAGATTGCCACGGACTTGAAAGAGAATTGATTTTAAACGAGCGAATACCTGTCAAATATGCTTCGGGGTTATATTCAATCCACATCTGCGGTGCTTTACGCATTTCATTTTGCGTAAATTCTGCGCCGCATTCCGGGCAATGCCACCTAACACTTGATACAATATAGGTACTTTTGCCGCCCGCGGCCTTTGTTTTTTCATACTCGAAGCGTATATCATCAAATATAATCTGACTAAATACGCCGCATTCGGGGCAGCAATGGGACCATATTTCTTGTGTGCCTTTATAAAAGGCTTCTTCAATTTTGCTTTCGCCTTTTATGGTCGGCGAAGATACTCGAATTGATTTTCTGTTATAGAATGTTACCTGTCGGGCGGTTGCAACCTGCCACGGGTCACCCTCTTTTCCTGCCGAAAATGCCCAACGGTCAACCTCATCACCGATTACATATCTTGACGGTATTGAAGCTAACGCTGACGGAGCATTTGAGCCTGCCATTGTCAAAATTCCGCCCCTAAATGATTTTTGTAAGACGGTATTTGTTGATTTTCCTGTTTTTTTAAACTGTTTCTTTTCCTGTCCCTCAAATTTTGCCGCTATTTTCGGCGTATCTCTTATCATTGGAGTTATACGCTGACGGCTGAATTTTTGTGCATCGGGAATTGTCGGCTGAATGAAAAGAATACTTGCAGGCTTTTGGTCGATTATGTAACCTATTGCGTTCAAAAGAAATTCGGATTTGCCAAGCTGTGAAGATGCCATAAGGACTATTTGCTTGATATTCGGGTCTGTAAATGCGTCCATAGGCTTTTTGAGATAGGGTGTGCGAGAAGTCTGCCACGGTCCTACCTCTGCCGAACTTTCTGCCGATAGGTATCTGTATTTGTCTGCCCATTCCGATAGAGTTACGTTTTCGGGCGGTTTAAAATCCGAAATTACATCGTGAATTGCATTGTTAAGTGATTGAATTTGCCTGTCAGTCGGCGGCGTGTATTCAGTTTTCTGCTCCGCTGTCTGATTGTTCATCTTCTGACCGTTCTTCTTTCCAGCCGATACGTTCTCTCACTCTTTTCTTGTAATCATTCGGATTATATTCATAGTGCGACAAATCATTGAGAATGTCGTTGACTTGTTTTTCAATTTGCGCCGAAATTTGCGCCGGGTCATCTATTTTTGCAAGGTCAATCGCCAATTTTCCGGGTAGGGCAAGGAGTCTGTTTTTCACTTCAAGCACAAGCTGTGACGTCATTTCTTCAACATCGCAGCTTCGGTGCATTTCGCCCTCAATTTCTTGCAGCTCCAATTTCGCCATTTTCGCCTTGTTCACCTTGAGGTCGGCTTCGGCTTTTGCTTTCCTTTTTTCCTGCCCGGCAATCTCCGCTTCAAGCGAATTTTTCTTTAATTCCTTTTCAAAATATTTGAGATATTCGGGTATAACCTTGTAAAGGTCAAATTTTAAATTTTTATTTTCATTAGTTACTGATAATATGTTATTTGCGGCATACGTCTGAATTGTCCGCTGTGTCTTTCCGAGCAGCTTTGCAAGTATTGAGCTGCCGACAACGCTGTTAAACTTTTGACTTGCCATTTTACGAAACCTCTTGACGAAGCGAAACGGTCAAAAAAACTTTTCAAAAAAATTGTTGTTTTTTGGGCTCGCAAAAACCACAAGCCCTTTGCGCCGCTCGCAGTACCTAAAATTATTTACCCAACCGCTTCAATGCCCTTTCGGCTTGATGTTTGTATCGCTGATATAACAAATCGCTCGTGTACTTGTTTATCTTCTCTCTGACCTCTTTGTTGTCAATCATCTGCGGTATGCCTATGGACTTGACAGAGTATATCGGGTGCGACTTGCTGCTTTCCCTCTGAAATGGAATGTAACCGCCGCCTTTGTTTGAGCCGAGAAAAACAGGTCGGTCGCTCGGGCCTTTGAGCGGTACTTTCTTTCCCTTAAATACTTGCACCGTCAGTTTGTACTTCCTGCCGTTAACCGGCAGCGACTTAGGCGTCATACCAAAGTGAATAGGTGTAAGCCTACGCCCTTTATATATGAGTGCAAGGTCGTTGACCTTTTGCCCCGATATTCTTATTGAACCTATGCTTTTCTTGTTTGACTTAGCCTGCTTGCCTGCCGCCGTCATCTCTGATTTCTTTATGTTGTACTTTTCGGTAACGGCTTTTGATACCTGTGCAGGCGCACGATTGATAGTATCTTTCATAGCGGTGTCAAGTGCTTTCTTGCTTGCACCCTCTATCTTGTCGAGTTTAGCTTTAAGTTCGTTGTAGTTAGATAGGTTAATGGATATATTTTGTGACTTCGCCATATAATAAATCACTTCTTTTTGTTGTTATAATAGATTATTCTTTTTGTTCCTTTCAATGTCATTTATTCCTTTTTGTTCCCTTTACTCCCCCCTAAACAGAAAAAAGCAGCAGATATTTACAATCCGCTGCCGATGTGTTTATTTTCTGTTATGTAGCTTATCTATGTTCATTATTGCTTTGCTGTGTATTTTGAACACCTTGCGCTTATATTTATCAATGTTGATGTCGTAATCCGCTGCGCCGTGATACATTATCTTGGTTACCGTATTCCAATCGAGGCGGTCAATATAGCGATATGTCATTACCTGTCGCTGAACGGTTAACTGTAGCCGTGATATTTCGGATTTAATAATCGCTTTTTCTTTAACCTCCGCATTCGTTCGGCTTATAATTTCCTGCTTGATTTCATTTAATTTTTCGGCGGTAGCTTTGCCGCTGCTTTCGAGTTCTTCATAGCGTGCTATTTCTCGGTCGTTTTCCTCGACTATATCAAGATAAGCTGTCAGCTGTTCTTTGAATGATTGCATATATTTACACCTCCCCGACTTATTATTCCTCTGACGATTTTATATTGTACTTATCAATCAACACTTTTATAATCTGCTCCGCTTTTTCAACCGAGATACCGCCGACATCATCAAGAAGTATTGCCGACAATTCTTTTTCATTAAACGGAATGTTGCGCTTCTCTGCTGCAAGCTGAAAACCTCTTGAAACGCCGTCTTTATATAAGCTTTCGAGGTACACCGCCATTTGCGATTTATTAAGCTGTTTTATTTTGCGGTACAGATTTTTTGATAATACATAGCTTGTCATTTCAACGTTTCCTTTCTTTTCCTGCGGTTAATCGGTTGATACTGTTTTGTATCTGTTTTATTTGAAGTTCAAAGTTTCGGACTTCATCGTTATATTGCTGCTCCCATTTTATGTCGTTTTCATAGTAGGCGTTTTGCCATTTGCGGATTTCATCTTTCAGCTTTTCGGCTTCATCATCTGATAATGTAACTTTTTTCTGTTCGGTGTTTTTGGTATGTGTATTTGCCCGCTGCTTTTTCTTCCAATATATCAAGCCATTGAATGATAGAAAGAGGTTGAAAAGATACAAGAGCGACTGCGCATATTGCTTGTTTATGAAGTTATAAACGCACCAAAAAGAGTTTGTAAACGCCCATATAATGAAACACCACCGCTTTTGAAAGCTGTTTGCGATTGTGCCGATAATTGATAGTGCTGTTATTAAATATGCTATATTATTCATTCTGTCTGCCCTCGTATAATTTAAGATATGCGCTTATAAGATTTGCTACGGATTTACCTACTTCAACCGCTGCCTGTGCTACTTCGGCAGTTATAGGTATATTCTTGAGTTTGTTTGTGTCAATAGTCGGCATAGAATTTATTAAGTCATATACACCGAGAAATTCAAGTGTCTGTTGCTTCGACAAGGTTTGCATTTCCGCTTTAAGTTCGTCTATATCCACAAGTTTCATTTGTTCACCCCCCTTTGAATATTTTTTCATTTTATTTTTGTTTCTCGTTCATTTTTTATCACCCCAATCTAACGCCTGTCCGCAATAGTGGCAATAATTAGGCTTATACTCCACGCTTGCTCCAAACATTTACTATACGGTTTTTACATTCAGGACAGACAAGATTAAAATCAAAAAAATCGCATTCTTACTTTAACAGCTTCTTAGGTATTTGCTTTTCAAGTGCTTTTATGGCAATGTTCATTTCTTCTACCGTACACATATTTAGATAAGCGTTTTCAGCTAAATCCTGAACAAAGTTGTTTCTTACATTTTCAATCGTCATTCCTCTACCTCGCTTTCAAGCCAATCAAAAAAACCTGATGCAGTGCAATTGCGATTACCTAAACAATGAAACGGGCATTCTTCGCAACTGTAATAATCGCATAAATAATTAGTTATTCTATCAAGTTCGAATGCCATTTCCTCAACGCTCATATTTTTGATTTTTTCATAGTTTGTCATTTTATTCCTTTCTGAATTTCTCTGTACCTTTTAGCCAATCGGGCGTGTATAATTCCGTCTGAAGCGGGTTATCGCCAACCCACCAGCGCATAACCGACAAGCCGTCCGTCCAACTGCCGATTTTTTCAAGTCCTGCCGTTTTTCTTGCTTCAACCATACGGTCAAACGCTCGGATATAGTTATCTCGATATTTCGGATACTTGACAAAATCTGCTTTCTGCCCTTTACCGCCCTGCATTTGGCAACCGATACAACCGATGCGTTTCAGTCCGCATTGATATAACGGGTTAGAAGCGCAACCGTGATAATGTAGAAACTCCCATACGTCCTCATCAGTCCAATCGACTATCGGGTTAATCATAGTTGACGTTGTTCTGTAACAATGTTCGACAAAGCGGCGGCTTTCGTCATTGTCATCGTTTAAAATCAATCCGCCTTTCGGACTTATATCAACATCAATGCCTTGTTCTTCAGCTAATTTCAGCATAGTCTTTCCTTTGCCTAATATTTTAACAACTCCGCCGTTTTTTGCTCTTGAAACGCTTTCAGCCTTTCTAACGCCTGTAACTTTAACACGTCCTTTTCCGCCTTGTTCTTTCAGCTCTTCGCAACAGTAACGAGCAAGTCTTGTCGGCGGATATTTTTTATCAACAATGAGCTGCCACATACTGCGTTTCGGATAGTTTATTTGAACATTCGGAATTGAATTGATATATCGGACTGTTTCGGGAGCGTCAACAGTTGTAAGATTATGCACAATGTCGTGTTTTACTCCTGCAAGGTCGGCAAGTATTCTTATGCAATCGCTGTCTTTTCCGCCGCTGTAACAAAGATAATAAGGCTCGTTTTTGGGTTCAAATGCTTTTAAATATTCAATTGCTCGCTTTTCTTTTTCTGTGTTCATTTTATCCTCAAATTTTCTGTTGTTTAAAACATCTGCTTGTATATACATCTGTGTATTTGATATGCCCGCTGCCTTGATTTTTTCATAATCGGCTTGTCAATCTTGAAAACAGGCTTTAAGTTTTCAAAGCTCAATTGTGCTAAATTATTCATCATCTTTTGTTTTTTGCAACGCTTCTTCCCAACAGTCAATAATTTCTAACGCTATTTTTTTAACTAACAGATAATCCATATTGTGATAATCCGCTATTTTCTTTACTTGTTTTATAATTTCAGCGAATATTTTCATCTCTAAATCATCGGGATTTTGATTAAAAAACGCAACGTCAAATTTATATAACGTATCGGAGCGATATTCACGTTTAATTTCGTTTGTCATAAGCGCAATAGCAATTTTGCAACTATCTATGTATTTGCTGTATTCGCCGTTTATAAATTTGAGATTGCCGAAAATTTCATTGCCTTTTAAATAACTGTCAATAAGGTGCTTTTGCACTTCGATTGCTTCTTTTAAATTCATATGTTTTGTGTCCTTTCTTAAAAGTGCCGTATTATTCGGTGCGGTTTTTGCTTGCTTCCTCTGAAAAGCCGTCCGGGTATCTGCGTTTCAGCTTGTCAATATTGCCCTGCAAAACATCTTCAAATTTAATACCTGATGCCTGACATATCATAGCAATATACCAACACACGTCACCGAGTTCTTTTTTGAGTGCTTCAAGGTCTAAATCTTCACCGTGAAAAATATGTTTTTTGAGGAGGTCGGAAACCTCACCGCTTTCGCCTGTAAGCCCCATTGCGCCGTTAATTATGTCGGGGATTTCCGTGTTATGCTGACCGACTTTGTAACAGTCAATCCTTGATTGCAGTCTACGGCGGCAACCGCCGTCATTCGTTCTCATAGCCTGCTGTTGATATTCGTTAGGTGTTAATACGTTCATTTTTGTTACCTCTTTCGTAATGTTATATTTGTTGGTCGATGTCTGCTGACTTTAAACAGGGAGCGGCGGGCGGCTCAACGCATACCGCCCTTTCAATATCCTTGCTGTGCAAAAAGCATATTCCAATAGACCATTTGCGTTGAAAAATCCGCTATGAATAAAGTTCAGCAGCACATCGCTTTTGCCTTTTTATGCGCCCTCACCGAGCAGGTCAAACAATGTCGGCATTGCCGTCTTGTTTTCTATTTCTTGCAGATAGCCTACTCCGTCTCGGAAATAATCAGCGCTTAATTCGCAACCGATACCGTAACGGTGCATTTTAACCGCCGTATAGGGTACTGTCATAAGACCGCCGAACGGGTCATATATCGTTTCGCCCTCTGCGGAATATCGGTTGATTATTCTTTCAACAATATCAAATTGCAGGGGGCAGATGTGCATTTCCGCTTTCCTCTGACTTTGTGAAGTGTTCAGCGTGCGCATTCGGTTTATGTTATCCCAGACGGTCATATCCCAACTGCCAGGCGCAATAACCATAAATGCGGCAGGGAGTTTATTTTCCTTATCAAGGTCATTTGCAAGTTTAACGTGTTCGTCATAGCTATAAATATTATCCCTTGAAAATTCTCTGTAAACTCGTTGCAGTTTGCTAACTTCAATATTTTTCAGTTCGTCTTTAGATACAAGTCGGTCGCCTGATGACCTCCAAAAGGCGTGAGCGTCAATCTGCCATTGACCTCTTGTATATTCGTCCTTGTCTTTAACAACAGGTACATCGGCATACGCCTTTGAGGTATCGCTCGGCAATTTACGAAACAGCAGTATGTATTCCGGGCAGCCTACGCCCATTTTTGTGCCGTCCTTGCAGTTTTCAGTCCAACCGAGGCGGTATGTCTGATTGTTTTCTCTGACAACATCGGTAACAACCGTTATCATTCCCATATATTGAAATCCGTGCCGCATAAAGTGCTTTATTGCATCGGCGTGAAACGGCTCAACTGTCGGCATACCTGTTCCTGTCGCATTGCCGAATAATATGCGGTCTTTGATATGACAGGCGAAAACTCTGCCCGGTCGTAACACACGGAGCAGGTTCGGACTTAAAAAGTCCATTTGCTCAAAGAATTTGTTATCATTTTCGTTATGTCCGAAATCGTTAAAATTCGCCGAATATTCATAGTGATTGCCAAACGGAATAGACGTGCATATTAAATCAACACTGTTATCGTCCATTTTTGCGGTTTCGTCAACGCAATCATTAAGAATAGCTTTAAAGTGCTTTCCTGTTACTTCCACTCTATCAACTCCTTTAGCCCGCTGCATAACTTTCGTATATTCAATATTCAGGCCGTGTTTTTTTATGATGTTACGCATAGTTTCTCGCAGTTCGTTATGCCGTTTCCACTTTTCCATAAGGTCATCGTATACGGCTTCTTCAGCTTCGGTATAAATTATGTCAATAATCACCTTTTCTTTTTGCTTAAAGCGATATATACGGTGAATAGCTTGAATAAAGTCGTTAAACTTATGGTCTATGCCTACGAATATCGCCCTATGACAAGCGTCTTGAAAATTGCAGCCGCTGCCGCTGATTATTTTTTTTGTTGCAAAAAGTTTAATTTTACCTCTTTTGAAATCAAAGAGCCGCTGCCTGCGTATATCTTTATCAAGAGAACCATATATTGAAACAACATCGGGGAATTGCTTTTCAATCCATTTTCGCTCATCTTCACGGTCGTGCCATAGAAGAAATGTATCATTCGAATTGTTTTCAACAATTTCTTTCGCTTTTGCAATTCGGGCTTTATATGATATTTTCTTTTCCCTTGCTTCCTCAATCAGCGAGTTATTTGTATCAAGCATAAGTTTAGCTTGTCCGTCACGGTCACACGGAGCTTCTTCATATACGCTTTTAACTATGTGGGTTTGAATTTCCATAGGCGGCAAGTCATAACCCTCATCGGAAAATCCGAGGTCTGACGGCTTTGTTATAAACAACGCCCAAGACGCCATCCACAACCAAAACTCCTTTTCACGTTTCGGATATAAGGTCAGATTATTTGCCTTTGTGCTGTCACGCTTAAAAAAGCGTGTGAGAGCTTGTCCTGTGTCCATAACCTCAAGATAACCGCCGTAATGTATCAGCTCTTTATACTTGTTCGGTGACGGTGTTGCAGTAGCTACAAATTTATATTCGATACCTTGAAATATCTGTAAAAATGTCTGATATGTTTTACTGCCGTATGAGCGCAACACCGAAGCTTCATCAAGCGTAACCGCTATAAACTGTTTAACGTCAATTTTACCCTCTCTTACGCTTTCATAATTTGTGATGAAAAGGTTGTCATCGGGATATTTTGCGATGTCGCTGTCGCTTTGAACAAATGTCGGTGGGGATATTTTCAGTATATTGTTGCTGTCATCTTCAAACTCCGGCATAACATCAAACGGTGCAACAATTAGAGCTTTACCGCCTTTGTGTTTTAATATCAGCGTTAAAATCTGTAACTGAATTGCCGTTTTGCCAAGTCCGAAGTCTGCAAAAATGGCACGTCTGCCGCCTTGTATTGCCCATTTTGCTATCAATTTCTGATGAGGTAGCAAATTAGGGCAAAGCTCATCATCTGCTACTTCAAAGCCTGTTTTCTTTGCCACCTGTATTTTGGAGTTTATAAATTCATCATAGGTCATTGCGCAAACTCCTCTTTCTTGTAACGCATCGGGAGTAGCAAACAATATAGCGACTGATTATCGTTATCGTCCAAAATATACATAGGTGTTGTTGCGCCGCTGCCGAATACCATATCAACGTCCGTGTCATAAAACGAAAGTATTTCATTCAGCCATATCGGATTAAAACCACGTTCCACATCGTTTTCAACGAAATTTGAGGGTATTTCCTCAACAATTCTCTTATTTTGCGATTTTGCCATAATTTGAATTTCCTTGTTTTCAGCACTTGCAGATATAATTATAGGACTGTTACGCTCGGCGCAAATCTGCGCCCTTTCAATGGTTTCTCGCAGTTCATAAGGATTAACGGCTACGATTTGCCCTTTTTCGGAGTTTTTCTGCAATGTCTTATAATCAATATATTTTTCAAATATAAGCATAGGTGTGATAACTGTGTATTCGCCGATTTTAAACATAGCTTTTTTCCCGGAATATTCAACGGTGCATACCTCAATATCGCACTTCTTTCCTGCTGCGAGCGATAATATCTTTTCGACAAGCTGTTTCGGAATAAGCATTTGCATTTTTGTTTTGCAGTTTTTCACCGTGTAAATAACAATTCTGTAACCGTCCGTTGCTACAACTTCGAGTGTTTTTCCGTTGCCGTTGAAATATAGCCCGGTAGCTGCCTTATTGCTTGTTTCCTGCGAAGCGCAGATTCTATTGACTTTTTTAATAGTCGGCAACAGCTCATTCGGTATAGTATTCATTTTCGGCACATCGCCGTCATAGATTTCTGCTGCGTACAGTTTTTCTGCCATATTGAATTTAGCACGGGATTTGTTGTATTTTATAACAATTTGACCGCCGTCAATCTCAATATCGCAAGTTTCCGTGTTTATTTTCTTGATAAGCTCAATCGCTTTTTGCGGCAATATAACAGGCTCATCGCCGATATTTTCAACATCTGTATATGCCGTTACACCGCTGCCGACTTGTATCATAAGTCTATCGCCCTGCCACGTCAGATAGTCAATATCCTTGTCGTTAAACTGCAACAGATTTGCAGCTTTTTCGGCGAATGATTTAGTATCAATTTTCATCTTCGTTATCCTCCTGTTTTTTGTCAAAGAGAGATGCGTTATTTCTCTTTTCGTTCGCTATTTCCGTTGCTGCCGCCATATCCAATGCGATTTCCTTTAAACAGTCTGCATTGCTATATGTCGTGAATACTCCCTCCGGGCGTAATATTGCAACAATTTCAAACCCTGCTTTAACTACAAAATAGAGGTTGTCCTCATTGTCATAGCGTTCGTAAATGTAGTGGGTAACGTCTTTGTCGAGCGGTGAAAAATATCTTTTAGGCAGAAGCATTGCCCCTCTTGACGTGTGTACTATTTTTAAAATTTCGCTGCCCGAAAAATTCAGCGAAACAGAATATATATCGTCCTGATATTCGTCCGTGACAGCGTTTTTACTTTTTATTCCGTCCGGCAAATTACCTGTTTGATAAACATATTTTTCTTTGTCGGCTTCGGCGATTGAAGCTACGGTCATAAGCTCATCAACGGTATATACCGGGTAATTATAAAGCGGATATAGTGCTCTGTCCGTTCCGCACCATTGACAGTTATTTAATTCGTCATCATATAAGCAAAATAGCTTTTGCCCTTTGCATATACTCAATACCTTGTTAAATTTCATAGGTTTTGTGTCCTTTCTTAAAAAACTTTGCTGATATAGATTTCAATAATCAACATCAGACTGATTACAAAAACAACAAATTTTAATGTACTTTTCGTAAAATCGTTCATATTTCCCTTTCAAGTTTCCTTAATGCTCACACCGTGAATATAAAGCATAAGTTTTCTTTTAATGATGTAATCCTTTGTTTTGTGTCCTTTGCAGTCCTCAACAATATGTTTATAGCTGCCGTCCTCTTGCAGTTCATCATAAACATAATCCGCTATGTATTTGACAGGGCGTTCGTGGCGAAACTCGCCGTCCTGTGAAGCTATAAGCACAAACGGCACTTGATATTGCAGATTTTTAATATAGCCGCTGCTTTCAAGTATTTTGAGTTCTTCAAGTCTGTTTGACTCTGCAAGGCTGTCACGCTTTACGCCGTCAACAATAAGCTGTTGATTTCCGTATTTATTTTTTATGCGTTTGACGCTTGGCTTTCGGTATATCTGATTTGTACGCTTCAGATAATCTTCAAGCTGTTCTTCCGTCCAACGTACCGACATATCAAATTCGCTTCACCATTCGGTAAAATTGATAAGGATATACACCTTTGTTGTACGGATTATATGTGTAGCCGTTTTCAAGGTTGGCTATGTAATAATCCTTTCGGGCTTTCGGATTGATATTCCAACTCGGTTTGTGCAACCGTTTTATTTTCGGCTCAGGCCGTATCAGATTTCGGGAGCAGCCGAGTTTGCCTTTTCTGTGCGTTACTTCAACCGTGCCGTCATCTTTTTTAACATTGACAAGCGAACCTCTCGCAAAGTATTCGCCGATAGTGTGATGCGGTCGGTCGTCAAGCCATTCTAATTTCGGCGTGCCATATTTCCATTTTGGAAACTTCGCAATGTTTATATCGGGATTATTACAGAGAAAATGAAAATGCGGTCGGCAGCCGTCATATTGAAAACTGTAGATATATTTAAGCTCTTTATCCTGCGAACGGTAATATTTGCGTAGCTTGTCACGGTAGGTTTTCCATATCCGCTTACACCGCTTAATGTCGGGCTTGCCGTTTTCAAGTTGCGGCAGTTTCCCTCGTGCAAATGTAAAGGTTATGAAATAATCGCCGTTTTTAAAATTCGCATTCGCAAGTACATCATATTGAATTTCAATTCGCCTGTCGTTACAGGCTTTTTGTTCTTTTGTTGTTTTACCTTTGCTGTCGGTTTTAGTGTAGGTTATTTTGCCTTTACTGCCGTAGCGTGTTGAAAAGTGTTTATACACTAAAATACAGTTACCGCAGTCGTATTCCACACTAACCCAAGGCATTAACATCACCTCCGTTTTAAGAGGTGAGAAAAAATTTTAAAAAGCGGCGCCGAAAAATTGAAAAACTTCACATTTCTTATATCCGTTAGACTTCTTTAACAATACGGAATACAACCAAGGGGACAGGAGAGAGGCTTTCCCCCTCTCTCTTTTCCCCTTGACCCCCTTATCTCTCTCCCCCTCAAAAAAACAAAAATAAATATATTTTTTTGTTGAAAAAATAAGGTGTTTTTCTCATTTAAAAAAGTCTAAAATAATTACTTTAATCAAGACGTTATAACAGAGCGAAATGCCCTGTTTTTCTTGACTTTTCGGCAACAATGCAGTATAATAATACATATAGATTTTGTGCTTTTTAAAAAGTGCAAATTTCAGCCGCATCGGGTGCTTTCCGGGCGGCTATTTTTTTGCCGTTTTCTCACCCTTGCGTGTGCTTTCAATTAAATTGTCATAATAAAGATTTGCAATAGCTTTTCTCTCGCTTATCTTGTCGTTATCATAGCAGTGCCGCTCTGCTTTACGCCGGGCGTTGCGCTGCTGTTTTCGCTTTTCGGCACGTTCCCATATTTCAACAACGACCGCTCCCACACCGAGCGATAAGATAAACGGCGATGCGTCGATAATAAATAGCAGTATATCTTCCATTTCTATGTACTTCCTTTTTCGTATTGTTCACAGTCGGCAACTTGTCTGACTTTCAGGGTATCATCTCTGAATATGTCGCTCTCGGCGCAGTTGCAATTACCGAAGTGCTAACAGCTTGTACAAATTCCGTCATACGTCATTTTTACCACCTCCCTTGAGTTGTTCGGCAGATGATGTTATTTGTAATATTTATCATCTGATGTTTTCAGCCACTCCTCCGGCAATGCCGACAAATTGTGCGACTGCAAAACAGATTTGATGAACTGTTCCGCTCCGGCTTTGATTTTGTCATAATCAGGCTCGCCGTGGAAACGGACGGTAATTCTGCCGTCATCGAATTTATATTCAGTTATTTTTTCTTCTGTTTCCATATACTCACCCTTTCAATAATTTTTATTTGAGCCGTTGCTTGTCTTATGACTGATTAAATACAGTCAACTGCTTTGACATAGTAGAAACTGCCGTCCTTGCCTTTGCAGATAAGCTCATCTCTGCTGATGTTATCAAGTTTGACCGCCTGCTGTCCGTCTAAATTGTCGAATATTTCAAGCATTGTGTTGTCGCAGTATGTATCAAGCAAATTATCCTTAATTCGCTTTACTGCTTTTGTTTTTGAAAATTGCATTTTATTCCTTTCATCAATCGGTCATAAGAAAAACAACGGAGCTTGACATCATCGCAAAATGAATACTAATAAATAGAGGGCAAAAAATCTCAAAAAAGCCCTTTAAAAGCAGTCTGATAATGCCCGCTGCAATATCAAGAGATTTGTCATCTGATTCTGACAAACGGAGATGATTTGCAATGCTGAAAACAGTAGGAAAAAGCATTTTCGCTCCGTTGCTTTTCCTATGACCGATTAACTTTTTATTTTTAGTCGAATAACGATACTTGGGCCTGCTGCCGTTCTTTGAAATCCGAACAACCCATTTGCATTAAACTTGTTTTTTCGTTTTCACTCTTTGAAATCCAACCGCAGACGTAGCCCTTGCCCGGCAGACGTGCATCGCAGCCTAATAAATAATGTGCCGTTGATGATGTTTTCTTTCTGTTGCGGTTAAGATGTTCGCAGTAATAGCAACACCACATTATTTTTTACCTCCGTCATCTGTTTTGTTTGATAATGTGTAAACAACTTCACCTGCACCGTTTTAGCTGTACTTGCTTCTTGCCGAAATCAAATCGGCAAGTGTCTTTATATTCTCATTCTCCGGCGAATCATAATTATCAACATCAAAGAGAATATTATCGGCATATTTGTCAATGATTTCGTCTATTCTGTTGATGTCAAACATTTTTATCACCTCTATTTCATTTGAAGCGTGGAACCCGAAATTACAAGGACATATTGACTATGAAAGTGTTGAGTCTGTCAAAGACCCCGAATAATTTCTTGAACGGCATCTTATTACGGTGCCGTTTTTGTTTTTCAGTGAATATAAATATTCGCATTTACAAAAGTCTTTCAATTTAAGCATAAGAAGCTTCATATCTTTGTTGCTTAAATCTTCATCAGTTTCAAGTTTGATATTTATCTCCGACATATACTCACCTCCGTTCTTGATAGTTCAATGTCATTGAACTATATGGGTAAAAAAATAATAATGTATCTGTTCTGGGGGAAATTGCAATACTTCTACGCTTTTTTCAATTTCTGACTGTGTAAAACGGATTTCATTATTAAGTTTAAGTGAAAGTGACCTTTCCGAAATTCCCAATGCTAAAGCGAAGGCTTTTCTTGTATGATACTTTTCAACAATTAAACCCAACAACGCACTATAATCATAGATTATTTTATGCGGTTTGATGTTATTCATTACCATTCACCTCCTGTCCTAACAAGTTCAACGCCGTTGAACTATCATAATAATAGCACGGTTATTTTTGGCTGTCAATAGTTTTCTTCAATTTTATTGAACTTTTTTTCATTTTCCTCTTGAACTTTAGATTTGTTTATGTTATTGTATAAATAAAGTTAGGGGGCGATATGTGATAATGAAACCGTATGACACTTCGGAACGCTTAAAACAAATTATGCAAAATAGAAATTTAAAACAAGTCGACATTTTAAATTTATGCAAACCTTTTTGTAGAAAATATAATGTCAAATTAAACAAAAATGATTTAAGTCAATATGTAAATGGAAAAGCTACACCGGGACAAGATAAATTAGATATTCTTTCACAAGCATTAAATGTAAGTGAAGCGTGGCTTTACGGATATAATGTTCCTATTGAAAGAGCAGATAGTTATGATTTCGTTTTATCAGAACAAGAAAAAGAAATGGTAAAAGCATATCGCAGTCACCCGGAGGTGCAAAGTTCGGTTAATAAACTTCTTGACCTGCCCGCTGTTACCTCCGGCGGCTTTGATGTTGCAGAAGACGCAGCTAAAACGGTAAATGCAATAAGCGCAGCGGTAACACAGTCCCGTTGCAAAAAGAATACAAAATAATAATGCCGCTAATTCGTAACGGCATTGTATTTATAATTGTATTTTATTTATGAGGGGGATATAACATATGGGATTGAGATTTAGAAAAAGCGTTAAATTAAGCAAACATTCAAAAATCAATTTCAATAAAGACAGCGTGAGTCTTTCCGTAGGTACTAAAGGTATGCACTATACCGTTAATTCAAATGGCAGAACAACAAAAAGCGTAGGCATACCCGGCACAGGCGTATATTATAGTGAGAGTAGTAGTAACAACAAATCCGCTGCCGAGCAGCCTGTTTCAAACGGTAAACAAACGCCATATTTGAATACAAAAGGATTAAATCCTATAGCTTATTTTATAATCACATTTCTTTTAGGCTATTTAGGCGTTCATCATTTTATTGACGGAAAAATCGGCAAAGGTATTTTATACTTATGTACGGTCGGTATATTCGGCATAGGTTGGATTGTTGACTGTATCATATCTTTTATAGCTTTATTCAATAAACCTGCATCTCAAGAACAAACACCGTTTGAGCCCGCTGTCGATACACCTGTAAACAATAGCCCTCAAAAGGTCAATGTCGGCAAGATGTCATCTGTTACATTCGGCGGTTATCAATCTCAAAGCGGTCATTATTTGAATTATAATTTATATTCTGTAAACGGCGTTAATCATTCAACAGGCAGGAAGATAACAAAAAAATATAATGCTAAAGATGAAACGGCGCTCCGAAATATTCTTGATAAAAACGGTATTGATGAACCATATAAGATAGAAGTTATAAAATGTATGCCACCGACAGAAGCTCAATTTAATTTTGCAGATAATATCGGCATTGAATATCCGTCCGATATTTCACAAGAAGATATACATTATATGCTTAACAGATTTGAGTATAATGATGTAGGTGCTTCTCAAGAATTAGCAGATTATGCCGATAGTATCGGTGTTTTCTTCTCGGCCTATGTAGGTATGAATGATTTAATATCGCTTATTTTAAATCATTCGGATTTTGACAGATGCGTATTTTACGCTTATGCGGTTGATATGTCGCTCAAAGGGCGTGAACTCGGCAATATGAAAAAAGAGCAGAAATATCAATCTTATTGTGCTTTTGCAAATTATGCGCTTAACAATGAAAAAATACTAAAATCTGTAAAAGACAGAGATGTTTCCGATTATTATACTCCGCATAAAGGAACAACCGCATATAAAGAAGTCATTAACTTTATATAATATAAAAATAACCCCTTAACTGCGCCAACAGTCAAGAGGTTTGAATAAGCAGAGTGTGTGTACACTCAACCGCAAATAGATTGTACCACACCTGCTGCAATTTTGCAACGGGTATTTTTATACCCTTTTATCAATATACCTTAAAAGGGGCGATATAGTGGAACAATTCGATGTTAATGAAATAATAATGTATCTGCGAAAAAGCCGTGCCGATGCGGAAAACGAAACAGTTGAAGAAGTGCTTGCACGTCACGAAAACCTGTTACAGGATTATGCGCTCAAAACATTCGGGCATATTATACCCGCTGCCAACATCTATAAAGAGGTAGCTTCGGGCGAAACAATAGAGAGCCGCCCGGAGATTAAAAAGATACTGTCGCTTGCGGCCAATAATAGAAATTATAAAGCCCTGCTTGTAGTTGAGCCGCAGAGAATAACAAGAGGCGATATGCTTGACTGCGGTACTATTATCCGAGTTTTCAAGTACAATAATATCAAGATAATAACACCGTCAAAGTCTTTTGATTTGCAAGATACATATGACCTCAAATACTTTCAGATGACATTGCAACAAGGTAATGAATATCTTGAATACATCAAGTTTATTTTAAATCGTGGGCGCATATCGTCTGTAAAAGAGGGCTGCTTCATCGGGCAAAAACCGCCATACGGATACGAAAAGGCGAAAAAAGGCAAGCAGTTCACGCTGAAACCGAGCGACTGCGCCGATGTCGTAAGGCTGATATTTGACTTATACGTCAATAAGAATATGGGTTGTAATCAAATCGCAAGCGAGCTTGACCACAGGGGTATAAAGCCACGTTTTAATGAATATTGGTCGGCGGCTTCAATCCGTGAAATGCTCAAAAATCCTGTTTATATCGGCAAAATAAGGTGGAATTATAAAAGAACGGTTATCCATACTGATGAACACGGAAGCACTAAAAAGATGAGAATAAGAGATAATGATAATGCTATGATAGTTGACGGCTTGCACGAAGCTATAATAGATGAAGAATTATTCAATAAAGCGCAAGAGAAAACGGGCAAGAACTCACGCTCAAGAACAAGCGGCGAGCTTCGCAATCCGTTCGCAACGCTCTTGAAGTGCGGCAACTGCGGTTATTCAATGTCATATCGCACTTATAAAAATAAAGACGGCACACAACGAGGTGAGCCGAGAATGTTATGTACTCATCAGATACATTGCCATACGCCGTCGGTCGGATATAACGAATTTGAAAAAGCTTTAATATCTGCGCTGCGCTTACGCCTTGAAGATTTCCAAATTAAAATAAGCGGTGAAAACGGCGGTACTGCTGATATTCAAGAATCTATATTAAAGAACTTAAATAAAGAACTTGAAACACTCGAAAAGCAGCAAACAAAGCTATATGATTTCCTTGAGCGTGGAATATACGCTGAAGATGTATTTTTAAAACGAAACAGTGCATTATCCGTTCGCCGAGCGGAATTAAACAAAGCTATTGAGATGCAGTCAAACGCCATTCCTGAAACTGTATATTATGAGGATAAGATATATAAGATTTCGCAGGCTATCGAAATGCTCCAAAATCCCGATTTATCCGCTGCCGAGAAAAACGCATTTTTAAAAACATTCATAGACCATATAGAATACTTCAGCGAGCTGCCCGGTAAGGGCAATCGCTTTTTAGAAAACAAGTTCAGCCTTGAGATTTTCTTTTTATAGCTATCATATATAACATTGTGGTAAGTACGAATTGGGGCACCTTGAAATGATAGGAACAATGGTACACCAACTTACTCGCAATTTGACAGAGGATGAGATTGAAAAAAATCCTAACTTTATGGCATACTTTGTTGACCATACGGCAGGAGTTTATCCGACAGCGGCAAGCGGTGCGCCGTGGAATGCGGCAAGCATAGCCGTAACGGGCGACACTATCGGCGACCTAAACGAAGACCTTGCGGCAGAGCAAAAAGCAAGGGTAACATACGATAACATTTTGCGCCTTGTTGATGACCCGGATATAATTGAGCCGATTAAGTTTTTGCGTGAACGTGAAATTGTGCACTACCAGCGCTTCGGAGATACTCTACCGCAATCTTGTAAACTTTATATATTTTTTTGGAGTAAGGTTTTACCCTTACTCCATTTTTAGATTTTGTGTTCATTTATCCAGTTTAAAATATCATCATAGTTTGCATTTCCGCTTGCAACTGATAAGCCAAGATTTACAACATCATCGTTGTTTGCATCAATCTTAATACCGTTAAGTTCAAGAAACGATATCATAATATACATACCTATGCGTTTATTACCATCGACAAATGCATGGTTTGATATAAGTGAATAGCCAAGTCTTGCTGCTTTTTCCTCTTTGCTCGGATATAATTCAATGCCGTCAAAGGTAGCATATATATTTTCAATAGCCGATTCCAGTAAAGCGTCATCACGAACACCTACATCTCCGCCTGTCGCTTCTGCCATTACCTGATGCAAAAGCAATATTTTTTCTTTGCTGAATTTTATCATTTTGCAAGCTCCTTAAATGCAGGAAGATACTTTTCAAGCACCCTTTTTGCAACAATATCAATCTTTTCATCATCCGTTAAATCAAGCATTAAATCGTTTGATTCCATATCTACAATCAAATATTTCGGCTTGTTGTTTTTGAACACAACGGCTTCACCTTTGCTGTCAACAGTGCGTGCGACAGATGAAAAATTTTGATTTGCCTGTGTCATTGAAAAAATTGTGTCTGTATTGATATACATATAATCATCTCCATATTGATATTAGGATAAATATATCCTATAATAATTATATATATTTTATCCTATTTGTCAACGATTATATGTTCCAAATGATGTTAATTTTATCACTTGTTGCATAGATTTTTTTGATTACTGCATTTGCAAGCTCACGCTTTCTCTCAAACGGCAGTTCATCGAATCTGTCAAAATCACAGATTATTTTTTCGTTTGCCGAATATCTGTTTTCACCAAGTCTTTGAATTTCTGCCTGTATTTGCATTTTTTCACTATGGAGCCGTTCAACATTTTCATTGATATACGCCATTACCGTTTCGCTTGCACCTGCAACATTTTTAACCATTTCTCCTATTTCGTTATCTATTGCAATTTGCCGTGCTTTCAGTTCCTCTATTTTAGGATTGTTGGCAGTAACACCTTCGAGTTTAAATTCCTTAAAATCAGCCAGTTTTTCCTTGATTTTCTGCAATATAAATTTTTCAAACTCATCAGCGTGAATTGTTCCGCATCCGCAACAGAGATTATCATTCATCTTGTGGGAGCAGAGAAAGTAACTGTAATTTTTCTTAAGATAATTCTTTCTCACAAGCGCATATCCGCAGTTTGAGCACTTAACAAGTCCTGCAAGCCAAGTGTTTTTTGCTTTTGGATTGCGTTTAATCTGTTGTTGATCAAGGGCTCTTTCTCTGCATCTTATCCACAAATCAGAGTCGATAAATCCCTCGTGTGGCGCAAGCACAAGGACAGCGTTTGAAAGGTCCGTCTGCTTTCTCGTTTTTTTATCACCGGTGTAAAGATAGCAACCGTTTGTGCCGATGAAATCCTCGGGCGGATTGATTATCTTAACTCCCTTTGATTTGAAGAAATTATACACATTTATGTCAGCCTTTACATAGACGGGATTCTTGATAAAGTCCTGAACCCTTGCCCTTGTAACAGTTCTGTTTCGCCTGCATTCCGGTGGCATATCACGAACCGCTTTTGCAATATCCTCGTTAGAGTAATTCACATCTGCATACATTTCAAACACCTTTTTAACGAGCCTGACCTCATCAGGTATCTGCTCATACATAGAGGTTTTAATTCCGTCAATGGTCAGGTCGGCCTTTTTGAATCCCACAGGAACGGGTCCGCCCATATAAAAGCCTTTCTGACTGCGTGAAATGTAGTTATCCTTAACTCTCTGTTGCGTGGTTTCTCGCTCTAATTGAGCGAAGGTTATGCAGATGTTCAGCATCGCCCTGCCCATAGGAGTGCTTGTGTCAAACTTTTCCGTAGCCGATGAAAATTCAACACCGAGTTTACCGAAAATGTCCATCATATTTGAGAAATCAAGAATACTTCTGCTGATTCTGTCGAGCTTGTAAACAATAACCTTTGTTATTCCTTTTTGCCCTGTTTTGATATCCTGCATCATTCGTTGAAATTCGGGGCGGTTTGTATTTTTACCGCTGAAGCCTTTATCCTTATATACTAAAAATGCCTCACCTCTTGCCTCGTAGGTACACATTTCAATCTGTGATTCGATTGAAATGCTGTCCTCTTTTTCTACCGATTGTCGAGCATAAATTGCAATCATAAGAATTTTTCCTTTCCTATGACCGATAACTCAACATCAATATATACGAAGCATTTTGGAAAGTACAGCCTAATTTTCATTCCTACCAAACGCCTTTGCAAGAATATTTTTAACAGTCATTCGGTTTAACTCGATTTCATCTTTGGTGAGGCTCGGGGAGTATTCGCACACCTTGGTTTTGCCTTTACCGAAATCAATCTCATAGCTTGCGATTAACTTTTCATTGATAGCAGGCTTATCCATAGTGCACACTCCCCTTATACAAATTTATATTATAAGGACAGGTTTCATTATTCAACTTTGTAAATTTGCGTGGCATAATACCACAGGCTTATATTTTTTCACACTCCTAACCTAATTTGTTTTCCTTAAATTTATTTTTCATATAATTTCTTTCTGCCCGACGATTACTCGTCGGGACTTTTGTTTTATTATTGTTCTCATAAAAACACTCCTTAAAAATTTTTCCAAAAGAGTGCAAAAGAAAGCTCCCATCGTTATGATGGGAGCAAAGAAAGGAGTATTAAAAAAACAAATACAACGCCCATCATACAAGCATTAGCACCTTACAAACGCAGGTTGCTGTGTGGTCAACGGGCTTGTCCCTCGCACACTCTTTATGGTGTTTTCATTATATCGTTAAGTTTTCATATCGTCAATAAGACGAAAAATAAAGGGATATTTTTTGGACTTTGTTGTTTTTCACTTGTTTTACAATGATAATATTTCTGCTCGTTTCTTCTTTGTAAGCTTGTTAAGAATTTCGGTGTAGGATTTATCCAATAATTCCTTAACAACATCATCGGGGGACATTGCCGTCGGCTTTTATGGAATTCCAATGGGTTTTATTCATATAGTAACCGTGGATAATGTCCTCGTAGGTGTTCCTGAAAAATTCGCCGTCAATGGGATTTAGCTTTAATGTGATATATACAGGCTTGTTGCTATCATCAAGGCAAACTGCAACAAACATCTTGTCATCAACCTTGTATCTTATCCAATTCCAGTCATCCTGGAAGTCCTTTGTAACACCTTTTTTACTAAGCAAAAATTCATCTATAAAGTCATATTTCATACTGTAAACACCTTAAATTTTTACAATTCTTCTATCTTAAAGGTTGACTGTGGCTTTTTACCAATATTTTCAAGTGCCATATAGCACCTCAAACTTATATTTCAATATCAACGATTAATTTTATTCTCTATATACATCATAATGCCATATTCCAATGATCAGAAAATTCTTTTATTGTTCTATAACGATTTCTTTTCTCAGGACTTATTGCTTTTATTAAAACATCATAACTCTCACGATTAAGAACCCAATTTTCTTTTTTCCTGTCGCTATCTGTAAAAAGTGAAAATGCCATTTGACCTAATGTATAAACATTTGTAGTTTCATCAAGCTCGGCACCTAATACTTTTTCTTCCGGTGACAAAAACCTGTCGCTTCCAAACATTTTTCCCATATCGTTTTTCGTGGGTAGTTTTCTAAAATAATCAATATCACATATCGTTGTTTTTTCAGTTATAGTATCATACATAATACTGCCATCATAAAAATCAATAGCAATATAACCTTGATTGATAATGCTTTCAACAAAATTAGTTATATCACTAAATATTTTTAATTTAGTTTTGATGGGTAACGCCATAATTTCTTTATGGGAATCATACATTCTACCCATACATTTACCGTCTGCCCATCTAAAAATCATTGCAAAGCCATTGCTTATTTCAAATGAATCAATATACTCAATTAGGCATTTGTGATGTATTGTTTGATAAAGAGGAACAGTTGATTTAAGTGTGTTTATTGCATCAATCGGTTCACCTGAATATTCGGATGTCGGTGCTCCTGCAAATTTAATAAATAGTTTTTCGTTACCGTTATTAACCCCAAAACATATATTACCGCTATCTTGGTCGTCGAACACTTTGAACGCCTTTCCGAATTTATGTAAAAACGAAAAATCAAAATATTCTTTCATTTTGAATTTTATATTATCTATTTCCTGATATACCATTATTACCAACTTTCAAAAATAATGCTTAATTTATACTATAATAATAGCACATTTGGGCGTTATTATCAATCATTCAACAGTTTATTCAGCGAATCAATGAAGGCTTTGTCGTTTAGTTGATTCATAAGCTTCATTAATCCAAATCACTCAAGTATTTTTCAGTTGCTTTCTTGCCGGCTTTGAAGCCCTTTAGGATAAAGCCGTGGTCGCCGTGAACCTCAATCAGTTCGCAATCATCGTATCTCTCATTCGCTTTTCTTGAATACTCAATCTTAACGAGCTTGTCCTCAATTCCGTGAATAATCAAAACAGGCTTTTTGAAGGTGCAAATCTGCTCATAAGGGTCAAGAGTTCTTGCATCCTCAACATACTTTTTGCCGAGCTTGACAAAAACACCGTGAAAGCTGTCAGGAACATTGTCGGGGTCAATCTGCGTACCGATTAAGCAACCTCGTCTTGCGTCATCGGGAACACAAAGGGCGGGATAATACATAATCAGCCTCTCGATTTCGTCCTCTTTTTCGGATGCTGCTAACGAGCATACAAGTCCACCCTGACTGCAACCGCAAAGGGTTATGTGATTGTTGTCAACAAAATCAAGAGCTTTCGCATATTCAAGCACATCAAGTAGATTTTTCTTTTGAGTCTGTACGCTCATATTTACACTTTTGCCACCGGAAATTCCACTGCCGGACATACAAAAATCAAACATAATTACAGTATATCCTGAATCTGTAAATGCCTTTGCATAAGGCGAGGTAATCAGCATATTGCTTGCAAAGCCATGGCATAAAATAACCGTCTTTTTAGGGGTTTTTGCATCACAGTTAAGCATTATTCCTCTTAATGTATTTTCCGAACTTGTAATCTTGAATGGTTTAATTTTCATATATTTCATCCTTTCGTAGTTTCAATCAACAATTATATTAAACTGTTTAGCAACGCTTCGCAGCCGGCATAGATATCCTTGTAGCACCTGTCAAAATCACGGGTATACCAAGGGTCCGAAACATCTGCGCTACTGCCTGTGTATTCCATCAGCTTATGGATTTTGCCCCGCTTATCTCCGCCGAGAATACGAGTCATATTGTGAATGTTGGCACTGTCCATACCGATGAACAAATCGTATTTATCGTAATCGCTTGCTTTAAGCTGAACGGCTCTTTTACCGCTCGGGTCAATGCCGTGACTTTCAAGAACAACTTTTGCAGGAGAATAAACAGGATTACCCACACCATTCCATATTTCTTCTGTACTAGTAGCAGAAGAGGCAATTACAAATTCTTTTTCCAACCCTCTGCGCTTAACCATATCTTTTAACACAAATTCAGCCATCGGCGAACGGCAAATGTTGCCGTGGCACACAAACATAATCTTAATCATAATTATATGATATTTTATTCGTGAACTGTTGTCAATAAAAATGATAGAATAGGAAATGTTTTTTGAAATGTTATATGTTATAATATAGTCACACTTGCAGGTGTTAGAAAAGGAGGAGGCAATGGATAATCGCAGAATTGTATAGAATGCTCTTGATTATATTGAGAACAATCTAAAAACCGAAATCAATACGAATGAGCTGTGCGATATATTTTCAAAAACACCGATATTGATAAAAGCAAGTGGCTTGAAATATTTGACAATCTTGTAAAGGGTTATGAGAGCATTACTCCGATGTCTGAATATGAAAAACAGGCTTTGCCTTATGTGATTTATTCCATTCAGATTATCTGCATCGCATATTTCAGTCAGTTTGATAAATTTGATAGTCTCATGAAAATAAATATTGATATGCTGAAATGGATTCTTAATAAATTTGAGTTCTGAATGTTAAAGCAAGGTGTGTTGATTTCACATCTTGTTTTTATATGTCTGTTTAATCTCATCTTATCTTAGAATATAGCGTTTAAACACTATATTTTATTAAATTTTTCATAAAATGCTTGACAAAACTCAAAATCTTCTCTAATCTGCTAAACTGGACTGTTGAGTCCTAATTTGCAGAAAGGAGTCATATTCACTATGACAGAAGAAAATTACAAATACAGAACAAATCCAATGTTTTTAAGAAATCAATTTGGTACAGATATGCCAATACTGAAAAAGATTTCTTTACAGGATGATGAAAGAGAAGATTTAAGGCTGATTGGCTTTGATATTGCAAAAACAGAAACAGATACTCACTTTAACCGCTTTGTCCATTTCTTTTTGTATGATTATAAGTTTGAAGATATATGGAACAATCCTGATAAGTATATTGAAAAGTTATCGCAGTACAAAGCTGTGCTTACACCCGACTTCAGTATGTATATTGAAATGAATGAAAATATGCAAAGGTATAACACCTTTCGCAACAGATGGGTAGGTGCATACTTGGCAGATAAAGGTATTCGGGTTATCCCGACAGTTAACTGGGGACTTGAAAATACTTTCGATTTCTGCTTTAATGGTATTGAAAAAGGAAGCACAGTTGCAGTATCGACTTATATGGCGAGTGCACACGGAAACAGGGCAGACCAAAAAGATTTTTTTATGGCTGGCTACAATGAAATGCTAAAGCGTATTGAGCCGGAAGCAATCATTTGCTACCATTATCCGTTTCCTGAAATGAAAGGCAATATTTTATTCGTTGATTATGATTTAAGTTCCTGGCAACATTATGATGACGATAAAATTGAATTACCGTATACTCAGATGGAAAAGTATTTGCTGGGTATAGAAAAACCATCGCCAAACAGTAATATTGTTGTTAAATATAATGATAATGCATCCTTAATTTTAAAAGGCAGCGGCAGTGTTCACGGCGGTCAATGGCAGCCTAATCCTGACAAGCCGGAAGATGCAAGGTTTTTAGGTGAACCGGGTGAAATAAAATATACTCATTTTTTTAGTAAAAACGGAGATTATTGGTATGAAACAAAAATTGGTGACGATGGAAAAGCTGTAAAAGAAAGGCACCATACAGATCACGGAAAAGCACATAAACATTCAAATCCACATGATCATGAAATCAATTGGGTTGGAGAAGACTGTCATCCAAAACCAAGTCCGCCTATTAATTATCCTAAAGGAGAATTGCCAAGTTTTAAATATCATATAGCAAAAGGAGATAATAAAATGAATATAATAGAAGTTACTATTGATGGGAATAGAGATTTCAAAACAAAATATGAATTTAAAGATACAATAAGCAGAGGCTGTGATTTAGGATTTGAATGGCAAGGTATTGAATATGGAATATTTCCTGCTGAAAATAACCAATGGCTTGTCTGTTTATTGGGGGATGATGATAGTAAGGATATTTATTATAACCATGTTGACGATGTAATGAACCATAAAATCGGTGATGACAGGTTAATTGATATCTGTACAAAATTTACTGTTATTGAGAGAAGTTTATAAAAAACATAAGCCGTGAGCAAAACGCTCACGGCTGTTTTGGTATGTAAGTTATCGGTCATTATTTTTTACAAGATTGGTGACGAGGCGAAGGTTTGCGACTCGTGACGGATAAGCTCGACAGCAAAAATTACTATGCTTGCAACCCGTCATTTGACAAATAAGTTTTCAATTCAAAGCAAACTTCATATAATAAAGTCAGATTTGATATTCCAAGGCAAACAGTAATAAAAATAAATATAAAAAATCACAAGGACAGCAAGGTTATCCCCTGCTGCCCTTTTAGTTTATCTTGTTTTATTTATCTTCTTTTTCTTGGGATTTAATATCTGCCGAGGACAGGTTATAGATATAATCTATAAGCTTGTCCTTATTTTTTTCGGTATTAATCTTAATTACACTGTTACCCCAAATTGTTGCATAATCCCAAGTGCCGTCAAACGGAATGCTCGTTTGATGAATATTTGCAACGCAGGTGCCTGCTTTAGACACAAGCCCCATAAGTTCGCCCTTAGACAAATCGGTTTCAATATAAGGAGCGCTGTTATATGCCATTTTGTAAAGTTTAAAAGGATTGGTAAGTGCTTTTTTAAGAATTGCACTCATAACCGTACGTTGCCTTTGAGTTCTTACAAAATCGGTATCAATCTTTCTTATTCTGCAATAAGCAAGCGCTTGCTCGCCCGTAAGCTTATTATCACCTGTCTCAAGCGTAACATTACCGTATCGCTTAGGATGGTTTGTAACTTCTTTAGCTTCCTTTTCCGTAACATCGACATTAACACCGCCGAGACTGTCAACAAGAACCTTAAACATTTCAAAATCGGTTACAACATAGCCGTCAATCTTGACGCCAAAATTATATTCAATAGTTTCGACTACATTTTTATAACCTCCGTCGGAGCAAGCCGCATTAAGCCTTTGCTCGTGTTCAAGTGACGGAATATATACCCAAGTATCACGAAGGAACGATACAAGTTTGATTGCGTGGTGCTTTGAATCGACGCTGACAAGCATCATTGTATCGCTTCTTGTTTGTTCGGCGTTTTCATTGCTTCTTGCGTCAACACCCAAAAGAAGAATATTTTTAACAGATGAATCATCTTTCAAATCGCTTGCCGTTACATATTTATCCGCCTTTTTTTCATCATAATTAACTCTTGCCAAAACGGGGAATACGGAGCCGACAAGTAAAATAACAAGAACTAAAATTACCGCTAAAATAGATTTAGCCTTTTTTCCGTTTTTGCTTTTATGCTTTTTATTCTTGTTTGACGAATTATGACTGTTGCCCTTTTTAAAATTCTCTCTGTCAGATGAGCCGAAACGGTTGCCGTTTGAGAAGTGAGGAGTGCTTCTTATGTTTCTTTGATGAGATGACGAACCTCTGTCAAAATCATCAATTGTTTCACTTTTAAAAGTTATATCTCCCCTGCTGTCTTGCTGATAATCGCCGTAGTTTCCCGGTTTGCGCTGATTATCAACAACAATATTATCCTCTCTTTTTTTCGAATTAAAATTAAGGTCAATATCCTCAGGCGAATAATTATAATAATCTTCATCCTTTGGAACAGTTCTGTCTATATCTTTCCTATATCTGTTTTTAGGGTCAAAATCTTCGTTTTCAAAACGTGGCATAATACCACCTCCAATACTATTAAAGAATATACTACATATTTCAAACTATTTCAACCGTCATTTTGTAAAATATATTGACATAAATAATAAATTATCTTAAAATAGAGAAAGCGAGTTGACTTGGCAATTGCGTGCCGATATCGGTATGAGGAAAGTCCGAGCAGCGCAGAGCAGAATAACGGCTAACGGCCGCCGAGGGTGACCTTAGGGAAAGTGCAACAGAGATATACCGCCTATACCAAGTATAGGTAAGGGTGGAAAGGCGAGGTAAGAGCTCACCGAGGGAGTGGAGACATTCCCTGCCATGTAAACCCTATTCGCTGCAACATCGACTGAAGGGTTGTTTGCTCGACACATAACTTCGAAGGATGGCTCGATTGCAAAAGCAATTTTGCAACTAGATAGATAATTGCCCATGACAGAACTCGGCTTACTGTCAACTCGCTCATTTTGTTTTAAGAGGGTAAAAAAATGCTTGTAAATATGAGTAAGCTTTTGGCTAACGCTCAAAAGGGTGACTATGCAGTAGGCTCATTTTCAGTTGCAAATATGGAAATGGTGCTCGGTGTTCTCAAAGCAGCAAAAGAACTTAAAGCGCCTGTTATTTTGCAAATAGCGGAAGTAAGATTAAAGCAAAGTCCGCTTGAGATTATAGGCCCGCTTATGGTTGCCGCCGCAAAGAGTGCAGACACTCCGGTTGCAGTTCACTTTGACCACGGCAAAACGATTGAAAAAATCACTCAGGCGCTTGAACTTGGCTTTACGTCTGTTATGTTTGACGGCTCGCATTTGCCGCTTGATGAAAATATCAAAACTACAAAAGAAGTTATTGCACTTGCTAAAAAGTACGGTGCAGACGTTGAGGCTGAAATCGGATGCGTAGGCGGTTCGGAGGACGGAAGCGAAGATATTGCAATCAATTGTACCAAGCCGGAGGACGCAGTAAGGTTTGAAAACGAAACAGGTGTCGATGCACTTGCAATTGCTATCGGAAATGCGCACGGCAATTACAAAAGCACTCCCAAACTTAGGTTTGATATTCTTGAACAAGTGGAGAAAAACACTGAATTACCGCTTGTGCTTCACGGCGGAACGGGAATTACTCCTGATGATTTTGTGCGTTGCTCGCATACAGGCATTAAAAAAATTAATATTGCAACCGCCACGTTTGACAGCGTTGAGCATACGGTTAAAGACGCTTATAAAAACGATAAAATAAGCGGATATTATGATTTGCAGGCTGCCGAGGTTGAGGGTGCTTATCAAAACGCAAAGCGCCACATATTAATTTTCGGCACTGACAATAAGGCTTAATATTATTTTTTATATATGAGAGGTAAAATTTATGAATTACGTAGAATTTGATATGTCAAAGCCGCTTGATTTTATTCCAATCGGCAGAATCGCTATCGACTTTAATCCTACCGATATGTATATGCCGCTTAGCGAGTCGTCAAATTTTAACAAATATGTTGGCGGTTCTCCTGCCAATATTGCTGTAGGTCTTGCAAGGCTCGGCTGTAAAGTCGGCTTTTGCGGCTGTGTAAGCAATGACCAATTCGGTGACTTTGTTGTAAACTATTTTGAAAAAGAGGGCATTGATACAAGCCACGTGACAAGAGCTAAAAACGGCGAATGCATAGGACTTACATTTACCGAAATTCTTTCTAAAGAAAAATCATCAATACTTATGTATCGTGACAATGTGGCTGATTTTTGTATGGCACCGGAAGATATTGACGAAAAATACATTGCATCTGCAAAGGCAATTGTTATCAGCGGTACTGCTTTGGCTCAATCTCCGTCAAGAGAGGCTTGCCTTAAAGCTATGATGCTTGCTAAAAAGAACAATGTTCGCATTGTTTTTGATATTGATTACAGAGAATACACTTGGAAATCAAAAGACGAAATTGCTGTTTACTACAGCCTTGTTGCTCAAAATGCAGATATCATTATGGGTTCGAGAGAAGAGTTTGACTTAACAGAGGGTATCGTAGGCGTTAAGGAAAGCGACCCTGAATCTGCTAAATATTGGCAGTCATTCGGCGCAGCAATTTGCGTAATCAAGCATGGCAAGGAAGGCTCAACCGCTTACACAAACGACGGTAAATTCTATTCAATCAAACCGTTCCCTGCCGTTAAACTTAAGGGCTTTGGCGGCGGCGATGGATACGGCTCATCGTTCCTTTACAGTCTTCTTAAAGGCAAGGAAATCATTGAATGCCTTGAATTCGGCTCTGCTTCAGCTTCAATCCTTATTTCTGCTCACTCCTGTTCTGATGCTATGCCAAGCGCCGCTCAGGTGGAAGCATTCATTAAGAAAAGCAAGGAAGAATACGGCGAAATGGTAGCAAGAGTATAATATTGTTTATATAAAATTCACAGCGGACGAATTGTTTTCGTCCGCTTAATATATGTATTTAACTTAAGGATTTCTATTATGGAATTAAATGAAAAAATAAGAGAAAAGCAGATGAGTGAAAACTTCATACTCGGCATAATGTTGGCTCTGACCGGGGGATTTCTTGATGCTTATACATACATTACCCGTGGTGGAGTATTTGCAAATGCGCAAACAGGTAATATTGTTCTTATGGGAATAAACATTGCAAAGGGCGATTTTGACAGAGTACTGCATTATGTTGTTCCTATTCTTGCATTTGCACTCGGAATTTTATTATCAGAAATAATCAAAGCAACACTTAAAAAAAGCCGTCATATGCATTGGAGGCAGATTATTGTTTTGGCAGAAATAATAATTCTTGCAGTGTGTGGCTTTATTCCAAGCGGCAAGGGCAACACATTTGTAAACGTAATGGTATCGTTTGTGTGTTCTCTTCAGGTGGAAACTTTTAGAGTTATCAACGGCAACACGGTTGCAACAACAATGTGCACGGGAAATTTAAGAAGCGGCACAGAGCTTTTATTTTTGGGAATAAAAAAGAAAGACAAAAAAATCACACTCAGAAGCTTAACCTATTACGGAATTAATTTGTTTTTTGCATTAGGCGCAATAGCAGGTGCAATCGCAACCAAATTTTTGGATATAAAAAGTATTTTTATCGCAAGCGTACTGCTTGTAATTCCTTTTATAATGATGTTCAAACCAAGCGAAAATATTGAATATGTATAAATAAATATGTATATATAAGTAGACTTTGAGAAAGTGAGATAAATTTCGTATTTTGCGAGTGGGAGCTGTACGTGGGTACTGC
>OIYW01000247.1_pt1 | contig 54595 bp, 48 predicted proteins | sample 1588351 | NCBI WGS metagenome assembly OIYW01 (sample SAMN03283268) | human gut metagenome | biome: human-associated habitat; material: feces | host: Homo sapiens | place: USA | collected 2013 | reverse complement strand
AAACCATGTCTCTTTTTATTTGCTTTTCAATTTGCGAAACTTATTGTACCTTATCCGCGGAGCGAACCTGCACTCCCCTGTTTTCCAGTGGTATTCCTGATAGAGCAACACATTCGCCGGCGCAACGCCAAAGGCTTCCGGAAAGCTGCCGGAACACAGCAAAAATGGCTCCCTTTCGGGAGCCATTTTTTGTGTGCTATGTTCTTTTTATTTGGCCACGTTCTGGTCGAAGTTCGCCATGATGCTGGCCGCCTGGGCACGGATAGTGCTGCCCTTGGGGTCGATAGTGCCATCCTCATGGCCGTTGATCAGGCCCTTGCCACTGGCCCAGCTCAGGGCGGTTTCCGCCCAGCTGCTGATGCTGCCAGCGTCCGGGAACTGGGTCAGGTCGCCAGTAGCCGTCAAGTCATACCCCTTGAAGCGGGCGTACTTGTACAGCATCACAGCGAACTGCTCACGGGTCACGTTGCTGTCGGGGTCGTACAGACCGCCGCCGATGCCCGCCACGATGTCGTTCTGGGCAGCCCAAGTGATGGCGTCCACAGCCCAGTGGCCGGAGGTCACGTCGGTAAAGGTGGAATCACCGGTCACAGCAGGCTTGCCTTCCAGATTGTAGAACAGCTGGGCGGCCATGGCGCGATCCAGCTCCATGTAGGGATCGAAGATGGTCTCGTCGGTGCCAGCCATGATGCCGTTCTCGTACACATAGGCAACAGCGTCATAGAACCAGTCGTCCCCTTCCGTCACGTCCTCAAAGGGCCAGGTGGGCTCTTCCGGCTCGGAGGGTGTGCCGCCGGGGGTGTTGACTGTAATGGTGAAGCTACCAGAACCGAGCACGGCATTTTCATTCTTAGTATCTACCAATTGGAAGGTAGCTGTATAGGTGCCAGCTACATCAAAGGTGAGCTTCAGAGGTGTAACGGCCTTATAACCAGCCTTCACTTCAAACCCAGGATGTCCCCAGTTACCAGTTTCAGCCAAGTTATATTCATTGCCCGCAGTATCAGTTGCCAAAATTTGGGGGCGAGAATTGTCAGGGCCCTCTACCTTAACAGTAATATAGGCTGTATGCGAAGGTGCATTGGCATCGCCAATCAGTGTGGCAGTGGCATCCTCCGTCTCCCCGACAGTCATAGTGGTGGGAGCGCTCACCTCGAACTTGTAAGCATCCGCCACGGTAATGGTACGGGTGTCAGAGGCATAAACTGTCTCTTGATTAGTAGCGTCTACCAGGCTAAAGGTAGCGGTATAGGTTCCTGCCTTGTCAAAGGAAATTACCAGAGGAGTGGTCGCCTTATAGTTCGGGGGCAGCGGGAAGCCGGTCTCAGGGCCCCAATATCCCACTTCTGCCAAATTATACTGCGTACCGGAGGTATCAGTTGCCATAATTTGAGGAGCGGAACCTTCAGGCTTAGTTACATCAATTTTAATGCGAACATTATCACTGATTCCCTCGGAAGGTCCAACTAATGTGGCACCCGTCTCCAACGTCTGGCCCACGACCATGTTCGCGGGAGTGTAGATGCTGAAATACGTGGTTCCCTCTGCCGGAACAACCTCACCCTTTTCATCCTGAGTCTTACCAGAATCCAGATAGGGGCCAACATCGCCAGAGAAAGTGCCGCCGCTGACAACAATGGCTTCATTAGCAACATTTGTAGCCTTCGATGTCGTTTCAATATTTTTAAAGGTTCCATCCCCTTTAATCGTTATTCTATGAGTCGAAGAGTCATCGGCATCATAGCGGATCGTACCACCAATTTCTCCCGTATAGTTCTCATCAAATGTAACTTTCGCAGAAGGATAAGAACCAAACTCACACACATCAAAGGCAATTGCGTTCTCATCACTCATAATGATGCTAGTGTTTCCTTTAAAGGAAACATTACCATTATTAAAGCTAAGAGCATAATCTTCACCACCTACCTGATTTTCAGAATAGAAAGTCATATTCTCTAAGGTCAAATCAGCATAGTTCTGAATGATACGCTTGATATTATTAGCATTTTCTGCAATCCGAACAACACCACGCTTCATTGTAATCGTTGAATTTTTCAAAAGCTGAAAACCATTTGTTTCTGTGTTGGTAGAACCAGCACCAGGACCTGAGAGAATATAGGTGTGATTATCAAAATCGAGTGTAAAATTTTTCCCTTCGGGCACAGAAATACCAACTGCATCATCTACATCACGCAGCAGGGTGACCGTGTCATTCTCCTTAGCAGCAGCAATGGCGTCCTTTAAGGTTTCGTAGGTATAGTCACCTACTTTTGCCACGGCCAACTCAGCGGACAAGTCACGAGTTACCTTGACATATTCCTTTTGAATTGAGGTGCCTTCTGCATTCTGCCAATCCAGAAGCAAAGTGTACTCCCGGCCACCGTAGAAGAGAGAATAATTATTATCTCCCACTTTGTTGGCGACGGGGAACCAATGCTGGAACTTTCCATTTTGTAAAAAGGCGCTGTCCACAGGGTGCATGCTCTCAGCATCGCCCTCATCATTGATTTCAAGGGATGTTGCTCCTTCAGGAATGTTGATATAGAGACCAACATAGGTGTAGGTATCCGTGCTACCTACACCGGATTCCTGATCCCAGTCAGAAGTATCTCCCTTGGAATCCACCGTGTAGGCAACGGCACCGTCTTCTACTGTGGCTGTCACGCCTGAAACCAGCTCGGTAGTCATCCGATCGGCTGGCACTTGCTGCGTATAGCCATCAGGCAGTTCTACATCCCCCTCCGCCGCGCTCGCCGCAACAGGGACCATTGCCAGCACGAGAACCAATGCCAGCAACACGGACATGAGTTTTTTCATCTGCGTTTCCTCCTTTACGCATCACATAGATAGGTCCTGTTGGGAACCCAACAGGAGAAGGGGCATGCCCCTTCTTTGAATTTCTTGTCTGGATTATAACACATAATTTTATTTATGTCTATTTTTTGCAAGTAAAAAATCCGGACTGTTTTTCGCCAAACCAGCCAATTCCTCTGGGAGCCTGCCGCGGGCATGAAAAAAGCACCCGGATGGGCGTTCTCATACTTACGCAGGTTTTCGTGGCGCGCAGGAATGCCTCACCCACGGGGCGCCCTCTCCCCTTTCACAAAACATGGACAAATTCCCGCCAAACCAATTGACAATTCCATGCACTGTGCAGTATTCTTTTCTTATACGGCGGAAAAGAATTCCGATCTACCGAGGAGGGATATTGTATGAGGAAAAAGCACTGCCGCCTGGCAGCCCTGCTATTGGCGGTGCTCCTGTGCCTGACGGCGCTGCCGGTGAGCGCCAGCGCCGCTGGGGACGCCATGAGCCTGGATCAAGTTAAGGCACTGATGAACGCGGAGCCGCTCTACCCCCAAAAAACGGGCTACGTGGAGCTGGACCGGATGCTGGAAGAACTGGTGGCCCCTTACAGAGGGAAAGATACCTACACCACCCTGAAGGGCCTGTACGAATGGACTGTAAACAACATCGACTACAGCTGGAACGGGTACTCGCAGAACTACGCCCCGGCCTACGACTGCTTTACGCTGACCTATGACTTGACCTATGAGACCGGCCTTCCCCAGGCCTATCCCATCGACATGATCTATCGTGCCTATCACATGCTGACAGCCCGCACCGGCGTGTGCTACGACTGGGGCATCCTTTTCGCGGTGATGGCCCGGTATGTGGGGGTGGAGAGCTACGTCCACACGGGCATCCTGCGCATCGGCACCTGGACGGGCCACCACGGTTGGACCGAGCTGCGGCTGGGCGGGAAGAACTACATCTTCGACGGCCAGCAGGACTGGCGCTCCAAAGAGATTTACGGCTACATCCTCTACGACCATTTTGGTATCTCCATGGACAACGCTTGGCGCTACCAGCAGGAGACATCCGCCAATGGCCCCCGGGACGCCAGCATGCTCCCCGTGGACGCGCCCCGGGTGCGTGTTGCCAATGTGACGGTGATCCCTTCCCGCTCTGGGCAGGTGGAGGGCGGCGGCACTTGTGTGTGGGGCGAAGAGACCACCCTCTCCTCTGCGGGCGACCTGCCCGTGGTGGGGTGGTACTCTCCCAACAGGGTGCTCCTCAGCCAGGAGCCATCCTACACCTTGACCCCCACAGGCGACACCCGCATCTATGCGCTGTTTGAGGGGGATCGTTTTGTGGATCTGCGGGGAGACGCCTGGTATCTGGAGGACGTGATGCAGGCAGCCGATCTGGGAATCGTCTCTGGCGTATCGGAGGCCTTCTTCGAGCCCTCTGGCACGATGGACCGGGCCATGTTCGCCACAGTGCTGTACAAGGCGGCAGGCGGAGAAGATGCCTCGCCGGAGTCTCTGCCCTTTGAGGACATCCGCCCTGAGGACTGGTACGCGGGAGCCGTGAGCTGGGCCTATGACAACGGAGTGGTTCAGGGCATTTCCGACACGGAGTTTGCCCCTCAGTCCCGTGTCACCCGTGAGCAGGCCGCCACCATGATGATCCAATACCTAGAAAGCCAAGGGGTGTTCTCCGAAGCGGAAGAACCGGATTTCACCGATGCGGACCAAATCAGCGCCTATGCGCGGGCGCCCCTGGCCAAGGCACAGGACCTGGGCATTCTTGCCGGCTACACAGACGGCACCGTGGGCCCTCAAAACACCCTCACCCGTGCCGAAGGTGTAACGCTGCTGATGAACATGCTCTCCTGCTTGGAGGCAGCGTAAGCGAAACAGCAAATAGAAAGAGGGGCCTTAAGGCAGAGAAGCATAAAGAAGTATTGCAAAAATACTGACCTATGCCAAGTAAACGGGAAATAAGAAAGCTCTATGTGAATGGGTGAACCATTTGCATAGAATTTGCATCTTTGTGAAATGAAGCCGGCCTAGATTTCTACGGAAATAACCAAGCGCCCCTGTCTGTGATGGACAGGGGCGCTTGGTTATTTCATATGGAGGAATTTACACGCCTTCCTCACACTGTTTAGAGCGGGGCAGCTGAAAGGCTGTCACTTTGTCGATGAGGAACGAAGACAGCGTGACAGTAACCAGGGAAAAGGCGATACGGGTGATTGGAATGTATGAAAGGGAGAGCAGCAGCACTGTCAGGTCGGTGAAGAGGTAGGCAAATGACAGCCGCCACCGAGTTACCTTGGAGATCACCAAGGCGAGGGCGTCATCCCCGCCGGAAGAGCCTCCCTGCCGCACAATGAGCCCCACGCCCACACCCACGAACAATCCGCCCAGCACGGCCGCTGCCAGGGGATGATCGGACAGATCCGGCAGCATAGGCGGGAACTGTTCCCAGAGCTTGTAGAACAGGGACACGCAGGCTGTGGACAGCACAGAGGTGCGGATAAAGGAAAACCCCAGGTATTTGAAGGCCAGCAGATAGCAGGCCACGTCCAGCACAGGGGTGATGTAAGCCGGAGAAAAACCCAGCCAATGCTCCACCAGCAGCATGGCGCCAATGACGCCCCCTTCTGTGATACCGGTCCGCTGGTGGATATTGTGAATACCAAAGGTGGCTATGGCAGCCCCAAGAACAATAAAACACAGGCTTTTCCAGGTGAGCCCCTCTAAAAGTTTGGATTTTATTCGGGAGAAAAATGGCACAGTAACGCCTCCTTGCAAAATTCCCTTGCTAAGGCTATAATAAGGGATATAGTAACTATATTGTCAAGGGGTTTTTATGGACGAGCTTTTTTCCATTGGGGAACTGTCCCATTATCAAAACATCTCCAAGCAGACACTGATCTTCTATGATAAAACGGGGCTGTTTAAGCCCGCTTATGTGGACCCCCAGAACGGCTACCGTTATTACAGCGCTGCCCAACTGGATGAACTGGACACCATTCTTATCCTGAAAAAAAGCGGCCTTTCCCTGCAAAAAATCCGGGAACTGCTGGAACACTACACCACCAAGAGCAGCCTTTCCACCTTGCGGCAGCAGCTCTCTGTCATCGACGGACAGATGCGGGAGCTGCGGCATATCCGCGGCAGGCTGGCCCAGCGGTGCGACCTATTGGAGGAAGCCCAGCTCCACCGGGACGAGGCAGTGGCCCTGGAGGAAGCGCCTTTGCGGTACATTCTCTACCGGCCGGTGCAGTCCCCCGGCTCCCTGCGGGAGGTGAGCATCTCCACCAAGCAATGCTTTGCTGAGGCGTTCCAGCGTGGGGTACCCATCTTTTTCCAAAGCGGGGTCATCGTGCCCCGGGAGAACATTTTGAGCCAGCGGTATACCCAGGCCTCCACCGCCTTTTTAACCACCGACCGGACGGACCGGGCCCAAAACCTGCGCCAGCTCCCTCCCGGAAAGTGCGTGTCCACCTATCATGTGGGAGACTACCCTTCCATCGGCCGCTCCTACGAACGCCTGCTGGATTATTGCAGGAAACACCGGCTGCGGCTTATCTCGGATTCCTACGAATTCTGCGTCAACGACTACATCACCACCCAGGTTGAAAGCGAATATATCACGAAGATCCTGTTTTATATCCAGCCGCTCCGCTGACAGGAGGGTTGTCCCCCTGACAGGAGGGTTGTCCCCCTGACGGGGGACATAAAAAAGCCGCCCTTGGGCGGCTTTTTTCATCCTATACGGGGATAGCCTTATACGTTCCCCGGCCGGAGGGCCAGGGTGCGGGCGATGTTCTCCATAGCCAGGGCCAGGTTCTCCCGGGCGTGGTGGCGGCTCTCGGAGAAGGGCTGGGCCGCCCGGTTGACGCTGAACACGGCGGAAAGCCCCTGGTCGTACATGGGCTCAAACCCGGGGCCGATCTGCCCCACCACGGCGATCACCGGCACGCCGGCCCGTTTGGCACGGCCGCATACCCCGGAGACCACCTTGCCCCGCAGGCTTTGAAAGTCAATCTTCCCCTCCCCGGTGAACACCAGGTCCGCGGAGGGAAGGCGCTTATCAAAGCTCAGGGTGTCCAGCACCACGTCGATGCCCATGCGCAGCCGGGCCCCGCAGAAGGCCGCCATGCCGAAGCCCAGGCCACCCGCTGCCCCGGCCCCGGGCATCTGGGACAGGTCCCGCCCCAGGCACCGGCCGGCCACCTGGCCCAGATGGCGCAGCCCTTGGTCCAGGCGCTCTACCATGGGACCGTCCGCGCCTTTTTGGGGGGCGAACACATAGGCTGCCCCATTCTCCCCATACAGGGGGTTGTCAATGTCGCACATGGCCACCAGCTCCACCCCTTCCAGGGCCTTGGCCACGGGGGTGCAGTCCAGGGCGGCAATCTCCTGCAGAGTGCCGCCGGTGGGCAGGAACTCCGTGCCATCCGCCCGGGTGAACTTGGCCCCCAAAGCCGCGGCAGCGCCCACGCCTCCATCGTTGGTGCAGCTGCCCCCCAGGCCCAGGATGACTTTCCGCCGCCCCCGGCGAATCGCGTCTAAAATCAGCTCTCCTACGCCGTAGGTGGTGGCCCGCTCCGGGTCCAGGCGACCCTCCGCCAGAGGGAGACCGGCGCAGGCGGCCATCTCGAGGACGGCGGTTTCCCCATCAGGAAGGAGGCCGTAAAAGCCCCGTACCTGCTCTCCGAAGGGCCCAGTGACGGGGAGTTCCACCCGCTCTCCCCCAGCCGCGGCCAAAAAGGCATCTACACTGCCCTCTCCCCCATCGGCCACGGGCAGGCTGGTGATGTCCGCCTCTGGGAAAACGAGGTGGAGCTGCTCCGCCATGGTCTCACACACCTGGCGGGAGGTCAAAGTGCCTTTGAAGGAATCGGGCACCAAAAGGATTTGTTTCATGGGCACATTCTCCTTTCACGAAAGACGGTCACAGCTTCAGCTTCGTCCAATTGCCCTTGCGGAACCGGAAGAAGGTGAGCAGGAACCGCACCAGCTGGTCCAGGGCGGTGCCCAGCCAGGCACCCATCAGGCCCAGGCCGATGGGGTAGCACAGCAGCCAGCTGGCACCCGGACGGATAAACGTGACGCTGATGAAGGAGACCAGCGCTGTAAACTTGGTGTCTCCCGCACCGCGCAGGCAGCCGAACTGCACCACCTGTTCAATCTGCATAAACAGCACCACGCTGAGAATGCGCATAATCATGGCGCCGTAATCCAGGATGACGGGGTCGTTGGAGTAGAGGAGGAAAATCTCTTTGCCAAAGAAAAAGTAGATAAAGCCCATCACACAGGCGCAGCACAGGCCCAGCCGCTGGCACACGCTGCCGTAGATCTTGGCCATGTCCGGCCGCTGGCGTCCCAGGCTTTGACCGATAAGGGTGATAGCCGCCACGGAGAGGCCGTCTCCGAAGGAGAAGGACATGCTCATCATATTGCTGCCGATCTGGTGGGCAGCCAGCTCTGTGGTGCCCAGACGGGCCACTGTCATGGAGAACAGCAAAAAGCCGATGCGCAGGCACACCTGTTCCACCAAAGAGCTGGACCACACGTTGCCGATGGACTTCACGCTCTGCCGCTCTGGCAGCCACCCCTTAACCGAGCGCAGGTTGATAAAGCTGTCCTTCCGCAGGACAGAGGCGATGCTCAGGGCACAGGCGCACACCGTGCCCAGCACGGTGGCGATGGCAGCGCCCCGCACCCCCAGCTCTGGAAAGCCCAGGTTGCCGCCGATGAGCAGGTAGTTGAAGATGACATTGACCACATTGGAGATCAGGTTGGTGACCATGGCAATGCGGGTGTTCCCCGCCCCCCGCTGGGCGGCGTTCAGCACCAGGCTGACGGTGTTGAACACCTGGCCTCCCATGATGATCTGCAAATACTCCACGGCATATTCGTGGGTGTCCGGCTGAGAGCCCACCAGCCGCACAATGGGGCCGGCAAAGGCAACGAATACGGCGCTGGTGAGGGCCGTCATTCCCAAAGTGATGAGCAGGCACATGCGCACCACCCGGTTAGCGCTTTCCCGGTCTCCGGCGCCTTTGCGGCGGGCCACAATGGCCGAAACAGCCACGTTCAGCGAAAGGAAGAGGGCCAGGCCCAGCATCTTGGGCTGGATGGTCAGCCCCACAGCAGCAATGGCATAGGACCCCATGGTCCCCACCATGATCGTATCCACCATGCCGGCCAGGTTGACAAAAAAGGACTCCAGCACAGAGGGCCAGGCCACCGCAAGAGTGGTCTTTAAAATCTCCCGGCCAGGAGGGACGTCCCCCATCTCCATGCCTTTGCAGACCTTTGCGGGATTGATAAATCGCACCGTTCTCCACTCCTCAAAATAGTTGATATTGCAACAATTGTACCATGTTCTGCCAAGGTTTGCAAGGCAGAGGCACATTTTTTATTGAAAAAAGGGGAAAAACCGCGCAAAGCAAAGGGCCCCGGCAAATTGCCGGGGCCCTTTGGCTTCATTCTCCAAACAGGTCTTTCAGCTTTCCGAAAAAGCTTCTGCGCTTTTGATAATTCTTCTCATCGCTGGTTTTGTCCAGCTCACTGAGGAGTTCCTTCTGGCGCTTAGAAAGGTTCCGGGGCACCTCTACTGTGACCTGGACGTATTGGTCCCCCCGCATCCGGGTATTCAGCCCCTGGATGCCCTTGCCCTTCAGGCGGAACACATCGCCCGGCTGGGTACCCTCATGGACGTGGTAGCTGACCTTGCCGTCCAGGGTGGGCACCTCCACGTCAGCGCCCAAGGCCGCCTGGGTAAAGGTGATGGGCATTTCGCACCAGACATCGTTGCCGCGGCGCTCGAAAATGGGGTGTGGCCGCACGGAGATATACACATGCAGATCCCCGGCAGGCCCACCGTTCGATCCCGCGTTGCCATGGCCCCCCACATTTAAAATCTGCTCGTCATCAATACCCGCCGGCACTGTGATTTCCAGGCTTTTCCGGCGGCGGACCTTGCCTTTGCCTCCGCAGGTTTTGCAGGGGGTTTCCACCACCTTGCCCGTGCCGCCGCAGCGGTCACAGGTCTGGGTGGACTGCACTACACCGAAAGGCGTGCGCTGGCTGATGCGCACCTGCCCTGTGCCGTGGCAGTGCTCACAGGTCTTGGGGCTGGTGCCTGCCGCAGCGCCGGTGCCATGGCAGTCGGCGCAGTCCTCAATCTGAGAGTAAGTGACGGTCTTCTTGCAGCCTTTGGCGGCCTCTTCAAAGGAGATGGCGATGTTGGCCTGCACATCACTGCCCCGCCGGGGGGCATTGGGGTTCTGACGGCGCCCGCCGCCAAAGCCCCCGCCGAAGAAGCTGTCGAAGATATCGGTAAAATCGAAGCCCGCGCCTTGGAAGGGGTTTCCTCCCGCCGCGCCGCCGCCGAAATTGGGGTCCACCCCCGCGTGGCCGAATTGATCGTAGCGCGCCCGCTTCTCCTGGTCGGAGAGAACCTCGTAGGCCTCGTTGACCTCTTTGAACTTGGACTCCGCATCCTTGTCCCCGGGGTTCAGGTCCGGGTGATACTTTTTAGCCAGCTTCCGGTATGCCTTTTTGATCTCGTCCTCGCTGGCCCCCTTGGCCACGCCCAGAACCTCGTAGTAATCCCGTTTATCCGCCATGTTCCATCACTCCCAAACAGCAGGTTCGCCGCTTTTCTCACGCAAAATTTCCAGGGGCCCTTCCAGCCCCAACACCCAAAGACGCGAGGACGGTCTCCCGCCCCCGCATCCTTGGCCGGTCATGCCTTGGAAAAAGCCAAGGTCTTAGTCAACTTCCTTGTAGTCGGCGTCGTAGACATTGCCGTCGCCGCCGTTATTGCCACCGTTGTCTCCGGGGTTGCCGCCCTGATAGGGAGGCTGTTGGCCAGGCTGGCCGCCCTGGGGCGCCTGCTGCTGGTACAGCTTCTCGCTGGCGGCGTAAACAGCCTTCTGCAGTTCGTCCATGCCGGCCTTGATCTGCTCCACAGTGCCGTTCTTCAGTGTCTCCCGCAGGGCCGCCACCTTGGTGTTGATCTCGTTCTTATCGGAATCCTGCATTTTGTCGCCGCTGTCGGAAACCAGCTTCTCGGCGGTGTAGCACAGGTTCTCGGCGTTGTTCTTGGTGTCCACTTCCTCACGGCGCTTCTTGTCCTGCTCGGCAAACTGCTCGGCGTCCTTTACAGCGCGGTCGATGTCCTCCTTGCTCATGTTGGAGCTGGAGGAGATGGTGATGTGCTGCTCCTTGCCGGTGCCCAGGTCCTTAGCGGACACGTTCACGATACCGTTGGCGTCGATGTCGAAGGTGACCTCGATCTGAGGGATGCCCCGGGGAGCGGGAGCGATGCCATCCAGCTTGAACAGGCCCAGCTGCTTGTTGTCCCGGGCAAACTCACGCTCGCCCTGGAGGACGTTGACCTCCACCTGGGTCTGGCCGTCAGCGGCAGTGGAGAAGATCTGGCTCTTCTTAGTGGGGATGGTGGTGTTGCGGTCGATGATCTTGGTCATCACGCCGCCCATGGTCTCCACGCCCAGGGACAGGGGGGTGACGTCCAGCAGCAGCAGGCCCTGGACCTCGCCGCCCAGCACGCCGGCCTGGATGGCGGCGCCGATGGCCACGCACTCATCGGGGTTGATGCCCTTAAAGGGCTCTTTGCCGATAAAGTTCTTCACAGCCTCCTGCACGGCGGGGATACGGCTGGAGCCGCCCACCAGCAGCACCTTGCTGATCTCGCCGATGGACAGGCCGGAATCGCTCAATGCCTGACGCACGGGGCCCATGGTCTTTTCCACCAGGTCGGCGGTGAGCTCGTTGAACTTGGCGCGGGAAAGGGTCATATCCAAGTGCTTGGGGCCGGTGGCATCGGCGGTGATGAAGGGCAGGTTGATGGCTGCGCTGGTCACGCCGGAGAGCTCGATCTTAGCCTTCTCAGCGGCCTCTTTAATGCGCTGCATGGCCATCTTGTCGCCGGAGAGGTCAATGCCCTGCTCGGCCTTAAAGCTGTTCAGAATCCAGTCCATGATCCGCTGGTCGAAGTCATCGCCGCCCAGGCGGTTGTTGCCGGCGGTGGCCAGCACTTCCTGCACGCCGTCGCCCATCTCGATGATGGACACGTCGAAGGTGCCGCCGCCCAGGTCGTAGACCATGACCTTTTGGTCGTTGTCCTTGTCCACGCCGTAGGACAGGGCCGCGGCGGTGGGCTCGTTGATGATGCGCTTTACATCCAGGCCGGCGATCTTGCCGGCGTCCTTGGTGGCCTGGCGCTGGGCGTCTGTGAAGTAGGCGGGCACGGTGATGACCGCGCTGGTGACAGGCTCACCCAGATAAGCCTCGGCATCGGCCTTCAGCTTCTGCAGGACCATTGCGGAGATCTCCTGGGGGGTGTAGCTTTTGCCGTCGATGGTGACCTTGTAGTTAGAGCCCATCTCCCGCTTGATGGAGGAGACGGTGCGCTCCGGGTTGGTGATGGCCTGGCGCTTTGCCACCTGGCCCACCATGCGCTCGCCGGTCTTGGAGAAAGCCACCACAGAGGGGGTGGTGCGGGCGCCTTCCGCGTTAGGGATAACAACGGGCTCGCCGCCCTCGATGACAGCCACACAGGAGTTTGTAGTACCCAAATCAATGCCGATTGTCTTTGCCATAATAAACTACCTTCCTTTGTTCTCTAAAATATCGTTACAGGGTTTCGTATATGTCAATGTGTTGGACTTGCGCTGTTAGTTGGCCACCTGGACCATGGCGTGGCGGACCACCCGGTCCCCCAGCTTATAGCCTTTCTGGTACACGGCGGCGATGACGTTCTCCCCCAAGGACTCATCCTCGATGTGGGCCACAGCGTTGTGCAGGTTGGGGTCGAAAGCCTCCCCCACTTTTCCCATCTCCGTGAGGCCCAGCTTTTCAAAGCAGGTCTGAATCTGGTGCTCGATCATCTCCACACCCTTTTTCATGTCCTCGGCGGAGGCATTCTCCTGGCCCAGGGCCCGCTCGATGTTGTCCGCGATGGGGAGCAGCTCCTTTACGGTATCGCTGACCGCATTGTTGTAGATAGCGCTTTTCTCGTTGGCAGTGCGCTTGCGGAAGTTGTCATATTCCGCAAGCACCCGCAGGTGCTGCTGTTTGTGCTCTTCAAACTCTTTTTGCAGCTTTTGCAGCTCGGTCTCCTCCGGAGGGCATTCCTTTTTTTCAGCCTCCTCCGGCTGGGACGCTTCTGCTTTCTGCTCTTGGGTCTCCGGCGTCTGCTCCGGCTCTTTCTTCTTATCCTTTGCCATGTTCCCGGCTCCCTTCTATAATCTCAATGGATAATCTCTATGGATTCAGCGGCCCGGCCGCTGTCATTCATCCTTCATCAAAACAGTGAGCTGCTGCCCCACCTGGGCGGCAACGTATTGCAGGACGGAAGTCACCCGGGGGTAGTCCATCCGAACAGGCCCCAGAACCGCCAGAGCCCCCGCATCCTGCCCGTCCACCAGATAGCGGCTGACGGCCAAAGAGGTCTTATCCAGCTCTGGCCGGCCCAGCTCCCTGCCAATGCGTGTGACCACATGCCCCGGACGCTGCCGCAGCAGCAGAACCAGGTCCTCCCGGCGCTCCAGCAAATCCATCACCCGGCGGGCGCCCCCGTGCTCCAGCTCGGGGTAGAACAGCAGGTTCATCTGGCCGCCCAGGAACACCTCGGTGCCCATGGTATCCCGCGCCACTTCCAGAAGGGCCCGCATGGGCGCCCCCATCAGGACGTACATCTGCCCCAGGCTGACCCCAATGCCCTGCAGCAGGGCCGGAGTGATATCGGCCACCGCCTTGCCGGCCAGTTTGCCGTTGAACACCCGGAAGAACACCCGCAGGATATCGTTGGTCAAATCGAAGTCACAGTGAAACACCCGGTTCTTCATGGTGCCGGCGGAGCTCATCAGGATGAGCATGGCCGTGCGCCGGCTGGTCTGGACAAACTGCACTGCCTTTACCCGGGCGGCGTCCCCGCTGGGGGTGGTGGCGATTCCCACGCACCGGGTCACCCCCGAAAGCAGCCGGGAGGCCCGGCCCAGCAGTTTCTCTGGATCGTAAGAGCCGGAGAGAAGCATGGAGTCAAAAGCGCGCCGCTCCTCTTCCTTCAGCTCAGGAACCTTCATCAGGTGGTCCACATATTCCCGATACCCTTTCTGAGAGGGGATCCGCCCGGCCGAGGTGTGGGGCTGCTCTAAAAGGCCCAGCTCGATCAGGCCGGCCATCTCATTGCGCACCGTGGCCGAGGAAACGCCCACTTCGTCCGCGATGGCCTTGCTCCCCACGGGCTCGCCGCTTTTGATATACCCGGCGACCACGGAGGACAGGATGCGCTCCTTTCGTGGCGTAAGCTCCATGCCTTTCACCTCCGCTGGTTGTTTTAGCACTCTTTTACTTCGAGTGCTAATCCATGCTTATACTGTACCACCTAGGTCAGCAAAAGTCAAGGAGCTTTTTGTAAATTGTTTATGAATGGCCCCAAAGGGAAAAACAGCAGAAAAAAAGCCGCCCACAGGCGGCGTTTCCAACGGGGTTATAATTCTTCGATGACCACTCCCAAGGCAGAGAGCAGGTTTACGGCCTCTGGCAATGAAAAGCGGGCCCCTTTGACGCGGTTGCTTTCCAAGGAGAAAAAATACTCCTCCGCGCCGCGAAAGTCCGCCCCGGACAAGTCGTTCTGGGCAAAGGATGCTCCTCCCAAGCGGCACTCCTGAAAGCTGGCCTCCTCCAGATGGCAGCCGTCGAACACACTGCCGGACAGGTCCGTCCGGGAGAAGTTGAAGCTCTTCAGGTCCAAGCCAAAGAACACACAATGGCGCAGGGAGCAGCCGTTCAGGCTGTCAAAGGGCAGGAAGCCCATCTCCCTCTTGCGCTCGTCCAGCAGGGCGGACCAATCCACCCCGGAAAGGGCGCAGTTCTCAAAATCGCAAGAGAACATCTGACAGCCCCGCAGCTTGGGGGCCGCCACCTTGCAGTCCACAAAACGGCAGCCGGAAAACCGGCAGTTCACCAGGGAAAGCTCTGTAAAACGGCAGCTTTGGAACAGGCAGTCCTCCAGCAGCAGGCCAGAGAGCTCTTCCCCTGCCAGCTCCAGTTTAGAAAAGACCTCTCCGCAATATTCTTTCATAACGGCACCTCCCGGAGGGGCAAGGGCCCTGCCCTTCTGAGTTCTCACACGCTTTCTCGCCACCGGCGCCCGTTGTTGGCACAAGGCCCTTCCCGCAGCATAAGAAAAGCGGCAAGGCCCAAGCCCTGCCGCCATGTGGAGCTACTGGTCAGAATCGAACTGACAACCTGCTCATTACGAGTGAGCTGCTCTGCCATTGAGCCACAGTAGCACAAACCGCCCCACTTAGAACGCTAAGATATTATACAGGAAAAAAGGAGGGGAGTCAAGATGAATTTGCGCTTTTTTCCGGAAGGATTCTGTGGTATACTATATTTTTAAAGGAAAGGGGCAGGCTGCCTCTTGAGAGAAAGGGGAAACCATGGAATACACACTACATATGGGGCCTTGGAGCAGCGTATTCGCTGTGCCCACCGCCCTGGTGGACCGCTATATAAAACTGGCTGGCAAGGAGCAGCTGCAGGTCTTGCTGTGGATGCTGCGCCACGGAGGGGAGGCCGTTCAGCCAGACCTGCTGGCCCAAGCCTTGGGCATGAGTTTGGACAGCGCCCTGGACGCGCTGGATTACTGGGTGCAGGAGGGACTGCTTGCCGGCCAGGAAGGCGAGCTCTCCCCTGCCCGGCGGGTCCAGGTCGCGCAGCCAGAGGACGGGCCTGCCCCGCTGCCAGAGGCAGGCGGCGGAACAGCTGCCAGCCTGCCCCCCAAGCGGCGCCTGCTAAAGCCGGACACACAGCATCTTGCCGCCCGGATGGGGGAATCAGAGGGGATTCGCTTTCTTATGCAAGAGGCGGAAAACACCCTGGGCAAAACCCTCTCTCCTGCCATGGCCTCCACCCTGCTGACCATTTGCGATGACTATGGCCTGCCTGTGGAGGTAGTGGTAATGCTGCTGCATTACGCCAAAAACGTGGGCCGCACCGGCACTGCCTACATTGACTCTGTGGCCCGGGACTGGGCCGCCAGCGGAGTTTTTACCTTGGAGGCCGCCGAGCAGAAGCTGCGGGAGCTGGACGAGCACCAGCAGGCCTGGGCCAAGGTGCAGTCCGCGGCGGGAATGCCCCGGCGCTCTCCCTCTAAAAAGGAGGAGGAGGCCGCCTACCGCTGGGTGTACCAATGGAAGTTTACCGTAGAAATGCTCACCGCCGCCTATGAACGGTGCGTGGACAACACCGGGAAATTCAGCGCTGGGTATATCAATAAAATCCTCGAGGGCTGGCACCGCAGCGGCGTGCGCAACCTGCGGGAGCTGGAGCAGCTGGAAGCCCGGAAACGGGAGGACCGGGGCTCTGGCAAGAGCTACGATATCGAGGAGCTGGAGCGCATGAGCTTTTTTGACCTGCCAGAGGAGCTGTGAGATATGGGATATGGAGTAAAAATCTACCAGGCAGCCTGCAAAGAGCTGGAGGACCGCCGCCGCCGGGCCGAGGAAAAGGCCGCCGCCTGCCGGGAACGCTTTTTTGAGGACTGCCCCCGGGCCGCGCAAATCCGGGAGGAGATGGCCCGCAACGCCTCTGGGGCAGCGCGGGCAGTGCTCTCCGGCGGGGACGTGCGCCAGGAACTGACCCGCATGAAGGAAAGGGGTATGGCCCTGCGGGAGGAGTACAACGGCCTGCTGGCGCAAAACGGGCTGAGCCAGGAGGACGTAACCCCGCAGTATCAGTGTTCCAACTGCCAGGACAGCGGCTTTGTGGACGGCCGCATGTGCCAGTGCTTAAAATCCTTGCAGCGGCGCATGGCCTATGAGCGCCTGAGCATGGACGCCCCATTGGAGAGCTGCACCTTCGAGAGCTTCTCTTTGGAGTATTACCAGGAGGATGAACGGGTGTACCGGCAGATGGAAAAGGTCTTTCGGGCCTGCCAAAGCTACGGGGAAAAGCTGCGGCCCGACTCTCCCAGCATGCTGTTCCGCGGCGGAACCGGCCTGGGAAAAACCCACCTGTCCCTGGCCATTGCGGGAAAGGCCATTGAAAAGGGCATGGGGGTGATATACGGCTCTGCCCAAAGCTTTGCTGTGGCCCTGGAAAAGGAGCGCTTTGACCGGGAACCCCCGGAAGAGGGCGACACCAACACCCAGCTGACCGAGTGCGATTTGCTGATTCTGGATGACCTGGGCACTGAATTTCCCTCTGCCTATGTAAACGCCGCCCTCTACAATATCATCAACAGCCGGATGCTGGCGGAGCGGCCCACCATTATCAGCACCAATCTGACCCTGAAGGAATTGGAAAGCCGGTACAGCGAGCGGTTTGCCTCCCGCATTGCAGGCTATTACGGCAAGCTGGAATTCTTGGGCAACGATGTGCGGGTGCAGAAACGCCTGCAAAAAAGCCGCAAGCACCCTTAAAGAGCCAACACGGCTGGAACAGAAAAGCCGTCTCTCCCATGGGCAAGGGAGGGGCGGCTTTTCCGCGGCTCATTTTCTTTGCTGTGGGGGCTCCTTTCCAGAAGCGGGGAAGTGCCGGTTCACCCACCGGGCGATGGGGCCGGACAGGAAACAGACCAGCAGGAACAGCGCCCCTGCCAGCAGCCCAGGCAGCAGCGAAGTGGTCCGGCCGCTCTGAAGGACCAGCCCGTCGGAGCCGCCTTCTGTGCTGGAAGGGGACGGCGTTCCCCCTTCCTCCTCTATGACGGGCACGGGCTCCAACGCGGGGGCTGCAGACGCCTCCTCCGCAGGGGCGCTTTGCACAGGGGCCGGGGTCTCCTCCCGGGCGGGCCCGGCTGTGGATGAAGAGGATGGGCGGGAGGTTCCGGCGGAACCCACTGAAACCGGCGAGGGCGTTCTCGTGGGCGACGGGCTGGCAGCGGCCGCCTTCTCCTGCCGGTAAACCGTCACCTGATAGACGCGTTTCGCCGTGCCGTCCTCCGCGGTAACTGTGAGGGTGAAAAGGGTACTGCTTCCCCCAGCCCCCAAGTTTTTCCGGTTCACCCGGTAGGACGCACCTTCTGCAGGCTGGGCATCAAAAGTCATAGTGGTCACTTCAAAAGGCACCGTAAGCCGGTACTCCAAAACCTCCGGATCAAAGGCCGGGGAAAGCTGCCCTTGCTCTGGGGTAAGAGACAACAGCCGGGCATCCTGGCTGAGGGTTGGCTTTTCCTCTTCCTCCTTCTCCTGCCGGTGGACAGTCACCTGGTAAACCCGCTTGGATTCCCCGTCCTCGGCTGTGACAGTGAGCAGGAACAGGGTGGCACTGCCGCCAGCCCCCAGGTTTTTCCGGTTCACCCGGCAGGACGCCCCCTCCGCCGGCTGGGCGGAAAAGGTCATGGCGGTGACCTCATAGGGGACGGTGAGGCTGTATTCCAGAATTCCCGGTTCAAATTCCGGGACAAGCTGCCCCGTCTCTGGAAGCAGGGAAAGCAGCCGGGTGTCCTGGCTGAGCTCCGGCTCTTCCTCCTTTTCCTGGCGGTGAACCGTCACCTGATATACCCGCTGGGTTTCCCCGTCCTCCGCCGTGACGGTAATGCGAAACAGCGTGTCGCTCCCGCCAGCGCCCAGGCTTTCCCGGTTCACCCGACAGGAAGCGCCTGTTGCGGGCTGGGCGGCAAAGGTCATGGACGTGACTTCAAAGGGAACTGAGAGACGGTATTCCAGAACCTCTGGATGGAAAGCAGGGGTGAGCTGGCCCGTCTCCGGCACAAGGGACAGCAGCCGGGCGTCTGTGCTGGGCGGCGGGAGCACCTGGAGGGCCAATTCTGTTTCCATCCCCTCCTGGACAGGTTCGGAATTCCCATCCACCACCTGGAATACGGAGGCGCGCAAAAGGGTTTTCTCCAGCGGCGCGTCCCCGCGGACCAGAAAGCTGCACACCAGCAAATCTCCAATGTCCAGAGAGGTTTCCTCCCCAGGCAGAGTGACCACCGTTGAGAGGACCCCATCCTCATTCTTTGTAGCGGTCTCTCCCTTTTCCAGCTGGTCCCCATACTGTACCTCCTGGAAGCGCAGAACCTCTGGGTCATATTCCAGCCGGATGCGCAGGGCCGCCACACCGGAGAGGGTTCCGTTATAAAAGAACCGGGCCTCCACCTGGGTTCCAGGGCGCCCCTCCTCCACGCTGAGGCTGGCGGAAAAGCTGGCCGCCCGGACGCTTCCGCCCCACAAAAGCGCCAAGGCCAAGACAAAAAGGAAGGTCGAGAGCTTCTGAACGTGCCCCATAGCCGCACCCTCCTCTCCAAAATTCACCCTAGTTTTTTCCATTGTAGCACAGCAGTGGGCAATAAGAAAGAAAAAATGACAAAATTCGACAAATATTCCAAAAAGGACAGTAAAAGCCCCGGCGCGAAACCGGCAGGAAGGAAAACTTTCCCTTCGGGCGGTTGACAGAGCGGGCCAGTTCGATTACCATAGATAGGATAAGAGCTTTTGCGGAAAAGAGGGCGTTCATGGGCGAAGAAACCAGTATTTTAGAGCTTTCCTTTCAAATGGGAGAGACGCTCTTGCGCAGCGGGGCGGAAATCTCCCGGGTGCAGGAGACCATGGAGCGGGTGGCCGCGGCCTATCACGCGGAAAAATTCAACGTCTATGTGCTGACAAACGCCATCTTTGCCGTGGGCACGGAGAAGGGTGTAGAGCATTCCGTGGAGCTCAAGCACATTCCCAGCACCACCACCCATTTGGGCCGCATCAGCGCGGTGAACCAGCTCTCCCGGGAGATTGCAGAGGGAAAGCACTCCGTGGAGGAGTCCTTCCGGATTTTAAAGCAGATCCAAAAAACCCCCTATTTCCCCCTGCCCCTGGCCACCCTGGCCTGCGGCGTTGGAAGCGCCTGCTTCAGCTATCTGTTCGGCGGGGATGGCTTTGACGCCCTCACCGCCTTTCTCTGCGGCCTGGCGCTGGAACCCTACCTTCGCTGGGTAGAGGGCCATGGCATGTCCAAGTTTTTGACCAACCTCTCCGCCAGCGCCCTGGTGACGCTGTGCGGCGCCCTGCTGCTGTTCTTCGGCGTAGGCCACAGCATGGATAAAATCATCATCGGTTCCATCATCCGGCTGGTGCCCGGCGTGGCCCTGACCACCTCCATCCGGGATTTCTTCCACGGGGACTACTTGAGCGGGGCCATCCGCATGCTGGACGCCGTGCTGGTAGGGGGTTGCATCGCCATGGGCGTAGGTGTGGTAGTCAAGGTGCTTTCCCTTTTGACAGGAGGTGCCCTGCTGTGATAGATCTTCCCACCCTTTTCAACTGGCTGTTCCAAACGGCCGTGGCTTTTGTCTCTACCATTGCCTTTTCCATCATCTTCCACACCCCCAAAAAGGAATGGCTTTGCTGCGGCTTTACCGGGGGCGTGGGCTGGCTGGTGTATCTCGTCTGCATGCATCTGAACACTGGGGTGGTGGCGGCCTCTTTCTTTGCCACAGTGGCCCTGGCCTGGTTCTCCCGCGTGTTCGCTTTTTGGCGCAGGGCCCCGGTGACCATCTTCCTGATTACGGGCATCTTCCCCCTGGTGCCGGGGGCCGGCATCTATTACACCGGTTACCACTTGTTCATGAGCGACAACTCCCTGGCCCTGGACAAAGGCCTGGAGACCATAAAGATCGCCATTGCCATTGCCCTGGGCATTGGCATTGTGCTGTCGCTGCCCACCTTTTTCTTCACCCTGCGCCGGGCTGCCCCCAAAAACCGCGGGAGCAAGCCCTGAAAGGAGCGTTCTATGCCCAGAGTGGAAGTGACCATTGGAAAAAATGACGGGGGCCAGCGGGTGGACAAGTTCCTGACCAAGACCTACCCCAACCTGCCCCAATCCATGCTGTACAAGGCTGTCCGCAAGAAGGATGTCAAGGTGAACGGCAAACGCTGTGAAAGCTCCCAGCGGCTGCAGGAGGGGGATGTGGTCTCCCTGTTTTTAAAGGACGACTTCCTGCAAAAGGAGGAGCGCCCGGAGGATTTTTTAAAGGCCCCCAAAAAGCTCTCCATCCTCTACGAGGACGGGAACGTGATGCTGCTGGACAAGAAGCCGGGGCTCATCGTCCATCCGGACGAGAACTACCACTTTGACTCCCTGATCGCCCGGGTACAGCACTACCTGTATGACAAGGGAGAGTACGACCCCAAGGCGGAGAACGCCTTTGCCCCGGCCCTGGTCAACCGCATCGACCGGAACACGGGGGGCATCGTCATGGCGGCGAAAAACGCCGAGGCCCTGCGCATCTTGAATCAGAAGGTGAAGGACCGGGAGTTGCACAAGTTCTACCTGTGCGTGGTGTGCGGCCGCCTCAAGGTGAAAGAGGCCCTGCTCACCGGCTATTTGGAGAAGAACGAGGCCCAAAACCGGGTGTACATCTCCCAGCGGCCCAAAGAGGGGGCCAAGACCATCCGCACCCGCTACCGGGTGCTGGAGGAACGGCGGGACTTCTCCCTGGTGGAGGTGGAGCTCTTAACCGGCCGCACCCACCAGATCCGGGCCCACTTTGCCTCCATTGGGCACCCCCTGGCCGGGGACGGCAAGTACGGCAAAAACGCGGTAAACAAGAAGAGCGGCTTCCCCTATCAGGCGCTGTACTCCTATAAGCTGCGGTTTGACTTTCAAACGGACGGAGGCCTGCTCCAATACCTGGACGGGCGGGAGTTCACCGCCGGGGACGTGTGGTTCCTGCCGGAATTTGCCGCCATGCCGGGGCAGTAACGCCCCCGGCGGGTTCTTTGGGATAAACTATTCTTTGTAAAAAAGGGACGTGACTTCATGCGTGTGATCCACCTGATTGGCGGCGGCGACACTGGCGGTGCCAAGACCCACGTTTTAAACTTGTTAAAAGAGCTGAACCAGTCCATCGACGCCCAGCTGTTCTGCTTCCGCAAGGGGGACTTCTCTGAGGACGCAGCGAAAATGGGCATCCCCATTGAAGTGATCGAGTCTGGGAACCCGGTGGTGGGCCTGCGGGAGCTGAAGCGCCGCCTGGCCGGGCAGAAGGTGGACATCATCCACTGCCACGGCGCCCGGGGCAACCTGATGGGCAACCTGGTGAAAAAGCACCTGGGGGCCCCGGTGGTCACCACGGTGCACAGCGACTACCGCCTGGATTACCTGGGCCGGCCGGTGGCAAGGCTCTCTTACGGCACCACCAACATGGTGGCCCTGCGGCGGGTAAACTTTTACATCGGCGTCTCCGACCCCATGACGGACATCCTCATCGAGCGGGGGTTCCCGGCGGACCGCATTTACACCATTTACAACGGCATCGACTTCAAAACCCCCATCCACCCCGTGCCCAAGGAGGAGTTCCTGCAAAGCGTGGGGATGCAGTGGGAGAAGGATGATGTCATCGCGGGCATTGCGGTGCGGCTCTCCCCCGTGAAGGACGTGCCCACCCTGCTGCGGGCCATGAAGATTGCCAGCGAAAAGGACCCCCACCTGAAGCTGCTCATCGGCGGAGACGGGGAGGACCGGCAGAAGCTGGAAAACATGGCCAAGGACCTGGGCCTTGCGGGCAAGGTGTGCTTTGCCGGATGGCTGGACGATGTAAACTCGTTTTACAACGCCATCGACATCAACCTGCTCACCTCCATTTCGGAGACCTTCCCCTATTCCCTCACGGAGGGCACCCGGATGCACAAGGCCACCATCGCCTCTAAGGTAGGGGGCGTGCCGGTGCTCATTGACGACGGGGTCAACGGCCTGATTTTTGAGCCGGGGGACGAGAAGCAGCTGGCCCAGCACCTGCTGACCCTCTCTCAAAACAGGGAGCTGCGGGAGACCTTTGGAGAGCGCATCTACGAAAAGGCCAGCCGGGAGTTCTCCATTGACCGGATGGTGGAGCACCAGCTTGAGATCTATGAGAGCATCTTGAAGCGGGACGCCCGGCAGAAGTCCCGCAAGCGGGATGGGGCGGTGATCTGCGGGGCCTACGGCTACGGCAACGCCGGGGACGACGCCATTTTGAAATCCATCATCCGCTCTGTGCAGGAGCTGGACGACGCCATGCCCATCACTGTGCTGGCCAAGAACACCCAAAGCATCAAGAAGCGGTACCGGGTGGGCTCCATCTACACCTTTAACCTGCCCAAGATGGTGGCCGCCATGGGCAAGTCTGTGCTGTATATCAATGGCGGCGGCACCCTCATCCAGAACGCCACCAGCTGGCGCAGCCTTTGGTACTACCTGTTCACCCTGCGGCTGGCCAAGCTGCTGGGGAACAAGGTGGATATGTACGGCTGCGGCATCGGTCCGGTGACGGGGAAGAAAAATATCCGCCTGGTAAAAAGGGTGCTGGACCGTTCAGTGGACACCATCACCCTGCGGGAGACGGACTCTATGAAGGAGCTGGAAAGCTTTGGGGTGCGGCGGCCGGAGATCCTCCTCAGCTCAGACCCGGCCCTGGTGCTGCTCCCCTCCCCCGATTTGGATGTGGACGCCTATCTCAGCCGCCACGGCCTGGAGAAAGACGCTCCCACCATCTGCTTTATGCTGCGCACCTGGTACGGCTTTGAGGAGAAAGCCGCCGCCTTTGCCGCCTGCGCTGACTACGCCCACCAGCGGTATGGGCTGACGCCGGTGTTCCTCTCCTTGAACATCTTCCATGACAGCAGTGCCGCCCAAAAGGTGGTTCCGTACATGAAAGCTCCCTACCACATTTTGGATGACGGAGCAGAACCCGAGCTGCTCATCGGGGTGCTGGGGCGCATGGATGTGGTGGTCTCCATGCGGCTGCACGGGCTGATCTTCTCCTCTTTAAGCGGGGCGCCCCTGGTGGGGGTGAGCTACGACCCCAAGATTGGCTCCTTCCTGAAGTACCTGGAGGCCGGAACCTGCATTGACCTGAAGGACGTGACCGCCCAGGACTTGGAGCAGGCGGTGGACCAGGCCGTGGCCGCCCTGCCTCAGCGAGAGGCGCTGCGCCAAAAGGCCCAGCGCCTGAAGGACGTGGAGCGGCGGAACATTCAGGCGGTGGCCAAGCTGCTGGAGCGGGAGCCCTGATCTCCCGGCCATTCCTAAAGTGAAAAGCTCTTCCTGCCCATTGCGGGCGGGAAGAGCTTTTTTCACGCTCCCTCCCCCTGGAGGCGCTGCTTCATCAAATCCAGGAACAGGGCCATCAGGGGGGTGACGTACTTGTTCCGATGGTATACCAGCTGGCTCCACATGAGGATGGGCGGGCATTGGGGGTGCAGCACCACCAGCTCCCCCTTCTCCAGATGCTCCCGCACCACGAACTCCGGCAGCAGGGAGATGCCCTCACCCTCCAGCAGGAACCGGGTGATGACATCGGTGCTGCCCACCTCCCAGAAGGGGCGCAGCTCCCGCCCCTGTTCCGCCAAGAACTGCTCCACGGCGTACCGGTAGCTGATGCCCTTCTCCGTCAGGTACAGGGGTTCTTGCAGCAGGCGCTCCAGGGGGATGGATTCCATCCCCGCCAGGGGGGAGGCGGAGGAAGCCACAAAGTGGATGGGTTCTGGCCGCTGGGCCACCTTCACCCACTCGGGGTAATAGAGCTGTTGGTCTAAGAAAAGCAGCAGATCCACGTCGTTTTGCCGCAGCATTTGCAGCAAATCCGGCACCAGGGCAGTGCAGGTGGTCACCTCCGCCTGGGGGCACAGGCGGCTCAGCTCCCGCATCACCGGGGGCAGCAGGCCGCTGACCAGGGACTGGCAGGTGCCGATGCGCAGCCTGCCCCCCGGCCGCTCTGGCTCTTGGGCCACCTGCTGGGCCCGGCCCACAGCCTCCAACACCTCCAGCGCCCGGGGCAGGAACCGCTCCCCCGCCTGGGTGAGCTTGACCCGCTTGCCGATGCGCTCGAACAAGGGGATACCCAGCTCCTCCTCCAGCTGCTTAAGCTGCGTGGTGACAGCGGACTGGGAATAGCCTAGCTGCTCGGCTGTTTTGGAAAAGCTCTGCAGCTCTGCCGCCCGGATAAATGAGATAAGATTTCACAGTTCCATGGGATCACCCTTCAAAAAATTGAACGCATTTATGAAATCTATGAATTTTACAATTCCAATTTTTTATGGTCGAAGAAAGTCAAGGAGGCGGCTCTCATGCGTGAGACAATCGAAGAACAGAACCAGCACATTGGCCGGCTGATGGAGGACTTTGTCCGCCGGGCGGTGGAATTTTCCAACACCCTGCCGAACCGGCCCATCCGCCAGCCCGATCCCCAAGAGGTGATGGACTACCTGCAGGGGGAGGCTATCCCCGCCCAGGGCCGGCCCTTGGAGGAGGTGTATGGGGAGATGCTGGAGGACGTGTACCGGGACATCCTGTTCCCCCAGCATCCCCGCAGCTTTGCCTGCATCCCCTCCACCGCCTCTCTCCTCTCCTGGATGGGGGACGTGATGACCAACGCCTTTAACCCCCACGCCAACTGCCAGGTGAACGCCCCGGCGGCGAACCTGATTGAGAAGAAGCTGATTGACTGGATGTGCGGCCTGGCGGGGTATCCCCAGGGCAGCGGGGGGCTGTTTGTCTCAGGAGGCTCCATTGCCAACCTGACGGCTCTTACTGGCCCTGGCGGCCCAGGAACGGCTGGAGGGCAACCCAGAGTGGCAGGTGGTCTCTCCTGCCCACTTTGGCATTGTCAACTTCCGGTTCGCCCCCAGCAAGGAGGCGCCGGACGCCACCTGGGACCAGATAAACCAGGAGATGGCCAGAGAAGTAACGGCCACCGGCTTTGCCCAGGTGTACACCACCCAGCTGCGGGGCCGCACCGTGCTGCGGCTATGCGCCATCAATCCCCGCACCACTCCGGAAGATGTGCTTCAGACGATCCAGCGGCTGGAGAGCACCCAAGCGGCGGAGCGGGGACGCCGCCTGACAGAGGAGAAGGGCCTGCAGGTGGGATGAGGCAGCAAAAAACGGCACAGCGTCCGCCATGCCGTTTCCCGTTCTAGAGGGTATGAGTCCAAGCGTCCCAGAAGGGACGCTTGTTTTGTTACAGCCACTGAAGGAAGGCCGTCTTTACGTCTGAGCGGTAGCCCGCCCTTTCGTAGAAATGCAGGGTGGACTGCCGCTTGCTGCCAGTCATCAGCATCAGCTTGTAGCAGCCCTGCTCCTGGGCCAGCTGCCGGGCAAAATTCAGGCAGCCGGTGGCCAGGCCCTTGCCCCGGTGAGCCGGGTGAGTCACCACGTTCTCAATCAGACCGTAGGGCCGGCCCAGGTGGGTCAAGTTGGGGACGATGAGCAGGGTACAGGTGGAAACCAGCTCTTCCCCCTCTTCGGCCACCACGATGTGATAGCCCGGGGCGGCCTGGATGGCCTGCCAAATCTTCTGGGCGTCGGGGCCCTCCTCCAGCCAGCCCTCCGGGTGAAGGTGGCGGTACAGAGCCAGCAGCTGGGGCAGCTCGTCCCTTTGGATCTCACGGATCTCCACGGCAGTCCCTCACTTTCTGTTTTTGGCTACGATGAGGAAGCGGTGCTCTAAATTGGGCACAAAGCCCAGGCGCTCCACCTGCTCCTGCATCTGGAACAGGATGCCTTTACAGACCTCCACGGAGAACCCGGGGAACTCCCAAGGGCATACGCTGGCCTGGAACACCACGGCCCCCACATCTAGAAAACGGCCTTCCCCATAGGCCTGGCGGCTCTGCATCACCCGGAAACCCGCCTGGCGGAACCGGGGCAGCTCGTTTTCCAGGTTGAAGCCCACAAATCCCCCAGGGAAGCCGGGGCACAGCCGGCGCACCAGGGGCAGGTCGTTTTCGCCCCCCACCTGCTGGGTGACGAAAAAGCCGTTTTTCTTCAGCACCCGGCGGACCTCTGAAAGGTCGTAGCTCTCGTGGCGGTTGATGACCAGGTCGAAGCTGTCGTCCGCAAAGGGCATGGGCTGGCCCTTCTCGCTGTCGTACTCCCGGACAGTGACGCCCAGGGGCTCCAGGCGCTTTTTGCACAGGGCCAGGTTGGGGGCCCAGCCCTCTGTGACGCTGGTGAGGGCGTAAGGGTGGCCCAGGGTGAGGAGAAATTCCCCGCCCCCGGTGCCCATATCCAGCAGGCGCACCCCAGGCCGCAGGAACTCCTTCACCACTTGGGAGTAGTCCCAAGGCAGGGGTTCCACGGTGTACCGGCCGACCATGTGGGAGAAATCCCAGCCAGTCATGCCTCGGCCTTCCTCTTCTTTCCACTGGGCCAAAAGCTGCTCGCGGTCCATAAGCGCCCCCTCAGGTGTTCTTGTCCACCTGGTGGAACTGCTTTAAATTGCCCTGCTTCTGGTGGCGGCGGGCCAGTTCCTGTTCCACGGCCTCAAAGGGGATGCCCTCGTTGACCATGAGCACCGTCAGGTGGTACAGCAGGTCGGCAAGCTCGCCTACGGTGTCCTCCTGCTTGCCGTTTTTGGCTGCGATGATGACCTCGCTGCACTCCTCGCCGCACTTTTTCAAAATTTTGTCCAGGCCCTTCTCAAAGAGGTAGCAGGTGTAAGACCCCTCCTGCTTCTCCTGGCGGCGGCCTTCCACCGTCTGGTACAGCTCGTGCAAAATATCCATGGTTTACTCCCCTTTCGGTGTGTCCTCGCCCCGCAGGCGCTTGAAGAAACAGCTGTGGCTGCCGGTGTGGCAGGCGGGGCCCTTCTGCTTTACCCGGATGAGCAGGGTGTCATCGTCGCAGTCGGAAAAGACGCTGACGATTTTCTGGGTGTGGCCCGAGGTCTCCCCTTTATTCCACAGGGTCTTGCGGCTGCGGCTGTAAAACCAGGTATAGCCCGTCTCTAGGGACTTGCGGAAAGACTCCCGGTTCATGTAGGCCAGCATCAGCACCTCATTGGTCTCATCATCCTGGATGATGGCGGGGATCAAGTCCGACTTGGTAAAGTACAGGTCCAGCTCATCATCGGGCATATCCCCCGCCGCCCATTTCCCGGAAATCTTGTGGCAGGCGATGATGGCGGTGCGCAGATCCAGAGCGCCGGTGTACAGGGACTTTCCGGCAATGGCGCCATACAGCCCCAGGTCATAGAGGCTGACAATATCCAGCAGGCTGGAGACCCCGCCGCTGGCAATGATGTGGCAGTGCACCGCCCGGTTCAATCTGTCCAGCATCACCAGGTTGGGGCCATTCATGGTGCCATCCTGGTGGATATCCGTGCAGATCAGGTACTGCACCCCCAGAGATTCCATCTCCCTGGCAAAATCCACATAGTCCACCTGGCTCTGCTCCAGCCAGCCCTCGGCGGCCACCTTGCCGTCTAGGGCGTCGATCCCTACGGCGATGTGTTTGCCGTGGCGCTTCACCGCCTCCCGGACGAACTCGGGGTCCCGCAGTGCGGCAGAGCCCAGGATCACCCGGCTGACGCCCCGCTCCAGATAATATTCCACGGTGCCCATGTCACGGATTCCCCCGCCCACTTCCACCAGGAGGTCCGTGTTCTCCACCACATCGAAAATCAGCTGCTGGTTCTGGGGCTTGCCATCCTTGGCGCCGTCCAGGTCTACCATGTGAAGCCAGCGGGCCCCCTGCTCCTGAAAGTGCAGGGCCGTGGTCAGCGGATCGGGCGCCACCACCTCGGCGGTGCCATAATCTCCCCGGAACAGGCGGACACATTTTCCCTCATGCAGGTCGATGGCTGGCAGTAAGATCATACATTTTCTCCCCTCTCGCTTGGCGTAAACCGCAAACAAGCCCCCGGTCCGGGAGCTTGCAGGCTCGAACTTCTTTTATTATAGCACACCCCAGCGGGGCCGTCCAGGGCTTTACAGCACTCCCTTGGAGGAGAGCAGCACATCCCCCTCCTCCTGGGCCGCGGCATCCCGCAGGGCGTGAGCCGCCGCCTTGAACAGGGCCTCGATCATGTGGTGGGAATTCTTCCCGTATTCGCACTTCAAGTGCAGGGTGATCCCGGCGTTTGTGGCGAAAGCCCGAAAGAACTCCTCGGTCATGCAGGTGTCAAAGTCCCCCACCCGCTCCTGGGGGAACTCCCCAGAAAACACCAGGAAGGGCCGGCCGCTGATGTCCACCGCAGCAAAGGCCAGGGCCTCATCCATGGGGATAAAGGAGTGCCCGAACCGTTTGATGCCCCGCTTGGTGGGCAGGGCGTCGGCAAAGGCCTTGCCCAGCACAATGCCCGTGTCCTCCACGGTGTGGTGGCAGTCCACCTCCCAGTCGCCCACGGTCTTCACCTTCAGGCCAAAGCCCCCGTGGACAGCGAAGGCGGTGAGCATGTGGTCAAAAAAGCCCACACCGGTGGAGACGCTGCGCTCCCCTCCATCCAGGCAGAGCTCTAGGGTGACTTCGGTCTCGTTGGTCTTTCGGTGCATGGAAGCGTAGCGTTCCATCATCTTCCCTCCTCAGCCGCCGGGGCGGCGGCGAAATAGCTGGCCATCTCCCCCAAGACAGCCCGGTTTTCCTCCGGCGTCCCACAAGTGATGCGCACCAGCCCGGCGGTATACCGCACCGAGATGCCCTGCTCCTCCAAAAAGCGGCGAAGGGCCTCCCCGTCGGGCAGGCGCAGGCTGGCAAAGTTCGTGGCGCTGGGCAGCAGGGTGAACCGGCTGGGAAACTCCTTTAACAGGGCCTCCAGCCCCTCTACCAGCTGCTTCTTAGAGGCCAGAATGGTCTCCAGGGCCTCCCCCAGCAGAGGAGGATGCTCCAGCACCAGAGTTCCCAGGGCCTGGGACAGGCGGTTTACATTGTAAGGGGACTTGACGGCCTTTACCGCGTCCACCAGCTCTTTCCGGCCCACGGCAAATCCCAGCCGCAGCCCCGCCATGCCAAAGGCCTTGGAGCAGGTGCGCAGGATAAGCAGGTTGCCGTACTCTTGGAACTCCGGCAGCAGGCTTTGATCGGAGAAATCCATGTAGGCCTCATCCAGCACCACCAGGGTATCTGGCAGGCCCCGGATGAGACGGCGCACCTCCTCCCGGGGACAGACGATGGAGGTGGGGTTGCCCGGGTTGCTGAAAATGAGCAGCTTTACCCCCTCCCGCTGGCAGGTTTCCACGGTGGAATCCACGTCGATGGCGTAGTCCTCCCCCTTGGGGATGGGGACGTGGCGGGCCTCCTGAAGATAGCCGTTGAAGGCGTACATGGAAAAGTCCGGCTCCAGGGTGGCGAAAGCCTCCCCCCGTTGAAGAAACCCGGTGAACAGCACGGTAATCAGCTCGTCGGAGCCGTTACCCGCGGCCACGTTCTCCGCCGGGACGCCGTAATAGGCGGCAAAGGCCTGGCACAGCTTCCGGGCGGCGGGGTCCGGGTAGCGGTTGAAGGCCACCTGGGGCAGAGCAGCCGCCAGCTCCGCCAAAAGGGAGGCGGGCAGGGGCAGGAAGGACTCGTTGGCGTCCAGGTGGACAGGGGTGTCCCCCATTTCCGGGTCATAGGGCTTTAAGTCCGTACTTTTATCATTTAGCAGAAACATGGGCGCCTCCTCAGTTCTCCACCCGCACTTGGATGGAATTGGCGTGGGCGGTCAGCTCCTCGGTCTGGGCCAGGCGGATGATGTCTGGGGCGGCCTTCTGCAGCTCCTCCTTGGGGTAGTAGATGAAGCTGGACTTCTTGATAAAGTCATCCACGGAAAGGGGAGAGAAGAACCGGGCGGTGCCTCCGGTGGGCAGCACATGGTTGGGCCCGGCAAAATAGTCCCCCAGGGGCTCGGGAGAATAGTGCCCCAGGAATACCGAACCGGCGTTATCCAGCCGGCCGATGTAGGAGAAGGGGTTGTCCACGCAGATTTCCAGGTGCTCGGGGGCCAGCTCGTTGGCGAAGTCCACGGCCTCCTCCATGCTCTCGCAGACAATGACCCCGCCAAACCGGTCCAACGACTCCTGGATGATGTCCTTGCGGGAGAGGTACTCCATCTGCCGGTACAGCTCCTCCACCGTCTGTCCGGCAAGCTCCCGGCTGGGGGTGATGAGGATGGCCGAGGCCATGCGGTCGTGCTCGGCCTGGCTCATCAGGTCCGCGGCCAAAAACTTGGGGCTGGCGCTTTCATCCGCCACAATGAGGATCTCGCTGGGACCGGCGATCATGTCGATATCCACCACGCCGTACAGCTGCTTTTTGGCCGTGGCTACAAAGATGTTCCCCGGCCCCACAATCTTGTCCACCTGGGGCACGCTCTCCGTGCCCAGGGCCAGGGCGGCCACTGCCTGGGCCCCGCCCATGAGGAACACCCGGTCCACCCCGGCCACATAGGCGGCGGCCAGGATATTGGGGTCCGGCCTGCCGGTGCGGCCCGGCGGGGTGGCCATGACAATCTCCCCCACCTGGGCCACCTGGGCGGGGATGACGTTCATCAGCACTGAGGAGGGGTAGCCCGCCGTGCCGCCGGGGACGTAGACCCCCACCCGGTGCAGGCCCCGCACCCGCTGCCCGGTGATAACCCCGTTTGGCAGGGGGTCAATGCGGCTCTGCTGCTTCTGCCGCTGGTGAAAGGCCCGGATGTTCTCCGCCGCTTTCCTCAGGGAGGCGATGAACTGAGGGTCGCACTCCTCCACAGCCGCCTCCAATTCCCCGCGGGAGAGCTCCAGGCTCTCGGGGGTCCAGCCGTCAAATTTTTTGGAGAACTCCTTCACTGCCCGGTCCCCACCGGTGCGGACGGCTTCGATAATCTCCCGCACGGACTGCTCGATCTCCGGGGAGGTCTGCCCCACCCGGCTCTTCAGATCCTCCACAAAGGACTGGCAGGTCTGCCGGTCCCCCTGTACCACTTTGATCATGTCACTGCTCCCCCTTCTTTATCTCTCGCTCCAGCCGGGCGGCCAGGGCCTCAATCTCCCGTTTGCGCAGCTTCAGGCTGGCGGCGTTGACGATGAGCCGGGCAGACACATCCGCCACCCGCTCGATGACCTCCAGGCCGTTTTCCCGTAGGGTGGCCCCGGTCTCCACTATGTCCACAATGCCGTCGGAAAGGCCCAGCAGGGGCGCCAGCTCCACCGAGCCCTCGATCTTGATGATGCGCACATCCATCTGCTTGCCCTCGAAAAAGCGGCGGGCCACGTTGGGATACTTGGTGGCCACGGTCTTTACCCGGTAGCCGCCGTAAAAATCCGAGCCCTTGGGGGCGGCCAGGGCAAAGCCGCACCGGCCAAAGCCCAAATCTAAAATTTCAAAAAAGCGGCTGCCGTTCTCCATGATGGTGTCCTTGCCCACCACCCCCATGTCGCACACGCCGTGCTCCACATAGGTGATGACGTCGGCGGCCTTGGCCAGCACAGCCTGGAGGGAGCCGTCCCCCACCGGCAGGATGAGCCGACGGCCCTTATCCCGCAGCTGGGAGCAATCCATGCCGGTCTGCTCCAGCAGGGCCACGGTGGACTTCTCCAGCCGGCCCTTGGTCAACGCGATGCGAAGCGGCTGCATCAGGCCTTCCCCCCTTCTGAAAGTAAGATTTCCTCTGTCTCTGCACCCACCCGCAGCACCTTGGGGATGCCCGCGGCCTGAGCGTAACGGAGGGTCTCCTCCAGGCTTTCAAAAACGGAGGCCTCGCACAAGACCCCCTGGTTCGCCAGGGAGCCTGCCAGCTTTTGGGCCTGCATCTCGCAGCCTGGCTCCCCGTAGACCAGCGCCTGGGCGGGGGCCTCCCCCTCCAGGGCTGCGGCGTTTAGATCCGCCACAGCGTCCAAATCCAGGGAGAAGCCCACGGCGGGCATGGGGTCCCCAAAGTTCTGGCACAGGCTGTCGTACCGGCCGCCCATGAGCACCGCGTCCCCGTGCTGGTGGACGTAGGCAGAGAACACCACGCCGGTGTAATAGTCGTTGCGCTGCACCAGGCCCAAGTCCACCATGAGCCGGTCCCCCAGCCCCAGCTGGCCCAAGGCCTGGTACAGCCCTTTCAGGTATTCCAAAGTTTCCCGGGCCTCCCCATCCTGGAACCACTCCTCCGCCTGGGAAAGGGCCTCCTCCCCGCCGAACAGCCGGGGCAGCTGGGCCATGGCCTTGGCGGCGGGCAGGTCCCCCAGGGGGTCCAGCAGCTCAGAAAGGGCGGCATAGTTTTTGGACTCGATGGTGGCCCGCAGCTCCTCTTGGGCGGCGGCGGACAGAGGCAGCTGGTCCGCCAGCACCTGGAAGAACCGGGCGTGGCCGATCTCCATGCGGAAGTCCGGCGCACAGGCAGAGAGGGCCTCTACCGCAAGGGCAATGACCTCCAGGTCCGCCCGCAGCCCTCCTGCCCCCATGAGTTCAATGCCCATCTGCGCGGATTCATCGCTGCGGCCGGACAAATCGGGCCGGTTTCGGTAGATGGTCTGGCTGTAAAAGAACCGCAGGGGCTTCCGGTGGCCCTGCAGGCGGGAGGCCGCCATGCGGGCAATGGGCAGGGTGCTGTCCGGACGGAACACAATGAGCCGGCCGTGGTTGTCCGTGCACTTGTACATCTCCTGCTGGGGGATGGCCGTGCCCGGCAGGTTAAACACGTCGAAATACTCCAGCCCGGGGGTGATGACCTCCCGGTAGCCCCGCAGGCCGAACACCCGGGAGAGCTTTTCTTGCACCTCCCGGCGGGCGCGGCACTCCTCAAAAAGCAGGTCCCGGGCGCCCTCCGGTGTGATTTTGCTGTATGTCTTCATCCAAGCAGACGGCCCGCTCCTCCCCTGGACGGGAAGAGCGGGCCTCCCCCTTTCTTCACTTTAGCGTGCTACTATGATAATGTATAAATAAGCTTTTGTCAAGCCTTAAAACAAGGTGGTCTGGCTGCTCTCCGGCAGGGCAGAAAGCGAGCCCGCCTCCCGCAGGGTGTCGATGACGGCGCTGGAAACCTTGGCCCGGGCCTGCACATCGTCGATGGAGATGTACTCTCCCCCCTCGTCCCGGGCCTCTCGCAGGCTGAGGGCGGCGGATTCTCCCACGCCCGCCAAAGAGGAGAAGGGCAGGCGGATCTGGCCGTCCTCCACCACAAACCTTTTGGCCTCGGACTTATACAGGTCCACAGGGCGCAGGGCGATGCCCCGGGCCAACATCTCGTTGATGATCTGCAGGGTGCCGAACTCGCCCTCCTCTTTGGGAGAGGCCTCCCGGTTCTTAATCTTCACATCCAGATCTTTCATTTTGCGAAAAACGGCTTCTTTGCCTTTGATGGCGGTGGCGCCGTCGAAGTCATCGCTGCGCACAGTGAAGTAAGCGGCGTAGTACTCTAGGGGCCGGTGCACTTTGTACCAGCCCAGCCGCAGGGCGGAAATCATGTAGGCAGCCGCATGGGCCTTGGGGAACATGTACTTGATTTTAAAGCAGGAATCAATGTACCACTGGGGCACGTCGTGCTCCTTCATGGCCTGGATATGTTCCTGGGTCAGCAGTTTGGTGGCCTTGCCCTTTCGGACAATCTCCATGATCTTAAAGGCCATTTTAGGCTGCAGGCCCTTGTTCATCAGGTAGGTCATAATACTGTCCCGGGTACCAATCACTTCGGAAATGGTGCAGGTGCCCGCCTGGATCAGCTCCTGGGCGTTGCCCAGCCACACGTCTGTGCCGTGGGACAGGCCGGAAATCTGCAGCAGGTCGGAAAACTTGGTGGGGTGGGACTCCTCCAGCATGCCACGGACAAAGTTGGTGCCCAGCTCTGGCAGGGACAAGGTGCCTGTGCGGATGCCGCCCAGGTCCTCCTCGGTAACCCCCAAAGCGGCCGGAGAGTTGAACAGGCTCATCACATCCGGGTCGCTCATGGAGACATCCATCACCGGGATACCGGTATAGTCCTCCAGATAGCGGTAGATGGTGGGCACATCGTGTCCCAGCTCGTCCAGCTTACACACGTTATCGTGGATGGAGTGGAAGTCAAAGTGGGTGGTGATGTTGCTGTTTTTCTGGTCGTTGGCAGGGTGCTGCACGGGGCAGAAATCGTAGACCTCCATGCCCCGGGGAATGACGATCATGCCGCCGGGGTGCTGGCCAGTGGTGCGCTTGATGCCCGTGCATCCCAGAGCCAGCCGCTTTTCCTCTGCCTTGTGCAGGGTGATGCCCTTCTGCTCCGCGTACTTGCGCACATAGCCAATAGCCGTCTTATCCGCCACGGTGCCGATGGTGCCCGCCTTGAACACGTTGTCCCGGCCGAAGAGCACCTCGGTGTACCGGTGGGCGCCGGACTGGTACTCGCCGGAGAAGTTCAGGTCGATATCGGGCACCTTGTCGCCGTCGAAGCCCAGGAAGGTCTCGAAGGGGATGGTGTGGCCGTCCCGGTCCATGGGAGTGCCGCAGTCCGGGCAGTCCTTGGGGGGCAGGTCAAAGCCGGAGTCGATGGTGCCATCGGTGAAAAACTCGCTGTGACAGCACTTGGGGCACACATAATGGGGCGCCAAGGGGTTCACCTCGGAGATGCCGGACATGCTGGCCACCAGGGAGGAACCCACGGACCCTCGGGAGCCCACCAGATAGCCGTGGGCCTCGCTGTCGGCCACCAGCTTCTGGGCGGTCATGTACAGCACGGAGAAGCCGTGCTTCACAATGGAATTCAGCTCCTTCTCCAGCCGCTGCTGGACGATCTGGGGCAGGGGGTCGCCGTACTTTTTCTTGGCTCGCTCCCAGGTGATGGACACTAGCTGCTCCTCGGCCCCCTCGATGAAAGGTGGGAAGTTGCCCATAGGCACCGGGCGGATGGAGTCGATCATATCGGCGATCTTGTTGGGGTTCTTCACCACCACCTCATAGGCTTTCTCCTCTCCCAGGTAAGCAAACTCCTTGAGCATTTCCGGAGTAGTGCGCATGTACAGGGGCGCCTGCTGGTCCGCGTCGTCGAAGCCCCGGCTGCCCATAATGACCCGCCGGTAATCCGCGTCCTTGGGGTCTTTGAAGTGGACGTCACAGGTGGCCACCACCGGCTTGTTCAGCTTCTCGCCAATCTTGACGATAGTGCGGTTATATTCCCGCAGGCCCTCCACGTCGGTCTCCCCATTGCGGACCATGAACATGTTGTTGCCAATGGGCTGGATCTCCAGATAATCGTAGTAAGAGGCGATCTTGCACAGGGTCTCAAAGGACTCGCCCTTCACCACGGCCCGGAACAGCTCGCCGGCCTCGCAGGCGCTGCCCACCAGCAGGCCCTCCCGGTACTTGTTCAGCAGACTCTTGGGGGTGCGGGGCGTGCGGTAGAAGTACTCCAGGTGCCCGGCGGAGATGAGCCGGTACAGGTTCTTCAGGCCCGTGTGGTTCTTCACCAGCAGGATCATGTGGTAAGGCCGCAGCTTTTTGGGGTCGCCGCCGGCCAGGGCCCCGTTGATCTCGTCCACCCGCTGGATGCCGTGGCTGTTTTTCAGCCGCTCCAGGAAGTTGAGGAAGATCTCCCCCAGCACCGCGGCGTCATCCTCGGCCCGGTGATGGTGGAAAGGCTTGAGCTTTAAGTAGTTGGCCACGGAATCCAAGGTGGCCTTCTTCAGGTCTGCCAGCAGGGACCGGGCCATGGTCACCGTGTCGATGTAGGTGTTCGCAAAGGGCTTTCCCTGGCGCTTCAGGGCGGCCCGGACGAAGCTGGCGTCAAAGGAGGCGTTGTGGGCCACCAGCACCGCGTCCTCCCCGCAGAACTGGAAGAACTGCTCCAGGGCCTGGGCCTCCTTGGGGGCGCCCTTCACCATCTCGTCGGTGATGGAGGTCAGCTGGGTGATCTTCTCCGGGATGGGGCGCTCCGGGTCCACAAAGGTGTCGAACCGGTCGGTGATCTCCCCGTTGTGGATGCGCACCGCGCCGATTTCCGTGATGCGGTCGTTCTGGGGGCTCAGGCCGGTGGTCTCCAGGTCGAAGCAGATAAAGTCCCCTGTCAAGGGGTGCTGGCTCTCCCCTGTGACGGCGGGCACCAGGTCGTTGACGAAGTAGGCCTCCGTGCCGTAGAGTATCTTGAAGTCCGGGTCCTCCTTCTGGATATCCAAGGCGGTGTTCATGGCCTCGGGGAAGGCCTGGGCCACGCCGTGATCTGTGATAGCCACGGCTTTCTGCCCCCACTTGTGGGCCTGCTTGATGAGGGAGGCGGCGGAGCTCATGCCGTCCATGTCGGACATGGTGGTGTGCAGGTGGAGCTCCACCCGTTTCTCCAGGGCGTCATCCACCACCTGCACCTGATCCACCGTGGCAATGGACCGGGGGCGCATGACATTTTCCCGGTCATATTTGTCGTACTCCAGGGCCCCCCGCACCAGCAGGGTGGCGCCGGCCTTCAGCTTATCCAGAGCCTGGCAATCGTGGGCGTCCTGGATGACCTTCAAGGTGGTGGAGCCGGTGTAATCCGTGATGTCGATGGAGTAGATCTTCCGGGACTTGTCCCGGGTCTCTTTGCTCTCGATGGCGAAGATCTCTCCCCACACCACGATGTTGCCCATGTCCAGAGTGGCCTCCCGCAGGGGGACTGGCTTTCCCCGGGGCACGGAGCCCAGCACCGGCTTGGCGGTCTCTGGAATGATGGAGGGCAGCAGGTGCTCCTCATCCCGGGCACTGACCTTCCGGCGGCTGGCCTGCTCCTTCATGGCCTCCTCGTACTCCTCCATCTCCTGAAGGACGGCCTCCCGCTGGCGCCGGATCTGCTCATCCTTGGCCTTTTCCACCAGAACCCCTTCCCCTGCCTTCACTGTAAGCCGGCCTGTGAACTCCACCTGGCAGGAACGGCCAAACCAGCTCTGGATCAGGCCCTGCAGCTTCTCATCCGTATGACGGATGGAGAGCAGCTCATAGCCGCCATGGGCCAGCCGGATGGTGAGCCTCCCCTCCTGATAGGAGGCCTCTGCCTGGTTGAAAGTGCCATTGAGGGTGGCGTCCCGCTCCTTTAGCGCCGCCACCAGAGAGGGCATGCAGTCCACGGAAAAAGCCTCCGCCGGGAAGTGGGGATGGAGACGCACAGAGGGCAGGCCAAACGCTGGGCCTTCTAGCAGGGCCTCTAACTTTTTCAGCTCTCCATACTCCACAAAACGGGGGAAATCCACCACCAGCACAGCGGAACGCTCCTTGCGGTTCACTGTGACCTGGCGCAGTTCCCCAGCTTGCAGCGCCTGGGAGAAGCTCTCCCCGTTCATCTCGTTTTTGAAAAAATCACCTAGAATGCTCAAAACGCGCCTACCCTTTCGCTTTCGCTCACAGCTTGTCCACTTCCTCCAGAAGGGCAGCCAGCAGCTGGTCCTCCGGAACCTTTTTCACGATCTTCCCTTTCTTAAACAGGAGCCCTTCCCCCTCGCCGCCGGCAATGCCCACATCCGCTTCCCGGGCCTCCCCCGGGCCGTTGACCGCGCAGCCCATCACCGCCACGGTGATGGGCTTTTGGCATGCTTTCAGGGCCTCTTCCACCTGATGGGCCAGGCCGATCAGGTCGATGCGGGTGCGGCCGCAGGTGGGGCAAGAAACCAGCCGCACCCCTTGCTTTAGATCCAGGGCCCGCAGGATGTCCTCCCCAGCCTTCACTTCCTCCACGGGGTCGGCGGTGAGGGACACCCGGATGGTGTCCCCAATGCCCCGCTGGAGCAAGCTGCCAATGCCGATGGCGGATTTCACCAGGCCCATCCGGGCGGTGCCCGCCTCTGTCACCCCCAGGTGCAGGGGGTACGGGCACTGCTGGGCCATCAGCTCGTAGGCGCGGACGGTCAAATCCACCGAGGAGGCCTTCAGGGAGATGACGATGTCCGTAAAGTCGAACTTCTCCAGCAGGGAGACGTGGTACAGGGCGCTTTCCACCAGGGCCTCCGGGGTGGGGGCGCCGTATTTTGCCAGGATGTGCTTTTCCAAGGAGCCGGAATTGACCCCAATGCGGATGGGGATGTTCTTCTGGCGGCAGGCATCGGCTACGGCCTTCACCCGGCTGTCGTCCCCGATGTTGCCGGGGTTGATACGGATTTTGTCGATGCCAGCGGCCACGGACTCCAGGGCCAGCTTGTAGTCAAAGTGGATGTCCGCCACCAGGGGGATGGAAACCCGCTCTTTGATGGCGGGGATCAGGGCCACAGCCTCCTTGTTGGGGATGGCAGCCCGGAGGATCTGGCAGCCCGCCTGCTCCAAGCGCAGGGCCTGCTCCACGCTGCCCGGGATATCCGTGGAGGGGACGTTTAACATGGACTGCACTGTAATGGGCGCGCCGCCTCCAATGGCCACGCCCCCGGCCATCACTTGCTTTGAATTTCTCCGTTGCATATGGTTCCCCTTTCCCAGTCTTTCAAAAAGGGAGGCCCGGCTGCCGGGCCCCCTGGTTTGTTTGCTATCCTTGGACAATGCGGAAAATATCGTGAAAGGCGATGACCACCATCAACCCAATGAGCAGGATGAAGCCAGCCGCATGGACATAACCCTCGTACTTAGCGGGAACTGGATGGCGGGTGACGCCCTCCCAAACGAGGAACAGCAGCCGTCCTCCGTCCAGAGCGGGCAGGGGCAGCAGGTTCACAATGCCCAAGTTCACGGTAATCATCACAATCATCAGCAGAATGTTCAGCACCGCCTGGCCAAAGCCCTGGGCAAGCCCCGCGCTGGCTGCCTGCCCAATGGCCTGAGCCGTGCCGATGGGCCCCGCCACATCGTTGAGGCCAAAGCGCCCGGTGAACAGCCCCTTTAGGGTCTCCACCACCATGCGGGCCATGGAGAAGGTATCTGTGGCGGAACGGCGCACCAGGCCCAGAAAGGTGACGGCCTCCGGCTCCACATAGAAATCCAGGGAAACCATTTTGGTGCCGTCCTCCAAAACCTGGGACTGCATGGCAAAGGTGCCTAGGTCTACCCGCTGGCCCTCCCGCTTTACCACCATGGAGACGGCGTCCGGGTCCGCCAGGGCCAGGGCAAAGGACAAATCCCGGTCGGTGTAGATAGCGTAGCCGTCCACCTCCACAATGGCATCCCCCACCTGGGCACCAGCGGCCTGGAGGGCCGAGCCCTCAGTGAACTGAGAGATCTGGGTGGTGACAAACACCTCTTGCTGGCCCAAAACAATCATCATCAGGAAAAAGCCCAGAACAATGTTAAAGACAGATCCGGCAGCGACCACTAAAAAGCGTTTCCACACGGGCTTGTTGCCAAAAGCGCGGACATCCTGACTCTCCTCGTCCTCCCCTTCCATGGCACAGTAGCCGCCAATGGGCAGCAGGCGCAGAGAATACTGCGTCTCTCCCCGCTGGAACCCCCACAGCTTGGGCCCCATGCCCAGGGCGAATTCATTCACCCGGATACCCGAGGCCTTGGCCAGCAGGAAATGCCCCAGCTCGTGAAAGAAAATGATAAAGCCAAAAAGCAAAACGCCAATGAGAATCAGCAAAGCCGCCGTCAGAATCTGCAAAGAACCATCTCCTTTAAATCAGTGTGCCGCACCTGCCACAAAAGCCCGCGCCTCTCGATCCGCTTCCAGAACCGCTTCCAAGGTGACCACGCCGGGATCCTGACGGTCCATGGCGGCCTCCACCAGCCGGGGGATATCCAAAAAGCCAATCTTCCCCTCTAAAAATAGGGCCACAGCCTGCTCGTTGGCACCGTTGGCCGCAGCAGGCACCAGACCGCTCCGGCGCAAAGCCTCCCGGCAGAGCTCCAGGCAGGGGAACGCTTCCCGATCCGGCGGATAAAAGGTGAGTTTTCCCAGGGCGCACAGGTCCAGCTCTCCCGCGGGGGAAGGCATCCGCCGGGGATAGGTGAGGGCGTATTGGATGGGCACCGCCATGTCCGGCACCCCCAGCTGGGCCACCACCGCGTTGTCCTGATACTCCACCATGGAGTGGATGACGCTCTCCCGGTGGACCACCACCTCGATGCGGTGCTCCGGCAGATCAAAAAGCCAGGACGCCTCCATAACCTCTAAGCCCTTATTCATCATGGTGGCGGAGTCGATGGTGATTTTGGCCCCCATGTCCCAATTGGGGTGGCGCAGGGCCTGCTCCCGGGTGACCCCCGCAAGCTCCTGGCGGCTCCTGCCGAAGAAGGGCCCACCCGAGGCGGTGAGCACCAGTTTCTTCAGGGCGCCCCGCTCCGGGCAGCCTTGCAAGCACTGGAAAATGGCGGAGTGCTCGCTGTCCACCGGGAGGATGGGCAGGTTCCTCTTCCGGGCAGCCTCCATAACGATGGCGCCACCCGCCACCAGGGTCTCTTTGTTGGCCAGGGCCAGGGCCTTCCCCGTCTGCAGGGCCGCAAGGGTGGGCTGCAGGCCCACCATGCCCACCACCGCGTTCAGGGTGAGGTCCGCTCCCGGCCAGGCGGCAGCTTCACACAGGCCCTCCATGCCGGAGAGCACCTGGATGTCCGTATCCCGCAGGCTCTGCCGCAGGGAAAGGGCCGCCCCCTCGTCGAAGACGGCCACCACTTCTGGATGGAACTTGCGGGCCTGCTCCTCCAGCCGATTGACGCTGGAGCGGGCGGCCAGGGCTGCAACCTCCCATTTCTCTCCCTGCTCCCGCAGGTTTTGCACCACTTGAAGGGCCTGGGTGCCGATAGAGCCAGTAGAACCCAGCAGCGATAATTTTTTCATAGTGCGCCCCCTCTTATGCTTATGCGCCTGCCAGGGGGAGAAATCCCACCAAAAGGTACACAAACGGCGCGGTAAAGATCACACTGTCAAAGCGGTCCAAAATGCCGCCGTGGCCGGGGATGACCTGGCCAAAATCCTTGATGTGGCAGCTGCGCTTGATGATGGAAAAGCTCAGGTCCCCCAGGATGGACAGCACCGCCCCGAACAGGCCGATCAAAAACAGCACCCCATAGTCCGCATGGGCTGTTCCCTGATAATAGAACTCGGAAAAGAGCAGGCCGCACAGCAGCATGACGGCCACGTTCACCACCACGCCGCCAATGGCCCCCTCCACGGTCTTTTTGGGGCTGATCTCTGGGCAGAGCTTGTGCTTGCCAAAGAGCGTGCCCGCGAAATAGGCGCCGGCATCCGCCACCCAGGCGGCGAGCACCGCAATGAGCACATAGAACATGCCGTGGTCTGGGCTCAGGTCCCGCAGGGAAACCAAGCACTGCAGGGCGCTGGGGATCAGCACCACCATGCTGTAAAGCACCCCAACCTCTTTAAAGGTGGTTTCTTTGTGATAGACAATCATGGCGGAAAACACCAGCAGCGTGAACAGGCAGTAGGCCAAAAATTCCGCATCCTCATTGCAGAAGGGGATCACAGCGGCGGCCAGCAGCGCCGGGCCGCAGAGAAACCACTTCCGGGTGAGGTCCATGGCCTTCACCAGCTCAAACACGCCCGCGGCGGAGACCAGGGCCACAACAATGTTCAGCGCCAGAGGAAAAGAGTGGTTGAACACCACAATGGCCGCCACAAAAAGCACCAGGCAGGCCCCGGATACGATCCGCTGTTTCATAGCAACATCCCTTTACAGGTTTTTCTTCTCTGAAAATAAAATTCCCAATTCATTCCCAAAAAAAGCCTATGGCAGATCATTTCTTGAAAAAATTCTGCTAGGCTGTAGGGGGGAGTTACACGCCCCCAAAGCGGCGCTGGCGGGTGGAATAGATCCGAATGGCCTCGTCCAGGTCGCTGGTTTTAAAGTCCGGCCAGAGGATGTCGAAGTAGACAAACTCCGCATAAGCCCCCTGCCACAGCAGGAAATTAGACTGACGCTCTTCCCCGCTGGGGCGGATGATCAGGTCCGGGTCGGGCTGGCCGCCGGTGTAGAGATACTGGGCGAACCCCTCTTCGGTCAAGTCCTCCGGGCGCCGCCTTCCCGCGGCCACCTCCTGGGCAAAGGTCCGGGCCGCCCGGGTGATCTCCGCCCGGCCTCCGTAGTTCATGGCCAGGTTCAGCACCATACCGGTCTTTACAGAGGAAGCCTCTTCCACCTCGTGGATGAGCTGTCGCAGCTCCTCTGGAAAGGCGGAGACATCCCCAATAAAGCGCACCCGGATGTTTTCATCCATAAAGTCCCGCAGGGCCTCTTCCAGATACTCTTTGAACAGGCGCAGCAAAGCCCCCACCTCGTCGGCAGGGCGGTTCCAGTTCTCGGTGGAGAAGGCGTACACGGTCAGATACTTAATGCCGATTTGTGAACAATAGCGGGTGATGGTGCGAAAATTGGACGCACCTGCCCGATGGCCGGCGGAGCGGGGCAGAAAGCGTCTTTTAGCCCATCTGCCGTTGCCGTCCATGATGATGCCGATGTGAACGGGCAGCCGCAAAGCCGCCCGCTCCCCATCCTCTTTCGATTGAAAGGCCAAGGCCTCTTCCCCCTTTCAGGCTCAGATGGCCATGATCTCCTTTTCTTTGCGCTGGGCGCACTCGTCCACGTTCTTCACATACTTGTCGGTCAAATCCTGGGTCTTTTTCTCGGCCTGCTTCAGGTCATCCTCAGTGATATCCCCGGACTTCTTCATTTCCTTCAGCTTTTCAATGGCGTCCCGGCGAATGGAACGGATGGCCACTTTAGCCTCCTCGCCCAGCTTGGAGACCTCCTTGGAAAGGTCTCTGCGGCGCTCTTCGTTGAGGGGCGGGAACACCAGGCGGATCACCTTGCCGTCGTTCTGGGGGTTGACGCCCAGGTCGGAGGTCTGGATGGCCTTTTCAATGCCCCGCAGCACGCTCATGTCCCAGGGCTGGATGACCAGCACCCGGGCCTCTGCCACGGAGACCGCCGCCAGCTGGTTGATGGGGGTGGGGGTGTCGTAATAGTTGACCATGATGTGGTCCAGCACCGCGGGATTGGCCCGGCCTGCGCGGATGGAGTCGAACTCCTCCATCAGATGGTCAATGCTCTTCTTCATTTTGCTTTCTGCCTTGGCGAAAACGTCCTTCATTTCTGCCATGAGGGTCTCATCCTTTCGGTTGAAAATTCTTTGTTCTTTGGATATCTGCCGGGAAGGACGGGTGCCCGCCCGTTCCCTGAGGGAGCCGCGTTACTGCACCAAGGTGCCCACCTTTTCGCCGGAAACCGCCCGGACGATGTTGTGGGGGTCCTCAATGCTGAACACCAGGAAGGGGATATTCCGGTCCTTACAGAAGGAGGCAGCGGTCATATCCATCACACCCAAGTTCTGGTTGAGCACGTCCATGTAGCTGAGGGTGTCATACTTCTTGGCACCGGGGTTCTTTTTGGGGTCGCTGTCATAGACGCCGTCCACCATGGTAGCCTTCAGGATCACATCGGCCTCGATCTCCGCCGCCCGCAGGGCCGCGCCGGTGTCCGTGGAGAAGAAGGGGTTGCCCGTGCCGCAGCCGAACACCACCACTCTCCCCTTTTCCAGATGGCGCACCGCCCGGTTGCGGATGTAGGGCTCGGCCACTTCCTGCATGGCGATGGCGGTCTGCACCCGCACATCCAGGCCCAGCTGCTCCAGGCCGTCGGCCACGCCCAGGGCGTTGATGACCGTGGCCAGCATGCCCATGTGGTCGGCCCGGGTGCGGTCCATCTTGCCGCTGGAGCGGCCCCGCCAGAAGTTGCCGCCGCCCACCACGATGGCCACCTCTGCGCCCATGTCCACGATCTCCTTGATGGGCTTGCAGATCTCCAGGACCGTGTCGAAGTCGATGCCGTGCCCGGCCTTCCCCGCCAGGGACTCGCCGCTGAGTTTGAGCAGGACCCGCTTGTATTTCAGTGCCATAGTATCTCTCCCCGCTTTACAGATTATATTCGCACTTATTGTACATGAAAAACCCCCGGTTGTAAAGCGCAAAGAAATCCTTTTCCGGGGGAAGGCCCGTTTCTTCCCTTTGGAATGGGGAAAAACGGCGGGGCGTTACAAAAAATTTACATCTTACGGGCGGCTGTTCGCATTTCCGCTGAAATGTTAACGCCCATTGCTTGTGGCAACGGGCGGCGCGGCCTATAATGGGAGTGAGAGTTGGACGAAAGGAGGCCGCCCCATGCTCAGTGAAAACATCAAGGCGGTTCGAAAATCTAAGGGACTTTCCCAGCAGGAGCTTGCGGTAAAGCTGAACGTGGTACGTCAGACGGTTTCCAAATGGGAACAGGGGCTGTCGGTCCCCGATTCCGACCTGTTGATCGCTCTGTCGGAAGCGCTGGAAACGCCTGTCAGCACATTGTTGGGAGAGACGATCGTTGAAACCGACGCAGACCGCTTGACTGCCATTTCTGAAAAACTGGAGGTAATCAATTTGCAGCTGGCACAGATAAAATGCAGCAGAAGGAAAGTCATCCACTGGCTCTTTATCGCGTTCAGCGCGGCCGTTGTGGCACTGCTCGCTCTCCTGCTCCTGCTGAACAGCCCCTACCAGCACTGGGATTACAGCGACCCGGAAACCGCTGTGTTGGGGACTATCTACCATTCCTTTGAATGGCTGTTCGCCCGGGTGTGGCCCTTTCTCCTGGCAGGGGGAGTTACCGGCGCTGTTTTGACACGGAAGCGAAATTGACTATGCTGGGAAAGGAAGCCGTGGAACCGCTGCCTCTTTCCGCACCCAGCTGACAAGCCGGTTCCCATGAAGAAAAAAGAGCGGGCTCCATTTCTGGAACTCGCTCTTTTGCTGTGCTTTGGGAAAACTTACTTCACCATGCCGGCCACTTCGGCAGCGAAGTCATCCTGGCGCTTCTCCAGGCCCTCGCCCTTCTCAAAGCGGGTGTAGGCAGCGATCTTGATGTCGCCGCCCAGCTCCTTGGCAACGGACTCGGTGTACTGCTTCACGGTCATGGAGCTGTCCTGCACATAGACCTGGTCCACCAGGCAGATCTCCTTGAAGAACTTGTTCAGACGGCCGGCCACAATCTTCTCGGCGATGTTGGCGGGCTTGCCCTCGTCCACGATCTGCTGGGTCAGGATCTCCTTCTCCTTCTCCACGCGCTCGGCGGGGACGGAGGCCTCGTCCAGGTACTCAGCGTTCATGGCGGCGATCTGCATGGCCACGTTGTGGGCATAGGCCTTAAAGCCCTCGGTGGCGGCGATATCGTTGGTGGTGTCAAACTTCACGATAACGCCGATGCGGCCGCCAGCGTGGACGTAAGAGGTGACAGCGCCCTCATAGCGGGCGAAGCGGCGGATCTTGATGTTCTCGCCGATGGTGAGGATCTTCTCCTTCAGCAGGGCGTCCACGGTCTCCTCAGTACCGGCAGCCTTGCAAGCCAGCAGGGCTTCCACGTCGGCGGGATTCTGCTCGATGACGGTGTCGGCGCAGGTCTTGACAAAGGCCTGGAAGTCAGCGTTCTTAGCCACGAAGTCGGTCTCGGCGTTGACCTCGATGACCACGCCCACCTTGCCGTCCTCGCTGACGGTGGCGAAAGCCACGCCCTCAGCGGCGATGCGGCCAGCCTTCTTCACGGAAGCGGCCAGGCCCTTCTCCCGCAGGAAGTCAATGGCCTTTTCCATATCGCCCTCAGAAGCAGTGAGGGCCTTCTTGCAATCCATCATGCCGCAGCCGGTCTTCTCACGAAGGGCGGCAACGTCTTTAGCGGTAAAATTCATTTGCAAACATCCTTTCTCTTCGCGCCCCCGGGGCGCTCCCCGCCGGGGCAGCCTTCTCAGCTACTCTTATACGAAAAACGACGAAAACAGAGAGACGCTTACTCTTCCACGCTGATGTCGCCAGCCTCTTCAGCATCGGCCTCTTCCTTGGCAGCGGCGCCCATCTGGCCCTCGCAGCCCTCGATGATGGCGTCGGCCATGGCGCCGGCGATCAGCTTGACAGCGCGGATAGCGTCATCGTTGCCGGGGATAACGTAGTCGATCTCATCGGGATCGCAGTTGGTGTCCACGATAGCCACGATCGGAATGCCCAGCTTGCGGGCCTCGGAAACGGCGATGCGCTCCTTGCGGGGATCCACGATGAACAGGGCGCCGGGGAAGGTCTTCATGTCCTTAATGCCGCCCAGGAACTTCTCCAGCTTCTCGATCTCCAGCTGCAGCTTGCTGACTTCCTTCTTGGGCAGCAGGTCGAAGGTGCCGTCCTCTTCCATCTTCCGCAGCTGCGCCAGGCGCTGGATGCGGGTGCGGATGGTGGCGAAGTTGGTGAGCATGCCGCCCAGCCAGCGGGCGTTTACATAGAAAGCGCCGGCGCGGGTGGCCTCCTCGCGGATGGACTCCTGAGCCTGCTTCTTGGTGCCCACGAACAGAACGCTCTTGCCCTCGGTGGACAGGTCGCGCACAAAGTTATAGGCCTCTTCCAGCTTGCGGACGGTCTTCTGCAGGTCGATGATGTAGATGCCGTTGCGCTCGGTGAAGATGTAAGGGGCCATCTTGGGGTTCCAGCGGCGGGTCTGGTGGCCGAAATGTACGCCGGCCTCCAAAAGCTGTTTCATAGATACGACTGCCATTTTACAAATACCTCCTTGGTTTTGAAAGCCCGGCTGTTGTTAGATTTTTTCGCGGGCTTTGCCTCCGCCGCGCGGTCTTTTCGGGGCAGACCCGGGGCTCTCCCGGGCACCAAACCGAGGCGCGGCGTGTGTTTTGCTGAAATATTATAGCACAAGCCCCCGGGAGAAGCAAGGATTTTTTTGCCGGAAAACCGGGGGCTCCCGGCGAAAAACGGCCTTTAGAAGCCGATTTTTTCCAGCAGCTTGCTGAATGTCCCCGGGTGCTGGCTTTGGGCGGGGGGCTGCCAGCGCACCAGCACCGTGTCCTCCCCGATGAGGACGATATCCCCCCAGGGGATGACGAAGTCCGCCTCTCGGCCCAGCAGGCCGAACAGCCGCAGCTTTCCGTAGACCACCACGGCGGTGAGGCGGGCTTCTTGGGTGTCCACCTCCACGTCGCACACAAAGCCGATGCGGCCCCCGTCCTTGACATTGATGACCTCCTTGTCCCGCAGGGAATCCATCCTGCAAACCATAGGCGCCACCTCCTCCCTGTATTCTATGCGGAGAGAAGGCGTTCCATCCCTTCCCTTTTGGGAGAGGGCATGGTATAATAGCTTTACAGAACCTTCTTTTGGAAAGGACGGAGCTTTATGAACATCTGGCACGACATTTCCCCCAAACGCATCAAGGCGGATGACTTCTTCGCCGTCATTGAAATCACCAAGGGCGGCAAGGCCAAGTACGAGATGGACAAGGAGACCGGCCTGCTGCGGCTGGACCGGGTGCTGTACACCTCCACCCACTACCCTGCCAACTACGGCTTTATTCCCCGCACCTACGCCAACGACGGCGACCCCCTGGACGTGCTGGTGCTCTGCTCGGAGAATATCATCCCCATGTCCCTGGTGCGGTGCTACCCCATCGGCGTCATCATCATGGACGACGGCGGCAGCGAGGACGAGAAGATCATCGCCATCCCCTTTGACGACCCCACCTACAACAGCTATCAGGACATCACCGAGCTGCCCCGGCACATCTTCGACGAGATGCAGCACTTCTTCACGGTGTACAAGCAGCTGGAAGACTCCTCTCACACCCAGATCGGCGAGGTGCGGGACCACGAGGCCGCCAAGGCCATCATCTCCTCCTGCCTGGAGCGGTACTTAAACGACTTTTGCCGCTAAGTCCCTTCCCCAAACCTAACAAGGCAAGGAGAAACGGCGCTGGAATTTTCCGGCGCCGTTTCTATTTTTCCCGTTCCCAATCCTTGGCACGAAGGGCGTATTGATACAGCAGGGTCCTCCCCCCGGCGGGCGATTCCACCGGCTGGGCGCCTTCCCGGCGAAACCACAGTTTCTCCAGCACACGGGCAGCCCGGCCGGTGTCGATGGTTTCGGCGACGACCTCCCGGGCGGAGAGGGTTTGGAAAGCGTGGCAAAGCAGCGCCCGGCTTGCCTCGGTGGCAAAGCCTTTGCCCCAGGTGTCTCGGCGGAAAAACCACCCCAGCTCCCACACCTGCTCCCCCAGGGGGGAAAACAGCAGGTAGCCCACCAGCTGGCCGGTGGCTTTCTCCACGCAGGCCAAGCCTCCCCGGCGGGCAATGCAGAACTGCTCCAAAAAGGCCTGGGTCTGCGCTGGGGTGTAGGGCGGCTCGCTGAAAGCCATCACCTCCCCATCCCCTAAGATGGCGTGGAGGGCTGGGCCGTCCGCCGGGGTGAAGTCCCGCAGGGTGAGGCGGGGTGTCTCTATTTTCATAGCTCTCCTTTCCTATAGAAGAAACGTGCGTGTTTTACACAGAAGCGGGTTTACTTCTTCCCGCCTGGCCGCCTGCGGTAGAGGACTGCCGCCGCGATGAGTCCTCCAACAACGGCCAGCCCGCCCACCACCAGGACGGCCACGGTGATGATTTGAAACCCCAAAGCGGCCGCGCGCACCGGCCCGCCGGCCTGCAGCAGCAGCTCCCTGGGCGGGAACACCGGCCCCATGAGGAAGCGGGCCAGCAAGCCCAGCCCAAAGGTAGCGGCGCCGTAGGCGGCCAGCACCAAGCCGCCCATCCAGCCCCAGCGCCGGAACAGCCAGACAAGCTTCCCCACAGCCCCGCCTTTGGCAGGCGTGGGCCCGGCGGGCTGGGGCGGGGCCTCCTCCTCCCCGGACAGCAGCGCGTCCAAAGACACGCCCAATGTTTTGGCAAGCAGCGGCAGCTTGTCCGCCTCTGGCAGGGATTCATCCCGCTCCCACTTGGAAACCGATTGGCGGGAGACACCCAGCCGCTGGGACAGCTGCTCCTGGGACAGCCCCTGCCGTTTGCGATAGTGGACAATCCTCTCTCCCAATGTCATGGCACATCCTCCTCTTGTCACACAGGGCGGCCCCGGGGCCTTTCCCCGGGACTCTCTCCACCTGTATCCTAGCAAAAGAAGCGGTTGCGCGCAAGAAGACAGCAGGCGCCTTTGCGCAACCAGCGGTTGCAACTTGCCCAGGGGGATTCACTCCCCTTGCAGAAAGCCCTCTAAGCCGCCTTCCCGCAGCTCCACATACTGCTCCCCGTCGTCCCGGGACACCAGCCGGACGTACAGGGGGCTTTCCTCCAAAGAGGGCCCGCCCACCATCACATAGTATTCCTCGTTTACATCGTAGACGCGGATGTACAGGCCGGAGCCGGCCTCCTCATAGGCATAGCCTTCAAAGTCGCTCCAGGTGAGGGCCTCCCCCTTTTCGGCCAGCTGTTCCACCCTCTCCAAGGTGAGCTGGCCGTGTTCGGCCGCGCAGCCAGCCGGGGCAACCAACAGGGCCACAGAAATCAAAAAGGCCAAAGCTTTTTTCATCGCGAAACGCCTCCCTTTCCGCCAGCGGAACCAATCCGCGCTCCTTGTCTTTTTATTGTAGCATCCGGGCTTTCGCCCTGTCAATTTCCGCCCGGCGGATTCCCAAGGCAAATGAAAAAATCCGAAGTGCGTAACTTCGGATTTTTCTGGTGGAGATAAGCGGGATTGCCTTCCTCATCCTCAATGAGGTTTTCTAGAGAACGCTTGATAGAGGGGAATATAGGTTCTTGCATAAGGAATCACTCCGTTAGTTTGATACAGGTACCGTCCTCCCAGGTGGTCACATAGGAAAGGCCGGAAGCCAGATAATACGTACACTGGCCATCTGGCTGACCATTTACAAAACTGCCTCTGAGTTTGAGTCCTTCAGAGCCTTTTGGGTAAGTATAGGTCCCCGTTCCGTTCACCTGATCATCTGACCAATCTCCGGTGTAAGAAGAACCATCAAGCCAGGTATAGGTCCCATCACCGTCGCGCTTTCCCTCGGAAAACTCGCCTTCGTATGTTTCCCCAGAGGGATAGACAATCTTGCCCTCTCCATCTAAAGTGTTCTGCGAGAGGCCGCCATCGTATTGCAGACCATTAGTTAGTTCCATCTGAACCGACACAGGAATACCATCTTCCAAATCAAACTCGAACGTCCCATCGTCGTTCCACATGGAGTAGGCACCTGAGACAAACTCGCCTTTGGAAAAAGATCCGTCCAGGGTCATTCCAGATGCAAAGGTGTAGACCCCTTTACCATCTATGACGTCGTCCGTCCAGTGCCCCTTGTATTGATCACCGGTGACCCATACATACGTACCATAACCGGAACGGACACCGTCTCGGTACGCTCCCGCATAGGTGTCCCCATTTGCGTAATACATTTCGCCCGTGCCGTTTAGCTTCCCGTCAGAAAAATCGCCTGAATAGGTGGTACCATCGGAGAAGTGGATTTCGGCGGAACACATCTCCCCTCCCAAATAGTCAACCTTGTAGGAACCGGAAGTATTGCTTACGGTGTAGGTTCCAGACCAAAACTGATTCTCCCGAAAAGCTCCCTCTAATTCGCCGCCTGTGGCAAAAGTATAAATTCCCTTCCCCTCCATGGCGTCATCCTCCCACTGGCCGGTGTACACGTCGCCACTGGCCCATGTGAAAGTTCCTGTGCCTTCTTTTTTGAAACCGCTAAAATTTCCCTCATACGTGCCAATGTCGGGATAGGATAAGCTTCCGTAACCTGTAAATTGATTGTCTTCCCATGATCCACTGTACACTTCACCAGATTCAAACTGGAAACTTCCATCACCGAAAAAATCACCCCAATCCGTTTCTCCCGTGTATGTGCCGGTTTCAATGTGAATCCGGCCAAAGAAAAGGTTTTGAAACTCACGGGACATCCGGGTGAAAAAACCTGTTTGAACACCTGTGTTAATTATAACTGCCAGTACAATTGTCACAATAGGGATGCACACCAAGAGAACTCTTTTTAGAGGGAACTTCCGATGATTCTCAGTTTGAGGATTTTGTTCCTGTTCCATTATGCATACCAGCTTTCCAAAAGTTTCATAGTCATCGGCTCCTCCTGCTGCAACAACGAAAAAAGGACATTTAGCATTCCACGGTACAGGCCGCATCGATAATTTTGGGGAGATTTTGGCAACAAGTCCCCATAGAGAGCAACATTCACCACAGGACACACGCCACAATAAGGTTGATACACACAATCGCAGCACCCGGGAATCGATTCCGTGATACTCGCCAGGCAAACCGCCCGGCAAGTAGAGGAATGAACCAGTTGGGAATAAGTGTTTTCCCAAACATTTCCGAGACGGAAAGCGTCATTTCCCATTTCATACAGCATCCTTCCTTCATCGCAGGTGAACACATCACCATTGGTATAATAGGCCATCTGACCTAAGGAGGCGCCACAAGGAGAGCGAAGTTCCATATAGTTAACAGGATAACCGTGGAGGATTTTTGAGAAAAAAGTAGCAGCGTGCCCCTCCTGCATCCGATACCCTTGCAGGTTTTTTTCAAGGATGTAATGGATTGCTTCTTGATAAAAAGCAGTAAATTCCTCTGGAGTGTATCCAATTTCGTTCCACTGCTTCTGAGCGCAACCCAGAGGCGTTAGCGGGCGAAGGAAAAGGCTGTGAAATCCCCACTCTGCATAAATGTCCACAATCTCTTTCGCGTGTGGCAGGCTAAAGCGGGTCGTAGTTTCAATGGCCCCCAACTTTAACCCTGCTTTTCGTACGCGGTTCACAGCGCGGCGAAGATCCTGATACGTTCCGGCACCAGATTTATAAGGCCGATTGTGATCGTGAAGGAATTGAGGCCCATCCAAAGAGGTAGAAATATTTACCCGGTGTTTTTGAAAGAATTCCAGCATGTCATCGGTGAGAAGAGTTAAGTTAGAAACCAGAGAATAGTATATTTCCTTACCAGTATTCTTCTTTTCTGCGTATTCAATGATATGTCGGATGACATCAAAGTTGAGCAATGGTTCTCCCCCCTGAAACTCAAATGACAGAGCAGGAGCAGGGGAACTCAAAGCAATGTCCACAGCTCGTTCTCCTACGGCAGGGTCCATCCGGTCAGAGGGCTTCGTAAATCCGTTATTCGCTTGACAATACACGCAGTTGGCGTTACATTCATTTGTTACCACGAAAATATGCAGGGTTGTGGGCTCGAACAAGTAGTTTTTGCTGTCCCGCATAAAATGGGTCTCACGCTGCAAAAGTCCAGGGACGGACCCCTGGAACAGAAAGAACTGTTCTTGCAGTTTTTGACCGACAGGCGAATCCGGGTCCAGACTTCCAGATATCAGGTCGCGCAGCTGGGCTTTAGAGACAAACGCGTACCGTCCCAAGTCATTGGTGAGCAAATACGCTCCGTGAAACTCTTGAAAGTTGAAGTGATTCAGCATAACTTCTCCTCCCGGATAGGAACCATGTCCCCTTTGGCCAACCGAAATGTACCAGCAAAAACGCCTCCACAGGCATCTTTCACACTGCAGCTGGTGCAGTTTTCAGCATATCGAACTTTATAATCTGTAATGCTTTTAGCGCAGATGGGCCAAAACGCCGGGTCCACCGCACACAAAGGGAAATTATAAAACCGCACATCAATACCTGCATCAATCAGTGCCCTTGCGCCTTTTTCCGCAGCACGAAACGCCCGAGGATAAGAAATCCACACCATATCCTGATGCTTTGCCGCATTTCCAAGCATTTCCAAGCCAATAAACTTCACACTGGCTACAGTGGGAAATTCCTCTGCGATTTGCTGAGCAATCTGGGTAATAGTCGGTGCTGTGAGTTTACTGATTACGACCCGTAACTCCACCTGGAATCCCCGGGCCAGCAGATTTTTCAGTCCTTGATATGTTTGATAATAACTGCCACACACCTGCGTGATCCGGTCGTGGGTAAAGGCATCGTATCCGTGCAGAGGAATGCCCATCACCGTGCGACTGGGAAGAGCACCATAAAGCAAGTCGCAGTAATCCTCCCGGCAAAAGATGCGTCCATTGGTCAACAGTAAAAATTCGGTTCGAGAGAACTTGTCCCGCAAAGCCTTTAGAAAGGGAAAGATATTCCTTCCCAGCAGTAAAGGTTCCCCGCCGGTAATGGTCATGTGAGCCGCATCGGATGGAATGTGCTCCACAAGCTGAAGAAGATGTTTTAAGGTGGAAGTGGTACCCAACCGCCGGGATGTTTCAGAAGCAGGGCACATCACACAATTGGAGTTGCATTTCCCCGTTATGAAAAAAGCATTATCTAAGGATTCGTTGTTATAGTAAAGGTACGCTCGGCCTTGGGAATCCACTTCAAACACGTCGTAGTCATCGCAATAAGAAAATCTCTCTAAAACTGCCGCGTCGTCCGTAAGTAGCACATCGTCGGGATACAGTGTCAGCTTTCCATTTCCCAAATAGAGCGCATCCAGGCCTTGTTCCAATAAATGATGGAGGGCTTGGAAACATTTAGCTAGGGAGACAATCCGATATCCAGCAGTATAACAGGGGATGCGGATAATCATTTTACGACACTCCAAATTATGAGATAAAGGACAAACCCAGCAAAGATGAAAACAGCAAAGGGTATTTTTCGAACAATGGTCACCGTAGGACTTCCATGAGCCGAATGCTCCCATCGACGTACACTTTCTGCTTCCTCCTGCGTGAGCCGGCTTCGCAGATCTTCGTGTGAAATTCCTGGCAACCCCTTTACTCGAGAACCAAGAAATAAAAGGGAAGAAGCAGAGGAGAGAATGCACCTGTAAAATGAAAGTAGACACTCACAAAAGTGTGGGTGTCTGCTTTTTTATGGTAAGATAGAGAAAAGGAGGAAGAGGAAATGGGAAAGAAAGGAACGCCACATCGGAAATGGAGCAAAGAGGAAAAGCTGCAATACATCCGTCTGCACCTGGAAAAACATATCTCGCTTCTGGAAATCGAGCGGAAATATGGAGTGAGAAATAATTTGGTAGCGGCATGGGTAAAGCGGTATCTGGAAGAAGGGGAAGATGCGCTGGAGCCCAAGAATGGCAATCCATATGCGGCACTTCACAGGAGTAAGAGCTTGAGCGAGGTGGAGCGGCTTCGACTTACTGTAGCCAAGCAGGAGGTAGAAATAGCCCGGTTAAAAAAAGGATATTGGGTGGAAGGAGTTGGTGCAAAGAGGGAATACGTTACTGGCAGCGGAAAGAATACGAAGTCATCGAAGAACTGAAAGAAAAATATCCGGTCAATTTTCTGTGCCAGGTTATGGGTGTGAATCGCTCTGGCTACTACAAATGGCGGCAGCGGCAAGGAAAAATGAACCGCTATGAAAGGGACAGGGTGGAACTGACCCGGCTGCTGCAAGCTGCCCATGAAAAGCATCCTTCTCATGGGTAT
>OIYW01000246.1_pt1 | contig 54701 bp, 50 predicted proteins | sample 1588351 | NCBI WGS metagenome assembly OIYW01 (sample SAMN03283268) | human gut metagenome | biome: human-associated habitat; material: feces | host: Homo sapiens | place: USA | collected 2013 | reverse complement strand
TTAGTTCGATTCATATGGCATACCTCCTACGTATTGGAATAGATAAATATTTCGCTGGTAACGTAATATTGCTTAATCTATAAACCACATATTTAGGAGGATATGTCAAGATATTTATATAAAAAAATCCAGAATATAAGCCCAGAATCGTTGAATTTTCAGCATTCTGGGCTTAAGTTGACCACATTGGGGTCAGACTCCATGAAATACCCGGGGATTTATATGAAGGATATTGATAAAAGTACTTTGTAAGAATCAGGTAGTTTTGGTATAATTCATTGTAAATGAAAATATAACCGAATCAGGTAAGTCCTCTGCGGAGGTTGCAAAAAGCGATAAGCAGTGGGTGGGAACTTGCTTATATCAGGAGGATTGTAAGCTCCTTCTGATAAACTGCGAATATCCGATTGACAGGCAGTTAAAATCAGAATTCATGAGATGGGGAGAGATAGATAGTGGACATTTATCAGATTATTATTACACATAATCGAAGCTGGACGATCAGGGAAATTATTGCTTTTGCAGTGGTTTTCCTGATGGCTGTTTTTCTGGCAGCAGTATTATTAAGGCTGCATAAAATAGTGATTATTCAGGCAGTCTGTGGACTGTTGCTTCTGACGTTTTTTGCAATTGTATTTGGTTCTACTGTTTTTACGAGGACTCCGGGGATCAGGCAGTATCAGCCGGAGGTATTCTGGTCATGGAAGGAAATCCTGGGGATTGGTGCATGTGGCAGACTGGGAAGTACTACGGGAGATGGCTTACTGCAGGAGAATCTGTTGAATATTCTGCTGCTTTTTCCGGCAGGAATTTTATTGCCGGGGTTGACAGGCAGAAAACTGAAATGGTGGATGGGATTGCTTGTGGGAATTGCGGTATCATCTGCTATCGAGATTAGTCAGTTGCTGCTTTGCAGAGGGTTGTTTGAGTTTGACGATATTATTCATAATAGTTTGGGATGTATGCTGGGGTGTTTGTTGGGGAATAGGATGTTAAGGTTGGTGCATGGAAAGTAAAGGGCAGGACCAGATGAAATATTGTCTTCACTGACATGAAGATAGTTCATAAGCGCAACCTGAAAAATTTTGGAACAATTGACTCCGTTCACAGCAATGTCTTTTTGACGTAAAATTGTTTATAACAGTAAAAATGTTTAACAAAATCTGTTAAAATGCTATAATGCAGATATGAAACAGAAAATTTTGAAAAAATCCATAATGTATGATAAAAGGATTGCTATAAACTGGTACTGTGAAAATACGACAGAAGAGGAGTAAAAAGATGTTATATATAGGAAATCACACAAGCTCATCCCGGGGCTACCTTGCAATGGGGAAGCAGATGCTGGCAAATGGCGGCAACACATTTGCATTTTTTACCAGAAATCCAAGAGGAGGGAAAGCCAAAGACATTGATCCGCAGGATGTGCAGGCATTTGGGCAGCTGGCAGAGGAGAATCATTTTGGAAAGCTGGTGGCTCATGCGCCTTACACTATGAACTGCTGCGCTGCTAAAGAAAACCTCAGGGATTTTGCCAGAGAAATCATGGCAGATGATCTGAGACGTCTGGAAATGACACCGGGAAATTATTACAATTTTCATCCGGGCAGTCACGTAGGACAGGGTGCAGAAGTAGGAATCAGTAAAATTGCGGAAATTCTCAATGAAGTGCTGACAAAAGATCAGAGTACGATTGTACTTCTGGAAACTATGTCAGGAAAGGGCACAGAAGTAGGAAGAAATTTCGAAGAACTTCGTCAGATCATTGACAGGGTGGAGTTAAAAGATAAATTAGGTGTTTGCCTGGATACCTGTCATGTCTGGGATGGTGGATATGATATTGTAAACGATCTTGACAACGTATTTGAAGAATTTGACCGGATAATAGGTCTGGACAGACTAAAAGCCATCCATTTAAATGACAGCATGAATCCCCTTGGCAGCCATAAGGACCGCCATGCCAGAATCGGAGAAGGTGAAATAGGACTGGAGGCACTTGTCCGCGTGATCAATCATCCTGCCACAGAGGGAATTCCGTTTATTCTGGAGACACCAAATGATGATGAGGGATGGACTCATGAAATTGCGTTGCTCAGAAATGAGTATAAACAGAAATGAGTATAAATATATCTGTCCGAATCAGAAAGATAAATTGGGGCGTGCAGATTATGGAAATGATTTTTCAAACGCGCTTTAGCGTTCTGACAAGTTGTAAGTGCAAATCAAAAGAGTAGGAGTGAGATCAAAAGGAAGGAATGCAGGAAAGATCAGAGATGCAGCAAAGACAAGGATATCAGGCAGTAGAGAAGCTGAGAGAAACACTGGACGAGAAGTATCTGTGGGAGGTTATTTTACTCTATGCAGGTGAGAGTTTCAAAACCTATACAGGGCTTCCGTTCACTTATGAAGTAAGAAAGGGTCGGAATGGAGACTACACAAGGGAATTGTGGATCGACCGTAGGGAGAACAGTAAGAGTCTGGCGTTAAGTTCAGTGCTGCTGGCATTGAGAAACATAAAGAAGGTGGGAGCTGTGGTTGACAGACCAAAAGCTCTGGGCGACATCCGCGGAGTGAGTTATATCTATGGAATGTTCTATCGCTTTGGGCTGATCGATGTGCCGGATACAGCCAGGCAGAAGATGAAATTCACAGGATATATTTTTTAGGAGGAAAGAGACTAAAGAGATTAATTTTCAGCCTCATTGTGTGGATTCTACAAAACCGGAAAATCTGATCAGCTATACTAATATTGAGGTGGATGGAATCGTCACATTTCGCGGAAACAGTTTTCGCGATACCCCTTCCCATGGTTATGCAGATATGACTGATTTCAGGCTGAACAAACTGTGGTCTGCAGATACAGGTTCTCTTTCTTCGGGCAGTGCCGTCTGGACAGGAAGTGGCTGGACAGGACAGCCGCTTATGATGAAATGGCCAAAAGAGGTCAAAGCACATATGAATATGACAGAGAAAGCAAAGGCAGATGATGAACTGGTTGAGGTAATCTATGCCTGTATGGATGGGTATGTGTATTTTCTGGATTTGAGAACGGGAGAAAAGACACGTGACCCATTATATCTGGGATATACTTTTAAGGGTGCGGGTGCCCTTGATCCGAGAGGATATCCGATTATGTATGTTGGCGCCGGATATAACAGCAACGAAGGAACTGCAAAGGTATTTGTAGTAAACTTGCTGGATTGTAGTGTTATGTATACTTTTGGAGACAATGATGAGTTTTCACTCAGAGGAAGTCTGAGCTTTTTTGACGGATCAGCACTTGTGGATGCAGAGACAGATACCCTGATCTATCCGGGAGAGAACGGAATCCTGTATCTGATCAGGCTGAATACAAAATATGATCTGAACAGTGGGACTTTATCCATTGATCCGGGCAGAACTGTAAAATGGCGCTACTATGGAACAAGAAGCAGTACAGAGTCTTTCTGGCTTGGAATGGAAGACAGTGCGGCAATCTATAAAGGCTATATATTTATGACCGATAATGGGGGAAATCTTATGTGTCTGGATCTGAACACTCTTCAGCTGGTATGGGTTCAGGATACATTGGATGATTCTAATTCAACGCCTGTTCTGGAAATCGAAAAAGGACATCTGTATCTGTATGTAAGTACTTCCTTCCGCCTTGGATGGAGAAGTTATGACACAGCCACTGTCCCTGTCTGGAAGATTGATGCAGAAACCGGTGAGATCGTGTGGCATACAGATTATGAATGTACTACTGATGACGGTGTTTCCGGTGGAGTTCAGTCTACGATTGCCTGTGGAAAGAACAGCCTTGCCGATTATATATATGTGACAGTGGCAAAGACCTCTGACAATGCATCCGGAGTTCTTGCCTGTCTGAGAAAATCTGACGGATCTAAAGCATGGGAGGATTCTTCCTCATATGCCTGGTCTTCTCCGGTGTGCGTTTATAACAAAGACGGATCAGGAAAGGTTCTTTATTGCAACAGTACAGGTGATATCCGCCTTCTTGATGGTAAAACAGGTAAACAGGAAGATGTATTATCTGTCAGCGAGGGCGTGATAGAGGCTTCCCCGGCTGTCTACGATAACTATGCGGTTGTAGGCACCAGAGACTGTAAAATATGGGGAATCAGGTTACAGTAAATAGCAATATTTATTTGCTTTCTCCCATTCTTTATTAACTTGCCATTTATCGCACTAAATGGTAAAATTTAAATATCTTACAGTTTTACGGCACAATATTTTGAAAAAACTGAAAACAAAGGAGAGGAAGCGATGGAAGAGAGAAATAACAGACTGCTGAATGCGAAGCTGAACAAGTATATTGTTCCGGGGATTATGATGTCTCTGGCGCTTCAGCTGGGAAATATCGTAGATACGATATTTGTAAGTAACCTGATCGGGGTGGAGGCAATGTCTGCAGTTACCCTGAGCCTGCCTGTGGAGACAATCGTTCAGCTGACAGGATACTGCCTTGGTATCGGCGGTTCCATAGCAGTGGGAAACATGCTTGGCAAACGAGACAAAGAAGGGGCATCGAAATTGTTTTCTGCCACATTTATAGTAACACTTGTGGTGGGAATCATTTTTTCAATCTGCGCCCTTCCTGCAGCAGAACCTGTTGCCAGACTTCTGGTATCAGGTGACGGTGTCCTGACCGGTTATACCAGAGATTACATACGTGTAAGTATGCTGGGGGCACCGGTGATCGGAATTGGACTGATGATGGTCAATTACCTTGGGGTGGAGAATCATCCGGAGCTGGCATCAGCCTACCTTATCGCAGCCAATGTGATCAATCTTGTGCTGGACTATATATTCCTCAGATATACTCCGCTGGGAATTACAGGTGCATCCTTATCAACTGTTCTTGGTTTCCTGTTTGCAATGGGAATTTTTGTGCTTTATATCCGCTCTGATAAGCGAAACCTCCACCTGATCCTGCTAAAGCCAGGCGAACTTGGAATCACAAAGGAAGCAATCATCACAGGCGTGCCAATGCTGATCTTTATGGCAGCTAATTTTGTAAAGGCGCTTGGACTGAATACCATTATCATGAACCAGCTGGGCGAGGAAGGTATGGCAGTATTTACTGTCTGTGACAATGTGCTGCTGATCGTCGAGATGCTTACAGGCGGAATCATCGGTGTGATCCCCAATGTGGCAGGAATCCTTTTTGGAGAGAAGGACTACGTGGGAATCCGGGTTCTCTGTAAAAAGATGTTGAAATACAGTTATATCCTGCTGGCTGTGATCTTTGTCCTTATTATGCTGTTTACCGAGGAAATTACTGTCATGTTCGGAAGCGGCGGTGGCGAGCTGGGCAGCCATATGGTCCAGGCGCTGCGCATCTTTGCTTTGTGTGTGGCACCTTATCTGTGGAATAAGTTTATTATCAGCTATTACGAGTCCATTGAGGAGACAGCCATTGCAAGTTTTGCCACATTTCTGGAGAATGCGGTGGTAGTTCTGCCTGCAACCCTGGTGGGAATCCTTGTATGGAAACAGATTGACGGGATCGGTATCGACGGAATTGCAGCAGGATTTGTTGCCACTGAGATCATAACTGCAGTTGCAGCCTGTATTTTCAGAAAAATCAGGCATAAGAATACAAGCTTTTATATTGTTCCTGACAAAAATCCGGGGATTAATCTGGATTTTTCCATTAAGAGTACCATGGAGGAAGCACAAACGGTTCATAAGAGGATCATAGAGTTCTGCCAGGAACAGGGAGCTTCTAAAAGCAAGGCAAATCTTGCCGCAGTGTGTGCGGAGGAAATGACTGTAAATATTATACGATTCGGGGGAAAAACCTCCAACTGGATCGACATTAACCTCTGTCTGGAGGATGATCTCTGCAGACTGAGGATCAGAGATAACGGTGTAAATTTCAACCCTCTGGAATACCAGTATGACAGTGAAGACTTTGATATACATGGGATTGAACTTGTCAAGAAGGTATCAAAATCCATGGATTATATTCGTGCGATTGATATGAATAATGCCATAATATCTTTTTAGGAGGTACATGAAAATGAAAAATATTAATGAAAGGAACAATTTTGTTTTTGAGTTTCGGCCGGTAACAGAATTGTTCGAGGAACAGGTGAAGCTTCATCCTGAGAAATGTGCAGTTGTCTCCGGCAAAGAGAGCTTTACCTATGTACAGCTCAATGAACGGGCCAACAGGATTGCCAATGCACTTGTGGAAAAAGGTGTCAGACGGGAGACTATCGTAGGTGTGGTCCTTGAGAGATGCTGTGATTTCTATGCAGTGCGACAGGGTATCCTGAAGGCAGGAGGCGCATTTGCAGTTGCCACGCCGGATTATCCTGATGACAGGATCCGGTATATTTTTGAGGATTCAGGAGCTCCTTTTATTATCACAACAAAGGAGATCGCAGAGGAACGAAGGGAACTGTTTGCTAAGCTTCCCTGTACAGTACTTCTGATCGAGGAACTTCTGGAGAATGAGAATACAGAGAATCCTCAGGTAAAGATCGGGGAGCATGATCTTTGTTATTGTATCTATACTTCTGGTTCCACAGGCAAGCCCAAGGGTGTGCTGATCGAACATATCAATCTTGCCAATTTTGTAAATCCGGATCCGAAAAATGCGGAAACTTATGGTTATGTCAGCAGGGGATCGGTTTCTCTTTCCATGGCAGCCATGACCTTTGATGTGTCTGTTCTGGAGGAATTTCTGCCACTTACCAACGGGATGACTGCGGTGATCGCCTCTGATGAGGAGATTCTGAATCCTCTTATGCTGGGTGAGCTGATCGTCAGAAATAAAGTGGATATTATGACCACAACTCCTACTTACCTGTCCAATATGATCGATCTGCCCCAGCTTGAAAAAGCAGTTTCTCAGATTAAGGTGTTTGATGTAGGTGCAGAGGCTTTTCCTCCGGCTCTGTATGACAAGATTCGCAGAGTAAACCCGGATGCTTACATTATGAATGGTTATGGACCTACGGAAACTACCATCAGCTGTACCATGAAGGTAATTACGGACAGCAGAAACATTACCATTGGTACGCCTAACGGTAATGTGAAGGTATATATTGTAGATAAAGAGAATAAGATCCTTCCGGACGGAGAGACCGGAGAGCTTGTGATCGCAGGACTGGGCGTTGGCAGAGGTTATATGAATCTGCCGGATAAAACAGAGGCTGTATTCATTGATCTTAACGGAGAGAGAGCTTATAAGACCGGTGACCTTGCAAGAATCAGCCCTGAGGGTGAGATTGAATTTTTCGGAAGAATAGACAATCAGATCAAGCTTCGCGGCCTGAGGATTGAACTTGGTGAGATCGAGGAAGTGATCAATTCCTATGAGGGAATCATTACCAGCATTACTCTGCCTGTAGATAACAAATTCCTCTGCTGCTATTTTATGGCTGACCGCCAGATCAATACAGAGGAGCTTTCTGCCTATGCATCAGAGTCCCTGGCTCATTATATGGTTCCTGAGGTTTTTGTCCAACTGGAAAAGATGCCTGTGACACAGAATGGTAAAATTGATAAGAAAGCACTGCCAAAGCCGGTTGCACAGCCAAAGAATCTGAAAGAACCCCAGACTCCTATGCAGAAGAAGATTTTTGAAATCGTTGCAGACGTTGTGGAGAATGATTTTTTTGGAACTGACACAAGTTTTTACAGGGCGGGGCTGTCTTCTATCAGTGCCATGAAGCTTTGTATTCTGATTTCAGAGGAATTCGGAGTGACTGTGAAAACCAGTGATATCCACGAAAACAATACGGTGGAGAAACTGGAAAAATATGTGATGCTTGCACCGAAGATCAGAACCTATGAAAAGAGAGAAGTTTACCCTCTTACCGGCTCCCAGAAGGGTATTTTTGCAGAGTGCATGAAGAATCCTGAGAGTACGGTATACAATATTCCGTTCCTGTTTGAACTGGAAAGCTCTGTTGACGTTCAGAAGCTGTCAGATGCCATTTCTCAGATGATCACTGCACATCCGTATTTGCTGACAAAGGTTTATTTAAGTGACAGCGGAGAGATGGTGCAGAAGCCTTGTGAGGAAGCCTTTGTACCAGAGGTGGTCCGGACCACAAATGAGCAGTTTGAAAAGATGAAAGATGAGCTGGTGCGTCCCTTTAAGCTGGAAAAGGGACGGCTGTTTCGGGCGGGGATTTATGTGACAGAAGACAGGAAATATCTTTTTACAGATTTCCACCATATCCTGGCAGATGGTAATTCCTATGATATTATTTTTGAGGATATCGATCGGGCCTATCTGGGTGAGAAATTGGAGAAAGAATCCTACACAGGCTTTGATGCTGCCCTTGATGAAGAACAGCAGATGAAAGAGGGAAAATATAAGAAGGCCGAGAAATATTATGACAGTATTTTCGAGGGAATTGAGACAGAATCCCTGCCTCTTCCTGACTGCTCAGGAAAGACTCCTGAGAGAGGATATCTGTCGATGCCTGTGGATACCAGAGAGTCTCTGGTACTTTCTGCCTGCGAGAAGCTGGGGGTTACTCCAAACATTCTGTTTACAGGTGTATTCGGCATTCTCATGAGCAGATATTCCAATTCCGAGGAGAGTCTTTTTGCAACTATTTATAATGGAAGAAATGATTCCAGACTGGAGAATACAGTCTGCATGCTTGTAAAGACTCTGCCGGTTTACTGTTCCTGTGATCCGAAAGTCACCATACAGGCCTATATGACAGAGCTCTCTGAGCAGATTCTGTCTTCCATGGCAAATGATATTTTTCCGTTCTCTGATATCTGTGCAAAGTACGGGATTAATTCTGATCTGGTATTTGCATATCAGGCAGAGCTTGGGGATGATTTCCCAATCGGTGATACCGTTGCCAGGGGTCATGACCTTTCTCCGGATATGTCAAAGATGCCTCTGTTGATCCAGGTAAGAGAATACGATCATAAATATGTGCTTACTGCAGAATACCGCAGTGACATGTACAGTGAAGCCTTTGTACGTGGAATATTGGAATCCTATGAGGCAGCTATGGATTCCCTGCTGAAAGCAAAATATATTTCGGAAGTTTCTGTTCTTTCCCAAAATGGAGCGGACAAAATTGCGGAATTTAATAATACTGCCTGCGAATATGACAGAAGTAAGACCATCGCTGATATGTTTGAGAAGCTGGTACAGACCATTCCTGACCATACGGCTGTGGTATTTAAGGATAAAAAATATACTTACAGAGAACTGGATGAGATCAGCGACAGACTTGGAAAATATATCGCATCCCAGGGAATTGGCAGTGAAGATGTTGTTTCCATTCTGATCCCCCGCTGTGAATATATGGCGATCGCACCGATGGGCGTGATAAAGGCAGGTGCAGCTTACCAGCCTCTGGATCCAACCTATCCCAGGGACCGCCTGATGTACATGATGGAGGATTCCTCTGCAAAGCTTCTCATTGCTGACAGAGAGCTTCTTCCTCTGGTAGACGGATATAAAGGACCGGTGCTGTTTACAGATCAGATCTGGCAGCTGGAGGATAGGGATGTTGTGCTTAAGAAGCCGCAGCTGCATGATCTGTTTATCCTTTTGTATACTTCCGGTTCCACAGGTGTGCCAAAGGGCTGTATGCTGGAATATGGAAATATTACTGCTTTCTGTCACTGGTTCAAGAGATATTATGGCATAGATTCGGAGTCCAGGATAGCTGCATATGCTTCCTTTGGTTTTGATGCCTGCATGATGGATATTTACGGTGCCATCACAAACGGTGCACAGCTTCACATTATTCCGGAGGAGATCCGTCTGGATTTTATTGGACTGCAGCGCTATTTTGAGGAAAATGGCATCACGCATTCCTTTATGACTACTCAGGTGGGAAGGCAGTTTGCGCTGGAGATGGATTGTAAGAGCCTGAGATATCTTTCTGTAGGAGGAGAGAAACTGGTTCCATGTGAGCCGCCAAAAGATTATAAATTTATCAATGCTTATGGACCTACAGAGGCGACTATTTTTACGACTGTATTTGAAGTGGACAAATATTATCCAAATGTCCCGATCGGAAAAGCACTTGACAATGTGAAGCTTTATATTACAGACAAGCTGGGGCATATGCTTCCTCCCGGTGCATGCGGAGAGCTGATGATCACCGGCTGGCAGGTTTCCAGAGGATATCTTAACAAGCCGGAAAAAACTGCCGAGGTCTATACAAAGAATCTTTATGATGATACACCGGGATACGAAGTGATGTATCATTCAGGTGATGTGGCAAGATTTCTTCCAGATGGAAATATCCAGATCATTGGCAGAAAGGATTCCCAGGTTAAGATCAGAGGTTTCAGGATTGAGCTTTCTGAGGTTGAGGAAGTGATCCGCAGATATGAGGGCATCAGGGATGCCACTGTAGTTGCCTTTGATGATCCAAATGGTGGAAAATATATTGCTGCCTATGTGGTATCGGACAGCACTGTTGATATCAATGCCCTGAATGATTTTATTAAAGAGACAAAGCCTGCCTATATGGTACCTGCAGTTACCATGCAGATTGACAAAATTCCTCTGAACCAGAACCAGAAGGTAAATAAAAAGGCTCTTCCTCTGCCTGAGAAAAAAGCAGCGGAGATCATTAAGCCTGAGAATGAGGTTCAGCAGATATTATTTGACTGTATCGCAGAGGTTCTGGGGTATACGGATTTTGGGATTACCACAGATATTTATGAGGCAGGTCTGACATCCATCACTGCCATTAAGCTGAATATCCTGATCTCCAAAGCCTTTGACATTGTGATCAAAACTTCAGATATTAAGAATCATCCCACTATCCGAATGATGGAGGAATTTGTAAAAACTGCGGGAAAAGAAAGCAAAAGGGAAGTACAGGAAAGTTATCCTCTTACCAACACTCAGGAGGGGATTTTCATTGAGTGTACTGCAAATATGGGTTCTACCATTTACAATATCCCGTATCTGTTAAAGCTTGATAACAAGGTGGATCTGGACAGACTGGCAGAAGCCATTGACAGTACTGTTGAGGCGCATCCTTATCTGAAAACCCGTCTGTTTATGGATGACAACGGAAATGTACTTCAGAAACGAAACGATGGGCTCAGTTATAAAACACCGATTTTAAACGGAATGAACAGAGACACTCTGGTACGTCCATATATGTTGTTTAATGAACAGCTTTTCCGGTTTGAAATCTACAGAACCTGTGATGGCAATTATCTGTTCCTGGACCTTCACCACATTGTTGCCGATGGTACATCTCTGGCTATTATAATTAATGATATTAACAGAGCTTACAGCGGTGAGAAGCTGGAACCGGAAGGTTATACTTCCTATGATCTGGCACTGGATAACAGAGATGCCCTGGCAGGTGATATCTATAAAAATGCAGAGAATTATTATAAGTCAGTATTTGAACATGCAGGTGGAAGCATCAGCTTTTATCCGGACAAAAACGGTGCGGCTCCAACAGCAGAACTTTATCACAGAGAGACCAGATCCATTTCCGTGCAGGATGTGAAGGAATTCTGTAAAAAGCATGGAATTACGGAGAATGTATTCTTCATTTCCGCTTTTGGTATCACACTTGGAAAATATAATTTCAAAAAGGATGCTGTATTTACCACTATTTACCATGGAAGAAACGATTCCAGACTTTCGGAAACAGTGGGTATGCTGGTAAAAACACTTCCTGTTTTCTGTGATTTCTCAGGAACAGCTAAAGATTGCTTAAGCGGTGTACAGAAACAGCTGATCGATTCCATGAACAACGATATTTATCCTTTCTCACAGATCAGCCATGAGTTTGATATTAAGGCAGATGCCATGGTTATTTACCAGGGCGACAATTTTGCTTTTGACACCATTGGCGGGGAATATGCACAGGAGGAGCCTGTCAGCCTGAACATGGCAAAGGCACCGGTTTCTGTCAGCATTTCCATTGAAAAGAACAGATTTGTCTTTGAGATTGAGTACAGAGGGGATATGTACCATGAGGAAACTATCCGGTATCTGGCTGACAATCTGGAAACCACTGCAGAGGGAATCTTAAGGGAATGCGATCCGGCTGATATCCGGCTGATGTTTGAGGAAAAAACTCAGATGGAGGATATTCCGGAACATGCAGGAAAGACCTTCATAGATCTGTTTAAGGAGATGGCTGCCAGATATCCGGACAGACCGGCAGTGCGGGATGACTCCGGAGATTTTACTTATAGAGAGTTGGACAGAATGTCTGATTATATTGCACAGAAGCTTACGGAAAACGGATTTGGCCCGGAACAGGCAGCAGGTATCCTGTGCGGCAGGACAAAGGAATATACAGTAGCCTATGTGGGTGTTATGAAGGCCGGCGGAGCCTATGTTCCTCTGGATCCGGAGTATCCACAGAGCAGAATTGAATATATGCTGAAGGATTCAGGAGCAAGAAATCTCCTTGTGATCGATCAGTATCAGAATCTTGTGGAATTTTATGACGGAAATGTGATCAGTCTGGACAGTGTGGCAGATGAGGCTGAGGATTTTGAACTTTCTGCAGAGCTTATTTCTCCGAAACCGGAGAACCTTGCCTATATGATCTATACCTCAGGCTCCACAGGAAAGCCAAAGGGTGTTATGATCGAGCACAGAAATCTGTTGAACCTGATCGAATATATCACACTGAGCAGAAATACTTCACCGGATGACATTGTGGCAGAGTTTGCAAGCTTCTGTTTCGATGCGTCAGTGATCGATCTGTTTGCACCTCTTACCGCCGGAGCAGTCCTGTATATTTTACCGGAGAGTATCCGTAAGGACGCCATTGCCATAAGCAGATATATAAAGGAAAAAGAGATCACCACCGCAACCTTCCCTACCCAGATGGGAGAACTGGTTACAGAACTTCTGGAGGATGCACCTGCTCTTAAATTTGTTACACTTGGCGGCGAGAAATTCAAGCATTACCGTAACCGTACCTATCAGATGATCAATGGCTACGGTCCTACAGAGAATACGGTTTCTTCCACAGAGTTTTGGGTAGACAGACAGTATGACAACATCCCGATCGGAAAATCACAGCGGAATGTGCGCAGCTACATTGTGGATGAGAATCTGAACCGGCTTCCGGTGGGTGCGTCCGGCGAACTTTGTCACGCAGGAAGGCAGATTGCCAGAGGATATCATAATCTTCCGGAAAAAACAGCATCTGTGTTTGTAGAAAATCCATTTGCTGTATGTGAGCAGGAAAGCCGTCTTTACAGGACCGGTGATATGGTCCGCATGAAAGGTGACGGAAATATTGAGTACATAGGCCGGATCGATTCACAGGTGAAGATCAGAGGATATCGTGTGGAGCTTGGTGAGATCGAAGGTGCCCTTCTGAAACATGAGCTGGTGAAAAATGCAGCCGTTACAGTAATTGAAAAGGGTGGAAATAAATATATCACAGCTTATTATACAGGAGAAGCCATCCCGGAGGATGAACTGAAGACCTTCCTGGAGCCGCTGATCCCGGATTATATGATGCCGTCTTTCTTTGTCAGCATTGAGGAAATGCCTGTGACACCGGGCGGTAAGATTGATAAAAAAGCACTGCCAATGCCGGAGGTAACCACGAACACTGCCAGCTATGTAGAGCCGATTACTGCAGCTCAGAGAGCACTCTGTGAGATTTTTGAGAAAGCACTGGGAATTGAAAGAGTAGGGATTGAGGACAACTTCTTTGAGCTGGGCGGATCTTCCCTTACTGCATCCAAGGTTGCTGTTATGTGTCTGTCAAAGAATATTTCACTGGTATATGCGGATATTTTCAAATATCCTACTGTACGGGAACTTGCAGCTCTGGTTGATGATGACGGAGTTACAGAGGCTGCACAGAGCAAGAATGAATTTTCGGATTATAACTATAACAGGATCCAGAATGTGATCAGCGCAAATACAGAAGAAAATGCAGACCGGATCACAAAGGAAAAGCTGGGAGATATTATGGTCACAGGTGCCACAGGTTTCCTGGGGATCCATGTCCTTAAAGCATTCATTGACAATTATGACGGTAAGGTTTACTGTCTTGTACGTAAGGGCAAATATGAATCGCCTGAAAAGCGAATGATGAACATGCTGATGTACTATTTTGATGATCCATACAAAGAGCTGTTTGAAAGTCGTATTATCTGTGTGGATGGGGATATTACCTCAAAGGAACAGGTAACAGGATTTTCAGAATACAAATTCAGCACCATCATTAACTGCGCTGCCTGCGTAAAGCATTTTGCGGCTGATGATGTACTGGAAAGAATTAATGTGCAGGGTGTGGAAAATCTGATCGATTTCTGTAAGAATAACGGCCGCAGACTGATCCAGATTTCTACGGTTTCCGTTGCGGGAGAAGGTTCTGACGGTGTTCCGCCAATGTCCAGAGTTTTCTGTGAGAATGATCTGTACATCGGACAGAATATTACCAATGAATATATCCGCACCAAATTCCTGGCAGAGAGGGCGGTTCTGGAAGCAGTTTCCGAGGGACTGGACGGCAAGGTAGTCCGGGTAGGTAATCTGATGAGCCGAAACTCTGACGGCGAGTTCCAGATTAATTTCATTACCAATGGATTCCTTCGCAGCCTGAGAGGGTATGCGGCTGTAGGTAAATTCCCTATGGGCGGTATGCATGAGGTGGCAGAATTCTCACCGATTGATTCTACTGCGCTGGCAGTTCTGAGACTGGCTCAGACCGACCGGAGATTTACTGTGTTCCATGCATGCAACAGCCATCATATTTATATGGCAGACCTGATCTACGCAATGCGCAGCTATGGATTCAGGATTGATATTGTAAGAGATGAGGAGTTTGAGGCAGCAGTGAAGGAATTTGCAAAGACCGGTCAGGATTCTGATGCGGTTTCCGGACTGATCGCCTATACCTCACATAATGAAAATGAAATCTATACCATTGATTACAGCAATCGTTTTACAGCACAGGTTCTGTACAGGCTGGATTATAAATGGCCGGTTACAGATGACAGATATCTGGAAAATGCAATTGCAGCACTTGACAGACTTACATTTTTTGATTGATTCAGGAGGGAAAATTACAATGGAAATTATCACAAAAACAGAAGGTAACAAAGCAACTATGGAAATCAGCGGATGGCTTGATACACAGACAGCTCCCCAGTTAGGGGAGGCTCTGTCCGGACTTGAAGACAGCATCACAAGTCTGGTATTTGATTTTACAAATCTGGAGTATATTTCATCTGCAGGCTTACGTCAGGTGATCGTGGCCTACAAAAAAATGGCTCAAAAGGATGGATTTAAGATCATCAATGTTTCTGATGAGGTTTACGATGTATTCAGCCTTACAGGGTTTGACAGCAAGATCGATATTCAGAAGAAGTAACTGTTGATCAGATGCAGAAATTATACAGGATCAATATTAATCATTTTGAGGATCCGCTTAAGAATGAAAGGCTTCTGGATCTGGTTGGGATCAGAAGAAGAGAAAAGGTCATCAGGTATCGTATGCCTGATGACCGCAAAAGAAGTCTGGGTGCAGGGATCATCATCAGAAAAATCCTCGATGAAAACGGGCTTACGGAAAGCTGCCTGAGATATTCTGACAATGAAAAGCCGGTTGTGGATGGCCTTTTTTTTAATGTATCTCATGCGGGGGACTATGTTGTGGGTGTGCTGTCAGACTGCGAAGTCGGGTGCGATATTGAGAAAAATGCCAATGCGCCTCTTGAGGTGGCAGAACATTATTTCTACCATTCAGAGCTTGCTTACATCAAGGCTGCGAAGAACAAAGATAAGGCGTTTTTTACGCTCTGGACATTAAAAGAAAGTTATATGAAAATGACAGGCAGAGGAATGAGCCTCCCTTTGGATTCTTTTGAAGTGGTTCCCACAGAAGAGGGGTTTGTCCTCGGAAAATCCTCAGAAAGGCCATGCTTTTTTGAGACAATGGAATTTGACGGTTATATTTTCTCGGTCAGCAGTGAGAGGGCTTTTTCTCTTCACAATCCATTGGAAATTGTTTTCGACGATATTTATGTATGATCACAGAGGATTTTTCAGACGCATTCTAGAGTTCCAATCAGACAGGAAAGCGTATATGTCAGATATTGCTTCTGCTGTACGGGAGAACTGAGGAAGGCATCGGAGCAGGTAAACCAGGTGTAACAGGTATTTCTGGTTGCTGCTTTCCGGTGCTTTCTGTCAATTCCGGATCCGAGAGATTTCGGGATAACCGTATCCTCCTCTGGGAGATAATAGTAATCCTTATAATCTGCATAGTATTGTTTCAGTTTCCCGTCAGTTGTTTTGATAATTAAATTGATTTCTTCGTCTTTTCCTGTCAGATAGAAGTCGGTGTTTCCATTGGAAAATTCCTGTGGCAGTGTGCAGGGGAGCTTCAGTTTCAGAATCAGGTTGTCTCCGTCAAATTCACTGTATGTAACTTCATAATCTCCATCATAGATGCAAAGATATCCCAGCATATCAAAGATTCTTCCAAGTCCCAGCACATCCTCCAGGTTATGTCCAAGGATTTCATCAGCTGTAAAGGCATCTCTTTTTTTCAGAAAATCTTTGTAAAGTTTAATGCATTCCTTACCATTATCATAAATCCTGTCTTTGATCCCCAGAAATTCTTCCATGCAGGGCTGCTTCATGGCAGACAGTTTTAAAAGTGACTTTAACGGTTTTAATGTCAGGTAGAGATCCAGCGACTGTTTTCCTGTAAACGGAGAGGGAATTCCATATTTTTCATATCGTGCTTCCAGATATGGCTGGTCGAAGCGGTCTCCGTTGTAGGAAATCAGCAAATCACATTGCTGAAGAAATTGTGAAAAAATTCTCAGAATTGTCTCTTCTTCACTTGCATTTTCCGCCATCCATTGATAAAAATTCCAAGTTTCATCTTCAATTCCAACAGCTCCAATCAGGTATAAATACGTGGAATTTCTTGATAATCCGGTGGTTTCAATGTCGTAAAAAACAGGTGTAAAATTGTATTTTTGGAAGAATTTTCCAGTGAAAAATTTAACAGTCTCAAAGTCTGGAAACCCTTGTAAAATGGGCATTTTTTTAACAATCATGTTAATAATTTTTCCTTTCTGAAATTGTATTTAATTATACACAAGAAAATGAAATTTGGGTAGTGCTTTTTTTGAAAAAATGGTTTATATTATAAACAGGTTGATAAAAATGTACAAAAAAGTATATGGATTTTATCAAAAATAGAGCACTTTGGTGGTGCTTAATATAAAAGGAGGGAACGAAATGGGAATTTTAACCTTTAAGGGTGGTGTTCATCCTTATGACGGAAAAGAATTATCCAAGAACAGTCCGGTAGTGAAATATCTGCCAAAGGGAGATATGGTATATCCTCTTTCCCAGCATATCGGTGCTCCGGCTGCAGCGATAGTTCAGAAGGGAGACCATGTGCTCGCAGGACAGAAGATCGCAGATGCTGCGGGGTTTGTCTCATCACCGATCCATTCGTCTGTTTCCGGTACGGTAAAAGGAATCGAACCGCGCCTGACAGCAACAGGTTCTATGGTCAATTCCATTATCATTGAGAATGACCAGCAGTATGAAAGTGTGGAATTTACTCCTGCACGTCTGGAAGATCTTTCGAAAGAGGAGATTTTGGCGAGAATTAAAGAAGGCGGAGTTGTGGGAATGGGTGGCGCCGGATTCCCCACACAGGTAAAGCTTGCGCCAAAGGAACCGGAGAAGATCGATCATATCCTTGTAAACGGTGCCGAGTGTGAACCCTATCTTACCAGTGACTACAGAAGAATGCTGGATGACTCTGAGAAGCTGATCGAGGGCTTAAGAGTTATGCTGAAGCTCTTTGACAATGCGAAGGGATATATCTGTATTGAGGATAACAAGCCTGACTGTATTGCGAAACTGAAAGAAATGGTAAAAGATATTCCACGTATTGAAGTAGCAGAGCTGATGACCAAGTACCCACAGGGTGGTGAGCGTTTCCTGATCAAGGCTGTCACAGACAGAGAGATTAACTCTGCCATGCTTCCGGCAGATGCAGGATGCGTAGTTGACAACGTAGATACCGTAATTGCTGTTTATGAAGCCGTTATCCTTGGAAAACCTGTTATGGACCGTATCGTGACAGTAACAGGACAGGGGATTAAGAATCCGCAGAACTTTGATGTCCTTTCCGGAACAGATATGGCAGAGCTTATAGAAGCTGCCGGCGGACTGACAGACAATGTATCCAAAGTAATTTCAGGTGGTCCTATGATGGGATTTGCCATGTATGACACTCATGTACCATGTATTAAGACAAGCTCCGCATGTCTCTGCCTGGAGAAGGATGATGTGGCAGATGCCGAACAGACTGCATGCATTAACTGCGGCAGATGTGTAGGAGTCTGTCCCGGCCATGTCATTCCTGCAAGACTTGCAACCTTTGCAGAGCATGGTGACATGAAGAGCTTCCAGAAATTTGATGGTATGGAGTGCTGCGAATGTGGCTGCTGCAGTTATATCTGCCCTGCCAAGCGTCCGCTGACCCAGATGATCAAATCTATGCGTAAGATGGTTCTGGCAAGCCGTAAGAAAAAGTAAAAGGGGGACATCGTAATGGATCAGATGTTACATGTATCATCCAATCCCCATGTCCGGGATAAGATGACAACAAGCAAAATCATGCAGCTTGTGGCACTGGCGCTTCTGCCGACCACACTGTTTGGAATTTATAATTTTGGCCTTCGCGCCTTACTGGTAGTAGTGATCACTGTCGCTTCCAGTGTATTCTTTGAGTGGATTTATGACAAGCTGATGCATAAGAAGAACACAATTACAGACTTCAGTGCAGTTGTTACAGGTTTATTACTTGCATTAAATATGCCTGCATCAATTCCGCTCTGGATGCCTGTACTTGGCAGTGCATTTGCAATCATCGTTGTAAAACAGCTCTTCGGTGGTCTGGGACAGAACTTCATGAACCCGGCACTTGCAGGAAGATGTTTCCTGATGATCTCTTTCGCAGGAAAGATGACAGACTTCGCAGTAAGCGACAGCTTCAGAGGTGTGGTAGATACTGTATCCGGTGCAACTCCTCTGGCAGCTCTGAAACAGAATGGATTTACAGACAGTTCTGTATCTGTATTACATATGTTTATCGGTGATATCCAGGGAACTATCGGTGAGACTTCTGCCCTTGCGATCCTGATCGGAGCAGCAATCCTTCTGGTTTTCAAGGTGATCGATCTGAAGATTCCGCTTACCTATATTGGAAGTTTCGCAGTATTTGTAATCCTTTACATGCTTGGAACAGGCAAGGGATTTGACGTGAACTATCTGTTCAGCCACATCTTCGGCGGTGGTCTTATGCTTGGTGCATGGTTTATGGCTACAGACTATGTCACAACACCGATCACACCAAGAGGACAGTATGTATACGGTGTCTGTCTTGGTGTACTGACTGCGGTCTTCCGTCTCTTTGGCGGTTCCGCAGAGGGCGTATCCTATGCGATCATTTTCTGCAACCTGTTAGTTCCGATGATTGAACGTGTGACTCGTCACCCGGCATTTGGGAAAGGGGGCAAAAAGGCATGAGTAACAGAATTATCAAAGATACCATAGCTATTACAGTGATCACACTGGTGGCAGGACTTGCCCTTGGTGTAGTCCAGGATATTACAGCAGATCCTATTGCAAAGCAGGAAGCACAGGCGAAACAGGATGCGTATAAGGCAGTATTTGCAGATGCGGACAGCTTTGAGACAGTGGATGTGGATGCGGATGCCATGCAGTCTTATCTGGATGAAAACGGATATGCGGCACAGTCCATAGATGAGACTATGCTTGCCAAAGATGCTTCAGGCAATGAACTGGGATATGCATTTACAGTAACCACTTCCGAGGGTTACGGCGGAGATATCCAGTTTGCAATGGGTATCCAGGATGACGGTACCTTAAATGGAATTTCCATTCTTTCCATCGGTGAGACCGCAGGTCTTGGTATGAGAGCAAACACAGATGCATTTAAGGATCAGTTCAAAGATAAGAACGTAGACAAATTTGAATATACAAAGACCGGTGCCACAGCGGATGATCAGATCGATGCGTTAAGTGGTGCCACTATTACAACGAATGCCATGACAAACGGTGTTAATGCCGGATTATGTGCATTCCAGTATGAGAAAGGGGGAAATCAGTGATGAAACCAAACACACCTGCTGAACGTTTATATAACGGAATCATCAAAGAAAATCCTACCTTTGTACTGATGCTTGGTATGTGTCCTACACTGGCTATCACCACATCTGCAACCAATGGTATCGGAATGGGACTTACTACAACAGTGATCCTTGCAGCATCCAACTTAATGATCTCTCTTCTGAGAAACTTTATTCCGGACAGAGTGCGTATGCCTGCATTTATCGTAGTTGTTGCTTCCTTTGTAACAGTTGTACAGCTTCTTTTACAGGGATTTATTCCAAGCCTGTATGACTCCCTTGGAATCTATATTCCTCTGATCGTAGTTAACTGTATCATCCTTGGACGTGCAGAAGCATATGCATCCAAGAATAAACCGATTGCCTCTCTGTTTGATGGTATTGGTATGGGCCTTGGATTTACCTTAAGTATCACCTGTATCGGTGCAGTACGTGAGCTGATCGGCGCAGGTTCTCTGTTTGGACATCAGATCCTTCCTCTGGCAGATGCTGCAGCAGGTAAGGCTGGTTATGAACCGATCACAATCTTTATCCTGGCACCCGGAGCATTCTTTGTTCTGGCAGCGCTTTCTGCATTACAGAACAAATTCAAAATCGGTGCAGCCAAACGTGGCATTGATCCAAGCAATCCTGATTGCGGCGGAAGCTGTGCAGCCTGTGGCAATACCATGTGTAAGGGAAAAAGGGGGTAATGGATTATGAAAGAACTTTTGATCATACTTGTAAGCTCAGCGATTGTAAATAACGTAGTCCTCAGCCAGTTCCTTGGCCTCTGTCCTTTCCTTGGTGTTTCCAAGAGTGTTGAGACAGCAGCCGGCATGGGCGGTGCGATCATCTTCGTTATTACACTGTCATCTTTTGTGACAGGTATTATTTACAATGCTATCCTGGTTCCTACGAACCTGACTTATCTGCAGACTATCGTATTCATCCTGTTGATTGCGGCACTGGTACAGTTTGTAGAGATGTTCCTTAAGAAGACAATGCCCTCCCTGTATCAGGCACTTGGTGTGTATCTTCCACTGATCACAACAAACTGTGCGGTTCTTGGTGTTGCCCTTACAAACGTGCAGAAAGAGTATAATGTTCTTCAGGGAACAGTGAACGGATTTGCAACAGCAGTGGGCTTTACTATTTCCATCGTGCTGATGGCTGGTATCCGTGAGAAAATCGCATACAATGACATTCCAAAATCCTTCCAGGGATTCCCTACAGTTCTGCTGACAGCCGGACTGATGGCAATTGCCTTCTTCGGATTTTCAGGACTGATTTAAGGAGGGGACTGGTATGAATATAGGAGCAATTATCGCGGCAACTGTACTGGTTGCGGCAGTAGGTCTTTTTATCGGTGTTTTCCTTGGCGTTGCCGGTAAGAAGTTTGCTGTGGAAGTGGATGAGAAGGAAGTTGCTGTTCGTGAGGCGCTTCCCGGTAATAACTGCGGTGGCTGTGGTTATCCCGGCTGTGATGGTCTGGCAGCAGCAATCGCCAAAGGTGAGGCACCTGTAAATGGATGTCCGGTAGGCGGTGAGCCTGTCGGAAAAGTAATCGCAGCGATCATGGGACAGGAAGTTGTGGAGACTGCCCGTCAGGTGGCGTATGTGAAGTGTGCGGGTACCTGTGAGAAGACGAAGGATAATTATGAGTATACAGGTGTGGAAGACTGTGAGATGATGGCTTTCATTCCCGGTGGCGGTGCGAAGTCCTGTACTTATGGATGCCTTGGTTTTGGAAGCTGCGTGAAGGCCTGTCCGTTTGGGGCGATTGATGTTGTGAACGGTGTGGCTGTTGTTGATAAGGAGGCTTGTAAGGCCTGCGGTAAGTGTGTTGCCAAGTGTCCGAAGCATCTGATCGAGCTTGTGCCCTATGAGCAGACTACGTTTGTGCAGTGTAGTTCTCATGCGAAAGGTAAGGCTGTTACTTCTGCGTGTGAGGTTGGCTGTATCGGATGTAAGAAGTGTGAGAAGACTTGCCCGAATGGGGCGATTACGGTTGATAATTTCTGTGCGCATATTGATTATAGTAAGTGTACGAATTGTGGGGCTTGTAAAGAGGTTTGTCCGAGACATATTATTCAGTAATGGGAGGAAGAACTGCTGTGTGAAGGCATGGCGGTTCTTTTTTTCGATTAAGGGATGCGAATATATGTTTGCGTTATGGGGTGGGATGTGGTATGATGAATCGGAAGTGATGAATTTGGGACGGAGGATGTATCATGATTGCGTTTGTTCATGGAATGGCTGTGGATATGACTGAGAGCTCGGTGGTTGTTGAGGCCGGGGGGATTGGTTATGAGATATATATGACGGGGGCAGATTTGTTTGAGATTCGTATGGGGGAGGATGTGAAGGTCCATACTTATTTTAGTGTGAGAGAGGATGCCATGAAGCTGTATGGGTTCAGGGCTAAGGATGATCTGCAGATGTTTAAGCTGCTTCTTGGCGTGAATGGTGTGGGGCCGAAGGCTGCGCTGGGAGTTTTGGCGGGGATTACAGCGGATGAATTGAGGTTTGCAATTCTTTCGGATGATGTGAAGACGTTGTCGAAGGCTCCGGGTATCGGGAAGAAGACGGCTCAGAAGCTGATTCTTGAGCTGAAGGATAAGATGAAGCTGGAGGATGCGTTTGAATTGAAGCTGGCTCATGAGCAGGAGAGGGCAGCAGTGGGAGCCGGTGAGGTTTCGGATGGCAGGCAGGAAGCTGTTGAGGCTCTGGTTGCGCTGGGATACAGCAGTGCGGATGCGCTTCGGGCGGTGCGTAAGGTTACGGATGTGCCGCCGGATGATGTGGAAGGTCTTTTGAAGGCTGCACTGAAGAATTTTTAACTGAAGCAGGACTTTAAGCTCTGGTAGATTGGATTGCCTGTATTGTTATAGAATTGTTATAGGTTAGGATGGGTAACAGATGGAGAAACGTATTATAACTACGGATGTGACGGAGGAGGATTTTTCTCTTGAGGGGAATCTCCGGCCGCAGACGTTGGATGATTATATTGGTCAGGAGAAGACTAAGAGTACTTTGAAGGTTTATATAGAGGCTGCGAAGCAGAGACATGATGCGTTGGATCATGTTTTGTTTTATGGTCCTCCGGGACTTGGTAAGACTACTCTTTCGGGGATTATTGCCAATGAGATGGGAGTTCATATGAAGGTGACTTCCGGGCCGGCTATTGAGAAGCCGGGGGAGATGGCTGCGATCCTTAACAATCTGCAGGAGGGAGATATTCTGTTTGTGGATGAGATCCACCGTCTGAACAGGCAGGTGGAGGAGGTCCTTTATCCTGCTATGGAAGATTATGCTATTGATATTATGATCGGGAAGGGGGCTTCTGCCAGGTCTATACGTCTGGATCTGCCGAAGTTTACACTGGTGGGGGCGACTACCAGGGCAGGACTTTTGTCTGCACCTCTTCGTGACCGTTTTGGTGTGATGCATCATCTGGAGTTTTATACTCATGAGGAGCTGAAGACGATCATTATCCGTTCTGCTCAGGTTCTTGGAGTGGAGATTGATGAGAGGGGAGCGGCTGAGATTGCCAAGAGATCCAGGGGGACTCCGAGGCTTGCCAACCGTCTGCTGAAGAGGGTTCGTGATTTTGCGCAGGTGAAGTATGATGGACGGATTACTTATGATGTGGCGTGTTTTGCGCTGAATCTTCTGGAGGTGGATCAGTATGGTCTGGATAAGATTGACAGAAGGATCCTTCAGACTATGATCGTGAATTTTCAGGGTGGTCCTGTGGGACTGGAGACTCTGGCTGCGGCGATAGGGGAGGATTCCGGTACGCTGGAGGATGTGTATGAGCCTTATCTGCTGCAGAATGGATTCCTGAACCGTACGCCGAGAGGACGTATGGCATCGACGCTTGCGTATGAGCATCTGGGCTATCAGATGCCTGAGAAAAACTGAAATTAAGGGCGTAAAAATATAAAAAAGTAAAAGTTTTTTAAAAATTCCTATACATTTCGACTGCTTTCGAGTATAATGAAGTAAATGTCCGGGGTTCCGGGCAGATTGAAGGAAGATACAGGAGGCTCGTACGGATGGCGGTCAAAAATACAGCAAAGGTAATCATAGGTGGTAAGATTATTACGCTGGGAGGCTATGAATCGGAAGAATATTTTCAGAAAGTAGCATCCTATATAAATAAAAAGATGGATGAGTTAAGTGCTATGCCGGGTTACAGCAGACAGCCCATGGAGACCAAGCATACACTTATCAGCCTGAATATTACAGATGACTATTTTAAGGCAAAGAAACAGGCGGAGGTTTTTGAACAGGATTTACAGCAGAAGGATCAGGAGATGTATGATCTGAAGCATGAGCTGATCTCGCTTCGTATGCAGATTGAGGAAGCGCAGAAGCATGAACAGGAAGCCCTGGAACAGAAGAGCCTTCTGGAGGGAAAGAATAAGGAACTGGAAAAGCAGATTGATGAGCTGCTGAAATAACAGAGGGGGGATTACTTCGGTGATTTCCCCTTTATGATTTGTTTCATATGTATTCGATTTGAATATTATAGCAATGCTCATAAATAATGCATTTAAGATGACTGTTATAGAAAACGTGAGGTATAGAATTGAGAAGAGAAGAGATTGAACTTCTGGCACCTGCCGGTTCCTATGAGGGATTTGAGGCAGCGATTGGTGCAGGTGCAGATGCGGTTTATGTAGGGGGAGCAGCCTTTGGCGCGCGGGCCTATGCGAAGAATTTCGGAGAGGAAGAGCTTTTGCGTGCCATTGATACTGCTCATATCCATGGCAGGAAACTTTATCTGACAGTGAATACGCTGTTGAAGAACAGGGAACTGTCTGAACAGTTGTATGATTATCTGCTTCCATATTATAAGGAAGGTCTGGATGCGGTGATCGTTCAGGATATGGGTGTGTTTAAGATGATCAGGGAGATGTTTCCGGGTATGCATCTTCATGTCAGCACGCAGATGACTGTGACAGGTCCGGAGGGGATGAAGTTTCTGGAAGAACAGGGTGCTTCCAGAGTGGTAACTGCCAGAGAGCTTTCCCTTGAGGAAATCCGGAGGATGCATGAGACAAGTCCTATCGAGATTGAATCTTTTATCCATGGAGCTTTATGTTACAGTTATTCAGGACAGTGCCTGATGAGCAGTATCCTGGGTGGAAGAAGCGGTAACAGAGGAAGGTGTGCACAGCCTTGCCGTCTGCCTTACCAGACAGCGCTTTGTTGCGGGGAAAATGGCAGACGGTCAGAGAAAAGGAAAGCGCAAGAACTATGTCCTCTGAGTCTGAAAGATATTTCTACGATAGAGATTCTTCCGCAGATTCTGGAGGCTGGTGTTACTTCTCTTAAGATAGAGGGCAGGATGAAGCAGCCGGGATATACAGCAGGGGTAACTTCTGTATATCGGAAGTACCTGGATCTTCTTTTTGAGAAGGGAGCTGAGAATTACAGGGTAGCAGAGGAGGATAAGAGATATCTGCTGGATCTGTTTAACAGGGGAGGTTCCTGTACCGGTTATTATCAGATGCAGAATGGTCCGTCCATGATGGCATTCAGCAATGAGAAGAAAACAGGAGATGTCAGTCCTGTATTAAGAAAAAAGAAAGAAAAAATTCAGGGAACATTCATTCTTTTTCCGGGAAGTCCTGCTATACTGGATGTGTCATGCAGGGGAATCCATGGATCTGCGTCTGTGGGTGAGGTACAGTATGCGCAGAACCAGCCGCTGACAGAGGAGCGCATCCGTTCACAGATGGAGAAGCTTGGAAATACAGAATATGAGTGGGAAAATCTGGAAATCCAGATGGATGAGAATATTTTTATCCCGATGAAAATGCTGAATGAGGCGAGAAGAGAGGCACTGGAATCGCTGGAAAATGAATTGCTCAAACCATATAAGAGAGAAGAAAATAATGGGAAGAAACGCTTATCAGAGGATGCCGGAAGAAAAGCAGATTCGTCAAAGCAGAAAAATCTTCCGATTTATATTTCCTGTGAAGAAAAATCCACTGCACTGGCGTTATATAAAAGAGAGGGGATACATGGAATGTATCTGAACGCTGATGCCATGGAGGTCTGCCTGGATGACTGTGTAAGCAGAGGAATGGAGATGTATCTGTCTCTTCCGCATATTATGAGAGGTGAGATGCCCCGGGAGCTTCTCACCAGGATCAGAGAGTGGATGGACAGAGGAATGACAGGATTTCTGGTAAGAAATCTGGAGACTTTTGCAGTTCTGCGAAAGGCAGGTCTGGCTGAGAAATGTGTTCTGGATCACAGTATGTATACATGGAATGATGAAGCTGCTGATTTCTGGAAAGATCAGAAAGTCCTCAGAAATACGGTACCGCTTGAGCTGAACGAAGGGGAAATCCGCCACAGAGATAACCGGGACAGCGAGATGCTGATCTATGGATATCTGCCTCTTATGATATCGGCCCAGTGTGTGCATAAAAATCTTTACGGATGTAATCATAAGGAAGAAGGGGTAACTTTAAAAGACCGTTACGATAAAGAATTTACGGCGAAATGTATATGTAACCCATGGAAAACTGAGAATACAGATTTCTGTATACCCTGCTATAATATCATTTACAACAGTATCCCTTACGGCCTGTTGAAAGAGAAATCACAGATAGACAGACTTGGTGTCTCTTCCCTGAGACTTGCATTTACCATTGAAAAGCCTCAGGATGCGGTGAAGATATATGAAGAGTTCAGAGCTGTTTATCGTGATGGGAAGAATCCTCCGAAACGGGAATATACAAAGGGACATTTTAAAAGAGGAGCCGAGTAAGGCATATGATTAATGTAATTGTAGAATTATCCAAGTATGTGATCCTTACCCTGATGGTGATTTATACCTTTCACTGTTTCTATCTGGTGAAACAGCAGAGTGAGGAGGAGAGAAACGAATCGCTGCGCCAGCAGCTGATGCTTATCTTTTTTATGGATTTCACTGCGTTTCTGGTCATCTACCTGAAGACAGGTAAGTTTCAGGTCGTGTTGTTTTATGTCGAAATGATGGCATTTTTTGCGGGAATCCAGATTTTGTACAGGATTTTTTATAAGAAAGCATCGATTTTACTGCTCAACAATATGTGCATGCTTCTCAGCGTAGGATTTATTATGCTGTGCAGGCTGGATGTTTCCACAGCTACCAGACAGCTGGTGATTGTGGCAGGCGTAAATGTGGTGGCATTGATCGTACCTGTCCTGATCAGGAAGATGAAATTTCTCAAGGACCTGACATGGGTTTATGCGGGAATCGGAATCGTTTTGCTGGCGGCGGTATTTGTGCTTGCAAAGACAAGCTATGGAGCAAAACTTTCCCTGATGGGAATCCAGCCTTCAGAGGCGATAAAGATTACATTTGTGTTCTTTATGGCGGCATTGCTGAGAAAAGGTGCTGATTTTTCAAAAGTGGTCCAGGCTACGGTAGTGGCGGGACTGCATGTGGGGATTCTTGTACTTTCCAGAGACCTTGGAAGTGCAGTGATCTTCTTTGCGGCATATCTTGTGATGATTTATGTGGCATCCAGAAATGTGGGATATCTGGCACTTGGTCTTGCAGGCGGATCTGCAGGGGCAGTTGTCGCATATCATCTGTTTGGCCATGTGCGTCAGAGAGTGACAGCCTGGAAGGATCCCATGGCGGTATATCAGAATGAAGGATACCAGATCGTCCAGTCACTGTTTGCCATTGGAACCGGCGGATGGTTTGGAATGGGATTGTGTCAGGGTTCGCCTGAGAAGATCCCTGTTGTCAAGAATGACTTTATATTCAGTGCAATCTGTGAGGAACTGGGTGGGATTTTTGCAATCTGCCTGATCCTGGTATGTATGAGTTTCTTTTTGATGATCGTAAATATTGCGCTTAAAATTAAGAAACCATTCTACAAACTGATCGCACTTGGACTTGGTACGGAATATGCATTTCAGGTATTTCTGACAATTGGCGGAGCAACGAAATTTATCCCTATGACAGGTGTAACTCTTCCTCTGGTCAGCTATGGAGGAAGTTCTGTCGCGTGTACAGTACTGATGCTGGCGATCATTCAGGGATTGTATATTTTGAGAGAAGATGAGGACGAAGAAATTGAGAGATATCGAAGAAAAGGAACGGCGCAGAGAGTTGAAGAAGCGCCAGAAGCGCAAAGCCCGGGAGATTTCTGAAAAGAGAAGGCCCCGTAACAGAGAGTATACACTGGTATCCTGCTTTTTTGTGCTGATCTTTGTCAGTATGATCGGATATCTGATCTACTTTAATTATGCAAAGAGCGATGATTTTATCAATAGTCCCTATAATACAAGGCAGGATACTTTTTCAGACAGGGTTGTAAGAGGTAAGATCATATCTGCAGATGGGCAGGTGCTTGCCCAGACCAATGTTTACGAAGACGGAACAGAGGAACGTACTTATCCCTATGCAAATATGTTCGCTCATGTAGTCGGATATGACACTAATGGAAAAAGCGGACTGGAATCAGAGGCGAACTTCCAACTTCTGACTTCTCATGAATTTTTCCTGAACCAGATGAAAAATGAGTTTAAGAATCAGAAAAATACGGGTGATTCTGTGAACACGACGTTAAACGCAGATCTTCAGTCAACTGCCTATAATGCACTTGGTGACAGGAGAGGGGCGGTTGTTGCCATAGAACCCTCTACAGGTAAGATTCTGGTGGAAATGAGCAGACCGGACTTTGACCCGAATACTATTTCCCAGAACTGGGACACACTGGTAAATGATTCCAATGACAGCAGTCTGTTGAACAGAGCTACAAACGGAGCCTATCCTCCGGGATCTACATTTAAGGTGGTAACTGCCCTGGACTATTTCAGAACCAAGGGCAGTCTGGAGGGATTTTCCTATCTCTGTGAGGGAAGTATTACCAGAGAAGATCACACGATCAGGTGCTATGGCGGAACTGTTCATGGACAGGAAGATTTTTACAGTGCTTTTGCCAATTCCTGTAACAGTGCATTTGCAGAGATCGGAACCATGCTCGGAGGCAGTTCTCTGAAAAAAACAGCCGAGGATCTTCTTTTTAATAAGAGTCTTCCGCTTTCTTCCTATAAAAAGAGTACTTTTACATTAAATGGAAAATCTTCTGTTGCAGAGGTTATGCAGACTGCCATCGGACAGGGTAATACGTTGGTATCACCTATGCATATGGCGCTGATTACCAGTGCGATCGCCAATGGCGGGGAGCTCATGAAGCCTTATCTCATTGATTCTGTTGTAAGTTCAGACGGAGAGACAGTGAAGACAACAGAGCCGGAGAGCTATAAACGTCTGATGACAACAAATGAGGCGAATATCCTTGGAAAGCTTATGAAAGGTGTTGTGGAAAACGGAACCGCATCGGCTCTGAACGGAAGAGGATATACAGTGGCAGGCAAGACCGGATCAGCGGAATTTGATGAGAATGGTTCCAGTCATTCCTGGTTTATCGGTTATTCCAACGTGGATGATCCGGATCTGGTAGTTGCGATCATTGTTGAGAATGGCGGTACCGGAAGTGAAGCAGCAGTGCCCATCGCAGAGCAGATATTTGATGCGTATTATTATGATAAGCAATAATAAATTCCATGTTGCAGGCAATCTGGAATGAATTTTGGCTACGTTAATGTGAACGGAGTGAACAGTAACTAATTAATCGGTAATATGTTATGAAATGATATTTATAGCTTGCGGGTTTGGAAAAAAAGAGATATACTATACTCAGTTTATAATACCACGCAAAACAGGAGGGATTGCATTATGATAGAAGCAACGAGCTGTGGCGGTGTGGTAATTCATCGGGGTAAGATTCTTACTTTGTATAAATCTTACAGGAACCGTTATGAGGGCTGGGTATTGCCGAAAGGAACAGTGGAACCAGGCGAAACGCATGAACAGACAGCATTGCGGGAAGTGATGGAAGAGGCTGGAGTGCGTGCGACCATTGTGAAATACATCGGAAAGAGCCAATATAACTTTACCGTTCCGGAGGACGTGGTTTTCAAAGAGGTACACTGGTATCTTATGACTGCGGATAATTATCATAGTAAGCCCCAGAGAGAGGAGTTTTTTGTAGATTCCGGATATTATAAATTTCATGAGATCTATCATCTGCTGAGGTTTTCAAACGAGAAGCAGATCGTAGAGCGTGCTTATCAGGAATATCTGGAGATGAGAAGCAATGGACTCTGGGGAAAACAGCATAAGTATTATTAACGAGAGAACAGGGCTGTGTTTTTTTGCAACGCAGCCCGGTTTAAATTTTGGAGAAAATGGAAATACTGTAACTGAAGTGTTATAGAAACGGGAGAGGGTGTAAGATGCTGAAATGGCAGGAGAATTTTCTTGCAGGGGAATCTGTAAAGGATCCTGAGGAGATAAAAAAGAAACTGAACAGCGGAAAACCGGTTCTGGGAATTTATCTCCTTACTCTGTCAGAGAATCCTGTGAATCTGATGGATATTATTCCTGCAGCAATGCTGATACAGAAGAGCTTTTATGGAATCTGTCCGAAGATCATAGGAATGGCGAAGGGCAAAGAGGAAGCCCTGGAGATGGTGCGAAGTCTGATCGATGAAATGTACAGGGAAACGGGAACTTTCGCAACAGCTGAATATATAGAAAACAGGTGAGAATATGTTACATATTTTATGGCTGATCCTTAAATTTATACTGATCATCCTGGGAATTCTGCTGGGCCTTCTTTTACTGGCAATTCTTCTTGTACTGTTCTGTCCTGTAAGATATAAGGCATCAGCTGTCAAGGCAGAAGGTGGCTGGAAACAGACAGAGGGAGAGGGTATCGTAAGCTGGCTGTTTCATGGGATTTCGCTGAGAGCGGAATGGAAAGATCAGCAGATGGAGATATCCTTTCATCTGTTTGGAATTCCCGTAGACAAGTTGTTGAAAAAACGGCAGGAGAAGAGGGCTGTAACAAAGAAATCCGGCGCAGAAAAGGTATCTGTATCCGGCACAGACGGAAACAGGGAAGAAGAGCATAAAAAATCAGTGGTTGATCACCCGAAATCGGAGAATATGGAGACTGAGGATCTGAAAACAGACAGAAATTCAGCTTCAGATACATCTGCTGATACAGAAAGGATCAGAAACAGTCAGATATCCGGACAGCAGGAACTGAATGCAGATGATACAGATCGGAATAGTCTAAAGAAGAGGCAGTTTTTTATAAAAAGGATCTATGACCGGATCCGAAATATATTTCAGTTGATTCGTACAAAACTGCAAAATATCCGCAGGACATTCGGGAAGATTAAAAAGAATGTGTCCTGGTGGAAGGCGTTTATAGAACATCCCAGAGTGACAGCTGCCAGAAAACTTGTATGGAAACATGGAAAATTTTTGCTTAAGCATATTTTTCCTACAAGGATAGAAGGGCAGGTTACTTTTTCTTTTGAAGATCCGGCGCTGACAGGTGCGGCACTTGCTGTACTTGGGATGACAATTCCATTTCACAAAAACTGTATACAGATTAATCCCCGTTTTGACAGTGAGAATTATCTGTATGGAAACATCAGGGCAAAAGGCAGGATCTACGGATTTGTTCCTGTGCGGGCAGCAGTGAGTATTTATTTCAATAAAAATATAAAATACGTTATAAAACGTTGGAAAACCAGGAGGGCATGACCATGGCAAATGAAAACAATTTTAAAGAAACCGTAAATTCATTATTCAAGGGAATGGACAGTTTTATTTCTGCGAAAACAGTGGTAGGAGAGGCAATCCATGTAGGCGATACGATCATTCTTCCTCTGATGGATGTATCTTTCGGTGTAGGTGCCGGTGCTTTTTCCGGAGAGAAGAAGGATAACGGTGGCGGCGGAATGGCAGGAAAGATGACTCCCTGTGCAGTGCTTGTGATCCAGAATGGAACAACAAAGCTGGTCAATGTGAAAAATCAGGATGGTCTCACCAAGATCCTTGATATGGTTCCGGATTTTGTAGACCGTTTTACCTCCGGAAAAGGTGATGAAGAATCTGTCGGCGAATCAGAAAAATAATTTTTGCATAGACTATAGCAAACCGATGAAAAAGGTGCAGAAGAATTGGAAAAGCTGTTCGGCTTTATGCTGTTTTTCATAGGGATTGGGATGATAATCGGGATGCTGATCGCAGAAAATGTGGTTCTGGTGGTTTCGGCCGGAGTTTTCCTGTTGTTGGGATATCATCTTTTCTGTCATTAACTTTACAGAAGATTGCGAATATCCCGTTTGACATATGAAATAAAAAAAGACTGTCAGCTCAGGCAGAATATTCGGTAAAGAATATCTGAACAGAGGGACAGTCTTTTTTGCAAAAAAAATACCCCTGTTGCAACAGGGGTAATGGTGTTATTATGCTCTTTCTACTTTACCGGATCTTAAGCAAGAAGTACATACATATGTCTTTCTAGCTCCACCCTCAGCAGTCTTGATTTTAACGGATTTTACGTTAGATTTCCACATTTTATTGGATCTTCTATGTGAATGACTTACATTATTTCCGAAATGAGCAGCTTTCTCACAGATTGCACATTTAGCCATGATAGCACCTCCTTGACGCTTTATTGTTACTGTCGTGCTGTGTGCATAGCGTCTGAACAGTAACCTTGTGTTCAACAGATTACATTGTAACAGATGAATTGTGCTTTTGCAAGCAAAAAAAGGAAAAAACTCAAAAATTATATTTCTTTTTCTGTGAAAAGAGGTTATAATACACTTACATACAATAATGAGCATTGGAGGTAACCATATGAATGGACGTATAGATTCCGGATTAGGTCAGATCATAATTGACACAGATGTAATCGCAACCTACGCAGGAAGCGTTGCTGTAGAATGTTTTGGTATCGTAGGCATGGCTGCAGTCAGTATGAAGGACGGACTGGTAAAGCTTCTTGGAAAGAACAGCCTGAAACATGGCATCAGCGTCAGAATTACAGAGGACAATAAAATCCGCCTGAATTTCCATGTTATTGTGGCATATGGCGTGAACATAAGTACAATTGCAGACAACCTTGTCAGCAATGTCAAATATAAAGTCGAGGCCTTTACAGGAATGGAGATCGATAAGATCGATATTTATGTAGAAGGTGTACGCGCAATTGATTAGGATAGAGGAGGAACTTGTGGTGAATAACAAAACCATAGATGCCAGAATACTTTCCAGGATGTTTCTTGCAGGAGCCAAGAATCTGGAAGCTAAAAAAGAATGGATCAACGAACTGAACGTATTTCCGGTACCGGATGGAGATACAGGAACCAATATGACAATGACGATCATGGCAGCAGCAGCAGAAGTAGGTTCTCTGGGAGAGCCTGACATGGAGTCACTGGCCAAGGCGATTTCTTCCGGTTCTCTGCGCGGTGCAAGAGGTAACTCAGGTGTTATTCTTTCTCAGCTTCTGCGTGGCTTTACCAGAAGTGTTAAGAACAGTAAGGAACTGGATGCCATTGATATCGCGGCAGCCATGGAGAAAGGTGTGGAGACTGCATATAAGGCAGTCATGAAACCGAAGGAAGGAACAATCCTTACTGTTGCAAGAGAGGCTGCTGCCAAGGCTGTAGAGCTTGCGGAGACAGCAGAGGATCTGGATACATTTTTCCAGAGCGTGATCGCTCATGCGGAGGAAACTCTGGCAAAGACACCGGAGATGCTGCCGGTTCTGAAAGAAGCAGGAGTAGTGGATTCCGGTGGACAGGGACTTCTGGAAGTATACCATGGTGCATATGATGGTTTCCTTGGCAAAGAGATTGATTATACACAGTTTGACAAGGCAAAAGGTCCTGCTGTGACTAAGATCGATGCACAGACAGAGGCTGATATTAAATTTGGTTATTGTACAGAGTTTATTATTCTTCTGAACCAGCCGATGTCCGAGGAGACAGAGCATGAATTTAAGAAATTCCTGATGTCCCTTGGTGATTCTATTGTGCTTGTTGCAGATGACGAGATCGTGAAGGTTCATGTTCATACCAATCATCCTGGACAGGCTATTGAGAAAGCCCTTACCTTTGGTGCACTTTCACGTATGAAGATTGACAATATGCGTGAGGAGCATCAGGAGAAGCTTATAAAGGATGCCGAGAAAATGGCGAAAGAGCAGGCAGAACAGGAAGAAAAAGAAGAAGCAGCACAGCCGCCGAAGGAAGTAGGCTTTATTTCCGTATCTGTGGGAAAGGGAATGACAGAGATCTTTAAGGAACTGGGTGTGGATTACCTGATCGAGGGCGGTCAGACAATGAACCCGAGTACAGAGGATATGCTCAATGCCATTGCAAAAGTAAATGCAAAGACTATTTATATTTTCCCGAACAATAAGAATATTGTTCTTGCTGCAAACCAGGCAAGGGATCTTACTGAGGATAAAGAGATCGTGGTTGTGCCGACTAAGACCATTCCGCAGGGAATTACTGCCATGATCAGTTATGTGCCCGAGAAGAACAGTGCGGAGAATACTGAGGCTATGCTTCAGGCAATCGAACATGTGAAGACCGGACAGATCACGTATGCTGTGCGTGATACAAGGATTGATGATAAGGAGATCCATGAGGGTGATATGATGGGTATCGGTGATCATGGAATCCTGGCTGTTGGCAAGGACCGCATGGAAGTTGCCAAGGAGACAGTTGCCCAGATGGTGGATGATGAGTCTGAGGTGATCAGTATTTATTATGGTGCTGATACTGAGGAGGCTGAAGCTGAGGAGCTGGCAACGGCTCTGGAGGAGGCTTATCCGGATTGTGATGTGGAACTGAATGCGGGTGGACAGCCGATTTATTATTATGTTATTTCTGTAGAGTAGGATAATAGAGTTTTTGAGAGAGATAAACGAATAGTTCATGTGATGAAAACGGGTATAGGCCATTGTTGAGGGTGGGTATATCCGTTTTCGTGTTATAAAAGGGGCCGGCAGGAAAATATTTGTGTCAGGATGCGGTTTCGGCATCTAAGAGATACCTGCAAATGCATCCTGACACAAATATTTTCCTGCCTGAGATTTGGATAGTGGAAGTTTATTGTCGGCAGATTATTGTGATTGAAGAAAGAGGGTTGCTTGATTTGGTTATTTTTTGCAGGGATAAGATAGATAATTTTTACTGGCTGTAAGGGATATTCATAATTATGTAGAAAGGAATCGGTGGTATATGTCAACATCTTTGCGTACTTTGAAAGGCGTGGGGGAGAAAACGGAAAAGTTATTTGCGAAAATAGGAGTTACGGATATGGAATCTCTTCTGAGTTATTATCCACGTAATTATGATGCGTATGAGGAGCCTGTTGAGATCCGGTCTCTGGAAGAGGGAGCTGTTGTGGCGATTTCTGTGGCGGTTATAACGGGTGTGTATGTGAATCAGGTGCGGAATCTTCAGGTGATCACAACCACTGTGGCAGATCTTACGGGGAAAATTTCTGTTACGTGGTTTAATGCACCGTATCTGCGCTCTGCAGTCAGGAAAGGCAGCAGGTTTGTTCTGCGGGGGCGTGTCGTCAGGAAGCAGGGGAAGCTGCAGATGGAGCACCCTGAGATTTTTACGCCTGCGGCTTATGAGGAGATTCTGCACAGTCTTCAGCCGATTTATGGACTGACTGCGGGGCTTTCTAATAAGACGATCGTGAAGCTGATCCATCAGGTGCTTGATGAGCAGAAGCTTCAGGCAGAGTATCTGGCAGATGAGTATAAGGAGAGGTATCACCTGGCAGACAGGAATTTTGCGATTCCTGCGATTCATTTTCCCAAAAATATGCAGGAGCTGTTAGCTGCAAGGAGAAGGTTGGTGTTTGACGAGTTTCTTCTTTTTATTCTTGCTGTGCAGTCTTTGAAGGAGAAGACGGAGGAAGCACCGAATACGTTTCCCATGCATCCGGTATGGACGACAGAGCAGATTATTGAAAGTCTGCCCTATGATCTGACAAAGGCGCAGTTGAATGTGTGGCATGAGATTGAGAGGGATTTAAGCGGCCAGGCTCTGATGTCCAGACTGGTTCAGGGAGATGTAGGAAGTGGTAAGACAATCCTTGCGTTTCTTGCAATGATCATGACTGTGGAGAATGGATATCAGGCAGTGCTTATGGCACCTACGGAGGTTCTTGCAAGGCAGCATTTTCAGGCAATGGAGAAATTGCTGCAGGAACAGAATATTGATTTTGGGCATCCGGTTTTGCTGACAGGATCAGATACTGCGAAGGAGAAAAGGGAAAAATATGCGCTGATCGCGTCAAAAGAGGCTAACCTGGTGATAGGAACGCATGCGCTGATTCAGGAAAAAGTGCAGTACAATAATCTTGGACTGGTTATTACAGATGAGCAGCATCGTTTTGGTGTGAAACAGAGGGAAGCACTGACTACTATGGGAAACCCGCCTAATGTGCTGGTGATGAGTGCTACACCGATTCCAAGGACGCTGGCGATCATTATATACGGGGATCTGGATATTTCAGTAATTGATGAACTTCCTGCGCAGAGACTTCCCATTAAAAATTGTGTGGTGGATACTTCTTACAGGCCGAAGGCTTATTCCTTTATGGAGAAGCAGATCCGTCAGGGACGGCAGGTTTATGTGATCTGTCCAATGGTGGAGGAGAGCGAAGGGATGGATGGGGAAAATGTGCTGGATTATACCCTGAAGCTTCGCAATGTTTTTTCGCCGGATATAAAGATTGCTTCTCTTCATGGAAAGATGAAAGCGAAAGAGAAGAATGTGATCATGGAGGCTTTTGCCGCAGGGGAAATTCAGATCCTGGTATCTACTACTGTAGTTGAGGTAGGAGTGAATGTGCCTAATGCTACAGTGATGATGGTGGAGAATGCCGAGCGTTTCGGGCTGGCACAGCTTCATCAGCTTCGTGGGCGTGTCGGTAGAGGGGAATATCAGTCATATTGCATTTTTATGCAGGGAAATGGTGCAAAGGAAATTTCTAAACGTCTGCAGATCCTGAATAAATCCAACGATGGATTTTATATTGCAGGAGAGGATCTGAAGCTTCGCGGTCCTGGTGATCTTTTTGGAATCCGCCAGAGTGGTCTGCTGGAATTTAAACTGGGGGACATCTATCAGGATGCGGATATCCTGAAAGCTGCCAGTGAAACGGCTTCGGAGATTCTGTCCCTTGATGCGGATTTAAGCCTTCCGCAGAATGAGGAACTTCAGAGGAGACTTTCGGCATATATGAAGGAAGATCTGCAGAATCTAGGACTATAGAAAATGACGGATACAGAGTAAAAAATAATACTGTTCATGTTACTGTTCATAAGATGCCTAAATTATAAAAACAGAAAAACATTGCAAAAGCAGAAGATTCGTGGTATTCTATTTTCATAAAAGAATGTTACTGTTTATCATATTTTCGGTAACATAAGAATACCTGTAACTGTACAAAACTGAGCAGTTACGAATACTTATACCTTGTAAGGAGGCTAATCATATGGCAACAAAAGCAACTACAGCAGATCTCAACACATCCACTGCGAAGACAACCGAAGTTAAAGAGGCTCCTGCAAAGACAACTGCTGAAGAAGTAGCTGTAAATAAAGAAGCAAACAAGAAAGAAACTGCTGAAACAGAGACTGTAAAGAAAGAAACAACAGCAAAGAAACCGGCAGCAAGAAGAACAAGAAAGACTGCAGAAAAGAAATCAGCAGAAGCAGAGAAAGAAACCGAGAAGAAAGAAACAGCTAAAGCAGCAGACACTGTAGAAAAGAAACCGGCAGAAACAGAGAAAGAAGCCGAGAAAAAAGAGACAGCTAAAACAACAAAGACTGCTGCAAAACCAACAAAAACAACGAAAAGAACTACAAAGAAGGCTCCTGCTAAGACAGCTGAGAAACCGGCTGAAGAGACAGCTGCCGAGAAGAAGACAACAAGAAGAACCACTAAGAAAGAAGCAACAGCAGAAGTATATATTCAGTTCATGGGCAGAGAAGTATATACAAAAAATATTTTAAGTAATGTCAGAAGAATCTGGACAGACGAACTGGGTAAAAAGGAGAAAGATCTCAAAGATATTAAGATTTATATCAAACCTGAAGAGAACAAAGCATATTATGTAATTAACGGTGATATTACAGGTTCTGTGTGGATCTGACATATAAAAGATAAGAACAATTTTCAAATCTCATGACAATCACATAAATCAGTTACTTGAGAATGATCAGAATAATAAGTAATGAAGTAATCACAGACAGGTTTAATGACCTGTCAGGTTAAGACATTGAGAAACTCAGATGATAGCATAAATTCATCTGAGTTTTTTGTGCTTTCGGTTATAAAAAAATTGAGACATACCTGCTACTTGACAAAAATTATCAGTTAGTATAAGCTATCTGCATAAGGTTATTGAGAAAAATCGGTTATAGCAATGATAACCAAATACAAATACAAAAGGTGAGCGACTGAAAATGACATTAAAAGATTTGGAAATCGGAAAAAGTGCTGTGATCACGTCGGTTGGCGGCAAGGGTGCCCTGCGTCAGCATTTCCTGGATATGGGTATGATTCCGGGAGCTGAGGTCACAGTCGTGAAGTTTGCACCCATGGGAGATCCCATGGAATTACAGGTACATGGATATGAACTGACGTTAAGACTTGCGGAAGCAGAGCAGATAGAAATCGAACAGATCCCGAAGCGAAGCAGAAGTCACGCCGGAATAGAGGCTGTAAGCGACCTGGCACATCCGGGACTTGGAGAGGATGGAAAGTATCATTCCAGAGAAGATGAACATCCACTGCCTGAGGGAACTACACTGACGTACGCATTGGTGGGAAATCAGAACTGTGGAAAAACTACACTGTTTAACCAACTGACAGGTTCCAGTCAACATGTGGGAAACTTTCCAGGAGTAACGGTGGATCGTAAGACCGGTTCGATTAAAGGCCATCCGGATACAGAAATCACAGACCTTCCGGGAATTTATTCCATGTCCCCTTACAGCAGTGAGGAGATTGTCTCCAGAAATTTTGTCCTGGATGAGAAACCAAGTGCGATCATCAACATTGTGGATGCTACCAATATTGAGAGAAACCTGTATCTGACCATGCAGCTTCTGGAGATGGATATTCCTATGGTAGTTGCAATGAACATGATGGATGAAGTGCTGGGAAATCAGGGTTCTATAGATGTAAATAAGATGGAATCGCTGCTTGGAGTACCTGTAATCCCTATTTCCGCAGCAAAGAATGAAGGGGTTGATGAGCTGGTTGACCATGCGTTACATATAGCGAAATATCAGGAACATCCACTGCGTCAGGATTTCTGTGATAAGAGTGACCATGACGGTGCAGTACACCGCTGTATTCATGCGGTCATGCACCTGATTGAGGATCATGCGGCGCAGGCTGATATTCCTACCCGTTTTGCAGCAACCAAGGCAATCGAGGGAGATCCGCTGATTCTTGAGAAGCTGAAGCTGGACACAAATGAGACGGAGATGCTGGAGCATATCGTACAGCAGATGGAAACAGAGCGTCAGGTTGACAGAAGTGCTGCAATCGCAGATATGCGTTTTGACTTTATTGAGCGTTTGTGTGAACAGACAGTTGTAAAGCCTAAAGAAAGCAAAGAAAGAATCAGAAGTGAGAAAATTGATAAGATTCTTACAGGAAAATATACAGCGATTCCCTGTTTCATCGGAATCATGGTATTGGTATTTTATCTTACCTTTAATGTGATCGGAGCGTGGCTTCAGGGGCTTCTGGAGATTGGAATTGATAAGGTTTCTGCGCTGGTAGAAGCAGCACTGACAGCAGCAAATGTAAACAGTGCCATGCATAGCCTGGTCATTGACGGTATTTTTACAGGTGTGGGAAGTGTACTCAGTTTTCTGCCGATTATCGTAACCCTGTTTTTCTTCCTGTCTCTTATGGAAGACAGCGGATACGTTGCACGTGTTGCTTTTGTGATGGACAAACTTCTGCGTAAGATCGGCCTTTCAGGAAGAAGCATTGTGCCAATGCTGATTGGATTCGGATGTACGGTTCCGGCTGTTATGGCCACACGTACACTTACAAGTGAGCGTGACAGAAAGATGACGATTTTGCTGACTCCATTTATGAGCTGTACTGCGAAGCTGCCGATTTATTCTTTCTTTGTAAGTGCTTTTTTCCCGAAGAAGGGCGGATTTATTATGGCAGGTCTTTACCTGCTTGGAATTTTGGTGGGAATCCTGGCGGCATTTTTGTATAACAGAACTCTTTTCAAGGGAGATCCCGTACCGTTTGTCATGGAACTTCCCAATTACCGGCTGCCGGGAGCAAGGAATGTAGGTCAGCTTTTGTGGGAAAAAGCAAAAGATTTCCTGCAGAGAGCGTTTTCTATTATCCTGCTTGCATCAATGATAATCTGGTTCCTGCAGAGCTTTGATCTGCATTTAAATCTTGTAAAAGATTCTGCAGACAGTATTCTGGCAATGGTGGCGGGAGTCCTGGCACCTATATTTAAACCGATCGGACTGGGAGACTGGAGAATCTGTACAGCTCTTATCAGCGGATTTATGGCAAAAGAGAGCGTGGTATCTACTCTGGAAGTACTTTTCAGTGGAAATATTGCCTCTGTACTGACTCCGCTGGCAGCAGCATCCCTGCTGGTATTCAGTTTACTCTATACACCATGTGTGGCGGCTATCGCTTCGATCAAACGTGAAATGGGCAGTAAATGGGCTGTTGGTGTTGTGGTATGGCAGTGTGTGATTGCCTGGGTGGCTGCACTGATCGTACATCTGATAGGGATGATCTGATTTTATTAATTCGCTTTTATAGAAAAACCGATGGATTTGACTGTTTTCAGTCATCACCATCGGTTTTTTTCAGTTCCTCAACTGAGAGGCTTTTATCTGATTAGTACTGTCCGCCCTGGGAACCACTGGACATCTGTCTTTCCTGGGCTTCGATCATCTTTTTCATAATAATATCAGAACAACTTTCCCTGAATTTCCAGTTTGATGGGAGGTGATCTGATTTTCTAGCAGAAAATTAGATTACTATTTTTGATATGACAATCTCTTTATGGGTTTCATTATAGTACAGAAACCCTGAAAAAACTATAGAAATCTTACGAAATTGCTATAGTTTTTTAAAAAGAGACAAGTGGTCTCTTTTGTCTCTTTTGGTTCTATAGCAATTCCGCAAAATAATGCAATCTGTAATGAATTTTGGCCACGTTACTGTGAACGGAGTGAACAGTAACGAATTTTGGCTTGTATGTGCCCACAACTTGCTATCTGATCTGTTAGATGATAAAATTAAAATATAACAGGGAAGTGATATACGAAGGAGATAGGAATGACAGAGTTTAATTTTGATACTGTTTTTGATGAAACCATGCAGACGCACAATCTGGACACTGTAGTGATTCTGGGACACTTAAATCCGGATGGCGATGCTGCCGGATCGGTGATGAGCCTTGCGCACTATATCCATGTCAATTATCCACAATACAGGGTGTTTCCATATCTTGCAAAAACGCTGGAGCGCGGTCCGAAAAAGATGGTCGTGGAAGATAAGATATTTGTTCCTTTTGAGATGCCGGACATATCCGGAAAACAATATTGTGTCATAGTCTGTGATAATGCAACTCTGGAGCGTATGATCGGATTGGAATATTACCAAAATGCCGCTGCCAGCATTGTTGTTGATCATCATGCTTCCAATGAAGGATACGGAGATGTGAACTGGACAAAGGTTTCTGAGGCGTGTGCGGAAAATGTATACCATATGCTTTCTTCCGAACTGCTTCTAAATGCAGCCCAAAAAGAAGCGTACCCCAATGCCGCAGATTATATTTACCTTGGCATCCTGCATGATACCGGAGGACTGGCAAGGGCAAACCAGGGTATTTTTCAGGCAGTAGCTGATCTGATGGCTATGGGAGTTGACCATGGCAGGATTATGAAAACCTTACACAGTGATACCCTGGACATTCTGTACAAAAGAGCCGATATTCTTCATGGAGCAGTACGTGCGATGGATGGCCGGGTTGCCTATGTTATTATGGGACAGAAGGAAATTGCCGAAAAAGATATCACATACGAAGACATCCACTGTATCAGCACCATCCTGCGCGATTGCGACGATATTGAACTTGGTTTTACCATGTATGAGGAAGAAGAAAACGGGTGGAGATGTTCTTTCCGTTCAGACGGGAAATGGATCAATGTTAATGAACTGTTGAAACCTTTTGGCGGTGGAGGACATATCTCCGCAGCAGGATTAAAATATCAGACCGATAATGTAGAAGAATTAAAGAAACAGATTCTGGACAGAGTAGCAGAGATGAAAAAGAAACAGTAATCTATAAATGAGCAAATAAAAAAACTGCAGAAAATTATAAAATTGAAGAGAAATCTAAATACTTGTTGAAATTGTTATTGAGGGAAGGAAGAGGAGAGTCTGTATGGGAAAGATAATCGAAGGTCTCTGGGATTGCCCGTTTTGTGGGAATAAAAGGATTAGAGCCGGTCAAAAAACCTGTCCCGATTGTGGGCATCCGCAGGACGAAAATACAAAATTCTATATGCCGGATGAAATTAAATATGTTTCTGAGGAGGAAGCAGAAAAGATCAGCCGTAATCCGGACTGGCAGTGCAGCTTTTGCGGCAGTCTTAACAGCGACGATCTGAATGTCTGCAAAAACTGTGGTGCCACAAAAGAAGATTCGGAGAGAAACTACTTCGAGATGAGGCAGCAGGAAGAGGAAAAGAAACGAAAGAAAGAAGAGAAAAAAGAATCCTGCCAGAAAAATATCCCCCAAAATACACCAAAGAAAAAGCCACTGCTGAGGCGGGTGCTGCTCATTCTGGGAATCTTCGCAGCAATCATTTTTGGCATGATGTCATGCCTGGCACCGAAGATGTAGAAAAACCAGTCTACCGGAAGGAGCCTGTGTATGCTACAAAATATTACTATGAAATAGACAAATGGACGGTTGTCGATACTGCAAAAAGTTCCGGCAATGATCAGAACCCTTCCTGGCCGGAACCGAAACTTAAAGACGGACAGAGAACAGGAGCAGAAGAAGAGCATTATTTTGTGACCGCTACATATGAGAAAAAGAAGGGCAAGACCGAAACAGGAAGATATGAAATGGATTTTTCTCAATGGAAAGAACTTAAAAAAGGCGAAAAAATAGAATTAAAAATTGATGCTGCTGGATTCGCAGAGATTAATCAAAAATAAGATATAGATATACCCGGAGGGATACTTCGAACCTTTATTAAACAAGGAGATTCATAGTTTTGGCGTGAGTCTCCTTGTTTAATGCTTTTCTCATGTTATAAGGTAGCCCGCATCATTGCATTTGTGCAATGCCTGCAGGCAGATATTGCTCCGTTTATTATACATGCGGAGAATAAAGAGGAGTACGAAGGGCGACTGGACAGCCCGGCACGACTGGAGCAGCTTTTCAGGGTAGAGCATCGGGTTCTGATTGTAGTATTATTTTCTCAAATAATCGGCGATTGCCTTAAATACCGATTCATATCCGGAGTCATGCAGGATATCGTGAGTTCCGGGAAAGCTTCTGATCTCCGTATCCGGGTTGTTTTCTTTGTATGCTTTATATACCTTTCGGACGCCTTTTCCAAAACCGGATACCGGATCTTTTTTTCCATACAGGAATAAAGTTGGAATGGTATTATTCGGATTTTTTAGGTTTCGGCTGGCACATTCCATGCCTTTGGAAAACTCGCAGAAAAAAGCAGGAGACACATCCTGACGAACAAGACTGTCATCAGCGTACTCCCTTCTCTTTTCATTATCCGTCAGGAGCCAGTAATTGGCCGGTCTGCCTTTGAACTTTTTGCCATATGTACCGAACATCAGATCATAGATCTTATCAGAAGCACAGGACATCTTTCCGGTATATTTTTTCCCGATCCAGGTTCTCATTATCCTCATCAGGAAAGCGGACTGCGCACCGGTACCGATCAGGATTTCTTTTTTATAGGGAGTCAGATCAGCGTTTGTCCTTACAATGAAGGAACCCAGAGAAAATCCCAAAAGATAGATAGGCAGGTTTGGGTATTTCCGGACAACATATTCCCTTGCTGATACCATATCTTTAACTGTGTCGTTCCAGTCATTAATGTACAAACAGGATGATCTTGGTGTGGTGCTGTGTCCGTGGCTGATGATGTCATTGCCAAAGACAATGTATCCGCGGCTGGTAAAATACTTTGCAAATTCCACATATCTTCCCATATATTCTGTCATTCCATGGCAGATCTGGATCAGGCCTTTGAGATCGCCCTTATATTCCGGTGCATAGATCTCCAGGTGCATGGTGGTGTCTTTATCGTTTGATGAAATTGCTATACATATTCTTTTCACTATATTTCCTCATTTCTTATTTCTCTGTAATATGCCAGATTTTGCAAAACAGAATAGATGGTGTCAGCGATAACCTTTTCTTCTGGTCGGATTTATTTCGCCGGCAGAACCATCTTCTTGCGTGAAGCATTATATTGCTTTTTTTCAGAAAAGGAAAGTGTTTTTTTGCATACCTGGAAAAAAGTTGTTTAGGATGTTGAGGAGTCTGGTTTTCCGCGGAGAAAAGATATTACAGTTTTGCGCAGACAAGCTCATAAATTGTCTTCAGAAGTTCGTCTCCCCTGCGGCATTCTGAAACAAACGAAACGACTGCGTTTTTTTTCGGAAGGATCATAGATATCTGGGAGTATTTTCCATCCGCCCGGAAAGAATTATATTCACCACGCCAGAAAAGATAACCATAGTATCCAACATCAGCTGCCTTTGTACTTTCTTCTATCCATTTCTCAGACAGTATCTGTTTTCCATTCCACTTGCCTTTATTAAGATAAAACAGTCCAAATTTGTGAAGTTCAGAAAGGGTCAGAAATAATCCGCCGGCTCCAAAACTGTTTCCAAGTGGATCAGTCTCCCATGTAGGACGTTTTATTCCAATTTTGGAAAAAAGTCTGGGTGTAAGGTAAGAAACAAGATCGCAGCCGGAGCGTCTCTGTACAAGAATGCCTGCCAGATAGGGACCAACGTTATTATACACAAAATGCGTACCCGGCTTATACTTAAAGGGAATAGCCAGAGACATTTTTACCCAGTTATCTTCTTCATATAAAGGTCGTTGTTCTCCCATCAGACTGCCCTTCTCCTGTCCAAGGCACATGGTAAGAAGATCACGAACAGTTGCTTCTTTCAGGTTCTCATCTATACACTCCGGCAAGTCACCTGAAAATGCTTCTGTTAGTTTTTCATTAAGATCGATCAGCCCTTCCTGAACAGCAAAGCCAACTGCACAGGATGTGAAACTCTTTGTTGCAGAATAAATATTCCTTCTGCATTCCGGTTCGCTGTACCACTCTGCTGCAAGTTCATTATCTTTTGAAATTTTGATTCCAAGAACATTATATTCTTTTGCTTTCTTAACAAAATCTGAAATATCCATAATATTTACACCCTTTTTGTGCTTAAATGTATTTTATTACTTTTATATTAACACAAAAATGGTGGATAAACCAGTTATTGCAGAAGGTGGTATATTACTATATTTCATCTTTAGACAAATTTCAATATTAAATATTGATTTTGTCTTTTTGTTATACCCGAATTTCAGCAAGACATTGCATCTTAATCCCTCAATATTCCCTTTTGTATCATAATTAAATCTTTCTGCTGATATTTTCATCAATGCAGTATTGGCAAATTGCTTAAGTTAATGACATTGTGTATGAACAGTAACAAAAATGTCATCAATTTTCTCGATAAAAATATATATCTTTGTCTTGCCTTGTCAATGTGTGGTATACTTAAGACAGCAAAATACAGAAAGGAGAAAGTCATGGGAAACGAAGCAGGGGAATGGATCATTCATGGAGTAACATGGGATGATCCGAAATGCATCCACGATGTGGATGAAGCAGTCGAATATATCAACCGGGTTGGTTTTCTTCCTCTTTTTAAGAACGAAATTCCGGGGTTTTCTCTGGAGGAACGGACAGTGGCAGAATATTGGTGGTCTGATGATCCGGTGAGGGATCCGTGGAGATGGAGGATTGCCATTGCCAAAAGACATGATGTTCTTTACGGAAAATTCTTTGCCAAAAAAGCCGGGTTTATTTCCAAAAAATGGCTGCCGGTATTTGCCAACTATCGCAGGGACGGCTATGATTTTGATGCTCTGTTTGAGGATGAAAAAGCACCAATCAAACATAAGAATATTATGGATCATTTTATGGAAAATGATGCAGAAATCTACTCCTACGAATTGAAAAAATTGGCTGGATTTGGAAAAGATGGCGAAAAGGGATTTGACGGAGCCATTACCAGCCTTATGATGCAGACATATCTGTGTAACTGCGACTTTCGGAAAAGGATCAATCAAAAAGGCGTGGAGTACGGCTGGGATGTGGCTGTGTATTCTTCTCCGGAACACATTTATGGATATGACCATGTTACTTCCTGTTATAAGGAAGATCCGCGGACATCCTGGGGAAAAATTGTTGATTATATGAAGCAGCTTTATCCGGAAGCTAAGGATATGCAGATAAGAAAGATTCTAAAATAGGAGAGAATATGTGCAGCAGATATTATATAGATCTCGATATGATGGAGGAGATTTCCAGAGTGGTACAGAACATAGATGGGAGGATCCGGCTGACACAAGGAGATATCCGTCCGACCGATGTCGCACCGGTCATTGGACAGTCAGAACATAGACTGGAACTGGGTATGTGCAGATGGGGATATCCCCTGTCAAAAGGTAAAAATCCGGTCATCAATGCAAGGGTGGAAACCGTCATGGATAAACCTTCTTTTCAGAACGGAATCTTATATCACCGGCTGTTGATTCCGGCAGGTGGGTTCTATGAATGGAATTCCCTGAAAGAAAAGAGTACCTTTACCAGACCGGATTCCTCTGTGCTGTATATGGCAGGATTCTGTGACTGGTTTGAGAATGAACGAAGATTTGTGATCCTGACTACCACAGCGAATAATTCCATGAAAAAAATCCATGATCGCATGCCTTTAATCTTGGAAAGGGAACAAATCACAGACTGGTTTGATAATAACAAAATGCCTGTACTTCTGCGCCAGACACCGACTCTGCTTAACCGACAGACGGAATATGAACAGCAGAGTCTGTTTTCATAGAAAGTGGTGAGTTTTAATGACAAAGGATGAATGGTACAAGCAACTGTTCGAGAGACTTGAAAACTCCAGATTTCGGAGCAGATTTCATCTTAAGCAGAATGATATTGATTATATTCATGAAAAAGGACTGGATACGATCCGGAAACACGCAGAGGATTTCATTACAAAACGGGAGGCTCCTGCATATATCCCAAATGATGGAAAACAGACACCCATGCGCGGTCACCCGGTATTCATCGCACAGCATGCAACTGCGACCTGCTGCCGGGAATGCATCCGCAAATGGCACAAGATACAACCCGGCCGGGAATTGAGTCAGGTGCAGCAGGAGTATCTTGTCGATGTGATCATGACATGGATTGAGAGAGAATTGGAAAACGCACGATAAAAGGAGGCTTTAATTACATGAAAAGAAAAAGAATTTCATTCCTGACAATGCTGATGCTGGCAGTCATACTGCTGATGCCGGCATCCATATTTGCCTGTGCATAGCCACGGCACATTCCTGCAGTGGGGAAATCAATAACTCCCTTGCGGATCAGTTCACGAACTTTCTTTGGGGACATATCTACATAAGGTGTGATATCAAAAGCCATAATAAATTACCTCCTGTTTCGTACTTTACAATATAAAAGTATTGTACAGTAAACTGACAGGAAATGCAATGCTATAAATAGTGGCGGCTTGATTTTTATATAAAATATTTTATAATAGGAATGCCGAAGGGTGCTGCCGGACGCGTTGTGAACAGCAATAATATATGAATGGGGGAATGAGAGTGGCAGCATATGAAAAGAGTAAGAGTGTGAAGTTAAAATCGATCAGTACCATGACAGAAGGGACCATCTGGAGACAGATCCTTCTGTTTTCTATTCCATTGATACTGGGAAATCTGCTCCAACAGATGTACAATACAGTGGACTCAATTATTGTAGGAAATTTTGTGGGCAGCAATGCACTGGCTGCAGTTGGTTCCAGTACGTCGCTGATTTGTCTGCTGATTGCATTCAGTATGGGGGCATCTGCAGGTGCGGGAGTTATTGTATCCCAGTTTTATGGAGCAGGAGATGAGAATGGCGTTCAGCGTTCTGCACATACAGCCTTGATGCTTGCGCTTATTCTGGGAATTGTTCTTACTATCGCTGGAATTGTATTTTCACCTGCAATTCTCAGGTGGATGAGAACTCCGGAAGAAGTAATGAATCAGTCAGTTCTGTATTTGAGAATTTATTCTTATGGACTGGTTTTTAATGTCATCTATAATATGGCAGCGGGGATCCTGAATGCAGTAGGTAACTCCAGACGTTCGCTGATGTATCTGGCAGTAGCTTCGTTTTCCAATATTTTTCTGGATTTATGGCTTATCGGCGGAATGCACATGGGAGTCGAGGGTGCTGCAATTGCAACAGATATCAGCCAGGTACTTTCCTGCATTTTTGCATTATGGTTTTTGATGAGAGTTCCGGATATTTACCGCATAAATCCGAAGAAACTTTCCATTGATAGAACAATGGCAGGACGGATTATCCAGGTAGGTCTGCCGACTGCAATTCAAAACACGGTAATCTCCTTTTCAAATGTACTGGTACAATCTGGTGTCAATGGATTCGGAGCCAGTGCAATGGCGGGTTTTGGTGCATACCTGAAAGTAGATGGGTTTAACATTCTGCCGGTAATGAGTTTTAGTATGGCAGCAACGACTTTTACCGGTCAGAACTATGGTGCGGGAAAAACAGACAGAATCAGGAAAGGATTGAGAGTAACTCTTGGAATGAGCGTGCTTTATACGATCGTGACAGGAATTCTCCTGCTGACCTTTTCCAGACCGATCATAGGGATTTTCAGCAGTGATAAAGAAGTAATCTATTATGGGGCACAGGCAATGAAATATTTCTGCCCGTTCTATTTCCTTCTGGGAATTATGCATTCCCTGGCAGGAACCATTCGCGGAACAGGAAAGACGGTACCTCCCATGGTAGTGATGCTGCTTGCATTATGCCTGTTCCGTATTCTGTGGATTCAGTTTGTGGTTCCACATTTCACCAGCATTGATATTATATATGTACTGTATCCTGTTTCATGGGCTGTAGGAATGGTACTCATGCTTATCTATGCATGGAAGGGAAATTGGATGCCAAAAAAATATCAGAATATTAATCAGACTGTCTGATAGTATTCTTTTACATAGTGAATGAACTGGTGTACATGGGATTTCAGAATTCTGTTTTTACTGTAAACAATATAAAAACTGCGTTTGTGAGCAGATTCTTCTAATGGAAACAGAAGAATCTGCTTTGTTTTTTGCAGGTCAACGACAGATCTGGCAGAAAGAATGGAAAATCCAAGCCCGTTTACAATAGATTTTTTGATTGATTCGAGGTCATTCATGCGGGCTACTACATTCAGACTGGAAGGTTCAATACCGGCATTTTCCAGAAAAATATCCATTTCCTTTTTGGTTCCGGAGCCTTTTTCCCTGATGATAACAGGATCCTTGATAGAGTCCTGAAAAACAACAGGTTGTTCTTTTTGTTTTAAGTTTAAATAATGATCATTCACAGGGGTAGCAATCACCATATTATCCTGACAGAAGGGAATAAATACACAGCTGTCGTCTCCTGTATTCTGTCCTGTCAAAGCCAGATCTACGGTCCCATCCAGTACACGGTTAAGAGCGCCGGAACTGTCTGTCTGCCAGGAATGGAAATATACATCAGGATACATTCTGTCAAAACCTGCGAGAAGTTCAGGAAGGAGATAAGAAGAAGGAATGGTGGAGGCTGCCAGATTAATGATCTGCTTTCTGGAACCGGTGAAATTCTCCAGAAGATTGTTGCGGATATCCAGAATGCGGAAAGCGCTGTCGTAGAGTTGGTATACCACACTTTTTTATAAATGAAATTTATAAATATTTATAAAAAAGTATTATATTTAAATCATCCGATAAAATGAAAAATCCAGTAAATAAATGGAAGTGTAAAAACAGAACAGATAGTTGTAACAAGAATTCCACCCATTGCATAATCGCCATCTGATCCGTAGGCATTTGCCATCATTACCACAGAGGACATAACTGGCATTGCAGAAGTCAGAGCCATGGTAGTGCGGATTTCTGAAGAAACCGGAAGATATCCAAGTAATACATAGAAGAAAAGCGGAAACAAAAGCATTTTTAGGATGACAATTCCATAATAATCCAGTCTTCGGATATTTTTCAGTACATCGATACAGGCGAAAACACCGCCAAGATAGATCATTGCGAGAGGTGTGGCGGTCTGGCCGATTTTCTGAAGGGAATTGTTCAGAACTTCAGGAAGCCGGATTCCTGTCAGCACACAGATCACAGCAAGAAAGATGGAAACAGTAACAGGATTGATCAGCTTCCGGAAATCAAAACGGTTTTTTTGACTGTCTGTACCTGAAGTAAGGCGTACACCTGCTGTCCACAGCATGAGCTGATCAATAATGGTAAACACACAGATGTAGAGCATACCGTTTTCCGGATAAATACTGGTTACTATGGGAATACCCATAAATCCCACATTTCCGAATACGCTCATGGCACTGTAAAGCTGCCTGTGGTTACCATGCAGATGAAAAAAAATACCAGATATGTAGCTGAGTAAAAACAGACATATATACATAATTCCCGCAATCAGAAAAATGCTCAGTGAATGAAAAAGAGTTTTACGTTCCACTCCGTTTACAGTATTGATAAAAATCATTACAGGAAGCGCCAGTTTTATTACAAATTTTGAAATGACTTCAAGATTTTCTCTGTTTATAACCCGTGTGCGGATCAGAATCACGCCTGCAAGCATGTAGATCACGAACATTCCGATCTGAGCAGTCAGAATGCTGAAAGTATTCATTTGAGTTCTCCTTTTTTTTCGTAAATTCACATAAAATTATAACTGCAAAAAAGTGAAAATACAACAGAAAGTATAGGTGGCGAAAAATGTTTTTTTGAGTTACAATAAACAAAGCTGAGTTATATATTAGGAGGAGTAAAAAAGTGAATGTATTAGAAATTGTTCTGCCTGTACTGGTTATGATCGTGGTCGGTATGCTGTGCAGAAAATGGAAGATTCTGACCAGAGACGGAATCAATAACATGAAGGTGCTTGTAACGAATGTTATGCTTCCGGTTGCTATTTTTCATGCTCTAGCAACAGCGGAATATAATAAAGAAACCGGAATCCTGATTTTGATCATGTTTGTAATGCTGGTAGTATCCTTTGGTCTGGGCTTTTTGCTGAAGCCATTTCTGAAAGGAACCTATCAGAAATATCTACCGTTTATGGTAAGCGTATATGAAGGGGGACTTATGGCCTATCCGTTATATACAAGCCTCTGTGGCAGTGAAAATCTTTCCCGTATTGCAGTTCTGGATATTGCCGGACTGTTGTTTGGATTTAGTGTATATATGGGAATGCTGGGACAGGTGGAAAACGGTGAGAAGATTGATGTGAAAAAACTGTTTTTCAGTGCATTAAAGACTCCGGCATTTATTGCAAGTATCCTGGGAATTATTGCAGGATTATCGAAGGTGATCCTTGCAGTTTTAGACAGTCCTTTCGGAGGCGTGTACCAGAGTGTGGAAAATATTCTCACCACATCTGTGACTGCCATTATTTTACTGGTAGTGGGATACAGCATGGAACTGAATGCGAAATTATTAAAGCCATGCATTGCCACGATCATCTTACGTGTATTGCTTCAGGCAGTGATGATCGCAGGAGTTCTTGTTGCTGTACATTATCTGGTAGGTGATGATTGGCTGGTCAATCTTGCAATTATCAGTTATATGTCAGCACCGGCCACATTCAGTATGCAGACTTTTATGAAAGATGAAGAAGGAAGCGCTTATGTTTCCACAACAAACTCCATGTACTGTCTGGTATCTATTCTTGTATATATAATTATGGCAGTGACAATCTACTGATCATGAAATCTGAATAACAGAAAATGAAAATTACCGCGGATTGAAATAGACCTGGCGGTAATTTTTGTATGTCGCAGGAAATTACTTCGTAATGTACCTGTGATATATAGTGCTCCGCATGAGGCGTAGAATCCTGTAAACGGGAAAGGGGTTGCAGATATTTAAATAATTTGGTAAAAACAACTAAAATATATTGAATGATGGCAAAAAATATTGTAAAATAAAACGAAAACAAAGACTTGTGGAAAGGGAGCATACGTATGGAGAAAAGGTATACGATTGGTGTAATGATCGGAAATGCAAATTCACCGCATACGATGAATCTGATGCAGGGTACAGATGGGTAATACGATGCAGGATGAAGTATTTATGAAAAAAGCGATTGAACTCTCCAAACTGGCAGTGGAGCATGGGAATGAACCCTTTGGAGCAGTGCTGGTAAAAGACGGAAAGGCTGTGTTCTGTAATGAAAATCAGATCTATACAAAACATGATCCGACCTTTCATGGAGAAGCGGGACTGATCCGGGAATTCTGCGCACAGACAGGCATTACGGATCTGCACGAATATACGCTTTATTCCAGCTGTGAACCATGTTTCATGTGCAGTGGCGCAATGGTCTGGGTAAAATTGGGAAGACTGGTCTATGGTGCGAGCAATACGGACTTGGAACATATCCTTGGCAATGCCGGGTGTAACTGTTCCGGCATGGTGTTTAAAAATTCTTTCTGGAAACCGCAGGTGACATCCGGTGTATTACGGGAGGAGAGTCTGGCGGTTCTGAGGGAATATTTCGAGAAGCATGAGAAGGGCTGAAAAGGATATTGTAAAATATATCCGGAAGTTCGTAGATATTTGTAATATCCAAACAGTATATACTAACAATGATATTGGGTGGGCAGATATAAAAAACTGGAGGTTTTTTAAATTGGGAAAAAATGATCGATTCGAAAGAATCATGCATGAATAATGGACGATTTGAGATTGATTTTACTGAAGTATCGAAGGAGACATCTTATTGCTGGAAATAGGAGAACAGTTCGAATATATATCGGCTGTTCTTTTTTGCGTTAAAGCGGTGAGGTTTTTCTTGTGTACAGTGGAATATAGGAGTATAATAAAATCGATATTTTACATAAATTTACAAATTGTAATACAACGACGATCGGCAAAGCAGACGAAAGTCTGTGACGCAAAGCTACAGGGTCTGTAAAATGGCAGCCAGTTGCATGAAATGATGTGCGCTGTCTGTGAGACGGTGTTTTTTTTATGATGTTATTTCATAAGCGTAACCATAATGATTGTATCGGGGAAGAGAGAAAAATATGAAAATCAAAAAAGTATAAAGTGCATAAAACATATCCGGAGATTGAGCTTGAAGATAAGATACAGGGAAATCTGTTGACAATAACAAAGTATATTGAAAAAAGTAGGGAGATTCCTATTATTGCAATGACAGCAAATGCATTTGCAGAGGATGTACAGGCTACCTTGAATGCCGGAATGGATGATCATGTGGCGAAGCCAATTGATATGGATATTTTAATTTCTGCCGTCGAAAAATGTGTGAAACGATGATTCATTTGATGAAGAAGATGTCTGCCCAGATTGTCATAAGAGTAATGGTAGAAGTGGGAGTATGGAATTTTGGAATTCACCTCTTTCAGATGAAGATACAAAATGATTACAAGATAATTAAGGTACAGCAGAGAAATCTGAGGTGTCTTTGGATACGGAAATTAATGAAGTTGAGAGTCTGTTGGTATTACGCTGGCAGACTTTCTTTGATTCTTAAAATAGTAAATCGTATTCTCTCCGCGGTGTATATTCCATTTAAGTAGTGCATCTTTTCCAGAAATTCAGAGCACCTAAATCCGATATTTTAGAGCAGGCATTTCCGCTCTATAGTGCAATCGCCTATAATGAATCCATGCACATAAAATTGTGTAAATTCATTACAGGAGGTCGATAACCATGACTGATTATCGAGAAATCATCAGACTGCATAGTCTGAAGTTCAGCAATGTAGCCATTGCTAACAGCATAAGCTGTTAGCAATGTAGCCATTGCTAACAGCTTATGCTGTTCACGCAACACAGTTTCAGAGGTGCTTAAGCTTGCTGAAACACATTCTCTGGAATGGCCTATTCCGGAAACTCTGGCTAACAGAGATATTGGGCATCTGTTTTATCCAGGCAGGGGCAATAATGAGGGAAGAAGACTCCCTGATTATGAGTATGTTTACAATGAACTGGCCAAGCCCGGTGTAACACTCTCACTTTTATGGGCGGAATACTGTGCAAAATGCGAAGCTGAGCATACGATTCCGTATCAGCATTCACAGTTTAATGACAAATATCATGCCTATGCTGCATCAAAGAAGGCAACTCTCAGAATCAAGCGCAAACCTGGGGAAATAATGGAGGTAGACTGGTTATGACATTCTACTCATAACCAGTCTTATGAGAAGAGAAAAGTTATGAGAAGAGATGGCGCTAATTCACGATTT
>OIYW01000226.1_pt1 | contig 57299 bp, 49 predicted proteins | sample 1588351 | NCBI WGS metagenome assembly OIYW01 (sample SAMN03283268) | human gut metagenome | biome: human-associated habitat; material: feces | host: Homo sapiens | place: USA | collected 2013 | reverse complement strand
TACCATGGATTGCGGACTCTTCGGAGTCCGTTTTCTGCTTTTAGGCATAAAAAGGAAGCTATTGCTCCATAGATGATTACTCATCTATTTTGCAACAGCCCCTCTGAATGTTATCTCTTCACAACACTAAAAAATATGATTTCTGTACTGCTTAGGTGTCATTCCATTTTTCTTTTTAAATGCCTGTATAAAATAGCTGGAATCGTTAAATCCTACACGAAATGCTATATCTGTAATATCCAAATCTGTAGTCCGCAACAATTCCATGCCTACCATAACACGATACGAAGCCAGATAATGCATTGGCGTTTCCTTAATGATATCTTTAAAACAGCGCCTGCACTCTTCAATGCTAATACTTGCTGATTCAGCAATCTCTTTAAGGGTAATGGCCTCATGATAATGCTCTACAATATACTGCATCATCTTTTTCATCCGCTCCTGACGTTGCAGATAACATGCCGGCATCTTCTGCATCGTGTCCGAAACATTCCGTACGATCTGCAGCCAGATGGCAGTCATCCGGACTGCAACCTCATATTCAAATGCTGTCACATTCTCTTTATTATTAAACAGATCCCTCAGGTTACGAATATCTGACAATATCTTCTCATCTTCTGCTGATTCCCGGTACAATACGCAGACAGAAAGCACATTACTCTTCAGATATGGAAGTACATAATTTTGTTCCATCCTGCTTCCCGGGAAAAATCCAAGTAATTTTTCTGGAAACATAAAGCCTTCATATTGCCCATCTTCTGAAATACTTGTTGTCACATGAATAAGTCCACTGTTGATAAACAGTGCTTCTCCTTCTTTCAGCACATATTCTCTTCCCTCCACCTGCATTGTAAGTTCTCCTTTACTTACATATGTGAATTGGATTTCATCATGCCAGTGAACATCATGAAAACCTCTTCCATTCGGGAAAATATCATATTTGGTTATCGTATGCATACTGACTGGAAAAGCACAGTCATTATAATTCGGACATTCATGCATCTTTGAGACTTCTTCTTTTGCTTTCTCCATATTACTTACCTCCCTGTATAACATCTTCCAGTACATCTCCTCCTACCATGTCTCCGGCAATTTTTGTAACAGACTGTCTCATAATTCTCTTCCGTTAGCAGGCACAGCTCTTTCAGATTAGGAGTAAGAACATCCGCCTGACAGGTGAGTTATTTCATCTTTGCCAGCAGTCCATCAGTAAACATACCACACTTTACACCATCATCACCCATCACGATATCACCGGAATCGCTGCTGTCAGCGAACATTTGACAAATCCGGTCAGATTCTTAATCACTGCGCTCTTTTTTGTCATTAGTCTACTCGTCTCCCTGTTTGATATTATATCCGCATATGCGAAAAAAGATCAACACTATTATAGTAACAGGGGATGTGGAAAAACTCAATCGAGTTTTTTCACATCCCCTTTATCCATTCTCCTTCACACTAACATTTCCTGTTCAATCTCCATGCCATACTCCAATATACTGCTGCGCAGTTCTTCCAGTTCTCCGGCATTCATCTGCTCTAACTTTTTACGTTTTTCAGCCTCCAGTGTTCTGCCGGCACTTGATGTCACCGCTGCCACGAAGCTTTCGCGATCCATTTTATAAGGTTTCAGTCGGGGAAATATCTTATCCTTGTTAAATAAGAAAATTCGAATTCCGCCATAATCCATATCTCCCCAGTGCAAAAACTCCACGTTCTCCGCAGCTAACACTGTCAGCTCCCGCAAGAATTCTACCTCTTTGGGCGAGAAGAACCCGTGACAATAAATATAAAGCGTATCTTCTTTGTAGGACATATTTTCGTAATTTGCTTTATTTTCGATAGTCATGATCCGGCGGATTTTTGCAATGTTCACCGGCTTGGCATGCTCCATTGTCTGCGAATTCAAAACCGCTCCATACGGAAAATCACCGGTATCAAACATCTGCCCTGTGTCTGTTCTGCAAAGTACCGCTCCCTTACATTCCAATGTCTGAGTGTAAGAAATAATGCCATACGCCTTCAAAATCTGCTCATTGGTCATAACATCTTTATCCGGCATATCCGAATACTCTCTTAAGACTTTCACTACTCGGTCCTCATATGACGTCTGAAACCTTTTGGAATCACGAAAAACTCTGGCGCTGAATACCCGTTTCCAAGTCGGGCAATGGAGTCTGCCAATTGCATTCAGGCAGGCAAACCATGCTTCGTCATCCATTTCCTTGACAAGCTTCCCCTGTTCCAAACGCGTCAACAGGAAACGATAATAGTACTTCAGCCAATCCGCTTCTGACTGGGATGCTTCCTGCAACAGTTCTCCTACCGTTTTGATATGGCGCTGCTGCCTCTTCCGCGGATCTTCGATTCCTTCTCTATCACAGAGAAGCGGTATGATTTCTACAGAATAATGTATTGCACGGATATCATTTCCCATGTCCCGCCAGTCAAACCGTATGAATCCGCTAAGCTGTGCATCTTTTTCCATCTCTCTTGCCTGACTGATCAGTTTTGTAAGGCTTCCGATCTGATTGATCATCTGCTGGTCTACTTTCGGATGTTTTGTTACATATGCTTTTTCCGATGATTCCCCGGATAATTTCCCGGCTCGGTATGCTTCTCCGTCTGTTTTCTCAATCAGCCACTGACTGAGTGTCAGATTCTTCTTCATCTTTTTCCCCTTCGATCATAGCTAAATAGTCGCCTTTATCAATATGCATCATGGAAATCTGGTTCTGATGCCTGCGGAATCCATATACACTGTCCACATTTCGAATCAGTGACTGCAAACGCTCATCCGGCACACAGACAATAAGCTGTAATTCCAGCTCCCTTGCATAATGAAGACATACCTCACTTCGTTCCTTATCCATTTTGGAAAAAGCTTCATCCAGAAGAACAAGACGGATCTTGGAGTCTCGATTACTCTGATTCATATACAGCATGGCAAATCCTGCGAGCAGTGCTACATACTTCGGGTTTTGTCCTTCTCCTCCGGAATCGCGTCCCGCCATTTCGTCCACTGCATTTTTTCGGATATTTCCATCTTCATCCTTCACTTGCTCATACATACTGAAAGTAAGGTAGTTCCGGTAATCTGCGTATCGCTCCATCTCTTCTTTGTGAAGCGCCCGTTTCCCGCCGTCTTCGTCTCTTGGCGGCATGAACTTTTCAGTAAGTCTTAAAATCTGCGCTTCATATTTTTGATAAAATTCATCTTCACCGAGACTTAACTGACCTTCAAACCCGTGATTATCCAATACTTTGCTGTCAAGTTCCGGCGCCATCAGCATTTCATAAAACTGCCGGTTTTCATTTTCAGCCGGAAGAATATCAATCTGGTAAATGCTGTCGGAGAAGCGGATTTTAGCGAGCATCCGGTTGATTTCTCTCTTATGGCGAAAAGCTGCTTTGATCTCTCCGTGGATCGTTGCAATTACATTTTCGCGAAGGGTATGATATACCAATCGATACTGCTGTTCAAATTCTTCCTTATACTTCGGTTCAAAATCTTTTCTGCACTGTTCCAACACCTTATCATATACTTCATTTCCATGTTCTACACCTGTAAAACCATACGCCGGATATTCTTTATTGAAATGATTTCTTGCCTCTGCCCGTCCATCTGCTTCTGCTTCAATCTCCTGACGGAGCTTTTCTAATTCTTTTAGCTTCTGTCTGCGGTATGTATGCTCTGGATTGGACTCTAATTCCCGGAGCACTTCCTGCTCGATGCTCTCATTCGGAACATAACCTTCTAATTCCGTTTCCAGTTTCTCACTTATATTTTTCAACTCAGTTTCCACATTCGCCTGTACCTTGATCCGCGCCAGACGTTCAGCATCCGTCTCTTTTGCTTCTTTTTCAAGCAGACTCATTGTCTCTTCTAATTGCTTCTTCTTTTCTTTTAGCTGCGGAATCAGAGTCCCTTCATCAAGCTCTTTCATTTCCCGAATAAGAGCATCTTCTTTTCTATAATATTCCTCTAATTCCTCCGCTGCATTTGACATATGTACAAGCTGTTCTGTACTGTAATTCTGCAACTGCTCATAAGTTCTTGCTTCAGCTAAACTGCTTTGCATCTGCTCATCTGCGAGCAGGCTGTTTTCCAGTCGGTAGACTTCATCCTCCAGTTCCTGAAGTTTCGCTTTGGATACTTTTGTACCAATGCATGCATAAAGCCTGTAATCTTTCTCTCGCAGATGCCGGAACATATAATTACTGTAAGAATAACAGTCCGGTGTTACCCCTTCTCTTACTTCATGAAGTTCTTCAATGGTCTCACATTTTACAATTCTTCCAAGATACTGTCTCAGGCAGAGATCGGCGTGACTTTCTTTTGTTTCTACTGCCTCATATAAGGTATGTTCCTTCGCCTTCGGTTCATCTCGCTTGATTGCCGCGGTGTTGATCAGATTAAATTCTTCGAACTCTTTTCCTGCCATTTTCCGGAAAATCTTAGCCGCCTCCAATGCGTATTCCGGCGGAGTCACAAGGCTATATTTGATTTTCCCGAGGCGTCCCTCTATGGCATCTTTCCATTTCTCATCCGTAATATCGAATAAATCTGCAAAAACTGCCACCGGAACCGGATGTCCGTATCGGTCACGAAGCTCGCTTTGCAGTCTTGCCCTTGCTTTTTTCAATTCCTTGCTATATGGCTTCCTGTCATTTTTCAGATCATCCACAATTTCTTTTTTCTCTTTTAGTTCTTTTCTCGTTTTGCGAATGTTTTCTTCTAAGTCTCTGATCTCTTCTTCCACATTTTCCAATGTGTCTTTCAAATACTTTCGAAGTCTTCCGAGAAGGTCATCGGTGAAGTCTCCTGTTTCCATCTCTTCCATTGTCTGAAGCGCCGGATTCGATAAATAATTATTCACCTCTTCATTTTCTTCCCACTTCTTCAATCCATGAAGCACACTTCTCCACTGCTTAGAATATTCTGCTAAAATCCGAATCGTATTGCGGATTTCTTTTAACTGCTTCTCCTTCTGTCCGTAATCACTTGCAAGCAGCTGTGATTCTACTTGTAATTTATCAGCTGCACACTGATTCTTCTGTGTTTCTAAGGACCGGTACTTTTCTTCTGAACGCTTGGCAGCCTCTATGGCGGACTCTAAATCTTCCTTTTTAGATTCCAGCTGAATCTTTAATCCTTCTATGGCAATTACCTTCAAAATAGATTGTGTACGGACTTCATCTGTTTTCAGCTGTACCAGCTTCAGATTGTGACCGTTTATTTCTTCCAGCATCCCAATCCGCTTTTCCAGATCTTCGACCCTCTCTTTGATCTCGCGGTATGCGCCCAGTTGCTCGCTGATAACCGAAACTGTTCCTTCTTTACTCTTCGGAAACATATAATCACGGATAAACTGACCGGTTCCGTTGGTCATGCGAAGTGCAATCGCACTTTTTTCCATCGTCATAAATCGTCCCGGTTCAATATAGCCAAGTACCACATCATATAGTGTGTTTAAATAAGCTTCTTTCGAAGGATACAGACGATTTACTTCTCCTCTCCCCCGATTGTCTTCCGACAGCTTCCTTTGTTCTACCAGCTTCTTCAATCTGGAAATCGTATAAGGACTTCCATTTTCTGAAATATATCCATCCTCGGGGATTCTTCCCGAATGGCTGAAAAAGAAATAACGCTTCAGGTCTAAATCATTTTTTCCAACTTCAAAAATTGCTCCAATACAGGTAACAATATTCGTTGCCGTATCTTCCACTTCCAATACGATCTGCGAACAAAAGTCTGTCCCCTCACGGTTTGCCGTTCCGTCTTTTTGTTCCCCTCTTAAATAACTAAGAACACTTCTTCTGTTTTTCGCATCGTCTGCTGCCTTATTCAAAAAGGTAGACGCCACGCTTCCGTACAAAATCACCTGGATCGCATCCATGACTGTTGATTTCCCGGAGCCGCTCTTCCCGCTGAACAGATTCACATGCTCATGAAAGGAAAGCTCTTTATGACTGATCCCACCCCAGTTATTCAGCAGCATTTTCGTAAAGATTTTCTTCGATTGCTTCATCTTCTGCGATCTCCTCTCTATATTCTTCAAGCAGTTCATTGATATTGGATGAACTTAAGTACAGATTCACAGTGCTGTAAATATAGATCGGTGTCTGATCCTCTACATCGCGAACTGCTCCCGGCACCTCAATCATCTGATGCTTACTCAATAGATAAAGTGCTTCCTGCCACTCCGTCACCTTCAGTTTCCAATTCAGTAAATTTGTATTTTTCCCGTATTCACGGATTTCTTCCAGTGTAGTGACGGTAGCCTCCAGCCCTTCTCCCAGAATCTTATCCCGATAGATCATTTTGATCAGCAGGATAATAATTGTTGTCGTCAGGCTGAATTTCTCAATCTCCACTCCGTCTCCTGCAAGCCGGAAAATATGTTCCTGTGGATCATGAAGAAGTTCACAGCCAAGTACCTCCAGATAGTCCTCGATAAATTTCTTATGTCTTACGCACATTTCATAGTATAAATTATCCCTCGGTGTCAACGTGACCGGATCGTATTTTACCTGCAAAATACAAGTCTGACGAAATAAATTCGAAATGGTCTTTCTCAGATTTTCTGTTTCTGTCACCGATAATTCTTCCATATATTCAAACATTTACTTCTCCTTTATTCTAAGTCCCGAATAGCGGAAGCCCTTCGTCTGAAGTTCTTCCTGTACTTCCACAACTGCATCACTCTCTGCAAGTTCTGTAGCTTCCTGCCAGACAAAAAACAGCTTTTCCAAATCTTCCATAGTTTGAACGGTATCTTTTGTCACAAGAAATTCTCCATCATGCTCATTTTTTCTGCGGAATGCCCTGATTTCTTTTTTGGTGTACAGAGGTTTTAGCACGAATCCTTCCAGATTTTCCTGCGCCTCTTCTTTGGTACTTACCGCCTGCGGAATAAATCGTTCCTTCTCGGTATTCTTCCGCCGATACAGGCTCCTGTCTGTCACCGCTTTGTATCGTTCTGTCATACGCATACCGGACGCAAGTTTCTGCAAGATTTCCTCTTGATGACTACTTTGATTTAAAAGATTAACAAATTCAACCGTTCTGTCTTGTTCTGCCGCACCTTCCATGAGAATATAGCGGATTCTGGCTGCTGCACGGCTGGCAAATACCGTTTTCTGTTCAATCAGTTTATTGTATCTGCGCTCAATCGCATCAAATTCCCGTTCAATGCGGCAAATGATATCCATTGCTTCTTCACAGAGCTTGACCGCACGCTCATTTCTATAATAAGCCGGCGTATCTTTTTCAAGCTCCACACTTTTTTCTTCAAACTCCTGCCGCCTTATCTCATTCTCACTCAGATTTTTATCGATCAACTCCTTAACTGCTTCCTTATAACGATAAAAGCTATCTGTCGTTGTAAGTATGGCATACTTCTTGCTGTCACTGTTATTGATCTCTTTTACAAGCACTTCCTGAATACCGAGAAAACTCTTCTGTCTGGACAGTTCATCAAAATACCCGCGCATCCCCTCCTGCATATTTGCAAGCATTTGCACAAGAGACTGGGAAGTATGAAGTGCGCTTTTCAGAATTTCATTATTTTTCTCCGTATCTGAGCTGTATGTATATAGATGGCTGTAAACTGCAAGCACGCTCTCTCGCTCTTTGCTTCCTTCTTCACTGAACAATTTCTGAAACAGCTCTACATACATCTGACTGTATTCCGGAAATGAGACAACATATTGATTCAATGTCTCATCATAATCTCGCCTAAGCCATCCCCAGCTTTCCAGATTTTTCAGACAAATCGATGCCATATTGGCTCTTGTAAGGAACTCCCCCTCTTCGTCTGCCTGCTCCTCGCTCCACTCCAGTGTAAGATCCGCTATATGTTCATTCATCACAGCCTTACACTCTTCTTCTGTCAGTCCTAAGAGAGAATAAGATCTGCTCGTTTCCTCATAGATTGCCAGTAAAAATTTCTGATAGTATGTTCTGTATTTACTTGCGAAAAGTTTGTAAAACTCTGTTGGAATTTTATCGATTAAACTCAACGTTCTTAGTCCTTTCCTGTAAAATCTGTTTCTATTATACATGATTTCTTTTCGTTTTCAAAGTCAGAGAAACGTTATCCAAGAGCTACGTCTAAAATCATCATTACAAGAAAACCTGCAACAAATCCAAGCGTTCCCATTTTCCCTTTTTCTCCCATATGCGCCTGCGGGATCAGTTCCTCTACAACTACATAGATCATCGTACCTGCTGCAAATGCCAGAAAACCTGCCATGGAAGAACGGACAATCGTTGCAAATACCGCAGCCAGAACACCGAATACCGGCTCTACTGCTGCTGTCATTCCAGCTATCAAAAAGGCTTTCTTCTGACTCATCCCTTCTTTCACAAGAGGAAGCGCCACTGCGGTTCCTTCCGGAAAGTTCTGGATTGCAATTCCCACTGCCAATGCAACAGCACCGGAAAATAAGGCTTCATTTTGTGGATATTGTGCTGCCAGTGAAAATGCAAGCCCCACCGACATTCCTTCCGGAATATTGTGCACTGTAATCGCAAGGATCAATAACGATGCACTCTTTTTTAGTTGCGGGTGAGCGTCCTTTTCTTTCGTCTTCTTCCAATACCGATTAAGGCATCCATCAGCCGCAAGCAAAACAAGAACACCTGCCAGAAAGCCAACTGTCATGACAAGCCATCCGATCTGCCCGTTTTCTTCTGCAAAATCAATTCCCGGAAGAATCAACGACCAAACGGAAGCCGCCACCATTACCCCTCCGGCAAATCCAAGGAAACCACATTGTAAATTATCACTCACTTCATTTCTCACGAAAAAAATCACTGCCGACCCTAATACTGTCACCAAAAATGTCGCCAAGGTCCCCAATAATGCCAAAAAAATTCCATTCATATAAATACCCCTGAAAGCTTTCTTCTAAAGATAATATATGAATGGAATCTGTCCACTGTTATGATCTTACTAATTTCCCCTGATAGCCGTTGATACCGCCGATATTAACTGCTTCATATCCTGATTTTCTAAGAAATGCTTCTGCTCTTCTTGCTCTTGCACCACTCAGACAATAAATAAAGATCGGTACACTTTTATCAATAGAAATCGTTGGAAGCCGATTGATCGGAAGGTTAATGCTCCCTTCCAGATGTCCCTCCTGGTATTCTTCTTCTGAACGGACATCCAACAGCACCGCACCTTCAACTTCCTTCATTTTCTCTAGTCCCTCTTCAATGCCTATATTTTCTTGAAACAGATCAAATAATCCCATAGCACAATTCCTCCTTTTGTTTTAACCAGGACTACTCCGGTTCTCGAAGATCCATAATTCTTTTGGTCAGCAGCATTACGTCATCCAAAATATAATCAAACGCTCCTGCTTTATACAGGTTTAATACAATCATTCCGACAGGCACTGCGAAAATCATACCGAGAACACTGCCGATCTTATAGCCTATATAAATAAGCACCAGCGTAAACAATGGGTTCAGTCCGATGCTGTCTCCGACCAGTTTCGGCTGAATCAACTGATGAACAAGCTGAGACACTACATAAATGATTACCAAAGCAACTACCATGCGGTAATCACCAACCATAAACTTATATACAGCCCATGGTATCAACGCCGTTCCTGTTCCGAAAAACGGCAGAAAATCAAGAAATGCTATCCCTATCGCAAGCAAAATTGAAAAATGAATTCCAATCAATGAAAATCCTGCCAACAAAATTACGAAGATTACAAGCATGATCTTAAACTGCGCTTTGAAATATCCGCCGACCGCATATTTTAAATTCGCCATTACCATACTCATTCGTCTTACGATTGGATCGGGCGATACTTTTTTTGCCCACTCGATCACCATCTCTCTCTCTGCAATAAAGAAATATGCAGAAATGATCGTCACGATAAATCCAATCAGAATAGATGGAATCCGCTTAACAAAATTACTTGCCGCTGTAACTGTAGGCTCACTGATTTGCTGCATGAGCGCTCCCATAGCCTGATCCAGATTATCAATCATCTGATACCATGCATTCTGCACGGCTTCCGGCAAACGTTCAAAAACTACATTCAAATTATCTCCGATCTGGCGAAGTCCCGTTTCCAGTTCTTCATACAGATCCGGAAGATTCTGTATAAGTGCCATACACTCTCGCCAGATTCTGCTTCCGACAAAATATACCAGAAGGATAACGCCTGCCAGGACAAGGATAATAATCATTGCCGAGCCAAGTTTTTTAACAATTTTAAGCCTTCTTTCCAGCCACTTGACGATCGGACTTGCGACATAGGAAATGAACCAGCCGATTACGAATGGCATAAAAAAGCCTAAAAACATATATCCAAAATAAATAAACAAAATTGTACCAATAAGGCTGAGCGCCAGACTGACCGCAATTTTCCAGAAAGGCCGGTTGTCATTTAAACACGTATCTTTCACTACTCTTCCATCTCACTTTCTGTCAGAAATTCATTCTCTACCAGTTCCCAGATCTCGTCTCTGCCTTGTTTTGTTTCTGCTGAAAATGGAATGACCATAGTTCCCGGCACTAAATCCAATCCCTGCTTTACAATTTTAATCTGCTTTTGTATCTGACTTCTCTTGATCTTATCAAGTTTTGTGGCGATAATGATCGGGTGAAATCCCATTTCCACAATCCAGTGATACATCATTTTATCGTTGGCTGACGGAGCATGTCTGATATCAATAAGCAGGAAAACTGCTTTCAGCTGTTTGGAGCCGTGAAGATAACGTTCAATCAATTGTCCCCATTTTATTTTTTCCTGCTCTGAGACTTTGGCATAACCATACCCCGGCAGATCTACCAGATACATCTCTTCGTTTATATTATAAAAATTAATGGTCTGCGTCTTTCCCGGGGTCGCAGATGTTCTTGCATAAGATTTTCGGTTCATAAGCGCATTGATCAATGAAGATTTTCCTACATTGGACTTCCCTGCAAATGCAATCTCCGGAAGCTGATTGTCCGGAAGCTTACTGGTGATTCCGCAGACCGTCTCCAAATTTAAACTACGTATGATCATATCTTTCCTCCCTGCTGTTTCTATCTATACTTTAACATATCTCTATCATTCTGCGAAGCATCTTCGGCATTTCTTAAGAAAGTCTATACATTCTTTAGAAAATCAAAGCATGCTTCAAAACCTCGCTCATATGCGATACAGGCAGTATCTCCAGACCTTTTGTGATCTCTGCTGAAATTTCTTCCACATCTGTCTCATTTTCTTTTGGTACGAGCACTGTTTTAATTCCGGCATTTTTAGCGGCCAACAGTTTTTCTTTCAGACCACCGATCGGCAGCACTCTTCCTCTGAGCGTTATCTCACCTGTCATTGCAATATCTGCCCTGACTTTTTTCTCCGTAATAGCAGATAACATAGCAGTTGCCATTGTAATACCCGCAGACGGTCCGTCTTTTGGTGTTGCTCCTTCCGGAATATGAATATGGATATCATGCTCTTTGAAAAACTTCTCATCAATTCCATACTCTTTGCTGACGGAACGGATATAACTGATTCCGGTTCTCGCAGACTCCTTCATCACATCTCCAAGCTGACCGGTCAGCAGAATCTCGCCTTCCCCCGGCATGACATTGACTTCTATTTCTAAGGTGTCACCGCCTACACTTGTCCATGCAAGTCCGCGCACAATGCCGACTTCATCCTGTTCGTTCTTCATCTGATAAATATACAGCTCTTTCCCTAGATACAGATGAAGATTGCGCTCTGTCACATGAATGTTCTTTTTCTTCTCTTCCAAAATTTCTCTTGCAGATTTCCTGCAAATATCTCCAATCTTTCGCTCTAATTGGCGAACCCCGGCTTCCTTCGTGTAATTACGTGCAATCTTCCAGATTGCTTTCTTGCTGATCGTCAGCTGCTCGGACTTCAATCCATGCTTTTCAAGCTGCTTCGGAATCAGATGTTCTGTAGCAATATGAAGCTTTTCATTTTCTGTATAACTGTTGATCTCGATCACTTCCATACGGTCAAGAAGCGGACGCGGAATTGTCTGAAGTGTGTTTGCCGTTGTAACAAACAAAACTTCTGAGAGATCCAGAGGCACTTCCAGATAATGATCCCGGAACTTTTTATTTTGCTCACTGTCTAATACTTCCAACAACGCTGAAAAAGTATCTCCTTTGTAATCATTGCTGACTTTATCAATCTCATCTAACAGAAGCAACGGATTTTTTACGCCTGCAGTACGTAGTGCTGTAGCGATTCTTCCCGGCATTGCTCCGACATAGGTTTTTCTATGTCCGCGTATTTCTGCTTCATCTCTGACTCCACCGAGAGAAATTCTCACATATGGTTTCTTCAACGCTCTTGCAAGTGATTTTGCAATGGAAGTCTTTCCTGTCCCCGGAGGTCCCACAAGACAGAGAATCGGTGCATTTCCTTTTTTCGTAAGCGCACGTACCGCTAAAAATTCAAGCACACGCTCCTTTACCTTCTCAAGTCCGTAGTGATCTTCATTCAACACTTGTTCCGCATACGCAATATCTCTGTGATCTTTGGACACTTTATCCCACGGCATCTCCAGCATCGTTTCGATGTAAGTACGTGTCACACCCGATTCCGCAGGATTTCCCATAGAATTTTTAAACCGTTTGATTTCTTTTTCAATCTTTTCTTTCACTTCTTTAGGTGCTTTCAGCGCATCGCATGCCTGCTTGAACTCATCCGCATCAGATAAGGTATTGTCGTCCCCAAGCTCTTCTCGGATCAGCTTCATTTCTTCTCTCAGGATATAGTCCCGCTGATTTTTATCTACACGTTCTCTTATTTTCTCCTGAAGTTCTTCTTTTATGTTCTGCACTTGTATCTCATTAACAACTTTATAGACAAGCTTGTCATATCGGCGCATAACATGAGTCTCTTCTAACAGTTCCTGATATTCTGTGTAAGCCAACGGAAGATTCGCTCCGACTGTATCAACCAGCTTCTTTAAATCATTGATCTCATCAATCTGTCCTGCAAATTCTTTGGAAAGCTTCGGATTCTTCAACATATATTCTTTAAAGATATCCCGAAGCCCGCGAAGCATTGCCTCTTTATTAAGAGGCGCCGACTCCCCTCCGGTTTCCTCATCACTTGTATCCACATCCTCCACGACATCTACCAGCGCACGAAGATAAGGCTCTTTAAATTCAAGAGATCGGATTTTTGCACGTTTCTCTCCGGTAATCAGCACACGGCTGATTTTCTTTGGCATTTTTACGATCTGACGGACAGTGACGATACATCCTGTCTCATATACATCCTCAAGTCCCGGATCTTCTGTCGCCACATCCTTCTGGGCAGATACAAACAGCATCTGCTCACCTTCCATCGCCTCATCAATTGCTGCCAGAGATTTTTCACGGCTTACATCGAAGTGTCTGACCATTTCCGGAAGAATTGTCATTCCTCTCAGAGCAACCATTGGAAGGCTCATTGTTACTTTCTCCATCTGTGTTCTCCTGTATTAAAAAAGTAGACGGGTACAAGCTTTCTTTGCACCCGCCCCGTATATTATGCACTCTCAGAACCGATCGCTGCATGTTCACAGATCGGAAGTTCATATCCTTTTACTACATCTCTTGTGATCATGCATGATTTTAATGTCTCATCTGACGGAGCCTGATACATAATGTCCATCATTACATTTTCCATGATGGCACGAAGTCCTCTTGCTCCGGTCTTACGTTTCAATGAAATCTCTGCAATTTCCTGAAGCGCACCTTCATCAAATTCAAGTTCCACACCGTCTATCTCCAACAGCTTCTGATACTGCTTCACAAGCGCATTCTTCGGCTTTGTCAAAATATCGATCAGTGCATCTTTGTCTAACATATTAAGCGATACTGTAACCGGAACACGACCTACCAGCTCCGGAATCAGACCGAATTTCACCAGATCCTGCGGCATCACCTGCTGCAGAAGATGATCTATATTATAATCTCTCTTCTGTCCAACCTCTGCATTAAATCCGATGGATTTTCTGTCAATTCGCTTCTCAATAATCTTATCGATTCCCTCAAAGGCTCCTCCGCAGATAAACAAAATATTTGTTGTGTCTATCTGAATCAGCTCCTGATGCGGATGCTTTCTTCCGCCCTGAGGTGGAACACTTGCCACCGTTCCCTCAATGATCTTAAGAAGAGCCTGCTGTACACCTTCTCCAGACACATCTCTTGTGATTGATGGGTTTTCGGATTTACGTGTAATCTTATCAATCTCATCAATATATATGATACCGTATTCTGCACGCTCAATATCACCGTCAGCAGCCTGAATGATCTTCAGCAGAATATTTTCCACATCTTCACCCACATATCCAGCCTCTGTAAGAGCCGTAGCGTCTGCGATCGCAAATGGAACATTGAGAACCTTCGCCAGAGACTGGGCAAGCAGAGTTTTTCCACATCCGGTAGGTCCAAGCATCAAAATATTACTTTTTGCCAGCTCTACACCCATGTCCTTTTCAGCCATGATTCTCTTATAGTGGTTATAAACGGCCACCGACAAAACCTTTTTCGCTTCATCCTGACCGATCACATATTCATCCAGAAAAGCCTTAATCTCTTCCGGTTTCAAAAGATTGATGTCTGAAAACGGATTCCATCCGTCTCCGTTTTCAAACTCCATTTCTTCTTCAATAATCTCAGCACATACCTCTACGCATTCGTCACAGATATAGGTGCCATTAGGTCCCGCGATCAGCTTTCGCACTTGAGACTGTGTCTTATTACAAAACGAACATCTCACTTGATCATCGTTTCTAATTGCCATACTCTCACCTCATATTGAAAGGACAGATCCTTACCGGCGTGTGATTACTTCGTCGATCAGACCGTATTCTTTTGCCTCCTGAGCTGTCATAAAGTTGTCTCTCTCTGTATCAACTTTAATGACATCCAGCGGCTGTCCTGTATTTGCTGCCAGAATTTCATTTAATTTCTGACGTGTCTTTAAAATATGTTCCGCAGCGATCTGAATCTCTGTTGCCTGACCCTGAGCACCGCCGGACGGCTGATGGATCATAATCTCCGCATTCGGAAGAGCAAGTCTTTTGCCCTTTGTTCCTCCTGATAACAGGAAGGAACCCATACTTGCTGCCATACCGATACAGATGGTTTCGATATCACATTTGATATACTGCATCGTATCATAAATCGCCAGTCCCGCACTCACGGAACCACCCGGACTGTTAATATACAAATGGATATCTTTGTCCGGATCTTCTGCCTCTAAGAACAACAGCTGGGCAACGATCACACTTGCGGATACGTCAGTTACTTCCTCGCCAAGAAATATAATTCTGTCTTTTAATAATCTTGAATAGATATCGTAGGAGCGCTCTCCACGGCTTGTCTGTTCAATGACATAAGGTACTAAACTCATGTATATGCCTCCTTACTATATACTCATATGTTGTATTTGCTCTTTTATTATTTCTCTACAGCATTGTCTACTAAGAATGTGATTGCTTCCTGAACAGCCATATCCTCTTTCATCTGCTTCTTCTCATTCTCACCCATAAACTCTTTGAGTTTATCAGCTTCCATCTTGTAAGCTTCAGCCATCTTGCCGATCTCTTCATCCAGTTTTTCATCACTGATCTCGATGTTCTCAGCTTTTGCGATTGCTTCTAACACAAGACGTGTCTCAATACGTTTTACAGCCTGTGGTTTCAGATCTTCCATCATCTGCTCTGCTGTTGTACCTGTGAACTGGAAGTACTGCTCCATAGTAAGACCCTGTGACTGCATTCTCTGTGCAAAATCATTTGCCATCTGTTCAGCCTGAGTCTCAACCATAGCCTCAGGAAGTTCATATGTTGCATTTTTAACAGCCTGTTCTACAACCTGATCCTCCTGTTTTGCTTTACCTTCTGCTGCTTTCTGCTCTTTGATCTTTGCTTTTACATCTGCTTTGTATTCTTCTAAAGTATCGAACTCAGAAACTTCTGCTGCGAATTCATCATCAATTTCCGGAAGTTCTTTAGCTTTAATCTCATGTACAGTACATTTGAAGACAGCTTCTTTTCCTTTCAGATCTTCTGCGTGATAATCCTCTGGGAATGTAACTTTTACTTCTACTTCTTTCTCTGCTTCAGCACCTACCAGCTGCTCTTCAAATCCCGGAATAAAGGAACCGGAACCGATTGTCAGTGGGTAGTTCTCACCTTTACCGCCTTCGAAGGCTACGCCGTCAACGAATCCTTCAAAGTCAAGAACAACTTCATCACCATCCTGTACAGCACGGTCTTCTACTGTGATTGTTCTTGCGTTTTTCTCTGCTTCTTCCTGAATCTTTGCGTCTACTTCTTTCTGTGTCACGCGTGTAGATACTTTATCTACTTCCAGACCCTTGTACTCTCCGAGAGTTACTTCCGGCTTTGTAGCTACTGTTGCTGTGAAAATGAAATCTTTTCCTTTTTCAATCTGAACAACATCGATCTCCGGTCTTGATACGATGTCCAGTTCACACTCATCATAAGCGTCTGCATATGCTTTTGGAATTAATGCATTTGCTGCATCATCATAGAAGATTTCTGCTCCATACATTTTCTCGATCATCTGACGCGGAACTTTTCCTTTACGGAATCCCGGCAGGCTGATTTTGTTTTTCTGCTTCATATATGCACTCTGAAGCGCTTTCTCTAATTCACTGGCTGGTACTTCAATGGTAAGTTTTGCCATGTTTTTTTCTAATTTTTCCACCTGTAAACTCATCTACTATTTTCCTCCTGATTCTAATCCCATCTGTCCCGGTGGCAGAATTGGGCATAATACATTACATTCACCAAACGATTATAACACAGATATTTCCAAATATCCAGTCCTTTTTCTACTGACAAACAATCGCTTTTGCTACTTCCTGCGCCTTTTCTTCTCCCTCCAGCACTTCGATCAGCTTAAGCGCAAATTCTACTGCTGTTCCTGCGCCTCTTCCGGTAACAATATTTCCATCAACTGCCACAGGTGTGCGGAGAAGAACCGCTCCCTGAATCTCCTGTTCCACTGTAGGATAGCAGGTGATCTTCTTTCCTTTTAATAATCCAAGATCTGCCAATACCGTAGGAGCAGCACAGATCGCGCCCACGTATTTTCCGGCTTGCGTATGTTCTTTTACAACCTTTCTGACTCCCGCATGCTCTTTTAAATTTGTCGTCCCCGGCATCCCGCCCGGCAGCACGATCATATCTGACTCAGAGAAATCCACCTCATCAAATAAGTCTTCTGTCTGCACATTAATTCCATGTGCCCCATGTACGGTATAATCGTCCGTAATTGAAATTGTATCTACATAAATCCTTGCTCGCCGAAGCAGGTCAACCGCAGTTAACGCTTCAATCTCTTCAAATCCATCTGCCAATAATACGCTTACCTTAATCATATCACACTTTCCTTTCTCCAAAAGTTCCTAATAGATTCATATTATCACCGTTTACTTTTGGTGTAAAGTCCGGTATGATATCTGTTGAATGAAAGTTATGAATCGGGCATCTATGTCTGGAATTTATGGATAAACAAGGGGGATTTTCTATGGAAATCGAACGCAAATACCTCGTTTCCGAATTACCGGAAACGTTGAATAACTATCCTTATCGAACCATTGAACAAGGCTATTTAAATACAGATCCGGTCATCCGAATCCGAAGAGATGACGAAAAATATGAGCTCACATACAAATCCAAAGGTCTTATGACAAGAGAAGAATATAATCTTCCTCTCACAAAAGAAGCTTATGAACATCTCCTCTCCAAAATTGACGGACGACTGATCAAAAAGAAGCGTTACATGCTTCCTCTCGGAGAATTCACCAACGACCCTCTCGGTCTTACCATCGAACTTGATCTCTTCGAAGGCGATCTTGCGCCACTATTGCTGGCAGAAGTTGAATTCCCGGATGAACCGTCTGCCAATGCTTTCACTCCGCCCTCCTGGTTTGGAGAAGACGTGACATTTTCCGGGAAATATCACAATAGCTACTTAAGTCTGAAATAATTCAAAAGAAATTGTTTTACACAAAAAAATTGCCCAAACCGTACGGTTTCGGCAATTTTTTATTACTTGCTTTATTACTGCTCTTTATTCCTGCATCATAAATCCATCGTGTACTGCATTCATTGCTTTGTCGATATCCTTTTCATCAACGAGCACTGTAATACGGATCTCTGAAGTTGAGATCATATTGATGTTGACTCTGGAGTTGTACATTGCCTCGAACATCTTGGAAGCAACACCCGGATTACTCATCATTCCCGCACCTACAACTGACAGCTTTGCAACGTCAGCATTGTAAGTGATATTCTGAATGGTCAGTCTTTCCTTATTCTCTTCCAGTAAATTCAAAGTTGCCTCAAGATCATCGGAAGCAACGGTAAAGGAAATATCTTTTGTTCCGTCACGTCCTACAGACTGAAGAATAATATCAACGTTAATATGGTTTTTGGCAAGTGTATTAAAAATACGGAATGCTGTTCCCGGTTTATCTTCTACTCCAATCACTGATACTCTGGCTGTATTACTGTCTGCCGCCACTCCTGTTACTAATAATTTTTCCATCTTCGCTGCCTCCTTGACTGTGGTTCCTTCGCTGTTATTCAAGCTGGAACGGACTACTAATTCTACGTTATATTTTTTTGCCATCTCAACAGAGCGGTTGTGAAGAACCTTAGCTCCAAGGCTGGCAAGCTCCAACATTTCATCATATGTGATAACGTCCAATTTTCTTGCATTTTTACATACACGCGGATCTGCTGTATATACGCCGTCTACATCTGTATAAATTTCACATTTATCTGCGTGGAGCACTGCTGCAAGTGCAACTGCTGTCGTATCAGAGCCTCCTCTTCCCAGTGTTGTAATATCGTCGTATTTATTAACTCCCTGGAAACCAGTTACGATTACGATCTTTCTTGAGTCCAGTTCATGCTGGATTCTCTCAGTGTCTACACGTTTGAATCTTGCATTTCCATATCTGGATGTACAGTGCATCATTACCTGAAAGGCATTTAAGGACACTGCCGGCACATCCATTGCCTGCATCGCCATTGCCATCAGAGATACTGACACCTGTTCTCCTGTTGTAAGCAGCATATCCAGTTCTCTTTTCTTAGCCTCCGGGTTAATTGTCCTGGCAAGTTCGATCAAATTATCTGTAGTATCTCCCATAGCTGACAGAACAACGACTACATCATGTCCTGCCTTGTAGTCTTCAATACATCGTTTTGCCACATTAAAGATTCTGTCTTTGTCGGCAACAGAGCTGCCTCCGAATTTTTTTACAATTAGCATAATTCCTCCTGTTGTAACTTCTCATTCTCTGTCTGCGTGATTAGTTCTGCTCCTCAATACGGATCATATGTAAGATCTGGTCTTTATAACGGTTGGCTCTTGTGTCATAATCACCCTCCATCATAACAGGAGTGATAAATCCAAATTCACCCTCCAGACCATCAACTTTGATGATCTCCACTTCACCAAAAGAATATTGAATGTCTTTCAACATTTCCTTCTCGTCACCCTTCATACGAATAAAGAAACGTCTCTTCGCATCCGCTTTATCTTCCAGGTCAAGCTTTTCTTCCTTCCACATGGTCATAATATTACGGTTTAAATGCTTCGCTGCATCCACCACATCTGCCACCACTGCACTGGCAGTCGGAAGTTTACCTGCTCCACTTCCGTAGAACATGGCATCTCCCAATACATTACCGTGTACAAAGATTGCGTTAAATACATCATTGACATTGTACAGCGGGTGTTCCGGATACAACATACACGGAGCTACAATTGCATGTAGTCTCTTTCCTATCCGCTTGCTGGAAGCAAGCAGTTTAATTGTAGTACCCATCGCTTTGGCATATTTCATATCTTCCACTGTGATCTCTGTAATCCCCTCGCAATAGATATCTTCAAAATCTACCTGCTGACCGGAGATCAGAGAAGAAAGAATCGCTATCTTTCTGCAAGCGTCATAACCTTCCACATCTGCTTCCGGGTTACGCTCTGCATATCCGTTCGCCTGCGCTTCCTTCAGCACAGTATCATAATCAGCGCCCTCATAGAACATCTTAGTCAACATATAGTTCGTTGTTCCATTTAAAATGCCGGTAATTTCTTCAATCTCATCTGCTGTAAGTGAAGAGTTGAGCGGTCGGATGATCGGAATACCTCCTCCTACGCTGGCTTCAAACAGAAAGTTGATATTATGTTCCTTCGCAATTGACAAAAGCTCTGCGCCATGCTTTGCTACAAGAGCCTTATTTGAAGTCACTGCACTTTTTCCGGCCTGCAGGCTGCGCTTCACAAATGTATACGCCGGCTCAATACCACCTAAAACTTCTACAACGATCTGAACATCATCATCATTGATGATCGTTTCGAAATCATGAACAATTTTCTCCTGTACAGGATTCCCAGGGAAATCTTTAAAATCAAGAACATATTTAATATTCAGTTCTTCGCCGATCCGTTGATTGATCTGACTTCCATTGGTGTCCACTACTTCCACAACACCGCTTCCAACGGTTCCATAACCTAATACCGCAATATTTACCATATAATTCCTCCCTCTAGCGATTCGCCTGTTCCTTTAAATATGCATTTATAAAAATATCGATATTTCCATCAAGCACTGCCGTCACATTGCTGTTTTCTACATTCGTACGGTGATCTTTGACCATCGTATACGGCTGCAGTACATAGGAACGGATCTGGTTGCCAAATCCGATTTCTTTGACCTCGCCCCGGATATCAGACACTTTTTCTGCCTGCTCCTGTTCCTTCATAAGCTGAAGCTTTGCCTTCAACATCTGCATAGCTTTTTCTCTGTTATGATGCTGCGAGCGTTCATTCTGACACTGCACCACAATGCCGGTAGGCAGATGTGTGATGCGGATTGCAGAAGAAGTCTTATTGACGTGCTGTCCGCCTGCTCCGCTGGCGCGATACGTATCAATCTTCAGCTCGTCTTCCGCAATCTCGATATCAATGTCGTCTTCCAGATCCGGCATCACATCACAGGATGCAAAGGACGTCTGTCTCTTTCCTGCGGAATTAAACGGAGAGATCCGCACAAGCCTGTGCACGCCTTTTTCGGACTTCAGATAGCCGTAGGCATTCTCACCATTCACTTCAAATGTCACTGTCTTTATGCCTGTAATATCTCCATCCAGATAATCTAATATTTTTATTGAAAGCCCTTTTCTCTCTGCCCAGCGGTTATACATACGATAGAGCATTCCCGCCCAGTCACAGGATTCCGTTCCGCCGGCTCCTGCATGAATCGTCATGATCGCATTGCAGCGGTCATATTCTCCGCAGAGCAATGTCTGAACCCGGAGAACTTCAAACCGTTCTTCAAATTCCCGAATATCTTTTTCAATCTCCCGAACCATCGAAGGGTCCTCTTCCTCGTAAGCCATATCGATAAGGAGTATCGTATCTTCATATCCCTGATACAGTTTCCGAATCTCATCTATCAGTTCCTTCAGGTTCTTCAAGTCTTTCATAATCTGCTGAGACTCTTCCGGGTTATCCCAGAATCCCGGTTCTTCTACTTTACGCTCCAGCTCTTCCATCTGCTTCTCTTTGCCGGCGACGTCAAAGTGAATCCCTCATCTCGGCAAGAGGTTCTTCGTAAGCGTTCATCAAACTTTTAAACTGGTCTAACTCAACCACTGCTTTCACCTCTTTCTATCTTCTATTTTCCGGTCTTCTATTTACGACCGCAGCACTGTTTATATTTCTTTCCACTTCCGCATGGACATGGGTCGTTTGGATAGACTTTCTTCTCTTCGCGCTTCTTTGGTGCACGAACGGAAGACTCATCCTTATTCGTTCCGGTTGCTTTTGCCACCTGTTCACGTTCCACCTTCTGCTCGATTCTCACATGGAACAATGCACGAACCGTATCTGCTGTAATACTCTTCGTCATCTCTCCAAACATATCATAGCCGAGCATCTTGTACTCTACCTTCGGATCTCTCTGTCCATATGCCTGAAGCCCGATTCCCTGTCTGAGCTGATCCATATCGTCGATGTGGTCCATCCATTTTGCATCGATTACTTTAAGAAGAACAACTCGCTCAATTTCACGAATGTGCTCCGGCTCCGGGAACTCTGCCTCTTTTGCTTCATATGCCTTTGCAGCACGCTCTTTCAGCATATGCTTTAACTGCTTCTGGCTCATTCCCTTTACATCCTCTTTTGTAATCGGCTGCATCGGAATTGTTGTCAGTATTGTCCGGTTCAAATCATTCAGGTCGAAATCTTCGTAATCCTGATCTGAAGATACGATCATATCTACTGTATTTTCCAGATAATCGTTGATCATGTGGAAAATAGAATCTCTCATGTTCTCACCGTCTAATACACGGCGTCTCTCTTCGTAAATGATCTCTCTTTGCTCATTCATAACTTGATCATATTCTAACAGGTTCTTACGAATTCCAAAGTTATTACTCTCGATCTTTTCCTGCGCTTTTTCAATCGCATTAGACAGCATCTTGTGCTGGATCTGTTCTCCCTCTTCAACACCCAAGGTGTTAAATACGCTCATCAGTCTTTCAGAACCGAACAGGCGCATAAGATCGTCCTCAAGAGAAATATAGAATCTGGATTCTCCCGGGTCACCCTGACGTCCTGCACGTCCTCTGAGCTGATTATCGATACGTCTTGACTCATGGCGTTCTGTACCGATGATTTTAAGTCCGCCTGCTTCTCTTGACTCATCATCCAGCTTAATATCGGTACCACGTCCTGCCATATTCGTTGCGATCGTAACTGCGTCATGTACACCTGCCTCCGCAACGATCTGTGCCTCCATCTCATGGAACTTAGCATTTAACACGTTATGCTTGATTCCACGCTTCTTCAGCATGCCGCTTAACAATTCGGATGTCTCGATCGTAATCGTACCTACCAGCACCGGCTGATGCTTGGCATGCGCCGCCTCGATCTCATCACAGACTGCTTTGAATTTCTCTCTTTTTGTCTTATATACCACATCTTCCAGGTCTTTTCTCTGTACAGGAACATTGGTCGGAATTTCAATAACGTCCATTCCGTAAATCTCACGGAACTCCTTCTCTTCTGTAAGAGCTGTACCTGTCATACCTGCCTTTTTCGCATATTTATTAAATAAGTTCTGGAACGTAATCGTAGCAAGCGTCTTACTCTCTCGTTTTACCTTAACGTGCTCTTTCGCTTCAATTGCCTGATGGAGACCGTCGGAATAGCGACGTCCCGGCATAATACGTCCGGTAAATTCGTCTACAATAAGAACTTCATCATCCTTCACAACATAATCCTGATCTCGGAACATCAGATTATGTGCACGGAGCGCTAAAATAATATTGTGCTGGATATCCAGATTCTCTGCATCTGCCAGGTTTTCGATATGGAAGAATTTTTCAACCTTTTTCACACCATCTTCGGTCAGGTTGATATTTTTCTCTTTCTCATTGACGATGAAATCTCCTGTTTCTTCGATATCCTCTCCGAGAATGGCATTCATCTTCGTAAATTCTCCGCTGGCTTCTCCACGCTGGAGCTGACGCGCTAAAATATCACATGCCTCATAGAGCTTTGTTGACTTACTGCTCTGACCGGAAATAATAAGCGGCGTTCTTGCCTCGTCGATCAATACGGAGTCCACCTCATCGATCACGGCATATTTCAGACCTCTCTGCACTAACTGCTCTTTGTAGATCACCATGTTATCTCTAAGATAATCAAATCCAAGCTCATTGTTTGTCACATAGGTAATGTCACAATTATAAGCGGCACGGCGTTCATCGTTATCCATTCCATTTAATACTACACCTACTGTCAGACCAAGGAACTCATGCACCTGCCCCATCCAGTGTGCGTCACGCTGCGCCAGATAGTCATTGACTGTTACAATGTGAACCCCTTCTCCGGTCAGTGCATTTAAATAAGCAGGAAGTGTAGAAACTAATGTTTTACCTTCACCTGTCTTCATCTCTGCAATACGTCCCTGATGAAGAATAATTCCTCCGATCAACTGTACGCGGTAATGCTTCATTCCGAGAGTACGCACAGCCGCTTCCCGCACGACTGCATAAGCCTCCGGCAAAATGTCATCCAGTGTCTCTCCTTTGGATAACCGCTCTTTAAATTCTCTCGTTTTATCCTTTAATTCCGCATCAGACAAACTGTGCATCTGCTCATCTAACGCCTCGATAGCGTCTGCAATCGGATAAATACGTTTTAATTCATTTTCACTATGTGTTCCAAAAATTTTCTGTATTAAACCCATTTCGTTAAATACTCCTTGTCCGTAAATTTACTCAAATTACATTCTAACACTATCCATATTTCAATTCAAGCCATATCTAAAGTGTTTACAAACTGGACATAGTTCTATCATAATCTATATAATTTCACCTCGTCATAAGGTACTGTTCCTCCAAAAAGATCGAGTGCGCTTCCGATTGTGAAATCAACCTTACCTTCTGTCACCTGTTCAAAATATTTCAGATCCTCGAAGCTTCCGATTCCTCCCGCATATGTAACAGGTATTCCATTATAATTTCCCAGAAGGCGGGCAAGCTTCTCGTCAATCCCCGACGACTTTCCTTCCACATCTACACCGTGAACAAGAAATTCATCACAATACGCTTCCAGCTCTCTCAGCACATCTTCTGTAAGTCTGACATCCGTATAGTTCTGCCACCGGTCTGTTACAATGTAATAATCATCTTCTCTCTTGCGGCAGCTTACATCGATGACAACTCTCTCTTTTCCCACTGTGCTTTTCAATCTTTCCATCTGTTCCCAGCGGATCTGTCCTCCCCTGAACACGTAAGACGTCACGATCACATGGCTGGCTCCCATATTCAAATACTCTTCCGCATTTTCCGCAGTAATCCCCCCGCCGATCTGAAGCCCCCCGGGGTAAGCACCAAGCGCTTTGCACGCCTGCTTCTTAGTCTCCATATAATAGGAAGAAGTGGGCGGATTCAACAGGATCACATGCCCTCCGATAAGCCCGTCTTCTTTATAGAGCCGCGCATAATAATCCGCCTCCTGCTCAGACGCAAAATTGACAGCCGCCTGATTGCCGGTATCCTGAAGGCTTCCGCCCACAATCTGTTTCACTTTACCATTATGAATATCAATACACGGGCGAAATCTCATGCGCTAAACCTCCTGTTTCCCTTACAATAATTATAATAAGTGCCATTATAACACACCTTTTCCAGATTGAAAAGAGAGTATACTCTGTTTTTTTAGAATATCCTGTATTTTTTTAGACTGTCGATTTGTTTTCCTCAAAAAAAGAAAAAGCAGTCACTGAAACTACTTTTTCTTTACGCTTCTTATTACTGATTTTTTGTTGTTGCAGATTCGTTGCGGTTTACCGCATCATCCAGATTATCTTCCGCTTTGTCAATGCCGTCTTGCACTTTGTCTCCGGCTTCTTCTATCATGCCTTTGTCATTTGTATTATCTGTAGCATTATTCATATTGTCATTTTTGATGCTTCCATCATTCACATCTGTATTATCGTCATATGAATTTCCGGTGTTTTCTGTCGCACCATTTCCTGTTTCCCCGGAATTTTCTACCGCTCCGTTGTCTTTGTTGTCACTTCCGCAGGCTGTCACGCTCATCAGTACACCTACGCATGTTAACATGAGTAATAATTTTCTGAACTGTTTCATTTTTCCTCTCCCTTTCACACATGTATATTTATCTATCCATCAAGTAATACTTGTTGCTAGTAATATCTGCAAATGAGCAGATTCTATACAATGCTTTTACTGGGAGATTCTGACATTTTTTAAAAACGCTCAGCCAACTGACCGCTTCGATATGCCTCTAAGAGCAGTTCTAACTCTTTGATCTGGACTTTCAGATCTTTGCCGATATCCGTGTCTCCAACAAGCTTTCGCTCTACGACACGCTTTACAACCACACTGTCCGAATGAATGTCGCTTTCTTTTTCAATCGCTGCCTCTGTGGATTCAAAAGGATCGTGCGCCGCAAGGATCAGCCCATAAGAATTGTAGATCAGCGTATATCCGGCTATTCCGGTTTCCTTTTGATAGGCTCTGGAAAATCCGCCATCAATTACTAATACTTTGCCGTTACATTTTATCGGATTCTCTCCGTTCTTTGATTTTACCGGAACATGACCATTGATGATATGCGTTCCCTGTTCCGGAAGTCCAAACTCCTTAAGAATACCATCAATGACTTCTTCATTTTCCAACAGATGATAATATGGATTCTTCTGTTCCTTATGCGTCTCCTTATCCGCCAGAAAATACCGTTCAAACGTTGCCATCTTATCCTTTCCGAACAGCGGTGAATTTTCGCTGAGCCAGATATACCACATCATATCTCTGCCCCGCTGCCGCTCACCGGCATCTATGGCATAGAACCCTTTCCTTACATAGCTCTCCAGCACCTCATACAGTGATTTTCCTTTATACTCGTGTCCGTAAATGCGTACTGTTTTTAAGCTTCCATCTTCACATAACGGAACACAGCCATGATATAAAAGATTATTATTATACACTTTATAGAGACTTCCTTTATTCAAAAGGAAACGCATATGCTTCTGCAATTTCTCACAATTTAAAAATGCACAAGTCAGACGCTCCATAATATCTTCTTCCTCTTCTGTCAATGCGTACGGATTTTTCGGATCAACGGTCGGAAAATAATGGTCCAAAAGTTCATACTCCTTCCCATCCAAAGTAATCTTTCCCGTTTCATAATCTATCAGATGCAGAAGATTTCTTTTTTCTAAATGAAAGCTTGGATTTCTCTTGATTGTCTCCCCTTCCACCTTAAATTGAATAACGGAAATCGCTTTATGCATACGAATTTCCAGTTCTTTCTCCGCTTCCGCTCCTGAATGTTCTCCCTTTAACTGGAACTGCAGACATGGATCTTCTCCATACGTATTCAAAGCAAAGGTCGCCAACGGGAGAAGGTTGATCCCATACCCATCTTCTAAAATATCAAGATTACCATAGCGGGCACAGATGCGGATCACATTAGCAATGCAGCCTCTTTGCCCTGCTGCCGCACCCATCCACAGGACATCGTGATTTCCCCACTGGATATCTACGGAATGATAGGTCATCAGTTTATCCATAATAATATGAGGCCCCGGTCCACGATCAAAGATGTCTCCCACAATGTGAAGATGGTCCACCGTCAGCCTCTGGATCAGTTCACTTAACGCTACAATGAATTCTCCTGCTCTCTGCGTCTCTATGATCGTACTTACAATGGCATTATAATAAAATTCCTTGTCAGATATCTCCGGGCGCACAGTAATAAGCTCCTCGATCACATATGCAAACTCCTCCGGCAGTGCTTTTCTGACCTTTGACCGCGTATATTTGCTCGCTGCATTTTTACATACTTCGATCAGGCGATACAAAGTGATCTTATACCACTCCTCCATGTTTTCTTCTGATTCTTTGATCCGTTCCATCTTCTCTCTCGGATAATAAATAAGAGTAGCAAGAGACTGTTTCTCCCTGCTACTCATAGTATTCCCAAAGACATCTTCGATTTTACGGCGCACGGAACCTGAGCCATTCTTAAGGACATGGGAAAATGCTTCATATTCTCCGTGAATATCTGTTAAGAAATGCTCTGTGCCCTTTGGAAGATTCAAGATTGCCTGCAGATTAATGATCTCTGTAGACGCCTTGGCGATGGTTGGATAAAGTTCAGAAAGTCGTTCCAGATAACGTGTCATTAACTCTTTCATAAGCTCCTCCATACTAATTTTATATGAACCGGTTCTCACCCTAGAACTGGATCACATCAGACATATCATACATTCCTGCCGGTTTGCCTGCCAGGAATTTTGCCGCTTCTACCGCCCCTTTTCCAAATACGGTCTTGGAATATGCAGTATGTTTAAACTCAATCACTTCATCAGTGCCCGCATAAATCACTTCATGGTCACCTACGATCGTTCCGCCGCGGACAGCGCTGATTCCGATTTCCTTCGCGTCGCGCTTCTTTCTGTCCTGACTTCTGTCATAGACATAATGGTACTGATTCTCCATTGCCTCGTTCATGGAATCCGCCAATGCAAGTGCCGTACCGCTTGGGGCATCCAGCTTCTGATTATGATGTCTTTCCACTATCTCCATATCGTATCCTGCCGGTGCCAGCACAGCCGTTGCCTCCTTCAGAAGTTTCAGCAAAAGATTAATTCCAAGAGACATATTTGCTGATTTCAGCACAGCCGTCTCTTTCGCAGTCTCTTTCACTTTTGCAAGCTGCTCCTCCGAAAGCCCTGTCGTACACAAAACAACCGGAAGCTTCTTGTCTTTACAGCTGTCAAGCAGCGCATCTATTGCCGCTGCATTGGAAAAATCAATGACTACATCTGCCTCTTCTGTACATGCTTCCATACTGTCAAACACCGGATAAGCATTCTCAATTCCCTTATATTTGTCTATACCGGCTACAATCTCAATACTTTCGTCATTTTTTATAAGTCCGGTAATTACCTGTCCCATGTGCCCATTGCATCCATGCATAATTGCTCGTACCATATTGTCTGTCCTCCTGATCAGTCTTATTCTTATCTGACTATTAGCTCTTTTCATACAAAAAGGATATCATATCTGTTGAATGCAATCAACCTATGATATCCTTTTCACATTCTTCTCTAAAAACTATGCAAGCTTGATTCCAAATTCTGTCATTGCCTTTGCCAGGCTTTCTTCATGCTGAGGTGTAAGCTCTGTAAGAGGCATACGAAGTGGTCCGCAGTCCATTCCCATAAGCTTCATTGCCTTCTTAACAGGAATAGGATTCACTTCACAGAACAACTGCTCGATCAGCGGAATCGCTTTCAGCTGAAGTTCCAGACTTCCTTTTACATCACCTTCAAAGAATTTTGCACAAATATCATGTGTCTCCTGCGGAGCCACATTGGATAATACGGAAATCACACCTTTTCCTCCAAGAGAAAGAATCGGTACGATCTGATCGTCATTTCCGGAATACAGATCTGCTTTTCCATCTGTGAGATGCATAATCTTTGCCACTTGAGAAATGTTACCGGAAGCTTCTTTAATTCCCACAATATTATCAACTTCTTTGATCAATCTTGCCGCCGTTGCCGGTTCGATATTACATCCCGTTCTGCTTGCAACACTATACATAATAATCGGAGCTTTTGCCTCCTTCGCCACTGCTGTGTAGTGTCCTACAAGTCCTTCCTGTGTTGCCTTGTTGTAATAAGGTGTTACAACGAGCAGTCCGTCTGCGCCATAGGAAGCAGCTTCTTTGGACATATCGATTGCTGTTCTCGTACAATTAGAACCTGTTCCCGCAATGATCGGAAGTCTTCCCTTCGTTCTTTCGATCGCAAATTTGACACATTCCATGTGCTCTTTCTCTGACATTGTTGCAGACTCTCCGGTTGTACCGCAGATTATAATACTGTCCGTTCCGTTATTACAGTGATAATCGATCAACTGATCCAATTTATCATAATTAATACTCTCATCTTCATTAAACGGTGTGACAATTGCCACGCCGGCCCCTGTAAAAATAGACATACTTATCCTCCTGACTATTATATGATTATAGAAATTTTATCACCATTCAGATATGATGTCAACGAAAGTTCAAAAACCCTCTTACGAATTTTCTGCATAACTTTCGATTATTTTTTCTGATACATTTTTTTGTATTTCTTCTCTGACCGGCATCGCTGCCTCTTTCATTTCATTCCACGTATCATCAGAAAGCTCCAGTATTTTTGTTCCACTATCTTCAATTTCTTTCATTCTCTGACTGATTCTAAGATCCGCTTCTTTTCTTGCATAATCACAAGCCAGTCTCTGTGCTTCTGCCAGAATTTTTTGTTCTTTCACCGATAACTGCTCGTAAAACTCTTCGCTGACGATCAATGAAATCAGATGCGGAAGATGATTCGTATTTATCACATAATCCTGCTGCTCGTACAATCGATTAGAAGCAATCACTTCATAAGGGTTCTCCTGTGCATCGATCGTATTTTGCTGCAATCCAATGTACACTTCACTAAAATTCATTGGTGTCGGATTCGCTCCCAGTGCTTTAAAAAATTGAATATGATAACTATTTTCCATCGTTCGGACTTTCTGACCTTTAAAATCCTGAAAGTGTTCTATCTTTTTATTTGTAGACATCACACGGAACCCCTGATCTGCATAGCCTAATAATTCATATCCCGCTTCACGATAGGAGCTCTGCATCTCTTCAAAAAAGGTCGGATTATCCACCGTCGCTCTTACTTCTTCCAGATTATCAAACTGACAAGGGAGGTCAAAGACTGCCGTATCAGGAATAAAATTCACCTGAGGTGCTGTATTTTGTACAACAAAAGGAATATCTCCGTCATGGCAGCTTTCTAACAGTTCCCGATCTCCTCCCAGCACACTGTTGGCATAAACTTGAATTTGAATACTGCCCTCACTCAATCGCTCTACCTCTTCTGCAAATTTTTCCGCATACAGCTGAGTAACCGTATCTTCCGGACTCGCAGTTGCCAACGGATACGCATACCGCTTTGTTCCTTCACCTGAAGCACAGCCACAAAGCAGTAAAGCAGTAATGAAAAGGATTGCCACCTGTCCGTATCTTCTCTTTCGAATCATAGTTCTCCCTCCTCTATATTAAGATCAGACTAAGTGCTGGAATAAATGTAATTAACATAAGTGCAGCAAGAAAATATAAAATCATAGGCATTGCCTCTTTTGCAATAGGCATCACCGGAATTTCTGACAAGGAAGATGCCACAAACAGATTTACGCCAATCGGAGGAGTCACAAAACCAATTGCAAGATTAACTACCATTATAATTCCAAAATGAACAGGATCCACACCTGCGGATGTGACAATCGGCATCAAAATCGGCGTTAAAATCAAAATTGCAGGAGTTGTATCCATGACCATTCCAACCACTAGTAAAAATAAATTAATGACAATCAGCAACAGAATCTTATTGGAAAAACGCTCCATAATAAATGCATTTACCCCCTGCGGGACCTGCATAAGTGTGAGTACTCTGGAAAAAGCCACTGAAGCTGCAAGAATAAATAAAATCGGCGCAAATGTGCGAAGTGCTTCTGACAAAATATCCCACAAATTCGAAAAACGAATGGTCTTATAGGCAAATATGCTCACTGCCAATGCGTAAAATACCGAAATCACCGCAGCCTCTGTCGGAGATGCCACACCGCTGTAAATACATCCCAGTATAATGATCGGACTTAAAAGTGCAAGTGCACTTTCGCGGAAAACCCTAAGAAATCCTTTTTCCCGCAAATCTGATACCATTTTCCCCTTCTTTTCCTCATCTTCTCCGTGCTTCTTACAGTAAAAATAAGAATATACCATTAATAAAACACCGATGAGGATTCCCGGCACGATACCCGCAAGAAACAGATCACTAACCGAACATCCGGATGCCATTCCATACATGATAAAAGGGATACTCGGTGGAATGATAACACCTAAACCACCCGCTACTGCTACTACTGCGGTAGAAAATGTTTTATCATATCCCATTTCAACAAGGATTGGAATCGTCATACTCCCCACCGCTGCTACCGTTGCCGGCGCAGACCCTGAGATAGCGCCATAAAACAAACAGGTGACAATCACAGCACATGGCATGCCCGCAGTCTTCCTGCCCATAAAATAGACAAATACATCAAACAATCGTTTCGAAATTCCGCCCCGTGCCATTACAATCCCTGACAAAACAAACATTGGAACCGCCAGTAATGGGAAGCTGTCCAGTCCTCCGAGCATAGAACGGATTACATATGTTCCGCTGGCTGCAAAGGATGGGTCGAAAGCTCCCGGAAGAACAGCGCCGACAGAAAGTGCAATCGACACTGGTATCGCAATTACAAGACAGATTACAAAAATTAAAAATACAACTGCCGCCGACATCACATTTTCTCCTTTCCGACTACTGTAAGAAACTCTATTACCCATCTTTGTACAACTCGGAATGCGCACAACACAAATCCTGTCATAGGAGCTGCCTGAACAAGATACATGGGCAGCCCCAGAGCCGGGCTTTTCTGTCCACTGATCACTGCACTGTAAAAATAATTCCATGCAAATGGCAGGAGATACAAAAATAAGACTAATTCTATCGTATGGTTTAGCACTTTAAGAGCCGCCTTCCATCTCTTCGGAAAAGAAGCAACAAATTGCTCAATCTTAATGGATACACATTTCTTTGTGCAATAGCTGACGCTCAGGAATCCGGACCAGATGAATAAATACCTTGCCACTTCTTCTGACCACGACAAAGACATGCCCAATACATATCTGGCCAACACCTGGATTCCCATAATCACTGCCATTGCTGCCAAAAACAGAACCAGAAGAAATTCTTCCAGATTTTGATCCAACCAACGCAATACTTTTCTCATCCTGCAACCTTTCTCCTTCTTCTCAACTACAAGCTCTTATGAAGCAGACTCAACACCGTTTTTAAATCTTCCACTTCCATCTGTCCCGGAGCGGATGCCTTTCCTGCCGCGCCAAAAGTAAGAGCAGAGCCAAACACTTCTCCGCATAAACGACTGATTACACCGGTTCCTGCCATAGACATTGTAATAATTGGTCGATTCGCGTATCTGGTATACATTTCCTCTGTTGCAGAAAGCAGCGTTAATACATCTTTCTTACATACAGGCATCACAGCAATCTTTGGAATATCCACTCCCAATTCCTGCATTTTGCAGAGACGGGCTACAATTTCCTCCTGCTCCGGTGTCTGATGGAAATCATGATTAGACCCTACGACCTTGACACCGGCTTCATGAGCAGTTTCTACAATCGCACGAACTGCTTCATCTCCGGTAAATGCCTCCACATCTACCATATCTACGAATCCGCTTCGGGCAGCTTTTTGATTCAACTCCACATAGACGTCTTTTTCAATCGCTTTCTCGCCGCCTTCTTTTGCCGTTCTGAACGTGAAAAGTAACGGAAGCTCACCAAGAGCCTTTCTTAAATCCGCTGCTGTTTCTTCTACTTTCGCGTAATCAAATACCTCCTCGTACCAGTCTACACGCCATTCTACAACGTCAGCTCCCGCAGATTTCATTGTTTTTCCTGCTTCTACAATCTCTTCTCTTGTCTGTCCAACAATCGGAACACATATTTTAGGAATTCCCTGTCCGATTTTTACTCCTCTTACTACTACTGGATTCATACTTATCCTCCTGTTCTCTTTCACACTTATTTATTTTTGTTTACCAAAGTCTGATATCTTACATTTACAAATACTGCCAGCAAAACACCAACTGCTGTAATTCCGATATTCATTAAAATAACTGCTGTGGAAGTCATTTTTGCTGCCGCACTTAATATCGTATAGTTGCAGAGACTTGATGCAATCATAACTAAACTTGTAATCGTTCCTTTAATCTTCGGGAACAGGTCATTTACCGTTGCAGTTGCCATCTGAAGCACACCGCCTGCTGCTGAATATCCGATAACAAACGCACCTGTATAACAGATCACCGGAGTTTTAAAAATATATACAAACACAAGCATTACAACAGAAATTGCAGGATAAATCACAAGGAAGCGTACTTGTTTAAATCTCGTGATCAGAAGACTGGTAATTACCAGAGCCGCCATCGTTCCCGCCGAATAATAAGTCTGCATCATAGATACGGATTCTGACGGAATTCCGGCAATCTCTTTTCCAAAAGTCTGCGCACAATTTAACCATAATTGAAAAGTAGCTGTACTTGTAAATCCAATCAAGATTAGCGCTACACTCTCTACTGTGAAATGCGCATTTTTCAGATTCTGAATAAAAGATTCTTTTTTACCGCTCTCAGATTCTGATGGGAACGGCGCGAAAATAGCCAACACTCCAAGCACTGCAATCGCTATGCCGGACACAAGCGGAAGCATCAGATAGGACATACTTGTTCCCGCTGCCAGCCCCAGGAAGAACGGCATTAAGAGCTGAGCGATTGAGATGAAAAACTTGATTCCCATCGTTGCAATTCCTGTATATTTATAGATGATTTCTGTCACTGCCGGATAAGTAGCTGTATCTAAAAATGAATTTGCTATCCCTCCAAGAACTGCTGACACATATGCAATCTGCATATTCGGAGAAAAGGCAATTCCCACAAAGAATATAATATAGGAAGCTACACCGATCAACACGGAGATACGTCTTCCCAGCTTATCAGACAAAGGTCCTGCAAAAGGAAGTGAAATCAATCTGCCCAATCCCAACGCTGCTGCAATCGATGTAATGATCATTACATCATTTAGTCCCCATTGTTCTATGAGCTGCTCTTTGACAACCTGTTGGCTCAAAATTGAACATCCGATTCCATGAATAAAATAATTGAGATACAAAATCAATGCACTTGGCAAATATTTCTTATTCACAATCTCTCTCCTCCTTTTCGCATTTAATCATAATGAATGTCCAGAACTTCTTTCATATGTTCAATTGGCATTGGCTGACCTGTCCACAATTCAAATGCCGCAGAACCTTGGAATAGCATCATTCCCAATCCGTTCATTGTCTTACATCCCACTTCTTTTGCCATTTTAAGCATTGCTGTCTCTCTTGGAAAATATACTACATCCGTCACAATCAGATCCGGGCGGAAGAAAGATTTATCCGGGATATAAGTCTGTCCTTCCAACGGTTTCATACCCATACCAGTAGCATTTGCGAAAAGATAACTGTCCGCAATCTCTTCTTTTAATCGATCAAGGTCTGCCAGATCATACAATGTCGCTTTACAGGAAGTTTTTTCATTGATTTTCTTCACAGTATCTTCCGCATTTGACCAAAACTTATCTTTTACATTAAAGATAGACATTTCAGCCACACCGTCAAGTGCCGCCTGAATTTCAATCGCTGTTGCAGCACCGCCCGCTCCTACAATTGTCATTTTCTTACCGATCACATCAATATGATTGTCTTTTAACGCAGCCATATATCCGATTCCATCTGTAATGTGTCCTGTCAACACACCATCATCATTTACAATTGTATTAACTGCTCCGCACATTTCTGCCGCAGGTGACAACTTATCCAAATACTTATGTACAACCGTTTTATTCGGCATAGAAACATTCGAGCCTCTCATTCTAAGAGCGCGAAGACCCGTGATCGCATCCTCCAAAGAATCATTATCCACCTCAAAAGCAAGATATGCATAATCTAACCCTAATTTTGCAAATGCTTCATTCTGCATCGCCGGTGAACTGGAATGTCTGATAGGATATGCCATCAATCCGATAAGTTCCGTGTGACCTGTAATTCTTTCTGCCATTTTTGTTTCCTCCATTTTCTTTTGTTTTTCGATTTGTTTGTTAATTATTAAACAACCTCTTTAATCTTATTATACATACAGGCCTTTGATAGTTCTAATATATCTTTTGTCTTTTTTTGATAGTTTTTTATTATCATTTATGGTACAATATAAACAAAAGGAGGACGCTGCTATGACTTTGAATCAATTATTATATTTTCAAACAATCGCCAGACTTCAGCACTTTCGTCAGGCTGCGGCAAAGCTAAACCTTTCCCAACCCTCTCTTTCCCGTTCCATCGCTCTTTTAGAAGAAGAGTTAGATATTGTATTATTCGAACGGAACGGAAGAAATATCAAATTGACAAAGTACGGAAAGGTCTTTCTGGAACATGTTGACCGTATTCTTCAGGAAGTAACTCTTGCAGAAACTCACATGAAGCAATTATCCGGCACAGAAGGTCATGTAGATATTGCTTATGTTTTTCCTTTGGCAGGACATTATATTCCGTACATGGTTCGGAAGTTCCTTCAACAAAAGAAAAATGAGGGTATTACATTTGGTTTCTATCAGCTACACACAGATGCTCTCATTGAAGGGCTTAAAAATGACCGTTTTGACATCATCTTTGGTTCCTATGTGGATCACGAACCTGAGATTCAGTTCATTCCTATCATCAATCAGGAAATGGTCATTATCACCCCTCCCGATCATCCGCTTACCGCACAAAAAGAGGTACACCTTCGGGATTTAACCCGATGGCCGATCATTGGATATGATCGCACATCCGGTCTGGGAAAATATACGAGAAGATTATATGCCACTCACAGCCTTTCTCCCGATATCATCTGCGAATCTCCCGACGAATACGCAATCTCTGCACTGGTGGAAAAGGATTTCGGTATTGCGCTCGTTGCAAACGTTGACGCTATTCAACATCGTAATGTAAAGATTCTCTCAATCGCCGATCAGCATCTGATCCACACCGTCTATCTTGCGCACAAGAAAGATCAATACATGATTCCTGCGGTCCGCAATTTCATTCAATTTATCCGAAAAGAAGGTACTAATTTATAGAACACGAACTTCCGGCATCCGCCCTAACGACGGGTGCCCCTTTGTTTGACATATCCTGCAAACTTTTTCACGACCGGTGTTTGGTAGTTTTCCTTCGATACAGCCATGTATATCTGCCTGATAAACCCGGGGGCATAGAGTTCCAGCACTTCCACGTTTAAAGTCCGCAGAATTGGAATGTCCGGCATAATCGCAACGCCGAAATTTTGGGCTACAAGCCCCGCCATAGATCCATCCTCTTCAATTTCATAAGCAATCTTCGGTTTAATTCTTGCCTCTTCAAACATCCGGTCGATCACCGGGCGAAGACCGCTGTTCTTCGTATAATATATCTGATGATAGACCGCAGCCTCTTCCAGTGTCACAACCTGTTTCCCAGCCAACGGATGCCCGCAGGGAACCACCACTACCAGACGTTCCTCTCCGATCGGGGTAAACTCTACCGACGACTCTTCCTCCAGCATGGAACAAAACGCAATATCATATTTTTCGCTCTTCAGGCCCTCTACAACTTCCATCGTATTTCCTACCGTAAAATGGAACTGCACATCCAGCTCTTCGTAAACACGAAGAAAATCTGACACCAGTTCCGGAACAAATTCACTGCCCAGCGTATAGATAAACGCAAGATCAACGCGTCCTCTTGTCTGTCCGGTCATTGCTCTTGTTTTTCCAATTCCAAGATCCAATGTTTGCAGCGACTCTTCCACATATGTAAGAAACAGCTTTCCGTATTTTGTCAGCGTTACATTTCTTCCTTGCTTCTGAAATAAAGAAGTTTCCAACTCCTGCTCAAGGGTCGTCATTGCATGACTCAGGGACGGCTGGGAAATCTTAAGTTCTTCTGCTGCTTTTGTGTAATGCTCTAAATGTGCCAATGTCACAAAATATCTCAATTGATTCAGATTCATTTCATTTCCTGCCTTTCTCAATACTTTTTTACAATATATCACAATTCATAGACCAATTCTATTATTTCAGTTGATTTTATGCATTTGTTTTATACTTTGTTTTTCCCTATAATACGACTCAGAAACAGATTGTTAATCAAATATCAAACAAGTCAGGAGGATTATGTTATGAGAAGTGACTACCGAAATATTTTTGAGCCGCTTACAATCAGACGCATGACGATGAAGAACAGAATTATGATGACACCTATGGGGACAAATTATGGGGAACAAAGTGGAGAAATGAGCTTCCTTCATATTAATTACTATGAACAGCGTGCCAAAGGCGGCACTGGTCTTATTATGGTAGAAAATGCCAGCGTAGATTCACCGGAAGGTTCTAACGGAACAACTCAGCTTCGAATCGACCATGATAATTATCTGCCCCGTCTTTTCAAGCTTACGGAAACCATACATAAACACGGAACCTGTATTGGTATCCAGATCAACCACGCAGGAGCTTCTGCACAGGCAGCGCGCACAGGCATGCAGCCGGTCTCTGCCTCCGACATTCCATCCAAAGCAGGAGGAGATATTCCTCGTCCACTCTCAAAGGACGAAATATTAACGATTGTAAAAAAATACGGTGAAGCTGCAAAGCGCGCACAGGCAGCAGGCTTTGACTGTGTAGAAATTCATGCCGGTCATTCTTACTTACTGAGTCAATTCCTGTCACCTACAACGAATAAAAGAACCGATGAATTCGGCGGTAGTGCAGAAAATCGTGCCCGTTTTGCAAAACTGGTCATTGAAGAAGTACGTGCTCAAGTAGGACCATTCTTCCCGATCTTTGTCCGGATCAGCGCGGATGAAAAAGCCGAAGGGGGAAATACATTAGAAGATACTCTTGATTACCTGCAGTATTTTCAGGAAGAAGTAGATGTGTTTGACGTTTCCTGCGGACTTAACAGCTCATTGCAATATCAGATTGATGCAAACTATCTTCCTGACGGCTGGCGTTCTTATATGGCAAAAGCAGTTAAGGAACGTTACGGCAAGCTCTGTGTCACAACCGGAAATATCCGTGATCCTAAAGTTGCAAATGAAATCCTTGAAAAGGGAGAAGCTGATATTATCGGTATGGGACGTGGTCTCATTGCTGATCCAGAGTGGGTAAACAAAGTTGATTTCGGAAATATATGCGATATCCGCAAATGTATTTCCTGTAATATCGGGTGCGCCGGAAACCGAATCGGTATCAACCGTCCAATCCGCTGTACGGTAAATCCCGCCGTCACTACCGGAGATATCTATAAAAAACAAAAAGTAAACAAATCCTGTAACGTTGTTGTGATTGGCGGAGGAACTGCCGGACTGGAAGCTGCATGTACGGCAGCCGAGGTAGGATGTACGACTTTCTTAATTGAAAAGAAGCCATATCTTGGCGGTCTCGCTGCAGAGATTTCTAAAATACCGGATAAAAAAAGACTGGCAGATTTCCCAAATTATCTGATCCATCGTGCAGAAGGATTGAAAAATCTCTTTGTATTTACGGACACAGACGCATCTGTACATTTTGTTAAGAATCTTAAACCAAACATTATTGTTAACGCTACCGGTTCACAGCCTCTTCTTCCTCCAATTTCCGGGCTTCACGAGAACCTCGGGAAAGAAGGAAGCAAGGTATACTCTATATTAGATATGATCAATAACCTTGACCAGTATCCACAAGATATGACCGGTAAAAAAGTAGCTGTCATCGGCGGCGGCGCTGTAGGGCTTGATGTTGTAGAATTTTTCGCCCCTCGTGGAGCCAAAGTTTCTATTGTTGAAATGCTTCCTGCAATCGGCAACGGTATTGATCCTGTATCCAAAGTCGGCACTTTCTCCTTAATGGAGCAATACGGTGTTCGCCAGATGACAAAAACAGCACTGAAAGAAGTCAGACCGGATTCGTTCTATGTAGAAACACCGGACGGACCGGAAGTTTTAGACTTCGACTACGGTTTTGTCTGTCTCGGAATGAAATCAGCAAGTCCGGTATTAACAGATATTCAAGAAGCATTTGCATCCGATAATTCTGTGGAAATTGTAAATGTTGGAGACAGCGTCCGTGCCAGAAGAATCATCGAAGGCACCGATGAAGGACGAAATATTTTAAACACACTGGAAAAACGTGGATATCTGTAAAAATTTGCATACACAACAGACAAAATCATTGCATTTCTTTTTTCAATAATATTTTCCCTCCTTAATAAGCAGGGGACAGAGTTAGTATTCCTAAGCTCTGTCCCCTGTTTCTATCTATTTAGCCATCCATACACTCAAGCTTTCCGACCGACACTTCATAAGCCACTCTCTTTTCCGTCTCCGTTTCCGTCAACTTCTTTACATATTCCCTGCTCTGGATTCTTCCAAGTATCTGGACATGCTCTCCCACTTGAAATGTCGATGCAAATCTTGCATTTCTTCCCCAGCAGATACAGGGGATATAATCCGATTTCCCATAAGGACGGTTGACTGCAAGCAAAAGATCTGCAATTTCCCTTCCAAGCGGTGTCTTTCGATAAATCGGAAGCTTGCATATGTAACCATCTAACAAAATATGGTTCGTCTTGGCACCATCCAATTCTTCTTCGATAAATTCTACTTCCCTTGCAAATACAGATAGCACAAGGCGGTTCCTTTGTTCCTCGTGACGATTATAAGATCGGAACTGACCGCTTATCATAAGAAATTCTCCCGTATAATCCTGACTTACATCGATCAGTCTCTCTGAGATCATAACGGGAATACGGTCTTCCGAATTGCTTAACCGCTTCACGCTCACATCCACCATATAGAAGCCCTCTCCGAACACTTCGTGGCTGAATGTAAAAGCAGACACTACTTCTCCCATAATCGTTACCTGATTGTTTTCAATAATCTTATCTGACATAATTTGACGTTCTCCCTTCCTCTGAATCGTATTTTGAGTCATTACATAGTCTATGAGTCTACTTTCGGTTTTAGAACTAAAATACTTGTAAAATTTAAAAAATGTGATAAACTAATAAAGTTGTATATTATCCATATAAATAGGAAAAGAAAAGGAAGATATTTATGAAGCAAAAACGTGAAGATGTACGTAATATAGCAATTATCGCCCACGTTGATCACGGTAAGACAACACTTGTGGACGAATTATTAAAACAAAGCGGAGTATTCCGTGAAAATCAGGAAGTAGCAGAACGTGTCATGGATTCTAACGATATTGAACGTGAACGTGGAATCACGATCCTTTCCAAAAACACTGCGGTCTACTATAAAGATACAAAAATCAATATTATCGACACTCCCGGTCATGCTGACTTCGGCGGAGAGGTAGAACGTGTCCTGAAAATGGTTAATGGTGTCGTTCTTGTTGTAGATGCTTTCGAAGGCGCTATGCCTCAGACAAAGTTTGTACTTCGCAAAGCTTTGGAGCTGGAGCTTCCTGTTATTGTCTGCATCAACAAAATTGACCGTCCGGAAGCACGTCCGGACGAAGTTATTGATGAAGTCCTTGAATTGTTCATGGATCTTGATGCTTCCGACGAACAGTTAGACTGTCCGTTCATTTACGCCTCTGCAAAATCCGGTGTAGCTGTTCTTGATCTGACGGATGAAGAAAAGGATATGCAGCCATTATTTGAAACAATCTTAGACTACATTCCGGCTCCGGAAGGAGATCCGCAAGCTCCGTCTCAGATTCTGATCAGCACTATCGACTACAACGAATATGTGGGTCGTATCGGTGTGGGTAAAGTCGAAAACGGTACCATCCGCGTCAACCAGGATATGATCATGGTCAACCATCATGACCTTGAGAAACAAAAGAAAGTAAAGATCAGTAAGCTCTATGAATTTGACGGACTGGACAAAGTAGAGGTAAAAGAAGCTTCTATCGGTTCGATCGTTGCTATTTCCGGTATTTCTGATATTTCCATCGGAGATACTTTATGTGCTCCGGAAAACCCGGAAGCAATTCCATTCCAGAAAATTTCCGAGCCTACGATTTCTATGAATTTCGTAGTAAATGACAGTCCGTTTGCCGGGCAGGAAGGGAAATACGTAACCTCCCGTCACCTGCGCGACCGTCTTATGCGAGAGCTGAACACTGACGTAAGCCTTCGTGTGGAGGATACTGAGAATACCGACAGCTTCAAAGTATCCGGACGTGGAGAACTCCATCTTTCTGTCTTAATTGAAAATATGAGACGTGAAGGATATGAATTTGCTGTCAGCAAGGCGGAAGTTCTCTATCACAAGGATGAAAACGGAAAACTTTTAGAGCCAATGGAAGCCGCTTATATTGATGTCCCGGAAGAATTTACCGGAACTGTCATTGACAAATTAAGTCAGCGCAAAGGTGAACTCCAAAACATGAGCACTGCCAGCGGCGGATACACAAGACTTCAGTTTAATATTCCTGCCCGCGGACTTATCGGATATCGCGGCGAATTCTTAACCGACACAAAAGGAAACGGAATTATGAACACTGCTTTTGACGGATATGCACCATACAAAGGAGATATTCAGTACCGCAAGCAAGGTTCTCTCATCGCCTTTGAAACAGGTGAATCCGTCACCTATGGTCTCTACAGCGCACAGGAGCGTGGAACACTCTTCATCGGAGCAGGTGAAAAAGTATACTCCGGTATGGTCATCGGTGAAAATGCAAAGACTGATGACATTGAAGTAAATGTATGTAAGACCAAGCATTTAACTAACACTCGTTCTTCCAGCGCAGATGAAGCACTTCGTCTGACACCGCCAAAGGTATTAAGTCTGGAGCAGGCGCTTGACTTCATCGACACGGATGAGTTGTTGGAAGTTACACCAAAATCTCTTCGCATCCGCAAGAAAATCTTAGATCCGAAAATGAGAAAAAGAGGAAACAGATCATGACATTTTTATGGCTTTTAGAAGGAATAAGAACTCCTTTTCTTGATAAACTTATGCAGTTTATCACGTATTTCGGCCAGGAACTTATTATCATAACGTTTATCTGCACACTGTATTGGTGTGTGGATAAGCGTTTTGCTTATTTTCTGGGCTTTTCGTATTTTACCGCGGGCCTTGCTGTCCAAACCTTAAAGATCACCTTTCGAATTCCCCGTCCATGGGTGCTTGACCCGGACTTTCATGCTGTAGAAAGTGCAATCTCCGGCGCCACCGGCTACTCATTTCCAAGCGGACATACTCAAGGTGCCACCTGCCTGTTCTTCCCACTTGCTTTAAAAGCGCGGCAGAAATGGGTGAAATTTCTATGCGTCATGGCATTTTTGTCCATCGGTTTTTCCCGCATGTATCTTGGCTGCCACACTCCAAAAGATGTGCTGGTGTCCATGGGGCTGTCACTTTGCATCACCCTTCTTCTGTGGAAATATCAGGCTCAGATTCTTGATCAGGAAACACATTTGAAATGGATCACACTTCTTATGATGCTTCTTGCAATTGCTGCAGCAATCTACGCCTACGTCCTCTACAGCAATGATACGATTTCCGGCAAATATGCCGCCGACTGTTTAAAGGCTTCCGGCGCAGGTCTCGGATTTGCATCAGGTTATTATATCGAACGAAAATGGCTCCGGTTTGATCTCTGCAAAGAGCAGCGGACTTCCGCAAAAATACTCCGGGTTCTCATCGGTCTTTTCGTCGCACTGCTGATCAAGGAGGGATTACCTCTTCTCATCGGTACTTCTATCTTGGCAAAGTCCTTAAAATACTTTATACTGGTGATGTGGGTACTTGTGATATATCCCTGTATCTTCAATAATGTATTAAGGAGAAACGCATGAGAACTATTATCGCAAATCTTTTAAAAAAGGTAACCGAACTTCTGGAATTTTTCATTGCTCTGATGTTGTCCGTAGGCATTATTTTATTGTGTCTTCGTCTTGCAGCTTCCCTGATCTATATTCCGAATCTGGAGGTCTGGCCAAATTACGACGATCTTCTGGAGCTTTGCTTTAATCTGATCATTGGTGTGGAATTGATCCGCATGGTTTATTATCATACTCCGAACACTGTATTCGAAGTATTAATATTCGCCATTGCCCGTCAAATCATTATTGACCACTCTTCCATCTGGGGCAACCTGATTGGTGTATGTGCGATCGCAGTGCTTTTTGCAACAAGAAAATATTTATTCTGTGAATTTGATGTACCGTCTGAAACAGTTCTTCGAGCAAGTACAAAAGTAAAAACCGCTAACAAATTATTAGATGTCCATCTGCCTTATGAAGACGAAAATACTTTGCGCGACATCATTCTCAAACAGATGGAAAAAGAAGAAATAAATCCTGCTGTTGGCGCCTGTGTCTATTTTCCAAAATGCGGCCTGCGTGTCGCAAAAATGAATAATGGAAAAATTTCAAGAATTGAAGTAATACGTGCTATACATTAGACTCCAAACGTGTTATACTACATATATCAGATATATTTCCACTCTGGCTGTTAATTGTCAGATTATATTATCTGAAATTATGTGGAAAAGGAGTTGGCATCATGAAATTTATCATTATTGGCAAGAACATCGATGTAACCACAGGCTTAAGAGAAGCCGTAGAAAGTAAGTTAGGAAAATTAGAAAGGTACTTTACTCCCGACACGGAAATTCATGTAACATTAAGTGTGCAGAAGGAGCGGCAGAAAATCGAAGTAACGATTCCAGTCAAGGGTACGATCATCCGCTCCGAACAAGTCAGCGATGATATGTATGTATCCATCGATCTTGTAGAAGAAGTCATTGAGCGACAGCTTCGCAAGTACAAAAACAAACTGGTTGCAAGACATCAGGAAGGCAGCGGATTCAAGAAAGAATTTTTTGACAGTGAAAACACGGTGGAAGACGACAACGAAATCAAAATCGTCCGCACCAAAAAATTCGGTTTCAAACCAATGTATCCGGAAGATGCCTGTGTACAGATGGAACTTCTCGGACATGATTTCTATGTATTCTGCAATGCCGAGACAGACGAAGTAAATGTTGTTTACCGCAGAAAGAACGGATCGTTCGGACTGATTGAACCAGAATTTAATTAGTACATCATAAATTAATATTAAAAGCACGGGAATCGGCTCCCGTGCTTTTTCTTATGCTTCTTCCAAAATCTTAAGTTCTCCGTCCACTTCCCCGTACCAAAGTTCTTTTCCTACTTCCATCACTGCTCTTCCGGCAGTTCCTTCTGTAACTTCTTCCTTAATTTCATCCAACATCTCGTTGGGGATCAAGGTATACAGAACAACCTGATCTGTATATTCCGAATCCAATGTTTTGATTTTCTTTTCACCTAATATATACTGAATCTTTCCTAATCCAGTATAATCTGTTGCGATCTTCAGTTTAAAACCAAATCTTTTGGTTATAATCTTAGAAGCAGAAAGCCCCGCCTGCGTTGCCGAAGCATATGCCCTCACAAGACCTCCCGTACCAAGAAGCGTTCCGCCAAAATATCTGGTAACTACAACTGCCACATTGTGAAGCTCTTCCCCAATGAGAACGTCCAGCATCGGTTTTCCTGCTGTACCGCTCGGCTCTCCGTCATCACTGCACCTTAAGATCTCCTGGCGCTCTCCGATCGCATAGGCAAAACAATTGTGTGTGGCATTCCAGTATTTTTTCCGCATGGATTCTATAAATGCAAGCGCTTCCTCCTCTGTCTCCACCGGTACAACTGTAGCAATGAAGCGAGACTTCTTCTCTACAATTTCTCCCTCTCCGCCTGCATAAACAATCTTGTATTCTGTCAACATATACATACATTCCTTTCAAAGTAACAATACCGCTTTATTACTATAATAACGAAATTCTTAAGAATTTCCTAGTAAAATATGAACTTTTCATTTTTTTCTTTATTTCAATACGGTTCTTTGCTATAATATTTTGATATGAAGGAGGCTTATACGCATGAATTATGGAAGAAAAAATGCTGCAAAAAAGCAGAAAAAAATAACATCCAAATCCACCATGCAGGGAAAGCGTGTCGGGGTACGTCTTTTCAAAGCATTTTTGCTATGCCTGGTGGTCATTGCAATCGTCGGCATCATCGGCGGTGGTCTGTTCGTAAAGCGGATCATTGACAATGCACCGGAGGTTACACCGGATGATGTAAAGCCAAAGGGCTTCACTACATTCGTATATGCGGACGACGGTAAAACAGAACTGGAGCGGTTTGTTGCATCCGGTTCCAACCGAATCTATAAAACACTGGATGAGATACCGAAGGATCTTGGGAATGCCTTTGTCGCTATCGAGGATGAACGTTTCTATGAGCATAACGGAATCGACCTTCACGGTATCATCCGTGCGGGAATCGCTACTCTCTCCGGAAACGAACAGGGAGCCAGTACGCTGACACAACAGCTGATCAAAAACAACGTATTCCCTAACTTTATCCATGAAGAAACCTTTTATGATAAAGTCCAGCGTAAGCTTCAGGAACAATTCCTTGCTCTTCAAATCGAGAAACAAATGAGCAAAGAAGAAATTCTTGAAAGTTATATGAATACGATCAACTTGGGACAGAACTGTCTTGGTGTACAGTCTGCGGCAAAACGTTACTTCGGAAAGGATGTTTCCGAACTGACTTTGTCCGAATGTGCATGTATTGCCGGAACAACACAGAACCCTTCCGGCTACAATCCAATCAACAATCCGGAAGATAATAATAAGAGACGGAAATCCGTCTTAAAGAATATGTTGGAGCAGGGCTATATCGATCAGGCAGCTTATGATGAAGCAATAAATGATGATGTCTATGCACGCATCCAGACAGTAAACAGTTCATCAGAAGAAAAAAAACCGACTTCTTACTTCGTAGATGCGCTCTCTGAACAAGTTATGCAAGATCTGCAGGATCAGCTCGGCTATACAGAGACTCAGGCTTACAACGCAGTATACAGTGGTGGTTTGAGTATCTACTCTACTCAGAATGTAGAAATGCAGAAGATCTGTGACGAAGAGATGAATGATGATTCTAACTATCCGGGCTTGAAAGAATACGGTCTTGACTATGCCCTGACAGTGACAAGAGCCGATGGCTCCGTTGAAAACTACGGTTCCGGACATGTCAAAAAATATGCAAAAGAAAAACACGGTAAAAAATACGGACTGATTTATTCCAGTGAAGAAGATGCACGGGCAATGGTCGAGGAATGGAAGTCTACGATTGCCCAGGAAGGTGATACGTATGATGAGGTGATCAACATCACTCCACAGCCTCAGGCATCTGTAACGATCATGGATCAAAAAACCGGCGCCATCAAAGCAATGGTCGGCGGGCGCGGTGCTAAAAGTTCCAGCTTAAGTTTAAACCGTGCTTATAAAGGCTCAAAACGTCAGCCCGGTTCTACCTTTAAAATTCTTGCAGCTTACGCACCGGCTATTGATTCCTGTGGCAAGTCTTTATCTACCATTGTTGTAGATGAACCTTATAAATACAAGAACGGAAAGAACGTGAAAAATACAAGCCGTTCATATAAGGGCGCTGTTACTTACCGGACTGCAATTGCAAATTCCATCAACGTCTGCGCAGTGAAGGTCAGTGATGAGATTTCGCAGGAGCTTGGATTTGAATATTGCGAAAAATTCGGTATCAGCACTCTCGTAAAAGAGAAGAAAACAGACGCCGGGGTCTTCAGCGATATCAACCAGACACTGGCTCTCGGTGGTGTAACCGATGGTGTGTACAATTACGAATTATGTGCAGCCTATGCTACAATCGCAAATGGCGGCACTTACAATACACCAACCTTATATACAAAGATTGTTGACCATGACGGTAATGTTCTGCTTGAGAACCCGGGTGAATCTCACCAGGCAATTAAAGAGGGAACTGCTTCTCTTCTTACAAGCGCAATGGAGACAGTTGTAACAAGTGGTACCGGTCGTTCCTGCCAGCTTAATAACATGCCTGTAGCCGGAAAAACAGGTACAACAACTTCCAACAAAGACCTTTGGTTCTGTGGATATACTCCATACTATACTTGTGCAGTATGGGGTGGTTATGATGACAACAAAGAATGTAACTATGATACCAGCTTCCGTTTCCGCATATGGAAAGGTATTATGAGCCGTATCCATGACGGACTGGAATACAAAGAATTTGATACTACAAAAGGTTTAATTCAGAAGACAGTATGTACCTTAACCGGAAAGCTTGCAGTAGCCGGACAGTGTCCTTCCGCTACAGAATACTTTGCTGAGGGTACAGAGCCAACTGAAACCTGTCCGGGACACGAAGATGTTGTCAGCCCTGATGATGAAGAGGATGATGAAGACAACGCAGAGGGAACAGCACCGGAACAGCCAAATACAACACCTTCAACACCAAATACCGGAAACGGTAATAACGGTGGAGGTAATACTGGTGGCGGTAACACTGGTGGCGGCAATACTGGTGGCGGCGACAACCAGGGCGGTGACCAAGGTGGCGGTGATACTGGTGGTGGTGACACTGGCGGTGGCGACAACCAAGGCGGTGACCAAGGTGGCGGTGGTAACACCGGTGGTTCCACCCCATGATGCTTCACAGTTAAAGATAAAATAAATCAATGCTAACGTACAAAAGGCGGATGACCAATGGCTAATTACAGCCACTGATCACCCGCCTTTATATAAATCGTAACTCTGTCTTAATAAATAGCAACTCTATCCTAAAATTAATTTTGCAGCTCCACACATTCCCGCATCATTTCCGAGAACGGCAATAATAAACTCAGTACCTTCATTTGCAAAGAATGCTTTCTCGAGGAAATATTTTTTCACATACTGAATAATAATCGGACCGGCTTTTGACACGCCTCCGCCAATAATAAACATAGACGGGTCGATCACTGCCGCCACGTCTGCCAATGCATATCCAAGATAAGCACCGAATTCTTCTACGATTTCTTCTGCGACTTTATCTCCTTCTTTCAATGCATCAAACACCGCTTTAGCGGTAATCTCCTGTCCGCGGAGCAAAGTCATATCATTATTCTTCGCAAGACGGATTCTTGCAAGCCTTGCAATTCCTGTCGCAGAAGCATATTGCTCAAGACATCCTTTCTTTCCGCAGCCACATTTATCTGTTTCCTGTCTGTTTGCAAGAATATGACCGATCTCACCGCCGGCGCCATTTGTTCCGACCAGAGGACGACCTCCCACAATTACTCCGCCACCGACACCGGTTCCCAGAGTGACCATAACCAGATTCTTATGTCCTCTTCCTGCTCCCAGCCACATTTCTCCTAATGCTGCCATATTTGCATCATTTCCTACTTCTACCTTGAATCCGGTAAGCTCTTCTAATTCACGTTTAACTTCTTTATAACCCCATCCGAGATTTGCGGTATTCTTTACGACACCGTCTTCATTTACAGGAGCCGGGATTCCAATACCGATACCTTCCATGTCCTCTCTTGCAATCCCGTCTTTTTTACATTTTTCTGCAATGGCTTCTGCAATATCCGGAAGAATTGCTTCTCCTTTATTCTCTGTCCTTGTCTTAATCTCCCATTTATCAACCAATACACCATCTGCCTGAAACAATCCGATCTTTACAGTTGTTCCTCCTACATCAACACCAAAACAATACTTCATGATATCCTCCTATTTTCTCTTTGTCATATTCTGCTGTACACGCTTGTACAATTCCTGCGCGGCATTGTATCCCATGCTCTTCTGTCTGTGATTGATCGCCGCTGTTTCAACGATGATCGCAAGATTACGTCCCGGACGAATCGGAAGCTGATGACAGACAACTTTATTTCCAAGAAATTCTGTATACTGCTCTTCCAGTCCAAGACGGTCATATTCCTTATCTCTATCCCATTCTTCCAATGTAATTACGAGATCAATGTTCTGCGTTTCACGCACGCTCTGCACACCATATAACATCTTAACATCTACGATTCCAATTCCTCGAAGTTCAATGAAATGTCTTGTAATATCCGGCGCTGTTCCCACAAGTGTCTCATCACTGACCTTGCGGATCTCAACGACATCATCACTGACCAGACGATGACCACGCTTAATAAGCTCCAGAGCCGCCTCACTTTTCCCGATACCACTCTCCCCCATAATAAGCACACCAACACCATAGACATCTACAAGTACACCGTGAATAGAAATGCACGGCGCTAATTCAACATTCAGCCATCTGATTATCTCAGCAGAAAATGCCGACGTTGGAGTCTCTGTAGAAAATACCGGAACATTTGCCTTTTTCGCTTTCTCAATCAGGCTGTCATCCGGTTTAAGATTCCGACAGAAAATGATACATGGTATTTTATAAGACAATAACATATCATATATCTTCTCTTTTTCATCTTCTTCCATATTCTCCAGAAAAGTATACTCCACACATCCGATCAGCTGTACCCGTTCATATGCAAAATGTTCAAAGAAACCCGTAAGCTGGAGCGCCGGACGGTTAATGTCCGGAACCATTACTTTTTTCTCCGTCATATCGACATCCGGCGTGAGATTTTTTAAATTTAATTTTTCTACTACCTTACTTAATTTCACATAATTTTCCATGTTTTGCTCCCACTCCTTTTATTCATCTAATTATTTCAGTATAGCACACTAATGAAAAAAGTTATATACATCTTCTGCCGATTTTTTGTTCATAGAAGGTAATTTTTCCAGTTCTTCTACCGTTGCATTTTTAATTGCAGTAATATCAGCAAAATACTTCATCAAATCCTTTCTTCTGGCAGGGCCCACTCCCGGAATATCATCCAAAATAGAATGTACCTGATTTTTTCCTCTTAATTGTCTGTGAAAAGTAATTGCAAAACGATGTGCCTCATCCTGTATCCTTGTAATCAGACGAAAGGCTTCTGAATTTCTGTCAATTGGAAGCTCGACATTCTGATAATACAGGCCTCGCGTGCGATGATGATCGTCTTTTACCATTCCACACACCGGAATATCAAGATGCAGGTCATTCAGCACCTTTAATGCAATATTCACCTGCCCCCTTCCTCCGTCCATAAGGATGAGATCCGGGAACGTCGTAAATCCTCCCATTTCCTTTCCTTCTTCCCGTTCCTTCAGGCCATGTGTAAATCTTCTTGTGAGCACTTCTTCCATACTGGCATAATCATCTGCACCCTGTACTCCTTTAATCTTAAATTTACGGTAATCGTTCCGCTTCGGTTTTCCTCTTTCGTAGACGATCATCGAACCTACCGAGTCAAAACCGCTCGTATTGGAAATGTCATAGGCTTCCATACGGGAAATACTTTCTAAGCCAAGAATTTTTCCGAGCTCCTTAACTGCGCCGATCGTGCGTCCCTCTTCTCTCTTCAACCGCTCTTTATCCGTACTTAGTACAAGCTGTGCATTTTTCTTTGCCAGCTCAACAAGCTTTTCTTTTGTCCCTTTTTGCGGCACGTGAATATGGACTTTGTGACCACGTCTGACACTCAGCCATTCTTCGATAATTTCCTGATCTTCGATCACTTCCGGAAGCATAAGCTCTGCCGGAATGTAGGGGGTTCCTGCGTAAAACTGTTTCACAAAGCTGGACAGAATCTCTCCCGGCATTTGATCTTCCGAAATCTTCAGATAAAAATGATCTCTCCCGATCAGGCGGCCGCCACGAATAAAAAACACCTGAACAACCGCATCCTCTGACTCAGAGGCAACTGCAAGAATATCTCTGTCCTCTCCTGCCGTATCTGTTATCTTCTGTTTCTGGGCAATTTTGCGGACACTGTAAAGAAGCTCCCGATACTCTGCCGCCTTCTCAAATTCCAGCTCTTCCGCTGCCTCCTGCATCTTTTGCTCCAATTCTTTTAAAATAAGATCATAATTGCCATTTAAAAATTGGAGCACTTGCGCAATTGATTTTCGATATTCTTCTTCGGAAACATAGCCCTGGCAAGGCGCATCACATTGATGGATGTGATAATTCAGACAAGGTCGTTCCTTGCCGATATCTTTCGGCAGCTTCCGATTGCAGCTTCTGATGTGATATAATTTTCGAATCAGATCTATAGTATCCTTAACTGCTCCTGCACTGGTATACGGTCCAAAATACTTTGCTTTATCCTTCACCATCTTCCTCGACATCATAATCCTCGGAAATGGTTCATCCACAGTTACCTTTATAAATGGATATGCTTTATCGTCCATCAACATTGTATTATATTTCGGACGATGCTCTTTAATCAGATTACATTCCAATACAAGCGCTTCTAACTCTGAATCTGTCACGATATACTCAAATCTGGCAATATGAGTCACCATCTGCTCAATTTTCACACCTTTGTTCCGACTGCTTTGAAAATATTGGCGAACCCGGTTTTTCAGACTGATTGCTTTTCCCACATAGATAATCTCATCTTTTTCATCATGCATTAAATATACTCCCGGCTTTCCCGGCAGTTTTTTTAATTCTTCCTGAATATCAAACATAATGTCTCCTAAATCAATTTTATACGATAAAAGGATGGAAGCAAAATCCTCCATCCTTTTACTTGTGCTTTTATTATAACATTACACTTCTTCTGATTCAATTTCTTTTGATCCGGTTTCCGTATCGATTTCCTGAGCTTCATGATTGTCCACTGGTGTCATCGCAATTCGTTCTGCCGTTTTTCCTTCTTTATCCTCTGAAGAGATTCCTTCTACTTCATGGAATATTTCCATAAATTCTTTTCCGGTAATCGTTTCCTTCTGAATAAGGAAATCAGAAATCTTATCTAACGATGTCCGATGCTCACTAAGCAGCCGCTTCGCTTCTGCATAAGCATCTTTCAGCATTTTCATTACTTCTTTATCAATCTCTGCCGCCGTCTCAGGACCACAGTTGCTCACCGGTCTTCCGTCCAGATATCGGTTCTGGATCGACTCTAAACCGATCAGTCCGAATTTTTCACTCATTCCATATTGAGTGATCATCGCTCTTGCAATGCTGGTTGCCTTCTCGATATCATTCGATGCGCCTGTTGTCACCGTATCAAAGACAACTTCTTCTGCGGCACGCCCTGCCAGCATTCCTACGAGCATTGCCTCAAGCTCTTTCTTTGTATTTAAGAACTTCTCCTCTTCCGGTGTCTGCATCACATAGCCAAGCGCCCCCATTGTACGAGGTACGATCGTAATCTTCTGTACCGGTTCAGAATCCTTCTGAAGTGCACTTACAAGCGCATGCCCCACTTCGTGGTAGGAGACAATTCTTCGCTCTTCCTGACTCATGATTCGGTCTTTCTTCTCTTTTCCTACCAGAACAACTTCTACTGCCTCGAAAAGATCTGCCTGACTCACCGCATTTCTTCCATGCTTAACCGCATTGATCGCAGCTTCATTTATCATATTGGCAAGATCTGAACCAACTGCACCGGATGTTGCAAGGGCAATCGCCTCTAAATCAACCGTTTCATCCATTCGAACATCTCTGGAATGTACCTTCAATACATCTACACGTCCTTTTAAATCCGGTTTCTCCACTACAATTCGACGGTCAAAACGTCCCGGTCTTAAAAGCGCAGGATCTAAGATCTCCGGACGGTTTGTAGCTGCAAGAAGCACCAGTCCCTTATTACTCTCAAATCCATCCATCTCTGCGAGAAGCTGATTCAATGTCTGTTCTCTCTCATCGTTGCTTCCCATCTGATTATCTCTGCTCTTACCAATGGCATCAATCTCATCAATAAAAATAATACACGGCGCCATCTGCTGTGCCTGTTTAAACAGATCACGTACTCGCGAAGCACCTACACCTACATACATTTCCACAAAGGCAGATCCGCTCAAAGAAAAGAACGGAACCTTTGCTTCTCCGGCAACTGCCTTAGCCAGCAAAGTCTTACCGGTTCCCGGAGGTCCGACAAGGAGCGCTCCTTTTGGAAGCTTCGCTCCCACACTCGTATATTTTCCCGGATTGTGCAGAAAATCTACCACTTCCTGCAGAGATTCCTTCGCTTCTTCCTGACCTGCCACATCCCGGAAGGTCACTCCGGTCTGTTTCTCTACATACATTTTAGCATTGCTCTTCCCGACGCCCATCATTCCGCCGCCTTTTGCCATCTTTCTGGTCATCCAAACGATCATTCCCACCAGAAGGGCAATCGGAAGAAATGTGCCGATCAACTGCCAGATTACCGCAGATGTTGTATCCGGTATTTCCTGACTGTACACGACATGATGCTTGTAAAGTCTCTCTGACAAAGTGTCATCTTTGACAACACCAGTATAATATTCTTTTGCAGTCCTTTCACCTTTTTCTTTTTTCATAGTGATCACAAGCTGATCATTCTGAATTTCTACTCTTGCTACCTGTCCCTTATCCACATATTCAAGGAACTTGTCATAAGTAATCTCTGACTCTGCGCCCTCTCCCTGGAATTGATAGAGTGCCATTACCAAAATACTGGTAATGAGAGTCACTAAAATAATAAAAGAAAATCCCTGCTTGTTATTCTTATTATTGGGATTTTGATTATTTTTCTTTTGGTTGTCCATGTTTCTCCTCCTGTTATTACCATTTTATTATACGGACAGCCTACCTATAAATCAATAAAAACATTATGAAAAGATTGTAAACTTCCTATACTTTGTAGTATACTTGATAAGGTAATATTTCATACTGATAAAAAGATTAGAAGCACGAGGTTAGAAAGATGAATATAGGATTTGATAATGAAAAATATTTGCAGACACAATCATCACATATTAAGGAACGTATCAAACAATTTGATAATAAACTTTATTTGGAATTTGGCGGAAAACTTTTTGATGATTATCACGCATCTCGTGTTCTTCCGGGATTTCAACCAGACAGTAAAATGCGCATGCTGATGCAGCTCTCCGATCAGGCAGAGATCATTATTGTCATCAGCGCAGAAGATATAGAGAAAAACAAAGTACGCGGTGATCTTGGAATCACTTATGATTTAGACGTTTTAAGACTGATGTCTATTTTCAAAAATCACGGTTTATTTGTTGGAAGTGTTGTCATCACGAAATATAGCGGTCAGGAAAGCGCTTCTTTATTTAAAAACCGACTGGAAAAATTAGGAATCAAAGTATACCGTCATTATCCGATTTCCGGATACCCATCTAATATCCCTCACATTGTCAGTGATGAAGGATATGGGAAAAATGATTATATTGAAACATCCCGCCCGTTGATCGTCGTAACTGCACCGGGACCGGGAAGCGGAAAAATGGCAGTCTGCTTATCACAGCTCTACCATGAACACAAGCGCGGTATCTGTGCCGGATATGCAAAATTCGAGACTTTCCCGATTTGGAACATCCCGTTAAAACATCCGGTCAACCTTGCTTATGAAGCAGCAACTGCGGATTTAAATGATGTCAATATGATTGATCCGTTCCATTTGGAAGCATATGGTCAAACAACGGTTAACTACAATCGTGACGTAGAGATCTTCCCTGTGTTAAATGCCATGTTTGAACGCATTTATGGAGAAAGTCCTTACAAATCACCTACAGACATGGGCGTAAATATGGCCGGAAACTGTATTTGTGATGATGAAGTATGTAAGGCAGCTTCCAAGCAGGAAATTATTCGAAGATATTACGATTCTCTGAGACGCCACCTCATCGGTGCATGCTCAGATGAAGAAGTGTATAAATTAGAAATGCTGATGAATCAGGCAGGTATCACTGTTCATGACCGTCCTGTTGTAGATGTAGCATTAAAACACGCAGAAGAAACCGGAGCCCCTGCTGCCGCACTGGAGCTTCATGACGGCCGCATCGTAACAGGTAAAACTTCCAATCTGCTTGGAGCCTCCGCAGCACTTCTTCTCAATGCCCTGAAAGAGTTGGCCGGTATTGACCACAAATTACACGTGATTTCTCCGGAAGCGATCGAGCCGATTCAAAAATTAAAAACACAGTATCTGGGAAGCAAGAATCCAAGACTACACACTGACGAGATTCTTATTGCTCTTTCTGTCAGCGCCGCTTCCAATCCTACTGCCCAGCTGGCACTTGCACAGCTTCCGAAATTAAAAGGATGCCAGGCTCACACTTCTGTTATGATCGGAACCGTTGATATGAAACAATTCAAAAAACTGTCCATACAGGCAACCTTTGAAGCAAAATATGAAAAAACTTCCACTCTTTTCTACGGAAAAGGACTTTAATCAGACAGGAACATTTTTCCTCCTTAAGAATACCTTATATCACCAGGTTTTTTAAGGAGGATTTTATTATGAAAAAAAGGCTGATGGCACTTGTTTTAGTCACAACCATGCTAATGGCCGGCGTTTTATCTGCCTGTTCGTCGAAAGAATCAGACAAAGACACGAAAGACACATCAAAAGCTGCACAGGAAAAAACAGTGCAAAAAAATCACTCATCCGAGAAGAAAAAAGTCGTATTAAACGAAGTGGCACATTCTATTTTCTATGCACCTATGTATATCGCCATTGAAGAAGGGTATTTTGCTGAGGAGGGAATCGACCTCGAACTTGTAACCGGATTTGGAGCGAACTTTTTAGTACAATTTCTATAGTACTCCCGACAGTTTTTAGGCTGTCGGGAATTTTTACTTTATGTAAACCTTATTTCCGCTTTTTGCGCAGATCCAGCCTGAAGGAGTCTGCATCCAGATTTCGTCACCTGTGTTCTTATAGGCTTTACAGGTGGCTCTTGTCCCTTTGTTTAGAGCTCCATCCTTGTCGGAATCGTGATTCTTTCCGTCTACGGTCAGTTCATTATGTTTCTTGGCTCTATAGTTTGTTCCTGGTCCGGTACGGACTTTCATCTCGCTTTGTAGTGTATATACTTTTCCTGCCACATATACCGGTGTTCCGGTGTTCTTTCCGCTGATGAGTTGCTTTAACATCTGGTTTGTGATAGGTCCATACTCTCCGTCTGCTTCGATATTTGTGTCCCTCTGCATTGCCTTTAATCCATTTTCCGTTCCAGAGCCAAACTCTCCATCCGCTCCGGCTGGTCCCACATCGTATCCGGCTGTGATAAGGTTAGTCTGCATCTCTTTGACTTCCGCTCCTTTGTCTCCTCTTCGCAAGATTCCATCCTTTTTACTCTGTCCAACATTGGATGTATCCCCTGTGTATCTGAGCACGTACAGCCAAGGTTTATTGTAATACGATCTCGTACAGATTTCTTTCCCTGTCTGATCTCCCGGTTTCCCGCCAGTGATTTTTCCAAACTCGTTAATACTCGCGTGGACGATCTTGCCACTGCCTATATACATAACAACATGACCATTTCCGAGCAAGACATCTCCTTTTTTTAGACCAGATCCGGTCTTTACATTGACACTTGATTTTACATCTTTAAACCCACACTTTTTAAATGTGGCCAGCATATTACCGGTGTAACTTGCTCCTGCTGTTTTGACCGGCACGCCTGCCTCTTGCCATACGGTTATTAAAAAGCTGCTGCAATCATAGTCTGGTCCCCAGCGACTCCCCTGATCGTAACCGTGGGAAGAATCATTTGCGATTTTTAACGCGTTCGCCACCGCTGTATCTATCTTACTCATATCTTACTCCTTTCTTGCACCGGTGCAAATTAAAAAAGGGCGAGTAACCGCCCTCTAAATACTTTTATTTTATCTTCCAATATTCAATTTCAACATCAACGCTTCCTGTAATACCTGAGAAAAATTAACTCCTCTGGCAATCGCTTCTTCATTCAACCATTCCGGGATACTAAGCGTCTTCTTTACCGCGCGTGAATTGTGCTTTTTCTGATATTCTAGCATATCAAATTCTACAACTACTAAAATACCATCTTCTACATCTATTTTATTTATTTCTGTTGGTTTTGGAATAACTTCATCTTCTGCTTTTCTGCTTGACAAAGAAATCCCTAATGCCTCTACTGCCATTTCATAGGCCTGCTGCATATCATCGCCTTCTGTTAAGCACTCCGGCAAATCTGGGAAAGATACCCAAAAACCCCCTTCTTCCGCTTCGTGAAAAATTGCAGGATAAAATAATTTTTCCATACGTAATACCTCCGCTTTCT